>ENA-UONT01002478-UONT01002478.1-human-gut-metagenome-genome-assembly--contig:-CS20-NODE-2478-length-12818-cov-4.844707_pt1 | contig 12818 bp, 7 predicted proteins | sample MGYA00242459_ERZ724006 | MGnify/ENA metagenome assembly ERZ724006 | reverse complement strand
GCGGCCCTTGATGCCGATGATCGTGTCGCCGATGTGCATGTCGCGGCCGATGCCGTACTTCGCGCCGATGGCCTCCACGGCGCGGATCGCCTCGACCTTGTCGGCGTAGGGCTTGCCGTCGACGGCGGCGATCTCACCCCGCTCGAAGGCGATGCGCAGCGTGCGCGGCTCGTGTTCGGTCACCTGCGAGGGGTAGGCCTCCTCGGGCAGCGTCTCCTCGGAGTGCAATGTCTCCTTGCCGCCGATCGAGGTGCCCCACAGCCCCTTGTTGATCGAGTATTCCAGCTTCTTGAAATCGGCCTCGTAGCCGTGTTTTTTCAGGTAGTCGATCTCGTACTCGCGCGTGAGCGTCATGTCGCGCGTGGGGGTGATGATGCCGATTTCGGGGGCCAGGATTTGGAACGTCAGGTCGAAACGCACCTGATCGTTGCCGGCGCCCGTCGAACCGTGGGCCACATAGTCGGCGCCGATCTTCTTGGCGTACTCGATGATGGCGATGGCCTGGAAGATACGCTCCGAGCTGACCGAAATGGGATAGGTGCCGTTGCGCAGGATATTGCCGAAGACCATGTATTTGATGCTCTTCTCGTAATACTCCTGCTCGATGTCGAGCGTGACGTGGCTCGCGGCGCCCAGCGCGAGCGCCTTCTGCTCGATGACTTTCAGTTCGGCGGGCGAGAAGCCGCCCGTGTTGGCGATGGCGGTATGCACCTCGTAGCCCTTCTCCTCGGAGAGGTATTTCACACAGAACGAGGTATCGAGACCCCCGCTGAACGCCAGTACGACTTTTTCCTTTTTCATGCTATTTCCGTTTTTTGATTTTCTACTTCTTTTTGAGGCTGAACACCTTTTTCAGCCAGTTCCGGAACGCCATCCGGTAGGGTGCCAGACGCGAATGTTCCCGACGCGGCTGCTTCGGGTCGTAGAGCATCCCCGTACAGAGGCACATGCGGCGATGGTTGCGTTGGAGGATGTCGTAGTTGCAGCACCCTTCGCACCCCTTCCAGAAGGTCTCGTCGTCGGTCAGCTCCGAAAAGGTCACGGGCACGTACCCCAGCCGCGAATTGAGCTTCATGACCGGAAGCGATGTCGTGATACTGAATATCTTAGCATACGGGAATCGTCGTCGGGCTAGTTCGAAGGTCTTCTCCTTGATCCGCGCCGCCAAACCCATGTGGCGGTAGTCGGGACTCACGATCAGACCAGAAGTCGCTACATAATCGCCGTGCTCCCAGCACTCGATGTAGCTAAATCCGACCAGCCGGTCGCCGTCGAGGGCGACCACGGCCTTGCCTCCCTTGATCTTGGAGGCAATGTACTCCGGCGAACGCTTGGCGATGCCGGTGCCACGCTGCAATGCCGTTTCGTAGATCAGCCGACAGATTTCGTCGGCGAACTTCGCATGATCCTCCTCGGCAAATACCACGTGAATCGAATTCATTCCCATGTCTTGCTAAAATGGTAAAAATAATAATAGTTTACTAACCTGACTGTTGAGTTACGTTCCGGCAAAGTTAAGGGAAATATTCCAAACTTGTCGCCTTCGGCCGGAAAATATCGCGGATCGGGGGCGCTTTCGGCTCGGCGACCGAAAATCGGGGCATCCGTTCCGTCCCTGCCGGCCGGAGTGAGGCGCCGGAGACGCGAACCGCCACGGGACGCTTCGCGGGCGGAGGCCCGCCGTTTCGGCCGGTCTCCGCGGCCTCTCCCTTCCGCGGAAAATTCCGTTCGCATTTTCTTTTCGGAGAAAGAGCCGGAGAGGATCGCGGAGCGGGAATGCAGGGAGTCCGCCGTCCGCCTCGCTGGACGATCACGATGGATCGGGGCCTTTTTCCCATCGAAAAAAGCAGCGGCGCGAAGCCGATCCGTTCCCCCTGCCGGTGCATCCGCTGCGTATGTCCGCGAACGTCGGAAATCGCAGGGTTTGCGCGGCAGCAGACCGCGCCGCTTTTCCCGGGAGGCGGGCGGATCGTCGAACGCAGCGTCGCCGCGACGGTTTCGAGAGGTGCCGGCAGCCCGGCAGGGTAAGGACGCGGGCGTTTTCCCGCGGTTCCGGCTCATCGGAAAGGGGCGCGCAGGTGCGGTTCGGAGAGTCGCAGACGATGCGGACGGCTCCTTTACAAATGGATCGAATCGGGAATCTCCTGCAACCGGCCCTGCGTCAGGTCGCGGTACTGGTTGGGGGTGATGCCCGTCTTCTTCTTGAAGGCGATGTTGAAATGCGAGGGGTATTCGAATCCGCTCTCGAAGGCGATCTCCTGGCAGGTGAGCGCCGAATTGGTCAGCAGCTCCTTGCTTTTGTTGATTTTCAGTTCCAGCAGATATTGCGCCGGGGCGAACCCGACGTACTGCCGGAAGAGCCGGCGGAACCGCGAGTAGCTCATGCAGATGCGCGCGGCGACCTCCTGGCAGGAGAGGTTGCGGTTGAAGTTGTCCTGCATGATGATCTTCGCCTCGTTGAGCTGCGCGGCGACCTGCATGTCTTCGAGTGCGGTCTGCATGTGCTCGGCGTAGGCGAATCCCAGCAGCAGGTTGACGATGCCGGCCAGAATCTGCTGGAAGCCGCTGCCCTGCTCCTGCGCCGTGCGCAACGCCAGTTTGTAGAGATTGATGATATCCTCGTGATAACCGACGTTGAAAAGCGGCCGGTGCGGGTCGAGGAACTTCGCGCCGACCTTGCGGTCGATGTCGGGGCCGGTGAATCCGATCCAGTACTCGTGCCAGCCGGTCTTGGGCGAGGGGCGGTAGCTGTGCCACTCGCCGGGGAAGAGCAGGATGAACTTGCCGCCGCCCTCGAAGGAGGTCTCCTTGTGCGAAGCCGACACGAACTGCCCGTCGCCGCGCGAGATGTAGATCAGCTGGTACTCGTTGAGCAGCCGTCCCTTTTCGACCGAAAAGAGGTAGCGGACGGGATGGTTCGACGGCGGGTAGGAGGTTTGCGGTTCGATGATCTGATAGCCGGTCGTCGTGACGACGACGCCCCAGCGGTTGTCCTGCTCGTTGGCGAGCAGATACTTGATGTGAGCGGAGGTTTCCATCGGTCGGAGAGGTTCGGAGTGGGTTTCAGAGGTAAAGATAGATAATTTATCGGACCGTTGTCCGCCTCCTGTGTTTTTATATAACAATTAGGTCAAAAATCGAAATCGCACGGATGCCGTTTGTATAATCTTTAAATCAAAAACAGAAATCGAAGGGTCTCTATCCGTGCTACTTTTGCATTGAGACAAAAATCGAAAAAGTCATACGGTTTATGAATTCCAACGCAAAAATCGGCCTGTTCGGAACGGGGCTCGATACCTATTGGGGCCAGTTCGACGGCCTGCTCGATGAATTGAAAGGCTATCAGGCGCGCATCCGCGATCGGATGGAGCGCGACGCGGGCGTGCAGGTGGCGGACGCCGGCATGGTGGACAGCCCTGCCCGCGCGCTCGAAGCGGCTTCGCTCTTCGCCCGCGAGCAGGTCGATCTGGTGTTCCTCTATATGGCCACCTACTGTCTGTCGTCGACGATCCTGCCCGTCGTGCAGCGGCTCAACTGTCCGGTGGTGGTGCTCAACCTGCAACCGACGCCGGCCATCGATTACGAGCGGCTCAACGCCCTGGGCGACCGCGGCCGGATGACGGGCATGTGGCTGGCGAACTGCCAGGCCTGCTCGGCGCCCGAAATCGCCAGCGTGCTGGCGCGCAGCCACCGGCGGTGCGCCTTCGTGACGGGATGGCTCGACGATCCGGTCGCCTGGCGGCAGATCGGCGAGTGGATCGCCGCTGCGGGCGTCTGTGCCGGTATGCGTCGGAACCGGCTCGGCGTACTGGGACACTACTACGGGGGGATGCTCGACGTATATACCGACCTCACGCGCCAGTCGGCCGTCTTCGGGACGCACGTCGAACTGCTCGAAATGTGCGAGCTGCACGCCCTGCGCGAGCGGGTGACCGACGCGGAGGTCGCGGGCAAGATCGCGGAGTTCCGCGCGGCTTTCGAGGTGTCGCCCGAATGCGAGCAGGCGGAGCTGGAGCGTGCGGCGCGCACGTCGGTGGCCCTCGACCGCTTGGTGGCGACGCACGGGCTGGGGGCGATGGCCTATTATTACGAGGGTGCTCCGGGCAACGACTACGAGCGGATCGTCACCTCCGTGATCGCCGGCAATACGCTGCTCACCGGACGGGGAATCCCCGTGGCGGGCGAGTGCGAGGTGAAGAACGCGCAGGCGATGAAGATCCTCTCGCTGCTGGGTGCGGGCGGCTCCTTCTCGGAGTTCTACGCATTGGATTTCGACGACGACATCGTGATGCTGGGGCACGACGGCCCGGCCCATTTCGCCATCGCCGAAGGGGCGGTGGGGCTGGTTCCGCTGCCGCTCTACCACGGCAAGCCCGGCAAGGGGCTCTCGATCCAGATGAGCGTCAAGCACGGCCCCGTGACGCTGCTGTCGGTCTGCGAGGGGCGCGACGGGGTCTATCTGCTCGTGGCCGAGGGCGAATCGGTGGAGGGGCCGACGCTACGCATCGGCAATACCAACAGTCGCTACCGCTTCGCCTGCGGGGCGCGCCGCTTCATCGAGGAGTGGAGCCTGGCCGGCCCGTCGCACCACTGTGCGATCGGTACGGGGCATGTGGGCGACACGCTGCGCAAGGTGGCCTTCCTGCTGGATATTCCGCTTGTCGAGATCAAATAAAACATTTGTAATGAACCGATTCGAAGCTTTGATGCGCCGCGCGGCCCTGGTGCTCGCGCTGCTGCCGACGACCGCTACCTGGCCCAGATGCGCGTCTTCAACCCCAACCGCGACTACCTGTGGCCCATTCCGGTCGGTGAGATGAACACTAACACGGCGATGGAGCAGAACCCCGGGTATTGATGTCGCAGATTCGAACGACGGATTTCTCCGCCGACGGCCGGTGACGGCGGCCGGCGGAGAATTCGTAAACGGCAGAGAGAACAAACCAACTATTAATCTGACTTGTTATGCAACCGATGAAACGAACATTCCGAAGTGCGATATGGCCCCTTTTGGGGCTGTTGACCGTCGCCTGCGCTGCGCCGGACGGGCGCAACCTTCCGGCTGCGGAAGATTTCGAGAGCCTGAGCGCGCAGTTCGCGGCACCTTCCAAGGAGTACGGCTCGGCGCCGCTCTTCGTCTGGAACAAGGTCGTGACGCCCGAACGGATCGACGAAGCGATGGCCGACCTCAAAGACAAGGGCTTCGGCGGCGTCTTCGGACACCCCCGTCCGGGCATGGTGACGCAGTATCTCGACGACAACTGGTTCTCGCTCTTCCGCCATACGATGGAGAAGGGCCGCGAACTGGACATGAACGTCTGGATCTACGACGAGAACTCCTATCCGAGCGGTTTCGCGGGCGGCCACGTCAACGAGGCGATGCCCGAGAGCTACGACGAGGGCGTGGCGCTCAAATACCTGCGTGCCGGGGTGCTGCCCGATACGGTCGACCGCTTCTTCTGCTGCCTGCGACGTGAAGGCGACGCCTTCATCGACATTACGGCCGAAGCCGTTTCGCGGCGTGGCGAAAAGGGCGATTACTACCTCTTCTACAAGGCTTACAACCCCACGTCGCCGTGGTACAGCGGCTTCTCGTACGTGGATCTGATGCACGAGGGCGTGGCCGACAAATTCATCGAACTGACGCTCGACGGTTACAAGAAGGTCGTGGGCGAGGAGTTCGGCGGCACCGTTCCGGGCTGGTTCACCGACGAGCCGCAGATCGTGGTGACCGACCGCGAGTCGATCCGCTGGACACCCGACCTGTTCGATGCCTTCCGCGCCCGCTGGGGATACGATCTCGAACCCAATCTGGTCTCGCTCTGGGAGGAGGTCGGTCCGTGGCGGCAGGTGCGGCACAACTACCGCGACGTGCTGATGAATCTCTTCCTGGATCGCTACATCAAGGTCTGCCACGACTATTGCGAGCGCAACAACCTGGTCTTCACCGGTCATTTCTGGGAGCACGGGTGGCCCGACATGGGGCACAACCCCGACAACATGGCCATGTACGCCTGGCAGCAGATGCCGGGCATCGACCTGCTGTACAACAAATTCGACGTCGAATCGCCCAACGCCCACTTCGGCAACGTGCGTTCTGTGAAGGAGGTCAACAGTACGGCCAACCAGATGGGGCGCGTGCGCAAGCTGAGCGAATCCTACGGCGGCGGCGGTTGGGACATGACGCTGCGCGACTTCAAGCGTCAGGGCGACTGGGAATATGCGCTGGGCGTGAACTTCATGAACCAGCATATCGCACCGCTGAGCATCGCCGGTGCGCGCAAGTACGACTATCCGCCCGCCTTCACGCCCCATTCGCCGTGGTGGGAGTATTACCGCGAGCTGAACCTCCACTTCGCCCGTCTGTCGCTGGCGCTCTCGTCGGGCGGCCAGTACAACGACGTGCTGGTGCTCGAACCCACCACCTCGATCTGGATGTACTACACCTACAACGCGCCGCGCCCGAACCGCTGGCGGACGATGGGCGAGGAGTTCCAGGCCTTCATCACCGCATTGGAACGGCATCAGGTGGAGTTCGATCTGGGGTCGGAGAACATCCTGCTCAACCACGGTTCGGTCAAGGGCGACCGCTTCGTCGTGGGTAAACGCGCCTACGGGACGGTGGTGCTGCCGGCGCAGATGGAGAACGTCGACGCCGCGACGTTCGACCTGCTCGAACGGTTCGCCGCGAAGGGCGGCCGGATCATCGCCTACGGTACGCCGCAGTATGTGGACGGTGCGAGGAGCGCCGAGGCGGAGGCCTTCTTCGCCGATCCGGCGAAGGTGACGTGCGCCGATGCGGGCGAACCGATCGACTACTCGCTCTTCGCTACGCCCGAAATCGCATTCGATGCGCCGGAGGGCAACTACCTCTTCCATCATCGCCGCCGCATGGACGACGGACAGCTGTTGTTCCTCGCCAATTCGAGCCTCACGCGCCCCGTCCGGGGTACGGTGACGCTGCAAGGACGTCAGGCCGCGCTGCTCGATACCCGCACGGGCGAGATCCGCGGCTACGAGGCGCAGCGCGAGGGCGACCGGCTGACGATCGCCTACGATCTCCATCCGGCCGGCAGCCTGCTGCTCTACGTCTTCGACGAGGAGCGCGAAGGGTTGGCACCCGCGCCTGCGCGGCGCGTGCTGACGGCGGTTCCTGCCGCGGGAGGTCTGACGGCGAAGCCCGACGCGCCCAACGTGATGACGATCGATTTCTGCGATCTGGAACTCGACGGCAAGGTCTATCCGGATCTGAACAGTTACGACGCGGCCAAACTCGCCTACCAGCATCACGGCTTCAAGGCCGGCAATCCGTGGAGCACCTCGGTGCAGTTCCGCGACCATACCGTGCGCCGCGACACCTTCACGATGGGCGGATTCAAGGCGTCGTACCGGTTCACGGTGACGTCCGGTGTCGACCGCATCCGCTTGCAGGCCGTCGTCGAGCAGCCCGAACTCTACCGCGTGACGCTCAACGGCGTGGAGCTGAAAGCCCTGCCCGACAAGCACTGGATCGATCCCGAAATGCGCTTCATGCCCCTCGGCGATGCCGTGCGCACGGGCGAGAACGTGCTGACGGTGGAGTGCTCGCCGATGCGCGTGCTGGCCGAGATCGAACCGATCTATATCTTGGGCGATTTCCGGCTCGAACCGGCCGCCAAAGGGTGGAACATCGTCGCTCCGGGAGATTTCGCCGCCGGCAGCTGGAAGGCGCAGGGCTGGCCCTGCTATCCCGGCAAGGTGACCTATGCGCGGGAGTTCGATGTCGCCGAAAAGGCGCCCTACTACGAAGTGGCGCTGGGCGAGTGGAAGGGTACGGTCTGCGAGGTGCTCGTCAACGGCCGTTCGGCCGGTATCGTCTATGCGGAGCCGTATACGGTCGACGTGACGGAGTGGATCGTGGCGGGCCGCAACCGTGTGGAGGTGAAGGTCGTGGGCAGCAACTACAACCTCATGGGGCCGCTGCACGCCGCGCACTTCAAACGGATCACGCCGGCCTTCTGGCGCGGGGTCAAGGAGTATCCCTCCGGTAAGGACTACGTGCAGCAGGACTACGGTCTGATGGGCGATTTCACCCTCGCGGCGGGGCGTTGACCCCTCTTTCGGACGAATTTGCGATGCGGGACGGCGGAATGCCGTCCCGCTTTTCGTCCGGTTTCGTTTGCGATTGTCGGGCGCTATGTCCGTGAGGAGGGGGATTTTGACATTCGGAAAGGGGTACGGCTCGAAGAAATGTCGGTTTCGTTATGAAATTTTTACGGTTTTATTTTGAAATTTTTCGTTTTATGCGTTCCTTTGTATGCGGAAAATAATCGAAAACGAAAATATCCTATGACAAAGCAATTCGATGTGATTATTATCGGCGGCGGCGCTACGGGTGCGGGTGTGGCCCGCGACTGCTCCCTGCGCGGTATCCGTGCGCTGTTGCTCGAACGAGGCGACATCGCCACGGGTGCGACGGGCCGTAATCACGGTCTGTTGCACAGCGGCGCACGCTATGCCGTGACGGACCGCGAGTCGGCCGAGGAGTGCATCAAGGAGAACATGATCCTGCGCCGGATCGCCAGCCATTGCGTCGAGCAGACCGACGGTCTGTTCCTGAGCCTGCCCGAAGACGGGCTGGAATTCCAGGCCAAGTTCGTCGAAGCGTGTCGTGCGGCGGGTATCCGGGCCGACGTGATCGACCCGAAGGAAGCGCTGCGGCTCGAACCGTCGGCCAATCCGGCGATGATCGGCGCGGTGCGCGTTCCCGACGGCGCGGTCGATCCGTTCCGGCTGACGGCCGCCAACGTCATCGATGCCAAGGCGCACGGCGCCGAGGTGCTGACCTACCACGAGGTGCTCGACTTCCTGCGCGAACAGAACCGCATCACGGGCGTCAAGGTACTCGACCGCAAGACGGGCCAGACGGCCGAATACCGCGCGCAGGTGGTGGTCAACGCGGGCGGCATCTGGGGGCACGACATCGCCCGCAAGGCGGGGGTGACGGTCAACATGCTGCCGGCCAAGGGCTCGCTGCTGATCTTCGGCCACAGGGTGAACAACATCGTGCTCAACCGCTGCCGCAAGCCGGCCGACGCCGACATCCTGGTGCCGGGCGATACGATCTCGCTGATCGGCACCACGTCGAGCAAGGTGCCCTTCGACGAGGTGGACGACATGTACGTGACGGCCGACGAGGTCGACCTGCTGCTGCGCGAGGGAATGAAACTGGCCCCGTCGCTGGAACATACGCGCATCCTGCGCGCCTACGCCGGCGTGCGTCCGCTGGTAGCGTCGGACGACGATCCGAGCGGCCGCAGCGTGAGCCGCGGCATCGTGGTGCTCGACCACGCCACGCGCGACGGGTTGGAGGGCTTCGTGACCATCACGGGCGGCAAGCTGATGACCTACCGTCTGATGGCGGAGTGGACGACCGACTTGATTTGCAAAAAGTTGAATCTTACGGCCAAATGTACCACCGCCGAGGAGAAGCTGCCCGGCTCGCGCGAGCCGGAGGAGGAGGTCAATCGTCGTCTGTTCTCGGTGCCGGTGGCGCAGCGCGCCTCGTCGATCCACCGTCACGGCGACATGGCCGGCAAGGTGGCTGCGGGCGATGCCGCCCGGCGTTCGCTGGTGTGCGAATGCGAGGAGGTGTCGGTCGGCGAGGTGGAGTATGCGCTCAATGAGCTGGACGTGAACAATCTGGTCGACCTGCGCCGGCGCACCCGTGTGGGCATGGGTACCTGTCAGGGCGAGTTGTGCGCCTGCCGCGCCGCGGGGCTGATGGCCGAAGCGGGCAAGTACTGCGTGCGGCGCGCCAAGGAGGATCTGACGGCGTTCCTCAACGAACGCTGGAAGGGCATGGCCCCCGTGGCGTGGGGCGATACGCTGCGCGAGAGCGAGTTCACGATGTGGCTCTACGACGGCGTGTGCGGTTTAACGAGTGCTAACAATACGAAATGACGATATGAAATTCGATAGTGTAATCATCGGCGGCGGCCTGGCGGGACTCGTCTGCGGCATCCGCCTTTCGAAAGCGGGGCGGCGCTGCGCCATCATCTCTTCGGGGCAGAGCGCGCTGCACTTCTCGTCGGGGTCGTTCGATCTGCTGGGCGCGCTGCCCGACGGTACGCCCGTGACCGCTCCCGCGGAGTCGGTGGCCGAGACGATCCGGCAGGCTCCCGAACACCCTTACGCCCGCATCGGCGCCGAACGTTTCGGGGCGCTGGCGGCCGAGGCCGCCGCACTGCTCGCGGAGGCGGGCGTCGCCGTCGAGGGCGATGCAGCCCGTAACCACTACCGGCTCACGCCGATGGGCGGGCTGAAACCCGCGTGGCTGACGCTGGCGGGGTATGTGCGCAGCGAAGCGTCCGATGCGCTGCCGTGGCGCAAGGCGGTGCTGTTCAATGCCGAGGGCTTCCTCGATTTCTATACGCAGTTCCTCGCCGAGGGATTCCGCCGCATGGGGACGGAGTGCGCGGTGCGCACGTTCAACATGCCGGCGCTCGAAACGATCCGCAACAATCCCAGCGAGATGCGTTCGGCCAATATCGCCCGCATCTTCGACCGGCAGGAGAATCTCGACGAGCTGGCCCGGATCCTGCGGCGCGAGGCGGGCGATGCCGAAGCGGTGTTGCTGCCCGCCGTGCTGGGGATCGACCGCCGCGATGCGGCGGCGCAACTCGAACGGCAGGCGGGCCGTCCCGTGGCGATGGTGGCCACGCTGCCCCCGTCGGTGCCGGGATTGCAGGCGCAGTTGCAGCTGCGGCGCTACTTCCAGCAGTCGGGCGGCGTCTACATGCTGGGCGACACCGCCGTGCGTTACGAGGCCGAAGGCGGCCGCATCACGGCGCTCTACACGGCCGACCACGGCGACATCGCCTTCGAGGCCGACAGCTACGTGCTCGCCACGGGCAGCTATTTCAGTCAGGGATTGGTGGCCGGGATGGACGGCGTGCGCGAACCGCTGTTCGGGCTGGACGTGGCCTGTGCCGCCGACCGCGGCGCATGGTACGACCGCGACCTGTTCGCGGCGCAGCCGTTCGAACTCTTCGGCGTGAAGTGCGACGAGCGTCTGCGCGGCCTGCGCGACGGGCGTGCGGTGGAGAACCTCTACGCGATCGGCGCCGGACTGGCGGGATTCAACCCCGTGAAGGAGGGGTGCGGCGCAGGTGTTTCGATGCTCACGGCGCTGGCCGCCGCCGAACGGATTTTAAACGAGTAAGGTTATGATGACGGAATACAGTGAAAACAATTTCGAGCAGTGCATCAAATGTACTGTCTGCACGGTCTACTGCCCTGCGGCGGCTGCCAATCCGCTCTTCCCGGGGCCGAAGCAGGCGGGACCCGACGGCGAACGCCTGCGCCTGAAACAGCCCGGCTTCTACGACGAGGCGCTCAAATACTGCCTCAACTGCAAACGCTGCGAAGTGGCCTGCCCGTCGAACGTGCGTATCGGCGACATCATCCAGCTCGCGCGCATCAAGTACAGCAAGAAGCGGCCGGGACTGCGCGAGTTCGTGCTCGCCAACACCGATTTGGTGGGAACGCTCTCGACGCCGCTGGCGCCGATCGTCAACGCCACGGTGGGGCTCAAACCCGTGAAGATGGTCATGGATAAGGTCATGCGCATCGATCATCGTCGCACCTTCCCCAAATACGCCTTCGGCACGTTCGAGGGGTGGATGCGCAAGCAGCGCGAGGCGCAGGCGGCTTTCCCCGAACAGGTGAGCTATTTCCACGGCTGCTACGTCAACTACAACAACCCGCCGCTGGGCAAGGATTTCGTGCGGGTGATGAACGCGCTGGGCATCGGCGTGCAGCTGTTGAAAAAGGAGAAGTGCTGCGGCGTGGCGCTGATCTCCAACGGACTGATAAATCAGGCCAAACGGCAGGCGGAGGTCAATATCGCTTCGATCCGCGAGTCGGTCGTGGAACGAGGTCTTCCCGTGCTGGGCACCTCGTCGACCTGCACCTTCACGCTGCGCGACGAGTATCCCCACCTGCTGGGCATCGATACGTCGGACGTGCGCGATAGCGTGGAGCTGGCGACCCGCTATATCTACCGGCTGTTGGAATCGGGCAAGGCGAAGCTGCGCTTCCGCAAGGATGCGCCCAAGGTGAAGGTGGCCTACCATACCCCCTGCCACATGGAGAAGCTCGGGTGGTCGTACTACTCGATCGAACTGTTGAAGATGATCCCTTCGGTGGAGCTGACGGTACTCGACTCGCAGTGCTGCGGCATCGCGGGAACCTACGGCTTCAAGAAGGAGAACTACGAGACTTCGCAGGCCATCGGCGAGGGGCTGTTCCGGCAGATCGAGGCGACGGGCTGCGACGTGGTGGCCACCGATTGCGAGACCTGCAAGTGGCAGATCGAGATGTCGACGTCGAAGCGGGTCGAACATCCGCTTTCGATTCTTGCGGCGGCGCTCGACGTGGAGTGACGCCAGAGGCGAGCGTTCGAACCGGCTCCGGAGATTCTCCGGAGCCGGTTTTTTGTTCGGGGCCGGGGAGAACGGGTGCGGAGGCGCGACGCGGCCTGCGGCAGCGGAGCGGTTGCGGACTTTCGGCGGCAGGGGATGCGGCTCGCAGAGCCGTCGGCGCGTTGCGGTCCGCGGGGCGAACCGGCGGCTTCGCGCAGGCGATGTCGGCGGACGTGACGATTTTTTTGCCTGATTTTCATTTCCGGTTACGCAATGCGGCCCCGTCGTGCGTATATAGGGTAGAAAGAGTCGATTATGGATAAAAAAGAGATGCGAAACCTCTTCGACGGCGATTGCTCGCCCGCGGAGGAGCAGGCCGCCGGCCGCTGGCTGGCCGAACACGCCGACACGAAA
>ENA-UONT01002474-UONT01002474.1-human-gut-metagenome-genome-assembly--contig:-CS20-NODE-2474-length-12835-cov-54.708842_pt1 | contig 12835 bp, 8 predicted proteins | sample MGYA00242459_ERZ724006 | MGnify/ENA metagenome assembly ERZ724006 | reverse complement strand
CCTGTTCCCTTTCCCCTCACACGGGGCTTTTTATATTTGGTCTGATTAAAGGCAATACCGCATAATTCTAAGTGCCGATACGGCGAGCGAGGTGCGGCAGCCGCCGAAGCGGTGCTTAAGCCGTAAGGCGGGAATTGTGCGGTGTTGCCTAAAGTTTTTCGCCCAGCCTTTTTTCAAAAAAGGCTGGAAAACAACTCCAAAAAGGAAATTACTTCTCCTTCGGTACCAGCACGGTCTTGCCGCCCATGTACGGCTGCAGAACAGCCGGAATGGTCACGGTGCCGTCAGCCTGCAGGTGGTTCTCCAGGAAAGCAATCAGCATGCGCGGCGGGGCAACGCAGGTGTTGTTCAGGGTATGGGCCAGCTGGGTCTTGCCATTCTCATCCTTGTAGCGGATGCGCAGACGGCGTGCCTGGGCATCGCCCAGGTTGGAGCAGCTGCAAACCTCAAAGTACTTCTGCTGACGCGGGCTCCAAGCCTCAATGTCGCAGCTCTTCACCTTAAGGTCAGCCAGGTCGCCGGAGCAGCACTCCAGCTGGCGAACGGGAATTTCCATAGAGCGGAACAGCTCAACAGAGTTGTGCCACAGCTTGTCGTACCAGGTCATGCTGTCCTCCGGCTTGCAGACGACGATCATTTCCTGCTTCTCGAACTGGTGGATGCGGTAAATGCCTCGCTCCTCAATGCCGTGGGCACCCTTCTCCTTGCGGAAGCAGGGGCTGTAGCTGGTCAGGGTCAGGGGCAGCTTGGCGCCGTCCAGGGTCTGGTCAATGAAACGGCCGATCATGGTGTGCTCAGAAGTGCCGATCAGGTACAGGTCCTCACCCTCGATCTTGTACATCATGGCATCCATTTCGGGGAAGGACATAACGCCCTTCACCACATCGCCGTGCATCATGAACGGGGGGATGACATAGGTGAAGCCCTTGTCGATCATAAAATCGCGGGCGTAAGCCAGAACAGCTTCGTGCAGGCGGGCAATGTCGCCCAGCAGATAGTAGAAGCCATTGCCGGAAACGCGGCCTGCAGCATCCAGGTCAATGCCGTCAAAGCTTTCCATGATGTCAACATGGTACGGGATGGGATAATCCGGCACAACAGGATCGCCAAAGCGCTGTACTTCCACATTGCAGCTGTCGTCCGGGCCGATGGGCACACTGGGGTCGATCATCTGCGGGATGGTGTACATGATGTCGCGGATCTTGTCCTGCAGCTCGGCTTCCTTGGTTTCCAGCTCTTTCAGGCGGTCAGCCTGTGCGGTTACCTGCTTCTTGATCTCCTCGGCTTCGGCGGCCTTGCTGGGGTCCTTTTTAGCCTGGCCCATCAGCATGCCAATCTGCTTGGAAAGCTTGTTGCGGTTGGCGCGCAGGGTGTCACCCTCGCCAATGGCGGCGCGGTACTCGGCATCCAGATTGATGACCTCGTTTACCAGCGGCAGCTTGGCATCCTGAAACTTCTTTTTAATGTTCTCCTTGACCTCATCGGGGTGCTCACGCACAAAACGAATATCCAGCATGATTCAAAATCCTTTCCTCTATTTGTAATTTTGCAAATGCCTGAAATCTAAAGTAATAAAATGAAAGAGTTATGCCTCGTCCTCACCGGACGGATCAGCCGCCTCGGCGGCCTGCTCAGGGTCATACTGCCCCAGCAGCCCGGCGAACTGCTGCAGCTGCGCATCAGAATAAAATGCAATGTGCAGCACGCCCTTGCCGCCCTTGTAGTCCACATGCACTTCACTGCCGGTGGTCTCTTTCAGGGCACCCTCCACCTCCACGGCAAGCACCGGGCGGGTAAAGGCATCCTCTTCCTTGGCGGGCTTCGGCGGCTTGGACATTTTGCGGCACAAAGCTTCGGCCTGGCGCACGCTCATGTCCTTGGCAATGATCTGGTCCGCCGCGGCGGACATCTGCTCCGGTGAGCCAAGGCTTAACAGCGCTTTGGCATGGCCCGCACTGATGTCCCCTGTCCGCACCTGATCCCGCACATACTCCGGCAGGTTCAGAAGGCGCATGGCGTTGGTAATGGCGCTGCGGCTTTTGCCCAGCCGCTTGGCAGCTTCTTCCTGCGTTAAGCCATAGCGCTCGATCAGCTTTTTGCAGCCCTCGGCTACTTCAATGGGGTCCAGGTCCTCGCGCTGTAAGTTTTCAATCAGGGCCAGCGCAGCGGCCTGTTCATCGGTAACTTCTTTGATCAAAACCGGAACTTCATCCAGCCCGGCCATGCGCGCGGCACGCCAGCGGCGCTCACCCGCAATGATCACATAGCCCGGCCCGGTCTTTTTGGCGCGCACCGCAATGGGCTGCAGCAGGCCGTTTTCGCCAATGCTCTCTGCCAGGGCCGCCATGGCGGCCTCGTCAAAGTTCTTGCGCGGCTGGTCGGGGTCCGGCTCAATCTCCCGCACAGGCAGGCGGGTCAGATCCGGGCTAGCATCTTCGGTCATGGGCAGGTCTTCAAACAGGCTGTCCAGCCCTTTGCCAAGGCCGCCCAATTTGCGTTTTGCCATTCACACACTTCCCTTTCCCAAACAGGAAAACCAGGGTCATTCCCGCTCGTTATTTTCCAAAAATTCACGCGCCATGGCCATATAGGCTTCGCTGCCCTTGCCGTTCGGCTCGTAAAAATTGATGGGCATACCAAAACTGGGCGCTTCCGAAAGGCGCACGGTGCGCGGCACAACGGTTTTGTAAACCTTGTTGCCATAGTACTTTTTGACCTGTGCAACCACCTGCATGGTCAGGTTGAACCGGCCGGAGTACATGGTGAACACCACGCCCTCAATGTCCAGGTAATGGTTGTATTTTTTGCGCACGATCTTTAAGGTATTCATCAGCTCCGAAAGCCCCTCCAGCGCATAATACTCGCACTGAATGGGGATCAGCACCGTATCGCAGGCGCAAAGACCGTTGACGGTCAGCAGATCCAGCGAGGGCGGGCAGTCAATGAACACATAATCGTACAAAGGAATCAGCGGTGCCAGGATGCTGCGCAGGCGGTTTTCGCGCCGGGGCAGCTCCACCAGCTCCACCACAGCACCGGCCAGCTGCGTGTTGGAAGCAATCAGGTCTGCGTTGAACTTGGTGTGAACGATGGCCTGCCGAATGTCATCATCGTTGATCAGGCAGGTGTAAATGTTGGATTGCTGGCCTTTTTTTGCAACGCCGTAACCCGAGGTGGTATTGCCCTGCGGGTCAAGGTCAACCACGAGAACCTTTTTGCCCAGCGCAGCCACGCAGGAAGAAAGGTTGACGCAGGTGGTCGTTTTGCCAACGCCGCCCTTTTGGTTTGCGATTGCAATTACTTTTGCCATTTTACCCTCCATGTATCGTTTGGAACCGCTAAGAACTTATTTATTATAACACAGCAGCCCCTTTTGTGGAAGTCCTAACCCCCAAAAACACAAAAAATCCCCCCGGAATGTTCCACGTGGAACATTCCAGAGGGAAAAAGCGCAGGAAGAGACCAGTGTGCTCCTAAATATATAACAAGAAAACTGCATTGGTAAGGCGTGCAGAATGTTTTATTATGCGCTGCAAACATAGAAATTGTCCTGTAGGGCGGGATGCCCTTCATCCCGCCGCAACCTTGCCTTGCTTGTGCATTATAAATTTTGTGATGTGCCTGACGTCAATTTGTAGGGGACGATGAGCCTTTGCCTATATTATTTCACCGCGTCATTCGAAGTACAGCGGCGGGCGTACGATGTGTGGGCCTACGGGTGGAATGTATAGTAAATGTTGATTGCCCATTATAAAATGCACTTGTAGGGAACGGTCTATCCCCGCACTACCGCGCGGAAAAACAACGCATGTGGCATTATTTAAAACGAGCTATAAAATTTATGCCTGTCCGGGGACGTCGAGGACGCCGTCACCTACAAAAATCAGGGAAAAGTTTGGCACAAAATTTGCAGGCGCGGTAAGCCATAGTACCGGCGGGGTCAGGTGACCCCGCCCTACCAGAAAATTGCAAGTTCATCACAAATATTTTATGTGTCCATCCAGCCATCCCTGAAAATCATATATAATCCACGGACAGCCACGAACCTAATCTTATGCCCCCACCCTACCTCCAATTCCTCATTTCTAATTCCTGATTTCGCATTCGCCCAAACTCCTAACTCCTAACTAACTCATCCTCTTCCCCAAGGCGGCTTCCTTCCCCGCTCGGCATCTCCGGCTCATGGCACGCCGGCAGCGTGTTGGGCACGGGCAGCGGTGCAGGGGTAGCGGTGGGGATGCGTACCGTGTATTCCAAAAATCCATCCGCTTGCTCACAGCTGGTCACAGCGGGAATGCCCCGCTGGGTCATCAGGTCAACCGCGTGCTGTAAGGTGTTTACAAACAGCCGCACATCCCCCACCATCGGCACCGTGCTGCGGCAGGGGCCGGGGGTGTCTTTGGGGGCAGCCAGCATGGCGTCCACCAGACGGTCGGCTTCCCGCACACTCAGCTTGTCCCGTGCGATCTTTTCCAGCGCGGCGGTGCGGCGGCTTTCCGGCAGGCGCAGTACAGCGCGGGCGTGGCGCTCGGTCAGACCGGCAGCGGTGCAGAGCTGCTGCTGGGCGGTGGTCAGGGTAAGTAAGCGCAGCTTGTTGGCCAGCGCGGGCTGGCTTAACCCCAGGCGGCGTGCAGCTTCGGCCTGGGTGCAGTTCCAAAGCCGGATCACCTCCCGGATGCCCCTTGCCGCATCAAAGGCATCCAGTTGGGCGCGCTGCAAATTTTCCAGCAGCCCCAGCGCAGCGGTTTCGCTGTCGTCAAAGTCCTGAATGATGGCCGGGATGCGTTCCAGCTTCGCCAGGCGGCAGGCCCGCAGCCGCCGCTCCCCTGCCACAAGCTGGTACTTGTGGTAGCTTGTCTTGCGCACGCTGATGGGCTGCAGCAGCCCGTTCTGTAAAATGCTGACAGCCAGTGCCGCAATCTCGGTTTCATCAAAGGCGGTGCGCGCCTGGAACGGCGATGGCTCGATCTGCTCCACCGGCAGTAAAACAATTTTGCCGGGTTTCTGATTGGCGGCTTTTTTATCCGGTTTGGACATATGGCTTCTCCCTCCCCCGCACAGGCAATAAAAAAGCCTGTGCTTGCCTTTTATCAAAAGCATAGCACAGGCCAAACCGGTTAGAAAGAAAATTCGTTCGCCGCAATTCGAGGTAAAACCCGGAGTTTTGTTAAATTAAAGAGGCTTTTTTGCAATTTTTCCGCCGTTGCGGGGGTAAGCTGTCGGCGTTTGCGAAATCTTTTTGCAAACCACCAGCCGCCGCTCGCTGCCGTCCGGCAGGGTGAACGCGCGGGTATCGCCGTAGGCACCGCCCAGCTTTTTCAGGGCGGCAGCGGAACCGCCCAACTCAGCATCCGCATCAGGGCCTTTCATTGCAATGAACACCCCGCCAACCCGCACAAGCGGCAGGCAGTATTCGCACAGCACCGGCAGGGCGGCTACCGCACGGGCGCTGGCGACATCAAACTGTTCACGCCAGATTTTGCGGGCGGCTTCCTCTGCGCGCTCCTTGGCGAACTCTACCCCCGTCAGGCCAAGTTCCCCGCACAGGTACTTCAAAAAGTCCACCCGCTTGCCGGTGGGCTCCATCAGGGTCAGCTGCAAATCCGGCTTGAAAATTTTTGCCACCACACCGGGGAACCCTGCCCCGGTGCCAACGTCCACCAGTTTGCCGGTTACTTCCGGCTGGGCGGCAAACAGCAGGCTGTCCGCAAAGTGGCGGTCCTCAATGCCCTCCGGGCTGGTGATGGCCGTCAGGTTCACCTTCTGGTTGTAATCCACCAAAATTTCCGCATAGCGGTCCAGCAGGTCCAGCTGGGCACCGCTCAGCACAATGTTCCACGTGGAACATTTTTGTGCAAGGCGTTCTTTATCGATCATATAAGCTCCTTTATAAAAATAATAAATAATAATGAATAAAGAACAATGTCGGTGCGCCGCCCGCTGCGGCGCAAATAAAATAGGTTGGCTGCGATGGAGCGACCATGATTTTTTCCGGAACAGCTGACTTAATTAAAATGTGATGCCGTGGGCATCACACAACAATTATTCATTATTCTCTATTCTTTTTTAATTTAAAATGAGTATCCCGCCCCTTATTCTGCCGCAGTCTTCCCTGCTTTCATCAGGGCAATGCTCAGCTGGGCCAGGTCGCTGGGGCTTACACCAGGAATGCGTCCGGCCTGTGCCAGCGTGCGGGGGCGAATCTTCGCCAGCTTTTCGCGGGCTTCCAGCGTCACGGTTTCCAGCGGGGCGTAATCAAAGTCATCGGGGATCACCACATTTTCGTGGCGCTGTACTTCGTGGATAGCGCGCTGCTCACGGGCAATATAACCGGCATAGCGGATCTCGGTTTCAATGCGCAAGGCCATGGCAGCACTCACATCCTGCCCGCGGCCAATCACCTTGGCCAGCAGCTCATAGTGTACGCCGGGCCGCTTGAGCAGCTCCGCCGCCGTGCCGCCGGATTCACCCAGCGTTTCCAGCACTTCCGGCGGGGCAACGGTGCGCAGCTCCGCCAGCGGTACTTTGGTGGTTTCCAGCCGGTGCAGCTCGGCCTTTTTCACTTCCATGTCGTGGGTGAACGCCGCCCAGCGGGTGTCGTCCACAAGGCCGTATTCCCGGCCAATGGGGGTCAGGCGCTCATCGGCGTTGTCCTGCCGCAGGCTCAGGCGGTACTCGCTGCGGCTGGTCATCATGCGGTAGGGGTCCATCACGCCCTTGGTTACTAGGTCGTCCACCAGCGTGCCAAGATAGGAAGTATGCCGTGCCAGCACCAGCTCGCTCTTGCCCAGGGCCTGGCGGGCGGCGTTCAGGCCGGCCAGCAGGCCCTGCGCGGCGGCTTCCTCATAGCCGGAAGTTCCGTTGAACTGCCCTGCCCCGTACATGCCGCCGATCACTTTGCTTTCCAGCGTGGGCAGCATGCTGGTGGGGTCCACACAGTCATACTCGATGGCATAAGCCGGGCGCATGATCTCCAGGTTCTCAAACCCCTTGATGGTGCGGTACATGGCATTCTGCACGGCTTCCGGCAAAGAGGAACTCATCCCCTGCAGGTACATCTCCTCGGTGTCCTCGCCGCAGGGCTCCACAAACACCGGGTGGCGTTCCTTGCCCTTAAAGCGCACCACCTTATCTTCAATCGAAGGGCAGTACCGCGGGCCGACACCCTGAATGTCCCCGCCGTACAGCGGCGAGCGGCTCAGATTGTCCAGGACGACCTTGTGGGTCTCCGGGTTGGTGTAAGCAATGTAGCAGTCCACCTTGTTGTGCATCGGCTTGTGGGTCATAAAGCTGAACGGCTGCAGCAGTTCGTCCGGGTCGCCGGGCTGGCAGTCCAGCTTGCTGAAGTCAATGCTGCGGCGGTGTACGCGGGCCGGGGTGCCGGTCTTGAAGCGGCGCAGCGGCACACCGTGGGCCGTCAGATCCTTGGTCAGCGCGGTGGCCGCATGGGTGCCGTCCGGGCCGCCGTCATAGTGGGCTTCGCCCACAAAAATGCGCCCGCCCAGCGCTGTGCCGGTGGCAATCACCACGCACTTGCAGCTGTAATAGCCGCCCAGTGCCGTTACCACCCCGCACACATGGCCGTTCTGCACATCCAGCCGCACGATCTCCGCCTGGTGAATCTCCAGGTTGGGGGTCAGCTCCAGCGCGTGCTTCATCCACATGTGGTAGCGCTTGCGGTCAGTCTGTACGCGCAGGCTGTGTACCGCGGGGCCTTTGCCGCGGTTCAGCATCCGGCTCTGCAAAAAGGTGGCGTCCGCCGCAATGCCCATCAGACCGCCCAGCGCATCGATTTCCCGCACCAGATGCCCCTTGGCTGTGCCGCCAATGGACGGGTTGCAGGGCATGTTGCCGATAAAATCCAATGTCAACGTAAAGATCGCCGTCTTGGCGCCAAGCATGGCTGCCGCATGGGCAGCTTCAATTCCGGCGTGTCCGGCACCCACCACGACCACATCATAATTTCCCAAAAAATCCATAATCTCTATGCCTCAAATCAAAACTCTTTGATGGAAGAAATTTTCGTCACTTCATTGTATCACAGCCGCGCCCGGAACACAATAAAAGAGCGCCTGCCCCCGCAGAAAATAGCGGGTAAACAGGCGCTCTTGAAACGCAGAAGAACAGGTGGGTTATTTGCCCACACAGAAGGTAGAAAACACTTCGTCAATGGTAGCTTCGGTGGCATCCTCGCCGGTCAGGCGGGCAAGGGCACGCTGCGCATCGCTGATGCACACCCCGGCAGCATCCAACCCAAAGCCGTCCTTCTGGCTGTTCAGGGCTTCGGCCAGGGCATCGCGGGCTTCCTTGGCGGCGCTCAGCTGGCGGGCGCTGCACAGCGCGGCAGCGTTGGGGTCCAGGTTGGCGGTGCCCAGCAGTTGGGCGACCGCCTGACACAAAGGCTGCAGGCTGGCGGCGTCCCGCGCGGTCAGCGGAATGATGGCCTTGAAGTAAGGCGCTAACTGCTGCTGTGCGGCAGTGAATGCTTCCCCCTGCCCGGCCAGATCCTGCTTGTTCAGGATGGCCAGCGCAGGGCGGCCCTGGCAGCGGCGTGCAATTTCCAGGTCTTCCTCATTCAGCGGGGCGGCCAGGTCGAACACGGCCAGCACCAGCCCGGCTTCCTCCAGCTTTTTCCAGCTGCGGCGGATGCCCTCGGCTTCCACAGCATCGCCGTGTTCCCCCACATCCCGCACACCGGCGGTGTCAAACAGGTTCAGCCGGATGCCGGTATCCCCCAGCATCACGGCCTGCTCCAGCACATCGCGGGTGGTGCCCGCAATGGGGGTCACAATGGCGCGGTCAAACCCGGCCAGCAGGTTCAGCAGGGTGCTTTTGCCCACATTGGGGCGGCCCAGCAGCACACAGTCCACCCCGCGGCGCAAAACCGCCCCGGCCCCGTACCCGGCAATCAGCTGGTCCAGCGTGTCCCTCTGCTCGCTCAGTGTGGCGATCAGCTCTGCCTGCGATACCTCCGGCACATCCTCCTCCGGGTAGTCGATCCAGGCGGTCAGGTGGGCAGCCAGCGTTTGCAAAGCGGCCTGGATGCCCGCAATGCGCCGTGCCAGCGCGCCGTCCAAAGCGGACTTTGCCAGCGCTGCCCCCTGCCGCCCTTCGGCGGAGATGATCTCCATCACGGCTTCGGCCTGGGTCAGGCTCATGCGGCCGTTTTCTAGTGCGCGGCGGGTAAACTCGCCAGGGCCGGCGGGCGCAGCACCGGCCAGGTACAGCGCTTCCAGCAGGCCCTGGGCCATGGCGTTGCCGCCGTGGACTGAAAGCTCGATCACATCCTCACCAGTGTAGCTGTGCGGCGCGCGGAAAAACAGGGCGATGGTCTCATCCATCTCCTCACCCCGCAGATGGTAATGCCCCAGCATGGCGGTGTAGCCTTTGGCTTCCGCAACCCGCTTTGCCGGGTTGCGCGGGGTGAAGATCTCCCCCACCACCGCATACGCTTCCGGTCCGGATACCCGAACGACCGCAATGCCGCCTGCCCCCGGTGGGGTGGCAAGGGCGCAAATAGTAGAACTCATATCAATACCTCGAACTTATCTGTTGTTGGCTTTATGCTGGCCTTGGCTGCGTCAGCAGCGGTAACTCTCCCGCGGGCCAAGGTAGGATTCCGGCAGGGTGGTGCCGTCCGGCCAAAGCACGATCTTTTCCAGAATGATGGCCGGGCTGACCGCATAAAAGCGCAGGGTGTTGACCCCCGCATGGCACAGGATGACGGCCTCGGTCAGCTTTACATTGGCAAAGCCCTCGGCGTACCACTGTTCGCTGCCAAAGAACGGTCGGTTCTCCTCGTGCACGGTGTTTACAATCGGTACCGCTCCGCCATTGACCGAATAACCGATATACTGCTTTGGCTCAAAGGTGACCGGTGTGGTGGCGGACATATGGAACTGTACATGATAGTTTCCGTCTTTTGCCGCAGCAAACGTATATTCCAGATAGGGGCGCTCTTCGCTGTTTTCAAAGTTGGCGGTAGCCGGGAACACTTTCAGCGCGGTGCCCAGGCGGCCATACGGCTTGAGCAGCGCAAAGCCGCCGCCGGGAACATCCCGCTTGGCAGTGTAGTGCTGTGCTTCCATGGCAATGCAACCGTTAGCTTCCACAAAAGTTCCTTTTGGGTAACTGACCGGCGTATTGTCCACTTCCACAATGATGTTGGCCGCACCGGTCCCCTCCTGGATATGCTCATTCACCACAGCGAACTGTCCAGCCGCTTTGCCGGTGATCTGGCTGCGGTCAATCGTCAGGGTCACGCGCTGATTTTCGGCCACGGTGCCGCCGGTGCAGCTGAACTGCATCCAGGGGCAGTCGGTCTCAATGTGCCAGCTGATGGGGCACTTGCTGCCGCAGGCAACGTCAAACGCAACCTGGCTGACATCCGGCCGCAAAAAGTCCTGCCATACCTGCGGCTTGCGGCCATTCCACCAAAAGCCGGTGGCGTACTCGGTATCTTCCACGCGGGATACGATCATCCGCGGCCGGTTGGCCGGGGTGATGTACATCCGGATGGGCAGCTTGTTGTCCTCGTCGTTCCAGTACACAAAGCCGATGTGCTCCGATAACCCGAACCCGTAATACTTGCCGCCGTCCACGGTGTGGTATTCGTTCACCAGCGCTTCGTCTGCTTCAACGCAGGCCTGCACTTCATCGGCCAGCCGGTTGGCGGCAACGCGGTTCTGTTTGGCGTACAGATGGTTGCGCCCGGTCAGGATCCACATCTTCATCAAATTGGCCGTGCCGCACGCTGGGAAGTAGATCAGCGAGATAAAAGCGCTCAGGTCCTCCTGCGGGCAGGCGGTTTTCAGCGCATCACATTCGGTAAGGATATGCTCAGAAATTTGCAGCACTTCCTCCGCCTCGCCGTAATGGGTCGGGTGGTAGGTGTTCTCCCCCATCTTCTCGTGCTTTCTGCGGGCCAGCAGGCGGGTGTAGTCGGTGATGATGCCCTCAATGCGGGGCAGGTCCGCCGGTGAAAAAGCCGCGCCAAAGTTGCGGCGCACCCACTGTGCGGTGTACTGGGTGGTAATGGCAGCATCCTGCCCGCCCCAGACGTCAATATCATAAGCCAGGTCCAGGAAGTAGGAAAGCCCGAACTCCTGCGTGCCAATATCACCGATGTTCGTTACCCAGATCTCCCGCACGCCGTATTCGTAAGCGGCGGTCATCTCCTCCCACACTTTGGGCAGGTAGGTGGCACCCACCCATTCAAATGAGTGGGGCCCGCCGTGCATGTCCATGTGGTAGTACATGCCGTACCCGCCGGGGTGGCTGCGCATTTCCGGGCTTGGCAGCGTGCGGGTGGAGCCGTGGTTGTTGTCGCTCAGCATCAGGGTCACGCCGTCCAGTTCCGGATCACCGATTAGGCCTGGCGTTTCCTTGCTGCCGTAAAAGAACTCTTCGGTTTCTGAGAAGAAAACGATCTGCCGCGGCACGTGCCTGACATCCGGGTTAATAATCTCCCGGATCAGCTGGTTCTGGGTTTTCAGCACATTGCGGATCAGTTGAATGTTCTCTTCCAGCGTGGCGTGCTGCATAATGGCAGTGTCATTTTCGCCGCGCATGCCAAGAGTGATGACGTTCTCAAAATCTTTGTTGCGGGTCAGGCCGTCGCGCCAAAAGCGGGTAATGCCTTCTGGGTTGGCAATGTAATCCCAGGCATCGCCGTAAATGGAACCCCTGCCCCGCACCATGCTGTATTCCTGCCCGCTGCGCATACAGGGTTCGTGGTGGGAGGTGCTCATCACCACACCCAGTTCGTCCGCCAGTACGGCATTTTCCAGCCCAGGGCCGTCCAGGCTGAAATTGGAATTCCACATGGCAGGCCACAGGTAGTTGCCTTTCATGCGCAGCAGCAGCTCAAATACCGGCGCATAGCAGGCGGCGTTCATGCTGCCAAAATGGGTCTTGGCCCAGTTGCCAAAGGCGGGCCATTCATCGTTGATAAAAAAGCCGCGGTACTTGACGGACGGCACCCTGGATACCATGTTCACCCGATCATCCAATACCACAGTGTCCTGGTGCCGCGGCAGGACATGGTTCCAGTTGACCAGCGGGGAAACGCCGATCAGCTCCGAAAGATGGAACAGCCCGTAAATGGTGCCGCGCTTGTCGTTCCCCGCAATCACCAGCGCGGCGCCAATGCCCGCCAGGGGGGTCTCAATGACCTGGAAGCTGTAGCATTCCCATTTGCCCCGGATGCCATTCAGGTCAAGTTTGCCCGCGGCTTCCAGCGCATCCAGCATGGGGCTGTGCCCGATGGTACCGTACAGCACGGCACAGCCACTCCCCTGCCCGGAGGTGATTCCGGCGGGCGAAACGCCTGTCACCAGTTCAATATCCTGCTTTACCATTCCGGCAACTCGTTTTACACCGGGCAGGGCCTGTGCTTCCTCATAAAAAGCAAGCCCTTTGCCGATCGTGATCTGCGGCATAGTTGGTTTCCCTCCTGCTTTTATCAAAGGCAATACCGCACAATTCTAAGTGCCGATACGGCGAGCGAGGTGCGGCAGCTGCTAAGCCAAAAGCGCAGATAATACTGGATGTCTTATCGAGCATTTTGGCAACGCAGATGCCGTGCCGCAGCCGCCGAAGCGGTGCTTAAGCCGCTAGGCGGGAATTGTGCGGTGTTGCCCAAAATATAATGATTTTGTAAATCAAAAATGCTATTTTTACCCTGTAGAGACCGTGGGGGCGCACATCGTACGCCCGCCCACCTAAAAATATAACGGTGCCGTTTTAGGCTGCCACGGGCCAAAGCCCCAAAATAATCATCACCCGTATTATATCATAGTGCGGCACGATATAATAGAACCGCCCACAAAACGGA
>ENA-UONT01002461-UONT01002461.1-human-gut-metagenome-genome-assembly--contig:-CS20-NODE-2461-length-12934-cov-4.739498_pt1 | contig 12934 bp, 9 predicted proteins | sample MGYA00242459_ERZ724006 | MGnify/ENA metagenome assembly ERZ724006 | reverse complement strand
GTTGGAATCACTTGCGCTGTGCGCGGCAGCGTTTGCGCCAAAGCCGATGACGCAGCTTTTAAAAGCCGTTTTTTTGCTGTTTTTGTTTGGCGCGGCGCTTTCCGGGCTTTTGACGGCTGCGGCGTATTTTCTGCCGATACACGGTATTTTGCTCGCAAACGGCGCGGTGTATTTTAACATTTCCGCATTGACGCTCATTTTGCTCACGTGCGTCTCTTACGGCGTGCTGTACGGCTTCGACCGCCTGTTTCGCAAAAAGGAGCCGGACGTGTTTTTCGCAAAACTGACCATCACACGGCAGGGCAAAACCGTCACGCTGCCGGCGAAAATTGACACGGGGCTGACGCTGACGGAGCCTTTTTCCGGCACGCCTGCCATTGTTGCGGATCGGCGTGCGCTCGGTGATATATTGCCGCCGAATTTCGGAATGCAAAGCACGGAAAATGTTGTTTCTATGCGGCTCATCCCGTTTTCTTCACTCGGAGCGGACGGTGTTTTGCCCGCGTTTCGACCGGACGCGGCTTCGCTTTCGGGCATATCAATCGAATGCTGGGTGGCCGTGACCGACCGCACGCTTTCCGCAGGGAGTTTTCAGGCGCTCGTCGGCGCCGCCGTGTGTGACGCCGCGCAGATACAGGGTTTAAAACCCGGAAAGGACATCCCATGAAACACGATTTTCTCACCCGCATGCGCGAAATTTTTGCTCACTTTTTATTAAAGCTGAACGAGGACACCTGTCACTACATAAACGGCCCGGAAACGCTTCCGCCACCGCTGACGAAAGCGGAAGAACAGGTGGTTTTTCAGAACATCCGTGACGGAAAACCGAACGCACGCGACCCTCTTATCACGCATAACCTGCGGCTTGTCGTGTACATTGCGAAAAAATTTGAATCGCCTGCCGTGAACGTGGAAGACCTCATTTCCATCGGCACCATCGGGCTCATCAAAGCGGTAAATACGTTCAGCGTGGAGCGCAACATCAAGCTTGCGACGTATGCTTCGCGGTGCATTGAAAACGAGATTCTGATGTACCTGCGCAAAACGGCGCAGCTGAAAAACGAGATCTCGCTCGACGACCCGCTGAATGTGGATTGGGACGGCAACGAGCTCCTGCTCTCCGATCTACTCGGCAGCGACCCCGACATTGTGAATCGCGGCATCGAGCAGGAATCGGAAAAGCAAACGCTGCTCCGTGCCGTTGAAAAGCTTGACCCGCGCGAAAAGCAGATCATGGAGCTGCGGTTTGGGCTGAACCGGCAAAAGGAGCACACGCAAAAGGAAGTTGCCGATGCACTCGGCATTTCGCAGTCGTACATCTCAAGGCTTGAAAAGCGCATTTTGCACCGATTGAAGACAGAAATGGAGAAGGCGGGATAAACACGCCATAAACACGACAAAAAGCAGATGTATCTACCGATTTTGGTGACACATCTGCTTTTTCTAAAAAATACACCGGTTTTAAAGTATTCGGTTTATACGAGCTTCAAATATTTGACCCCATACGGCGGCAGCTCCACCCTGCCGTGGATGTCGCTTGTTTCGCCGGTTAAAAAATCGACCGCTTTGTACTCGCCGCGGGCGTCTATGGAACACGGCGCGTTTTCCGCATTGACGGCAACAAACACCGTCTCATGATCACAATGACGCTCAAACAGCAGATTTTTATTCTGAATGGTGATGTTCTTATAATCTCCGTAATTCAATGCGCGGCTTTCGGTCTTCACCTTCGCGAGTTTTTCGATAAACGCGGTCAGCTCGTTTTCGACGGGTGCATCGAAGCACGGGCGCAGAACATTGTCACCCTCATGCTTTTCGCCTTTTGCGCCCCACTCGCTGCCGTAATACAGGCACGGAATGCCCGGCATGGCGAACAGCACGCCGTACAGCGGGTAAATTTGCTTTTCGTCGTTTAAAATGCTCGCGATGCGCGTTACGTCGTGGTTATCGGCGAAGTTCATCAGGTGCTTGCCGCGGTACAGCGTCCACGGCTCCGGGCCGAACTGCCGCCCGAGCGAATGCGCAATCTCAAAGAGATTCATCGAATTGAACGCAGAGTAAAGCCCTTTGTAGCACTCGTAGTTCGTCACGCTGTGCAGCAGGCCGTCTGCGGTGATGCGGTTGTAATCGCCGTGAATCATCTCGCCGATGAGCATAAACTCCGGCTTTTTGCCGTCGCAGTACGCGCGCAGGCGGCGCATGAAATCTTCATTCAACATGTACGCCACGTCAAGACGCAGGCCGTCGATGCAGAATTCATCGATCCATCTGCCGACGCAGTTTAAAAGGTACTCGACAACGGTGGGATTATAGAGATTGAGCTTGACAAGCTCGTAATGTCCCTCCCAGCCCTCGTACCAAAAACCGTCGTTATAAGCGCTGTTACCGTCGAAATTCAAGTGAAACCAGTCTTTATAGGGAGAGTCCCACTTTTTCTCCTGCACGTCACGGAACGCAAAAAAGCCGCGGCCCACATGGTTGAACACGCCGTCAAGCACAACTTTGATGCCGTTTTCGTGCAGCGCATCGCACACGGCTTTGAAGTCTTCATTCGTGCCGAGGCGGCAGTCTATCTTTGTAAAATCGCGCGTATCGTAACCGTGGTTGTCCGATTCAAACACCGGGGAAAAATACACCGCGCCGATATGCAGCTTTTTCAGGTGCGGAATCCACCCTTTGACCTTTTGAATGCGGTTCACGCACACGCCGTCGTTCGGCATGGGCGCACCGGTAAAGCCCAAGGGATAGATCTGGTAAAATACCGCTTCATCTGCCCACATTGTTATATCCGTTCCTTTCAAGAGAGTTATGCCGATTGCAACTTAAAACGTATACATGCCGTCTGCCGTCTGGCGGATATCCGCGTTATAGAACGCCGTCATGGCCTTTACCATGTACGCAGTATCCTTTTCGCCCGCCGTTTCCACGCAGGAGTGCATCGCGAGCTGCGGGATGCCGATATCGACCGTGTTGAGCGACAGATGACCGTTTGAGATATTGCCGAGCGTAGAGCCGCCCGCCATATCGGAGCGGTTGTGGAAGATCATCACCGGCACCTCGGCCTTACGGCAGATCTCGCCGAACACGGCGGCGGAAACGGAATCCGTCGTATACTTCTGGTTTGCACTGTACTTGACGACGATGCCGCCGTTTAAGTAGCAGCGATTCGTCTGGTCACACTTTTCCGTGTAGTTCGGGTGCACGGCATGGGCATTATCGGCGGAAAGCATGAAGCTATCCGGCATTTTGCGCAGCCACTCCGCTTCGGGGATATTGAGCGCGGAAGCGATGCGACGCACGGTATCCGTGAGGAACGTGGAATCTGCGCCCTGCTTTGTCAGCGAGCCGACTTCTTCGTTATCGAACACGGCGCTGATGAGCAGCTTTTCTTTGTTTTCCGCGTTCAAAAACGCTTCCGTTGCGGAGAACGCGCACTGGAGGTCGTCGAGGCGCGGGGATGCAATAAATTCGTTCTCCATGCCGAATACAACGCCGTGCTGGCGCGGATAGAGGAACATATCGCTCGAGATGACGTCTTCCTTTTTAACGCCTGCCTCTTCCGCGATGAGCGCGTTATAATCGGCGTTTTCGCCGCCGAGCAAGGGCAGCAGATCGACCTGCGGGTTTAACTTGTGATCTGCCATGCCGCGCGTCATGTGAATGGCAAGGCTCGGGATGATGCACAGGTCGCGGTCAATGTTCAAAAGCACGCTCTTTACGCCGCTTTCGGTACGCACCACGGCGCGGCCGGCAAGCGACAGCGGACGATCAAACCACGTGGAAAGGATCATGCCGCCGTAGCCTTCGGTGTTGAGCTTTTTGTAGTGACCCTCTACGGTGATCTCCGCGCCGCTCTTTACGCGGAACGTCGGGGAATCGCTGTGCGCGGAGACAATCTGCATGCCGTTATAGTTTTCCGGCACGGAGAACGCCAAAACAGAAGAGCCGTTGCGCGTCGTAAAGTAGCGCTTGCCCTTTTCGAGCGTCCAGGTTTCGTTTTCAAGCAGGCGAATGCAGCCCGCATCTTCCAGCATTACACATATATTTTTCACCGCATGAAAACACGACGGAGAAGCGTCGATAAACTTCAGCAGCTTTTCGGTGGTTTCAGAAGTCTTTAACATTTCGGTCATTCCTTTCCTTGTTTCTATTCATCATAGCACAAAACAACAAATATGGGTAGAGCAAATTTCAGAAAAAAAGACCGCCGCACCGAAACAGCACGACAGTCTTTAAAAAATGAATTCATTTGCACGCATTTCCGATGGCTTCGTTCACGCGCTCGCGCAGATCAGGCAGATAGGACGATGTGCGCGGATAGTTTGCAAATGTCATGCTTTCGCCGTCTCCGAGCAGTTTTAAGACGCTTTCGCGCCCGAGCTTTTCTTCGGCGAGCGACAACGCGCGCATATCATAAAGCGCCATGGCGAAAACCTTTTGCCGCAGCGACGGCAGCGGGCCGTTTTCGCCGGGATAGACGGAAAATCCGTCGCCACCCGGAAACGCGCCGCCTGCGTCCGTCACCTTGAACGGATCAATAACCGCTTTGGAGAGCTGCGAGTTCCAGAAGTTATAGCCCCAGTGCAGGAAGCCCGTGATGTGACACTTCCACATCTGCACGCCCAAAATGCGATTGCGGTTTGAAGGCATCGCGAGGAAACGGTTGCCCACGTCCACGCACTGGCTGCAGCAGGTGTACGCCCACAGATCCGGCACATCGTTTTCGATAAACGGCGTGATATGATTCGTCGCGACGACGGGGTGCTTGACGAGTCCCTCCGTGTAGTAATCATACGACGAGAGCGCGTCGCGCAGAATGCAACCGGGCAAATACGGCTCCACAACAGCTTTCGCCTTTAAGTAGTCCGCCTTGTGCTCCTCGCTCGGCTCGTCCGAAATGTGGAACATAAGGTCACTTTTTTCAACGCCTACTTCTTCAAAGAATGCAAGCAACTGCGGCAGCAGCGCATGCAATAATGCCGCGTATTCCGGGTCGGTTGCCGCAGTATGCCAACCGAATTTCAGCTTGCGTTCGCCGTTTTCGGTGACGTAGATATTCGGCGCACATTTTGCACCCCACTGTGTGAAGAAGTGGGAAATCTCAAACTTAGAAATGCCGCAGTCCTTTGCGGTTTCCACCCAGCGGGCAAGCCTTGCGAAATCAAAATGATAACCCGCGTCGTTCTTTGTAATCTCCACAAGCTGCGTGCACGGGCGTTCTTTGCCGATCTCGGTATCGAGCGCGGGAGTGAATACCGGCGTCAGGATAATGTTCATGCCGTGTTCAGCCGCCATGAGCATATAATTGTATAATAATGCCCAGTGCTCTTTTGAGTAAATCTCCACGCCGTAGCGCGCTGCGATGCAGTCGCCATGGAACCACTGCGTGAACGTGAGCTTCTGCTCCGGCAAAGTGACCGGCACGACCGTCAAACGGAAAATTTCGCTTTTGCCGTTTGCGCTGATCTCCACGGGGTAATCGCCGCCCGCGGCATCGTCGTTCACTTTGAGGCTCACCCACAGCACCTCGCGGCCGTTGACGTTCACCGCGCCGTCCGTGACAGGATACAGCACATCCGGGAACGTGCTCGGCTCTGTTGTGATGTAGTCATCATCGAACCTGTCCGGGTACGCGGAAAGCGTGCACGGCACATAGCCCTCGCGGTACACCGCCACTTTAACGGGTGCATCGGTGCGCACCTCCATGTAGTGCTCGCCCTCGCCCGTGACGATGGCCTGAAACGCGGTCTCTTCTCCGCGCAGAGCGCTCGCCTTCGGGTACGGCGCAAAGGTCTTTTCTTCCTGCGCCATGACTTTTTCCATCGGTGAAAGAAGCTGGATCGTTGTCTGCATGGATTTTTCCTCCCCTAAGTTGACCGTGTCAAACTGTGTAAAATCCGGTATATAACGTTCGCCGGCGGCGCTGCGCTTTTGGCAGAAGCCGGGCAAACCCAGTTCCAACATATAATTTTGTACCTTGCGGCTCTCCCGCAGGGTGATACGGCGGTTGATGTCCGCAAATTCCGGCTCGTGCAAAACACGTCCCATCGGCGTATACTGGCTCATCAGGCTCACGGGCACACCCGGGAAATGCTGTTTGATGAGCTCCAGCGCCTGCATGGAATTGCGCGTGTGGCCGGGCAAAATGAGCTGCCGAATGATGATGCCCTTTTGCAGCATGCCGTTTTCGTCGTACACATTTTCGCCTGTCTGTCGCACCATTTCATGAATGGCAGCAAGCGCCGTTTCACAGTAGTGCGGCGCATTGGAAAGCCGCACGGCGAGATCGTCGTCCGCATATTTGAAATCCGGCAGGTAAATGTCGACGAGCCCCTCTAACATGCGCAGCGTCTCGACCGATTCATACCCGCCGCAGTTGTAGACAACGGGCACGCGCGGCTTATAGATGCGCAGCGCTTCGGCAATTTGCGATGCAAAGTGCGTCGGCGTAACAAGGTTGATGTTGTGCGCGCCCATAGCTTCGAGTTTTTTTATCGTCTCGATAAATTCTTCAACCGTGAAATCCTTGCCGTGTAGGCTTCCACCGGAGATCTCGCTGTTCTGGCAAAACGCGCAACGCAGCGAGCAGCCGGTAAAAAAGATCGTGCCACTGCCGCGCGTACCGCTGATGGGCGGCTCCTCCCAGTAGTGGAGCTTCGCGCGCGCAATGTGCATTTTGCCGCCGCTTTGGCAGTAGCCGCGCATTATTTCACGGTCAACACCGCATTTTCGCGGACACAGTGTGCAAACGCTCATGCGTTTTGTTCCCTGAGCATCAGGAACCCGGCGTTAGAGCCGCGCTTGCCGCGCGTCACGCGGTGTGAAAACAGCAGGTCGCTGTTGCACATGGTGCACACGCCGCCCGTTGTGATGTGCTCGGGCAGCACGCCTGCACCTAATAAGAACGCACGGTTGCACGCCCAAAGATCAACGTGGAATTTGCCGTTGCCGTCGTTCGTGACGAATTTGTCGCTGTCGGGCAGCGCGAGGAATTCCTCCGCACACGGGGCGTCCACCTCAAAGCACTCCTTTGCAATGGACGGACCGATGGCCGCGAGCAGATCCTCGGGGCGGGTATCAAATTCCTCCTGCATTTTCTCTACGGTAGCTTTTGCCATGCCGTTCACCGTGCCGCGCCAACCGGCGTGCGAAAGCCCAATGGCGTGATGAATGGGGTCGTAGAAGTAAAGCGGCACACAGTCCGCCGCGTAAATGAGCAGCGGCAGATTCGGCTCATCCGTCACAAGGCCGTCCACGCTTTCCATGTCCTTCGGCTTCCAAATACCTGTGCCGGCGTTTTTTATCGTGACACGGCGCACGTTCGTGTGGTGATCCTGCGCGCCCGCCGTTATATTCTCTACAGGGATATTCGCCGCTTGAGCGATGAGGCGGAAATTTTCTTTTACATTTTCGTCGCTGTCGCCGCGGTTGAAGCCGAGGTTCATAGCAGCAAACTCTTCTTCACTCACGCCGCCGATGCGCGTGGAGAAGCAGTGCGTAAGGTACGGGATATTCTCCCACGCCTTAAACGTCAGCAGTCCCACACCGTTTTCCTTGATTGTCAGACGCATATCGGCGATGTCTGCGTTTTCGGCGCGGCGCGGCTTTTCGATTTTCGGCAGCGGAATGGATTTGCGGCTCACGATAATACCCTCATACTTCTGCTTCACGCGCAGCTGACCGCAGAATTCGTAGCCGCACTTTTCGCACTTAAACGTGCTGCGCAGACTCTTGTTTTTCACAGTCCATTTGCCGCGGCGCTTTGCTTCGCCGCCGCATTTTTCGCACGTGAAATGCAGATGCTCCTTTTCGATCAACGGGCTGTTCACGTCACAGATATACGTCGTTTTAAACGTGATGCGTCTGTAAAACTCCGGGTCCTTGCAGTCCTGAATAAACGGGCGGAACGTATCCTTTGTGTAAATGCGCTCCAGCACCATAGCGGACAGCACGCTGTCGTCGAGCGCGCGGTGGTGGTCGAGCGCACCGTCATCAATGGAAAGCAGCTCTGCCGCTTTGGAAAGCCCAAGCTGCTCCTTGCCGTCCTCGCCAAGGCGCTTTTCCACGTACTGCTGTAAATCGACATAGCGCTGCAAAAATGGAACGGTCTCCCCGCCGCCGAAATAGCGGCAGTTTTCAATCAGCGCCAGAATGTCCGACGTGCCCCACGTGGCAATCACGCAGTCGCCCGCCCATTTTTTGAAGCGGCTCATCACCTGCATGTACGGGCGCGCGTCCAAAAGATTCGCATCCGTAATGTTGGTGAGGTCCGAGATAATCGCGCTGATCTTTTTTGTCACCTGCGGTTTGACAAAGCAGGAAAACCGGTCTGTGATATTCAGTTGTGCATCGAGCTTGACAGCGCCGAACTCGATAATCTCATTGATAAAGCCGTGGAGACGGCGGCTGTACGCACCGTTCCACTCCAGATCCAAAATAACGATATTCATTGGCTCTCCGTGTGTCTTTTCCGTTGGTCAGGTTTATAAATTACTTCTTTTTCGCAGCCTGCTTCATGCGCAGCTCTTTGCTCAGCACCATTTTGCGCATGCGGATGCTCTTCGGCGTGATCTCCACAAGCTCGTCGTCCGCGATGAACTCGAGGGACTGCTCCAGAGAGAGCACGGTGTGCGGGGTCAGCTTCAGTGCGTCGTCGGAGCCGGAAGCACGGGTGTTTGTCGCGTGCTTCTTCTTGCAGACGTTGATGACGATGTCGTCGCCCTTCGGGTTGCTGCCGACAATCATGCCCTCGTAAACCGGCACGCCCGGCCCGATAAACAGGCGGCCTCTGTCCTGTGCGTAGAACAGGCCGTAAGCCGTGGACTCGCCGGTCTCGTGTACAACGAGAGAACCGGTGCTGCGCTGCTGAATATCTCCCTTATACGGCTCGTAGCAATCGAACACGTGGTTCATGATGCCGTTGCCGTTCGTGTCCGTAAGGAACTCGGAGCGGTAGCCCATGATGCCGCGGGACGGGATCTTGAATTCAAGGTGCGTGGTGCCGCTGTCGCGGGTACCCATGTTGAGCAGCTCTGCCTTTCTGGTGCCGAGCTTTTCCATGACCGCGCCGACGTAGTTATCCGGAACTTCAATCATCAAAAGTTCCATCGGCTCCAACTTCTTGCCGTTTTCTTCCTTGAAAATAACGCTCGGGCGGGAGACCTGGAATTCGTAGTTCTGGCGGCGCATCTGCTCGATAAGAATGGAGAGGTGCAGCTCGCCGCGGCCGGATACCTTAAAGGTATCGGCGGAATCCGTCTCTTCCACGCGCATAGCAACGTTCGTTTCGACCTCCTTAAACAGGCGGTCGCGCAGGTTGCGGGAGGTGACATATTTGCCCTCGCGGCCCGCAAACGGGGAATTGTTGACCATGAACATCATAGAAACGGTCGGCTCGTCGATCTTGACGAACGGCAGCGGCTCCACGTGCTCCGGGTCGCAGGCGGTCTCACCGATGTTGAGGTCTGCCATGCCGGAAACGGCCACGATGTCGCCAAGCTCTGCGCTCTCTGCGTCCACGCGCTTGAGGCCCTCAAACTGGTAGAGCTTCGTAATGCGCGCGTTGCGTTTTTCGTCGCTTGTGCTGCTGCAGATGGTAACGGTCTGGCCGACCTTTACGGAGCCGCGCTCCACTCGGCCGATGCCGATACGGCCGACGTACTCATCATAGTCAATGTTGGAGAACAGCACCTGCGTCGGGCCGTCAAGGTCACCCTCCGGCGCCGGAACATCGTTTATAATGGCTTCAAACAGCGGCTTCATGTCCGTGCCCTTTTCGTCCGGCTGGTTCATGGCGTAGCCGTCACGTGCGGAAGCGTAGACCACCGGGAAATCGAGCTGGTCTTCGTCTGCACCGAGCTCAATGAAGAGGTCAAGCACTTCGTCCACGACTTCAAGCGGACGTGCGCCCGGACGGTCGACCTTATTGACGACAACGACCGGCTTTTTGCCAAGACCAAGCGCCTTCTTTAAAACGAAGCGCGTCTGCGGCATACATCCCTCAAACGCATCGACAAGCAGCAGAACGCCGTCTACCATCATCAGAATGCGTTCCACCTCACCGCCGAAATCGGCATGGCCCGGGGTATCGACAATATTGATTTTGATGTCATTGTACATGACAGCTGTGTTTTTGGAGAGGATCGTAATGCCGCGCTCACGCTCCAAATCACCGGAGTCCATGACGCGCTCGGTTACGGCTTCGTTGCTGCGGAAAACGCCGCTCTGTCGCAGAATCAGGTCCACCAGGGTGGTCTTGCCGTGGTCAACGTGTGCAATAATGGCGACGTTGCGCAAATTTTCTCATTTTCCCATCTTTATCAATCCCTTTCTTTATCGTTCTTAACTTCAAACTGCTTCAAAAAATTCAAAACCGGCCGCGCCGTTTTGCATGCGCGGGATACGGCAAAAAACGGATTAAAAACTCGGTTTGCTCGCTAACCGAAATATTATACCACTTTTCGCGCGTTTTGTGAATATGTTCCGCCTTGGCGAAACCGCTGAAATATTGGGTTTTTGCGTTTTTTCTTTTGTCCTGCTTTCCTTGACGGCGAGCTTTGTTCGTGCTATTCTTGTATTGATTTTGAAACAGAGGAGTGCAAAACCTTGAAGAGGATCTTGAATTTCGGCTCACTCAATACAGACTATGTTTATAAGGTCGACCACATTTTGCGGGGCGGTGAGACCATTCAAAGCGAAAGCCGCACCGTGTTCCCGGGCGGCAAAGGGTTAAATCAGTCCATTGCGCTTGTGCGGGCGGGGCTTTCCGTCTGCCATGCGGGGCTCATCGGCACGGACGGCGAGCACCTGCGCGATTTATTGAACCAAAACGGCGTAGATACCTCCCTCATCGAAACGCGCGATATGCCGGGCGGGCACACCGTCATTCAGGTCAGCCGAGAGGCACAGAACGCCATTCTGCTTTTCGGCGGCTCCAACGGGGCTGTGGATGAAGCATATGCCGATCGCGTGCTTGCGCAATTCGGCGCAGGCGACATTCTTCTGCTGCAAAACGAGATCAGCGCGCTGCCGTATATTCTTGAAAAAGCCCATGCGCGCGGCATGGAGATCTGGCTCAATCCGTCCCCGATGAACGAAAACGTTTTAAAGTGCAATCTGTCGCTCGTTTCCGTGTTCGTTTTAAACGAAGTGGAGGGCGAACAGCTGACCGGCACAAAGATTCCCACCGCTATTTTGGATAAGCTCCTTCAAAAATACCCGCACGCCGCCGCAGTCTTAACGCTCGGCAGTAAAGGCGCGTGGTACGCCAAAGAAGATAAGCGCGCGTTTGCCCCGGCGGAGCTTGTCCGTGCGGTCGATACCACCGCGGCCGGCGATACGTTCACGGGCTATTTCATGCGCGGTATGCTGGATGGGCTTTCGCCGAAAAAATCGCTGACCCTCGCGGCAAAAGCCGCTGCCATTGCGGTCTCGCGCCCCGGTGCCGCACCGTCTATTCCCCTATATGCAGAAGTTATGAGCGAAAGGAACTGAAAATATGAGTGATTTCAGAGTTGCAGTACGCAGAACGAACGAGTGGGACGGCCCGTCCATGCTCAAAATTTACACACCCTACGTCGAAAAGACGCACTACACGCCCGACACCGAAGTGCCGACGCTCGCCGAGTACGTGCAGCGCATCGACACCTATACATACGGCCGTATGTGGATTCTGACGGAGATCAACAACCAGACGGCGGGATTCTGCTTTTTGACCGACCGCGATATTCCGAAAGACGACCTGTTCTCTGCCGACGCACAGCTGTACGTCTCCGAAAAATGTCTGCACAGCGGCGTGGGCACGTCTTTATACAGCCTGATGCTGGACATCATGCACTATGCAAATTACCGCCGCGTTACAGCGCACATCAATCTGCCGAACGATGCCGCCGTGGCATTCCACAAAAAGATGGGTTTTCACGAGGTCTCCGAAACAGACGGTGTTCTTTTAATGGAGCGTGCCATTGAGCCGGAAGACCCGAACGCAAAGCGTTTCACGAAAGCCTACCTCATTTTAGCGCAGGACTACGAGGCCGCGCGTGAGCACGCCGCCACATTTGTTAAAAAAGGTACGGTGGTATAATGGGCCCCTACGAATACGAAGTGGCAAGCATCGACGGCGACTACGCCGTTTTGCGCCGAACGGACAATGACACGCACGATGAAATTCTGGTCGCTCGCGCGCTTTTGCCGGAGGAGATCGACATCGGCACCGCGCTGCACTACGAAATGTTCACCTATTCCATCATTTAACATTTAATTATTGGCAAAAATAGCCAAATATTTTTCCCGTTGATTTGGGTAAACCGTTCATTGAACTCGCGTTGCTTTCTTGGTACAATGATACTTGTAAACTAACACGCAGCGAAGAGGTTCTACAAACGCGGTTTACCCTTATTTTCTACGGAACGGTTTACCTTAATCTTTTTTAGGAGTTGTTGTATCATGTCCAAACCGTCCGGTGCCATCGACATGACGCAGGGCAAACCGATCAACCTGATGCTTCGTTTTGCGCTGCCCATGATGATCGGCAGTATTTTCCAGTCGCTTTATTCCATGGTGGACTCCGCCGTGCTCGGCCGCTTCGTCGGCTCGCACGCGCTGGCCGCCATCGGTGCCACCACGTCCACAACGGGCCTCATCCTGCTGCTTGCAACCGGCGTGACGAGTGCCGTTTCCATCGTGCTTTCGCAATACGTCGGCGCAAACGACACCGACCGCGTGCGCAAGGGAATTGTCGCCTCCGGGTGGATCACCCTTTTGCTCGGCATTGTTCTGGGTCTCATCAGCGTTTTCGCCGCGCGGCCGCTCATGCAGCTTTTAAAAACGCCGGAAGACGTCATCGACATGTCCGTTCTGTATATTCAGATTGTCTGCGGCTGCGGCATCGCACAGTTTGCGTATAACGCCGCGGCATCTATCCTGCGCGCACTCG
>ENA-UONT01002455-UONT01002455.1-human-gut-metagenome-genome-assembly--contig:-CS20-NODE-2455-length-12978-cov-58.901107_pt1 | contig 12978 bp, 10 predicted proteins | sample MGYA00242459_ERZ724006 | MGnify/ENA metagenome assembly ERZ724006 | reverse complement strand
GTAATCTGTGGGAGATTCCTCCAGTAGATAATAATCTGTGTGGCTCCTTTTCGTTGTCGGGTTAATGTCTCCCACAGATTTCACGGATTCTCACAGATTATTGTGTTCTTTATTGACCTTTCTGTATCTGTGTAAATCTGTGTAATCTGTGGGATAATCTTCATCGTAACTCGTAATCTGTGGGAGATACCTCCAGTAGATAATAATCTGTGTAGCTCCTTTTCGTTGTCGGGTTAATGTCTCCCACAGATTTCACAGATTCTCACAGATTGTTTGTGTTCTTTATTGACCTTTCTGTATCTGTGTAAATCTGTGTAATCTGTGGGAGAATCTTCATAGGAACTCGTAATCTGTGGGAGATTCTTCATAGTAAATCGTATTCCGTGGGAAGAAACGCGGTCACTCCTTTGTGGGAGCAAGCGTCTTGCGGTACTCTTCGGGGTTCTTCAGCAGTTCCACAGCCTTGGCGAACTGCTTGTCGTAGCGCAGCGAGTTCTCCAGCGCACCACGGTCGAAGTAGTACGCCGACATGATGTCGTTGGCGATGATCTGCTTCAGCTGCTCCTTGTTGTACGGGTAAGCCAGATCCTTGGCGATGTCGTGCTTCAGCTTCGCCTTCAGTGCCTCGAACTCCGGCTTCGCATCCTCGTAGTAGCCCTCGAAACGTGCCAACTTCTCCAAGTCCTTCAGATACTTCTCGCTCACCTGGTCGTACTCGAAACCACTCTTCACGACATACGCACAGAACTCCTCGTAGTCCTTGTCCGACAGTTCGAACTCCGACGGTGCAGCCACCGTGCGGTGCTTCGCCATGTACTCAATCTCGTAGTTGAGCAGCAAGTCGGTAGTGTCGGCGAACTGCAGATAGTAGGCTATGTTCGGCATCGAGTCGGGGAGCACCTCGATATCGGGCTTTATGCCTCCGCCGTCGCGCACGATGCGACCCGCCGCCGTGCGGAACTCATGCGTCAGCGAGTCAGCCACGTGCTCGCTTGCATACCCCTTGTTCGTATGCTTGTATTTGCGCGCCTGAATGCAACGGCCCGACGGTATGTAGTACTTCGCCGTAGTCAGCTTCAGCTTGCCGTTGTAGGGTAGGGGCACGTTCGGCACCTGCACCAGTCCCTTGCCGTATGTGCGTGTGCCCATCACCACGGCGCGGTCGAGGTCCTGCAGCGCGCCCGACGTAATCTCGCTCGCGCTCGCCGTCTCCTCGTTCACGAGCACCACGATAGGCATCACCGTGTCAATCGGCTCCATCGTTGTGTAGAACGTCTTGTTCGAGCTCTTCACCTTACCGCGCATCTCCAACAGCTGCTTGCCCTTCGGCACGAACATGTTCAGAATCTGCAGAGCCTCCTGCACCGAACCGCCACCGTTGGAGCGGAGGTCGAGCACCAGACTGCGCATACCCTTCGAGCGCATCTCGATGAACGCACGGCGCACGTCCTTCGCCGAGTTCTCGAGGAACTGGTTGTAGCTGATATATCCTATGCTGTCCGGCTGCAGACCGTAGTACGTCAGATATGGCATCTGTATGGCGCGTCGCTGCACCTTCAGCGTCAGCGTCTTGCCCGTAGCCGGACGCTTCACCTTCAGCACCATCGTCGTGCCCGCGTCGCCACGCAGACGCTCCGACACGTACGCCGTCATCTTTCCCTCCATCGACTCGCCGTCGATAGCGAGTATGATGTCGCCCTTGCGCAGACCCGCTTCCGCAGCCGGCATACCCTCGTACGGCTTGTTTATAACCACGTTCTTGCGTGTGAAGCTGTACGAGATAATCGAGCCGATGCCCGCATACTTGCCCGTGAGCATCTGCTTGTATTCGCCCACCTTGTCCTCCGGATAGTACTCCGTGTACGGGTCGAGCGAGCGCAGCATCTGGTTCACGGCATCGCCCACCACCTCGTCGGCGTTCAGCGAGTCGACATATAGCAGGTCGAGGTTGCGATACACGGCATTGAACACGTCCAAGTTCTTCGCCACGCGGTAGTTATGGTCGCTGCTGTTCTGCGCTACGGCGAGCATAGGCAGGAGCATCAGTGCGATAGTTATGATTTTTCGCATTTCTTTATGTTTTTGAGTTCGTTATTATTCAGACTACAAAAGTACAACATTAACGTCAAATACATATAAATAATGTGGAGTTTTTGCGCCTTTGCTTACTATCTGCGCTCATAAAACGTCAGAGTTTATAAAAAAATAACGCAATAGACACAAAAAAGTGCCGAAAAGTTTTTGTGTTACGGAAAAACTTATTACCTTTGCATCCGCAATCAGACAACAAGCCAAGTTGTCGTAAGAAAATGCTTCAATAGCTCAGTTGGTTAGAGCACCTGACTGTTAATCAGGGGGTCGTTGGTTCAAGTCCATCTTGAAGCGCAAACATCGGATTGCTTCAATAGCTCAGTTGGTTAGAGCACCTGACTGTTAATCAGGGGGTCGTTGGTTCAAGTCCATCTTGAAGCGCCATTTTAAAAGCCTCGCAAGTTTTCACTTGCGAGGCTTTTTTGTCAGGGGGTGCAGCAGTCTCTGCTGCACCAACCAAGCTATTGGTGCACTTCTTGCTTGGTTGGTGCAGTGGAGACCACCGCACCCCCTATTTGTGCAACAGAAACTGCTGCATCCCCTATTTGTATCTTCTGAACCTCCACCACATCATCACGCCCGCCGATGTCAGTCCGAACGGGAATGCCATCCACACGCCCATCAGTCCGTAGCCCAACACGAAGCCGCAGAGGTAGCCCACGGGTAGCGAGATGACGAAGAAGGCAATGAACGCAATGAGCATCAGTGGCTTCACATCGGCGATGCCGCGCAGCGCGTTGGCGTAGTTGATCTGCATACCGTCGCCAAACTGATAGATGAAGAACGGCAGGAGCAGCGTGAGCACAGTCGACGACACCTCCGTGCTGTCGGTGAACCACGCACCTATGTGGTTGCGCAGCAGGAAGATGGTGCCGCCAAGCACCACCTCGAGCATCACCATCAGGTGCAGACCCGCCGTCACCGTGTGGCGCACGTTCTGCACGTCGCGCTGACCGTGGAAGTAGCTTGTGCGTACAGCCACCGCAGCCCCAAGTCCGTAGTAGACCATGAACGTGAACTGCGAGATGGTTGTCATCACCTGGTGCGATGCCAAGGCAATGGTGCCGAGCCAGCCCACCATGATGATGGAGAGCGAGAACGATGCCGTCTCCATGCCCATCTCCAGAGCAATCGGGGTGCCTAACGAGTTGAGGCGGCGCAGCAGCGGACGCGACCAACCGAGCTTGAGGAAGCCTTCGCGGTACGCAGCAAAGCGACGTGAGCGCATGAAGACAACGATGAAAATCACCACCATGATGATACGTGAGAGCAGCGTTGACACGCCGGCACCCACAACGCCCATCTCCGGTGCGCCCATCTTGCCATATATAAAGATGTAGTTGCCGAGGATGTTTAGCAGGTTGCCCGAGAGCAAAATCCACATCGATGTGCGCGTCAGCGTGATGCTATCGGTGAACTGCTTGAAGGCGTTGAACAGCATCACGAACGGCAGCGACGCGAATAGCACCATGTAGTAGGGGCGCATATAGCCCAAGAGCTCTACGGGCTGTCCGAGATTGCCGAGGTTGAAGTAGAGCACCAGGAGCACCGTCATCATAGCCACCGCTGCCAGCGTGTTGGTAAGCAGTGAGCAGCGCAATGCCTGACCTGCTTCAGCCTGCTCGCCACGGCCGAACAGCGCACCCACCACTGGCGTCAGTCCGTAGGAGAAACCTGTGCCCGTGATGATGGCAAGGTTGATGATGTTGTTCACGAACGATGCCGCACCAAGCTCCGTAGTGCTGTGGTGTCCCACCATCATTGTGTCCGCAAAGCTGAGGACAATCATGCCCATCTGACCAATCATAATGGGTATGCCGATGGAGAGCAGTGTGCGGTAGTGCTGACTCATGCTTATAGTGCTGTTACCAGAATTTGTTCTGCTCTTCATTATATTCATATCCTATTGCTGCAAGTTGACTGATTATCTGTTGTTTTTCCACGTTTAGGTCGTCGCATAAAGCGTCTAAAGAGGGGTAAGTGTCGCGCAAGTGCGTGTTGATGACGCTCATCAGCATCATCGGATCTTTGGGTAATCCAAGCATAGTGTCTCTGATTAATTATTCGTTACCTGATAAAATTCGAACTGCAAAGTTACTCATTCTTTTACAAACAAATGGTGTTAATGGGTTTTGTTGTTGTCAAAAGGTTCGAGAAATTACCATTTTTTAAGGCGCATTGTTAAAAAAAACAAGTATTTTCTTGCGCCTGTCGCTTTTTTTACCGAACTTTGTGCCGACTATAGCCCTCTTGAATTCAGTTAGATATGGGCTTAGTAGTAATAAACAAAAACGAATATTAATGGTAAAACCATTCTCACTTATCGCTATCGTGGCGTTCGCCACAACGCTCACATCATGCTTTAAGGACGAAGCACCCAACAACGAGTGCGATATCGTTGAAGCACGCATCCAGGTAGAGAACCCCGACGAGGTGTTCTTTCAGCAGTCAAACGCCGAACTATTGGGCATCGAGTCGACAAAGACCGACCTTATCTTCCCCGACTTGCGCCCAAACAGTGATGTTACCGCGCTGCCGGTCTACTTCAAGACAACCCCTGGAGCGACAGTCTCTCCCGAAAGTGGCTCGGCGCAGAACTTCGCTAACGGCCCCGTGACATACGTCGTAACGTCAGAAGACGGTCAGTACAGTCGTACATATCGTGTGTTTATCAAGGCTGAAGAGGCTCCCTCAAACCCTGATCAGCCAGATGGTCAGCTTGCATACATACACTACAACTTCGAGAACTACTCGCTCGACCCTGCTACATCAAAGTTCTACATGTGGAGCGACTACGAGAATGGATACAACTGGGCGACCGGCAACCCTGGCTTTAGTATAGCCAGAGGTTCTGCAAAGCCCGACCAGTATCCGACAGCACCTCTCGCTGAGGGCTACGACGGAGCTGCCGTGAAGCTTGAGACGTGCGATACCGGACCGTTCGGCGTCATTGTGAACATGCGCATCGCTGCCGGCAACCTCTTCACCGGTGTGTTCGACTCGAAGTCGGCTACCAAGGAACCGCTTATGGCTACACACTTCGGCGACGGATCGTACAACCAGATCAACTACCGCCCCGTGACTCTCTCCGGCTACTACCAGTACACACCGGGTGCAACGTTCAAGGACAAGAACGCCAAGGTGGTAGAAGGACGCATCGACCGAGGCGACATCTACGCAGTAGTGTTCCGCAACGTCGACAGCGAAGGCAAGGCGTTCTATCTCACGGGCGACAACGTGCTCACCTCGCCGCAGATAGTAGCATTGGCACGAGTGCCCAACGTGGTGAAGACCGAGGGCGGATGGAAAGAGTTCGCAGTAGACTTCAACTATATTCGCGAACTCGACGCAGCCATCCTTGCCAACAAGGGCTATAGCATGGCGGTCGTATTCACCTCAAGCATCGAGGGCGCAGCCTTCGAGGGCGCTGTGGGTAGCACGCTGCTCATCGACAAGGTAAGCATTGCATACAAGAAGTAAGAAAACAAGCAAAATGAAGAAAACAATAATAGCTGCAGCCCTTGCGCTGCTCTTCGGCGCGCACAGTGCGTCAGCATTCGGAATATTCGACAATCTGAACTATCAAGCACGTCTCGGCTACAACATCGGTGGCACAATGCCGATGGGTATGCCTGCCTCTATACGTGGTCTCGATAGCTATAAGCCGAGGCCCAGCTTCACTCTCGCGCTCGATGCCTACAAGCCTCTCACCAAGAAGTGGGGTATGATGGCAGGCTTCCACTTCCAGACAAAGGCGATGGAGACCGACGCTCGCGTGAAGAGCTACTCAATGGAGATGCGTCATGGCGGCGAGTCGCTCAGCGGACTCTTCACCGGCAATGTCGTTACGAAGACATCACAACTCGTCGTAACGCTGCCTCTGCAGGCTACGTTCAATGTGTCGGATGCCGTGCGCTTGAAGTTCGGACCTTACTTCTCTTACGCGCTCAACAACGACTTCTCGGGTTACGCCTACGATGGCTATCTGCGCGAGGGCGACCCAACCGGACAGAAGGTGGAACTCGGACACAACGAGGGTGAGCGTGGCGACTACGACTTCTCAAGCGATATGCGCCACTGGCACTTCGGCTTCGACTTCGGTGCCGACTGGTACTTCTCGCATCGCTTCGGCGCTTATGCCGACGTGCAGTGGGGTATGTCGGGAGTGTTCCGCAAGGAGTTCAAGACCATCGAGCAGACCATGTACCCCGTGTACGCTACGCTCGGTGTGATGTACAAGCTTAAATAAGTTGATGTGTTGATGTGTTGAGATGTTGATGTTGTAATGTTGAGATGTTGACATTAGTTTACTGCTTAATGACAAATCTCACCACCTCACCACCTCACCATCTCACCACCTCACCATAACAACAAGAATTAATTAAACCTTTTAAAATTACAAGCTTATGAAGAAAATCTTTACTCTTTTAGTCCTTTTGATGACTACACTTTGTGTGTCTGCACAGCAGTATTACAAAGGAAAATTCCACTCAAAGGTGAATGACTTTAGTGATTATGAAACAACTGTAGCCGTAACTCAGGGCGAAGGCGGCAAATACACACTCGTGTTCGAGAGCGTAATCTTCGGCAACGATGACTTCGGAAAGTGTACATTCGCCGGAATCGAGAACTATAAGTGGGCAGGCGGCAACAGCTTCACCTTCTCTAACGAAGGCGGCAACCTCGGCGCAGCTACAAAATACTATTTCGAGTTGTCTGACGCTCTCGGCAAGTCAACTATCGACGACGAGAAAATCTACATCACATTCAAATACTTCCAGGTTAACACAACCAAGGAGTACAGAAACGTAGTGTTCGAAGGCACACGCACAAGCAGCGGCGGTGGCAGCACCGGTGGCGACGACAAACCGACAATCACCGCTACAGAGCAGTTCACAGCTGACGTTGCTTCTGAGTTTCAGGGCGGCCAGTTTGGCGTTGTTAAGTATCCAGGCGTAGTGGCAAAGGTTTGCGAGTGGAGCGACGGCGCACATAGCCTCGAGATTGAGCACATCGACACTGAGAAGGGCGTTATGTCAGGCGTACTCCTGAAGGGTCTGGAGAAGAAGACTGTTGACGGCGAAGTGACATACACTGGCGTTGTAGAGGCAGAGATCAAAACTCTTCCTAACTTCTACGACGCTTACGTAAACCTCAAGGCTAAGGTTGAGGCACGTATTGACGAAGGTGGCGACCTCTATGCTACAATCGTGTTCACAGACGAGAGCGAGCCTTCGTTCAAGCTCACAGCATGGTTCAACTATCAGGAGCCGTTCGTTCCGGCTGATCCGTTCTCGGTAGGGGGCAAACTCGTTGGCTATACAGTCACAGCCGATGGCGAATTCTCTAACAACGTAGAAACTACACTCACATTCACTGAGACTGCAAAGGATGTTTATACACTTTCGCTCACCAACGTTGCTATTCCTGACGGCGTAGCTCTCGGCACAGTTTCGTTCGAAGGCGTTCAGCGCACAGGCGATGACAGTGAGGCTAAGTTCGCAAGCAAAAAGGGCGAAGCTAAGACTACAGCTACACACCCAGTGTACGCAGCGGTTGACTATACTTACTTCGAGTTTATCGTAGGCTTCGACGCAGAGAAGAAGGTGACAAGCTGCACTGGTGAGTTCGTTGTCGATAACTATGGCGAATCGGTTGCTTACACATTCAACTACGACCCAACAGTAGTTTCTGTGAACACAGTAGTAGCAGCTGACGGCACAGTTAAGCACATCTACACACTCACGGGTGCGAAGGTTACATCTCTGCAGCGCGGCGTGAACATCGTGCGCACAGCTGACGGCAGAACACTGAAGGTTTTGAAGAAGTAAATTGCTATTAATTAATAAATAAAAAAATGAAGAAGTTTTTTATGACACTCGCCGTTGCTGCGACAGCATTCATGGCGACAACAGCTAACGCTCAGACAAAAGAACAGTTCACCGACGATCTCGAAATCTCGCTCAATGGTGCTCCACAGGAACCTGTTAAAGGAACAACAGTTGAGCTTGAGCATCAAGCTGATGGTACATCTACATTCATGCTCAAGAACTTCACTTTCGGAGTCTTTGAGGTAGGTGATGTAATAGTTGAGGGTATCAAGGGCGTAAAGAATGGCGACGCTACCACCTACGACTTTGATGGCATTGCAAAGCTGCCGAGCGAAACCGCAATGGTTGCGGTGGCTCTCGGCCACCAAGTTCCTCTTAAGCTCCACTCTGTAGTAGAAGGTGGTAAGCTCTATGCTGAGATTTCACTCTCTGTTACAATGGGTGAAGAAGCGCTTAAGGTTAACTGCGTATTTGGCAAGAAGTCGGAAACAGCTATCAATGGTGTAGTAGCAGGCAAGACCGCTCCGGTGGCTGTGTTCAACGCTACTGGCGCACGTCAGAACGGCTTGCAGAAGGGTCTGAACATCGTTCGCACCGCTGACGGCAAGACCGTTAAGGTGTTGAAGTAATATAGACACGATACAACAAACAACTATACGGGGTGTGTTAAAATGAGTTTTGATGATGTTAAAACTTGTTTTAATGCACCCCGTTTGCAATAATATTGCTATATTTGAGCAATCTAAACTAAAGTTAATATGAAAAAAGTTCTTTCTATAGTATTCTTCCTGATGACCACGCTCTGCACATTTGGTCAGGTGTTTACCGACGATTTGCATGTTACAAGTGGAGGAGGCAGAACTACCGACTACACTCAGAAGGAAGTGGAGCTGAAGCGAGTGGGTGGCAGTAGATACACGGTGACATTTAAGAAACTCGCCCCCATGGCATACAAGACGTTTGGCGACTTTGTAATTGATGGCGTTAGATCTACGGTTGATGCAGAAACTGGCGTTACAACCTTTGCCACTTCGGCCACCGAGGGCAAATGGGTAAACGTTACCGACAATGCTGCCATAGGCGGCGTAACCGAGGGAAGCAAGTCTACACTCACCTCCTTTACGGCTACACTCTCTGCTGATAAGTCGAAGTTTGTAGCAGAACTCAACTTTATGACAATGGGTTCGGACGTGAGCGTGGTGTTCGGCAAGCAAATCGACACTGCCATCAACACCCTAACCACTGCCGATGACAACACCTACGTCGAGATATACAACCTCGGCGGAGTACGCATACAGCACCTCCAGCGTGGCATCAACATCGTGCGCACAGCCAACGGTAAGGTAAAGAAGCTGCTCGTGAAGTAACCCCAGGGGGTGCTTTCAGGGGGTGCACTTGTCTCAAGTGCACCAACCAAGCAGCAGTGCCAATAGCTCTGTTGGTGCAGTTGGGACAACTGCACCCCCTAAGGTGCACCAACCAAGCAGCAGCCTAACAGCTGCACCCCCTTGCAGTGCACCAACCGATTAAAAGCTAATAATACAATTAAATAACTAACATTTAATAACTAACAAAACAGATCTCTTATGAAGAAAATTTTATCTCTTATCGCATTATTGGTGGTGACGTTGACAGCGTTTGCTGCGACCACCAGCGAGAAACTTCTGGACGATGGTTACGCTCCTAACGGCGGTACCATCACACCTAAAGCAATCACAGTCGATTGGGCTACCCAGAAGATTGTAGCGAATGTAGATTTGACAAACTGTCTTACTGGCACCAACGAGCAGATCTTCGCTATCTCTACCAACAGTGCGGATATCGCAAACTGGGATCAGGAAAGCGGAAGCACACTCCACTTCTTCTACAGACAGAACTTTACTGACTGGGGGGCTACAACTGCCGATGTTCACATCAGTATCGCTATAAAGGCGATAACGGCGCTACCAACCGTTTCTACGAGGTGAAGGATATTTCTAACTGCACCATCGTAATGGACAAGAATGGCGTCACTATTGATGGCACACTCGTGTTCGAGGCTTCTCTTATGCCGCAGCTCTACAAGGAGGGTGCTAACCAACTCTACTTCGGCTCTTTGCGCGGCGAGCATCCGTACGCTACATACAAGTCTGTAGAGCTCGTAACAGAGGGCGGTACAACACCTGATGAGACCGCTACATACGAGTTTACAAACAATGTAGAGACTGTTTACTGGAAAGAAATTGCTGAGGGCGATTACCTCGATTTCCACCAGTATGTTAAGGATGCAAAGCTTCAGCTCGTTAAGGAACTTGACGGCACATACACAGCTACTCTCAAGGACGTAGTAGTAGGCGAAGACCGTGTGTCTCTTGGCAATATCGTTATTGCAGGTCTTAAGGCAACAGAGAATGCGGGCACACTTCAGATTGATGTTCCTGAAAGCAACATTACAATCAGCGCTCCTGGTTCACCATACGATGGCAAGTCTATGATTATTAAGGGTGGTATGATTGACGCAACACCTGCTGCTGATGCAGACAGCAAGGGTTCCGCATCTGTTAAGCTCACTATCCTTGTCGGCAACGGCGACATGATCAGCTACGAGTTCAGTGATGATGTTTACGTTCCGAACATTTACAACTTCACAAGCAACGCTTATGTAAAGGCTGGTGATGAGGTTACTAACTTCGAGAACGCTCAGGCAGTGCTCACAGAGTACATGGAAGACGTTTATATGGTTAAGTTCAAGAAACTCACTTTAGGCACTAAGACCGAAGACTTCACAATCGAAAACCTCAAGCTAAAGGCTGTAGATGGTGAGGAAGGAAAGATTGTATTCGAAACACCTGATACATACGGCTTCTGGAACGACGCTGACGAGACAGAACTCAACTTTACCGACTTCGTTGCTACAGCAACAAAGACAGAGAACGGCTTCGAGAACTTCGTTTGCAAGTTCACAACAGAGAACGGTCAGTTCGTTTACGGCGAGAAGGCAGAGACACCGGAGCCGCCGTCAGTAGTTGATACAAAGATCTTCAGCGACAAGCTCAACTACACATTCAGGGGTACTATCGGCACAAACGAGCCTCAGAAGCTCACAATCGAGTCGCTCGGCAACGACCGCTACAACGTTATCCTCGCTAACCTCAATTCTGTAAACGTTCTCTCTGTGAACGTAGGTACTATCAGCTTCAAGAATGTCGCAGGTAAGACAGAGAACGGCATCACAACTATCGAGGTTGCGAATCCAGAGGTTACATTCACAGATACTGATCAGGAATTGGTTGACTCTAAAAAGGGCAACCTCAAGGTTATGTTCAATAATGACAAGGCTTATCTGAACGCTTCTGGTGCTGTTAAGATCGTTTCGTTCGGCATGTCTTTCGATTACACTCTCGTTTACGGCACTGAGTTCTCTACAGAGGAGCCGAAGGACGACTACGCTATCAACTTCGACAAGGACGCTCTCAATACAAGTGCTCATGGACGTATGCTCAACAGCTTCTCTCTCCAGCAGGCAGGCAAGGAAAAGCAGACAAAGAGCGTTAAGACTTCAAAGGCTGCTTACGAGGATCATACAGCAGACGAGCCGTTCACGGTTGAGGCTGGCAGCGAATTGACAGCTTCGTTCGATTATACAGGCGAATGGATGCATAGCTTCGTTTACATCGACTTCGACAACGACGGCGACTTCTCTTATACAGAGGGACAGTGGGATCAGACTGGCACCGATTTGGTAGCATTCAGCTTCTACTCTCTCGACTCTAACCCGAAGAACGATACATCTGGTTACAACTCGGTAGGTGAGGAACTTACCGGAGATGCTCGCAATACTTATGCAGCACCTTCGTTCAAGGCTCCTGCTAAGGCTGGCGAATATCGCATCCGCTTCAAGCTCGATTGGAACTGCATCCTTCCTGGTGGTTCAAGCAGTATCCTCTCTGACGGTGGTGGCGTTTGGGACGCAACTCTTAAGGTTGTAGAGCCGGTTGTTGACGGCATCAGCACAATCAACGTTGAGGCTGCTAACGGTGAGGCACAGCTCTTCACTATCGACGGCGTTAAGCTTAACAAGCTCCAGAAGGGTCTGAACATCGTTCGCACCGCTGACGGCAAGGTTAAGAAGGTACTCGTGAAGTAATCTTTCAGGGGGTGCACTTGTCTCAAGTGCACCAACCAAGCAAACGGTGCACCAAGCAAACGGTGTACACACTGAATACACTCATAAGAGGGCATGGCATTCCGCCATGCCCTCTTTGCGTTGCTCCCCCTCCCACTGACGCATCGTAGGAGGGTATGGCATCCTGCCATACCCACGCCACCCTCTTAGGGGGTGCAGCGGTCTCCGCTGCACCAACCAAGCAAACGCTGCACCAACATTACAATCCTCCCACGGAATTCACGGAATTCACAGAATCTTCTGGCGGAGAAGAGCCTCCCACGGATTTCGCAGATGCTCACAGATTTTTCTTCTCTGCCAATAACTTCTTCGTTCTTCGTTCTGTGTGAAGATAGTTTAGTGGCAGCGTGGGTATGGCAGGGATGCCATACCCTCCTATGGTTAGCATTGTTTTGCGATGAAGTGGAATTCATGTCGTGCCAATACTCAATTTTCTTCTTCGTTACTAACAGCGTATGATGTGAGTGAATAGGCTGTGGTGACTCCCGAGAACTGGATAGGATGGGTTGTGTATGGTGCTACAAAGCTATAAATAAAATCGAGTAGATGAAAATATCTACCATATCTTCCAGCCAGCGCATAACCTCCTGCGTATCAGTGAAGTAATGGCTGGAAGATACATGACCAATAGGGGTTATCTTCCAGCCTATCTCCCAGCGCATCTTCCAGCTCATTTTCCATCCGTCTCTCTGCTAATATGTAGGGTAGGGGTTCGTTCGTTTCTTGATTGTTTGTTCGTTTCTTGATTGTTTGTTCGTTTCTTGATTGCTTGTTCGTTTACGGTGTTTTATCGTAGCGTGGCAATCTTGTTGTTGTAGCGTGGCAATCTTGTTGTTGTAGCGTGGCAATCTTGTTGTTGTAGCGTGGCAATCTTGTTGTTGTAGCGTGGCA
>ENA-UONT01002451-UONT01002451.1-human-gut-metagenome-genome-assembly--contig:-CS20-NODE-2451-length-13018-cov-7.636041_pt1 | contig 13018 bp, 8 predicted proteins | sample MGYA00242459_ERZ724006 | MGnify/ENA metagenome assembly ERZ724006 | reverse complement strand
ATGCCGACGCCCGCCGCGACTATGCCGAGCGCTGGAACAGCGAGTTCGGCCGTGAAGGCTCCATTTGGGAGGAGACCGGCGTTGTCGGCGTCACCGCGCCCATCTACAACGACACCATCTCCGTGAGCAAGAACTCGCCCATCATGGATGCCGATCTGATCGCCGCGCTGCAGCAGGCGTTCATCAACATCGGCAATACCGATGCCGGCAAGCAGGTCATCGCCATCTACAGCCACAACGGCTACCAGATCGCGCAGTCCTCCGACTATGACAACGAGCGCGCCGCGCAGAAGCTCATCCAGGAGCTCTCCGCCGCCAACTGAGACACTTTCCCAACTGCGGGGAGGACGGTACAGCATCAAACCTTCCGCTGTGCCGCCCTCCCCGCGCGCTATATAAGAAAGAGGAGTCCGTATGATTGTATTTGACCACGTTTCCAAGGTATATCCCAACGGCACGGTCGGGCTGGACGATGTAGATCTCACGATCGCCGACGGCGAATTCGCTGCGATCATCGGCCGCTCCGGTGCGGGCAAGTCCACGCTGCTGCGCTCGGTGAACCGGATGCACCGGATCACCTCCGGCACGCTGACGGTGAACGGCACGGATGTGAGCTCGCTCTCCGGCAAGAGCCTGCGGCGTTTCCGCCGCGGCATCGGCATGGTGTTCCAGTCGTTCAATCTCGTGACGCGCACGAGCGTTATCCAGAACGTTCTGGCCGCGTGCGTGCCGGATATGCCGTTCTGGCGCGTGCTGCTCGGCGCGTTCCGGAAATCGGACAAGATCAAGGCGCTCGAATCGCTCGACAAGGTCGGCATTCTCGATAAGGCGTATATGCGCGCCGACCAGCTCTCCGGCGGCCAGCAGCAGCGCGTGGCGCTCGCGCGCACGCTCACGCAGGACCCGAAGATCATCCTTGCCGACGAGCCGGTCGCGGCGCTCGACCCTGTCACGGCCAAACAGGTCATGCAGGACTTCGTGCATATCAACAAGGACATGGGCATCACGATCCTTCTGAACATTCACCATGTCGAGCTGGCGCTGGAATATGCCGACCGCATCATCGGCATCCGCGCGGGCAGGATCGTCTATGACGGGCCGTCCGCCAACGTTGATAAGGACGTTCTCGCCGCGATCTACGGTGAGGATGAAACGGAGGAACCCGCATGAGTCTCTACGACCGCGTGTTCAAGCCCCGCACCTACACGCTCTCTGACGGAACGGTCGTGAAGGAAAAACGCAGCCGCGCACCGATCATTATTCTCATCGTGGTGGCGCTCGCGGCGGTCTCCGTGCGCGTGACGGGGTTTGATTTCGCCGTGCTCGTAAAGCGCGGCAGCAAGTTTTTCGACATTCTCAAGGCCATGTTCCCGCCGAACACCGCCTATCTCTCCAAAATCTGGACGCCGCTGTGGGACACGATCAAAATGTCGTTTCTCGGCTCGTTCATCGGCGCGGTGCTGGCCATCCCGTTCGCTATCGCCGCGGCAAGCAATATCGTTACGAACCGCGTTATCGTATTTATCGTGCGGCTCTTTCTGAGCCTTGTCCGCACGCTGCCGACGCTCGTGTGCGCGCTGATCGCTACCTACATCTTCGGTCTCGGCACGATGGCGGGTACGTGCGCCATCGCCGTTTTCACGTTCGCCTATGTCGGCAAGCAGCTCTTTGAGATCATCGAAACGGTCGATATGGGGCCGTATGAGGCAATGGAGGCGCTCGGCGCAACGCGCCTGCAGGCCTTCACGACCGCCGTGTTCCCGCAGGTGCTGCCGACGTATCTTTCCGTTTCGCTCTTCTGTCTGGAGGGCAACGTGCGCTATGCGTCCATCCTCGGCTACGTGGGCGCGGGCGGTCTCGGTCTCATTATGAATGAGAAGATCGGCTGGCGCGAGTACGACAGTCTCGGCATGATCCTCATCGTTCTTTTCGTGACCGTCATCGTCATCGAGGCGCTCAGCCACTGGCTGCGTAAGCGCCTGACCTTAGGGGGGAAGCTATGGACAAGAAAATTCTCAGGGCCTACGAATCCGCGCCGAAAACGTGGATCCGGCAGCTCCTCGCGGCGTTCATCGTCGCGTGCCTGCTCGCGTGGTCGGGCAGCGCTGTGCGCGTGAGCAGCCCCACCGGCAACGGCCTCGCCGTGGCGGGGAACATCCTCTCCGGCATTTTCCACCCGTCGGGAAAGCTCCTTTTCACGCTCGGAACGAACGGCGTGCCGTATCTGCTGCTGGAGACGTTCTGCATCGCGTTTCTCGGCACGATCGTCGGCGCGGTCATCTCGCTGCCGCTGGCGTTCCTTTCGGCGAGCAATCTCGTGCCGAAGCCGATCGCGCTCATCGGGCGCACCGTGATCGCGGCCATCCGCACGATCCCGGCGTTTGTGTATGGCCTTATGTTTATCCGCGTCACCGGCCCCGGGCCGTTCGCGGGGCTTCTCACGATGTCGCTCTGCTCAATCGGCATGGTGACGAAGATGTTCATCGAGAGCATCGAGGATCTCGACAAGCGCATTCTCGAATCGCTCGACGCCGCCGGATGCACCACGTTCCAGAAGATCCGCTATGGTATCCTGCCGCAGCTCACCGCGGACTTCACCTCCACGATCATCTACCGCTTTGACATGAACCTGCGCGACGCCACCGTTCTCGGTCTTGTCGGCGCGGGCGGCATCGGCGCGCCGCTCATCTTTGCGATGAGCTCTTACCGCTGGAACGAGGTGGGCGCGATACTGCTCGGACTCATCGTGCTCGTGCTCATCATCGAGTGGATCTCCGCGAAGATCCGCACGAAACTTGCAAGGGGATAAGACGCTATGGCAGATAAGAAGCTGACTGTTTACTTCACTTCCGACCTGCACGGATACATTTACCCCACGGACTACCGCAGCCGCGACGAGCGGGATATCGGCCTTTTCAAATGCGCGAGCCGCTTTGAAAAGGACGGGAATACGCTCGTCATCGACGGCGGCGACCTGCTGCAGGGCTCACCGCTGGGCGCCTTCTGCCACGACACGATCGGCGACGGCCGCGCCTTTGCCGGGATCATGAACCGCTGCGGCTACGACTATGTGACGCTCGGCAACCACGATTTCAACTTCGGCACGGACTATCTCGGCTCGTATCTCGGGAACCTGAACGCGCGGTGCGTGTGCGAAAATGTGAGCGCGAAAAACGGCTGCGCGCCGCTCTACCCGGCGCGCGTCCACACGCTCGAAAACGGCCTTCGCGTCGGTATCGTCGGCATCGTGACGGACTATGTGAACATCTGGGAGCGGCCGGAGCATATCGCCTCCATCCGCATTTCCGACCCGATCCCGGCGGCGGCTGCGGCGCTCGAAAAGCTCAAAAGCATTTCGGACGTTACGCTCTGCGTCTACCACGGCGGCTTTGAGCGCGATCTTGCCACGGGGCGCGTCCTCTCCGCCACGCACGAAAATGTCGCCTACCGCATCTGTCAGGAACTGGATTTTGATATCCTGCTGACCGGCCACCAGCACATGTCCGTGCCGGGGCAGACGCTTTTCGGCACGTTCGTCGTGCAGCCGTCCGACCGCGGACAGGAGTTCATCCGCGTCGAAGCGGTGCTCTCCGGGGAAGAAAAGCGCATCACGAGCGAGACCGTTCCCGCGCACGGCGCGTGCCGCCGCGAATGGCTCGAGGAGTTTTCCGAGATGGAGCACGGCGCGCAGAACTGGCTCGATGAAGTGATCGGCACGCTGCCGCACGCTCTCACGCCGGACACGCCGCTGCGTATGGCGTCGGAGGGAAATGCGCTCGCCGATCTCTTCAATGCGGTGCAGCTCTGGGCGAGCGGAGCGCAGCTCTCGGCGACGAGCCTTGCAAACGATGTGGCGGGACTGCCCAAGACCGTGCGCCGCCGCGATCTTCTCATCGCGTATCCGTACACGAACACGCTTGCGGTGCTGGAGATCACCGGAAAGGTTCTCAAAGCGGCGCTCGAGCGCAGCGCGGAGTATTTCTCGCGCGGCGAGGACGGGAGGCTCTGCGTTTCGGACGTTTTCCTCCGGCCGAAGGTGGAGCATTATAATTACGACTACTATGCCGGCGTCTCGTATGTGTACGATATCTCCCGGCCCGTGGGCGAGCGGGTGATATCCATGCGCGTGAACGGGCAGGACGTGCGCGAAGAGGACACCTTTACCATCTGCCTCAACAGCTACCGCGCCAGCGGCACGGGCGGGTACGACTTTTATGTCGGCTGCCCTGTCGTGCGCGAGATCGGCACGGAGATGGCGGATCTGATCTTGGATTGTTTCAAAGAATTTAAGGGCAATATCCCGGCGATGCAAAGCGATTTTCGCGTGATCTGAACATTTCCGGGAGAATAGAATATTACGCGCACGCGGCGCAGGAGGTCCGGCGGAAAACCAACGCTTGACACCTGCGCCGCTTGCGCGTAATATAAAAAAGGTTAAGGATTTCTTGATTCGATAGAAAAACCAAATTTTCCCGCGGACCTTCCGTAGAAAGGGGGCGGCTATGCTTCCCTACATCGTCACCATTCTCGGCGCATACCTCATCGGCTGTTCCAACATGGCACTGTATCTCTCCCGGTGGAAGGGCGTGAACCTTCGCGCCGGCGGGTCGAAAAATCTCGGCGCTTCCAACGCTTTTGCGCTCATGGGATGGAAGGCGGGACTGCTCGTCGCCGTCCATGACATCGGCAAGGCCGTGCTCGCGGTCGAGCTCTCCAAGTGGATCTTCCCGGCCGTGCCGCTGCTCGGCTTCATTGCGGGCGTGGCGTGCGTGCTGGGACATATGTTCCCGTTCTATCTCAAATTCAAGGGCGGCAAGGGCTTTGCCTCGTATCTCGGCATGATCCTCGCCATCAACTGGAAGGTTGCGCTGTGCATTCTCGCGGCGGTCGTTGTCCTCACTGTGCTGACGGACTACATCGTCGTCGGCACCGTGACGAGCGTTGTCTCGTTCCCGATCTATACCGCCATCCGCAGCGGCTGGCTGCCGCTCGTCATTCTGTGTGTGGCGACGCTTGCCATACTCATCAAGCACCGCGAAAACTTTGTCCGCATCTGGAACGGCACGGAGATGGGCCTTTCCAGCGCGGGACGCGGGAAATATAAGATGAAATAAGCAATTCAATATGCTGAAAACGGGAGGACAGATCGTCCTCCCGTTTTTGCTGGGCTGCCTTGTCCAAAGAAACCCGGCCTTTCCGGATTGGACTTCTTTTGATTCGATGTGAGTAGATTCGATGGGAGTAGAATAGCCAAAAAACCGTAAGGGGGATAAATATGCATACCAACGGAGGAGAGACAGGTTAACGGTTCTTCTTTCTTGCTTCTTCGCGCCTCCGGGCGGCTTCCTGACGGAATTTTTCTGCTTCCTCATATATCCACGGATTCTCTTCGCGCGTCTTGCGCTGCCGCTGCTCCAATGCCGCGAGCTCTCGCTCTCGTTTTTTACCGGCCTCTTTTATGGCACGCAATTTTTCGGGCGAAATTGCGGCGGCTCCTTTTACGGAGCTACTGTTGTCCGTGAGAGCAAAAGAGAACGATTCGTCCTCCGAAAACCCGAGGTCTCTATATACGGATGCGTCCAGGGAAATTTTAAGCGCTTTCAGCCAAGAGAATTTGAAACACATATCGTACACTTCCTTTCTACCATATATGCCAGGCAGACGGGAAAAACGCAACCATCTCAATAAATTAATTTTATCACTCTTTCCGATAAAGCTCAAGTACAGGCGGCAGAAATGCGCCGCTATATGCAAAAAGCTCCCGCCCTTAAGGGCAGGAGCTTTCTGGCAGCGTGAGAAGGTTTCGAACCCTCACATACTGAGTCAGAGTCCGCTGTGCTACCTTTACACAATCCCGCTATATCGCAAACGCAAGGGTTATTATACCCAATTTCCGGCGAATGTCAAGCGGAATCGGCAAGTTTTCTTTGAATTTCTTTTATTTTTTCGCGCGGCAGTCGATGGAGACGCTCTCCCCGGTGCGCAGGAAGAACAAAACGCCCTCCCGCACCGGCTTTCCGAGCAGCCGCGTGAGCGCGGCGGCGTAGGCGCGGACTTGCGGCGCGTATTCCGAGGCACGCGCCGCGAGCGTTTCCGCCGTCACATAGTCCGTTTTATAATCCACGACGGTGAGCGCATCCCCCTCGCGGATGCAGCAGTCGGCGACGCCCTGCAGCAGCACCTCCTCGCCGGCGGGCGCGTCGAACACGGTCTCCGCGCCGGTGAGCAGCGAGAAGCGCAGCTCGCGCCAGACCTCGTCCGCGTGCAGGATCCTCTGCCCGACGGGGGAGGCGAACAGCTTGCAGATGGCCTTTGGCTCCACTGCGGCGGCCTGCGCGGGGGTGATGTGTTCGGCGTTTTTCAGCCGTTCGATCTCGCCGCGCACCTGCTCCGGCGTGGATACGCACGAATAGTCGATAAACTGCAGAACCGTGTGTACGGCGATGCCGCGCGCGGTGCCGGTGAGCGGGGCGTCCTTCGCGCCGAAGACCGGACGGCGGAAGAGCCGCCGGCGCTGTGCTTCCGGCGCGATGCTCTGCGCGTCCGGGTCGGCGTCGGTGCCCTCGAGCGCACTCGCGGTGATCTTCGACGGCAGCTCCTCCGCCCAGCGGTACGGGTATTCCCACGTCAGCGCCTCGGAGAGCGCCGCGCACTCGCCAGGCTCAGCCGGCTCGATCTCGGGCGGCGCGGTCTCGGACGCGCTCTCTCCGGAGGCGGGAATGATGCGCATTTTGATCGGGCTGTCCGGCAGAAGCGCTGCGAGTGCGATCCAGCGCGAAAGCGAGGCGCTCTTTTCGAGAAGCTGCGGCGCGATGGGGGCGGTGAGATCGTCGCGCAGCGCGTCGAGCGTCTTTTCGGGAGTTTTCCATGTCGCCGTGATGATGAGCCGATCCTTGGGGCGCGTCATGGCGACATAGAGCACGCGCATCTCCTCGGACAGCGATTCCTGCGTGAGCTTGGCCGAGATCGCGTGCAGTGCGATCGTGGGATACGATATGCCGCGTGAACTGTCGATGACGCGGCCGCCGATGCCGAGCGACGGGTGGATGAGAACATCGCTGTTCCTGTCCTGCAGGTTGATCTTGTGGGCAGTGTCGGCGAGAAATACGATCGGGTACTCCAGCCCCTTCGAGTGGTGGATGCTGATGATCTGCACGGCGTTGCGGCTTTCCAGCGCACCGGTGCGCGGCTCTTTGCCGTGCTCATCCAGCTGCTTCATCCAGCGGATGAAGCGGAACACGCCGCGATAGCCGTCCTGCTCAAACTGGCGGGCAAACTCGATGAGCTGGCAGACGTTCTCGCGCCGCGCCGCGCCGTCGGGCATCGCTGCGAGCAGGGCGAAGACACCGGCCTTGTCGCAGATGCGCGCGAGCAGCGCCTCAATGGAAAGGTCCGGTGCGATCTCACGGTAGCTCTCCAGCTCCGCGAGGAAGGCCGCGCAGTGTTCATCCTCCTTTGCGCGGAGACAGAGCGCGGTGTAATAGTCACTGTTTCGGTCCGCGGCGCGGATGGCGGAAAGCTCGTCCGGCGTGAAGCCGAAAAGAGGCGAGCGCAGCACCGCGATGAGCGGCACGTCCTGATGGGGATTGTCGATCACGCCGAGCAGCGCGAGGAGCGAGGTGATCTCCGTGGAGCGGAAAAACCCGCCGCCCTGCTGGGACACGGACGGGATGCCCTGTTCGGCGAGCGCGGCGCGGTAGCGCGGCGTGACCGCCTTGTTCGAGCGGAGAAGGATGGCAAAATCGCCGTAGGTGCACGGCCGCAGCGTCTTATCCTCGGTGACGGGGGTTCGCTCGTCCACCATGCGCCGGATGCGCGAGGCGATGTAGCGCGCCTCATGCAGCACCTTGTCGGGGCGCTCGTCGTTCTCGGCTTCATCCTCGTCGTCACCGCCGCCCGGCGGCGTGAGAATGCAGAACTCCGTCGGCGCGCCGCCGCCCTCCGGGAAATCCCGCCCCGGGCCGGGCCGGAGCGCCGCCGCCTCGTCGTATTCGAGCTCGCCGAGCTCGCGGGACATGATGTTGCGGAAAACATGGTTCGCGCTATCGAGCACCTCGGGGCGCGAGCGGAAATTTTCCCGCAGCAGGATGCGCCCCGGCTCTTCGCATGGCTCCGCCGTTTCGATGTCCGGCCAGGTCTCGTATTTTTTCAGGAAGATCGTCGGGTCGGCCAGACGGAAGCGGTAGATCGACTGCTTCACGTCGCCGACCATGAAGAGCTTGCGCCCGTTGTCGGAAAGCAGCCGGAAGAGCGCGTCCTGACAGGCGTTCACGTCCTGATACTCATCGACGAGCACCTCCGTATAGCGGCTCGAAAGCGCGGCGGCGAGGCCGTTGGACGTGTCCGTGAGCAGCTTGAGCACCAGATGCTCCTGATCGGAGAAGTCGCACACGCCCTGCCGTTTTTTCTCGGCGGCGAAGGCCGCGCCGAGCTTTTGCGTCAGCGCGAGCAGCGCGTCAACGGCGGGGGTGTTGACGGCCAGATCGCGCAGGAGCGCGTCGGAATCGTTGGCGAAAAGCTCCTGCCATTTCGCGGCGGTGTCCTTGAAGCCGGTCCAAACGGCGATGATCCGCTGCGCGAGCGGGTCGTCGCCCTTATAGATACCGCGGCGAGGGAAAGGACCGGGGCAGGCGAGACGCGCCTTATCCCAGCCGAGCGCGGCGGCGCGCGCCATGTCCCGCGCGGCGTCACCGGCGAAATCAAGATTATTGGTGTACGCCTTTTTGATCTTCGCGTCCCGATCCGGCTCGTCCAGCCGGAGGCGGAGCTCCTCGATCCGCTCCGCCCAGTACTGCGCCTGGGAGCGCGTGCGGGAGAGAAGATACTGCCCCCACGGCGTATCGCCGGCGTCGTTCCACGCGTCGGTGAGCCGTTCGCGCTGCTCGGCGAGCCACGCATCGGGGTCGGCGTGGCTCTGCAGCGATTTGTACAGCCGCAAAACAAGCGCCGAGAGCTTATCGTCGTTGTCTCCCGAGCCGAACGAATCCACGAGCGCGCGTACACCCGCATCCTCTTCGATGGTCTCATACAGCTCTTCGAGGAGCTTATCGAGCACACGGGCGCAGATCTCGTCGGAGCGGTCCGGCTCGATGACACGGTAGTCCGGCGAGATGCCGGCGAGGTGTGTGTTCTCGCGCAGAAAACGACCGCAGATGCTGTCGATCGTACCGATGGAGGCGCGGCAGCACAGCTCCGTCTGCCGCCGGAGACGGCGGTTCATCGGGTCGGCGGCAATGCGCTCGCCGAGCGCGGAGAGAATGCGGCTGCGCAGCTCGGCGGCTGCGGCGCGCGTATAGGTGATGACAAGAAACTGATCGATGTCCGCGCCGCGGTCTACATAGCGCATGAGCCGCTCAACGAGGACCTTTGTTTTGCCGGAGCCCGCGGCGGCGGAAACGAGCCGCGCTCCGCCGCGGCTTTCGGCGGCAAGTTCCTGATGGTCGGTCAGGGGCATGCTGTCTCCTCCTCTCCGTTTTCGAGCTTTTCCCAGAATTCGGGCGCTTTGAATTTTGTTTTGAACCGCCAGCCGTCGGCCGTTTCGCTGAAGCGGCAGGCGTCGCAGTAATCGCAGGTACGGCAGGTGTTGGCTCTGTCGTTTTCATACCACGGGTCGGCGGCGATGCTGCCGCCGCGGAGCTCTCCGGCCATGTTCGAGAGCGTCTCCTCGAGAAACCGCGAGAGCTTGCCGAGCTGCTCTGCCGTGGCGAGCGCTTCCGCAGCTAGCTTGCCGCGGTACAGCGGAAGGAACTGCAGCGCTTCGCCGTGCTCCATGGCCTCGACGACCTCGGTTTCCGACAGGATCAGACCGCTGCGGTGCAGCTTTCTGGCCTTCTCCGCCACGATCTCCTCGTCCGAGAGGCGCTTGTCCGCGCGCACAAGGATATCGTGCGCCGGTACATACAGCACGCCCGCGGGGACGATTTCCTTGCCGTAGCGCTCGGCGCCGTGCTTCTCCAGCGTGAAGAGATAGAGCAGCATCTGCAGCCCCATGCCCTGCCACACGTCGGAGAGCGCGAATTTTTTCTTTCCGGACTTGTAGTCCACGATGCGGATGTAGAGCTTGCCGTCGTGCTCCCAGCCGTCCACGCGGTCGGCCGTGCCGGTGAGAACAAATTCGTCCTCGCCGCTGCCGACGCTGACCGGCGGCAGATCGGCGTCGTCCTTGTTGGAGAAATTCAGCTCAAAGTCGAGCGGGCGGAAGTCGGAGCGGCGCAGCTCCTGCGCCGTGTCGAGCACGATGCGCCGCGATGTCTCCGCCAGACGGCGGAAGAGATAGACGAACCGGGGACTCTTTTCCCGAAAATCCTCCAGCTGCGTGCGCACATATTCGCGGACGTATTTGTCCGTCAGCGCGGCGACGGTCTTGTCGTCCGTTTCGGCAAAGCCGCCGCGCTCCGACACCTCGCGCGCCACGTTTTCCAATAGGAAGTGCAGAAACGTTCCGCGCTCCGGCGGGGCAAACTGCGCGCTCTGGCGCGGCTTGGCGCACAGACCGTAACGCAGGAAGAACTGGAACCGGCAGGAGGCAAAGTTATCGATGCGCGAGGCCGTGAGATAGAGCTTCTGCCCGTAGATCGCGCGCACGCCCTCGCGGGAGAGCCGCCCGCGTTCCTCCGCGGCGGCCTTTTCGATGGCGGCGATGCGCCCGCTCTCGCCGCGCGCGGCGAAAAACTCGCGGGCCGCGGCGTCTCCGGCGCAGGCCAGCTCCAGCGCGCCGGAGAGCGACTGCGCTCTCGCGGCATGCACGTCGCCGTTCTCCTCGCAAAGCGCGAACAGCTTTGCGATCCGGTCGGTGACGAAGGAGGGGCGCGTCTCGCTCTCGCCGGAGGCAAACGCGCTGCGGCTGACGTAGAGCGACGATTTGGGAAGCGTGAATACGTTATAAATGAGATTGAATTCGCGGTCGAGCTCGTCGTCGCCGGAGAGCTCGATGTCGAGCGCGCGCAACTCGCTGCGCTCGGTGTCGGTGAACACGCCGCCCCCGTCGGAAACGCGCGGCAGACGCTCGTCGGACGCGCCCAGCACGAGCAGATGGCGGATGCTGCGCCGCCGCATGCGGTCAAAGTCTCCGGCGGTCACGCGGTCGAGCGCCACGGGGATCGTGCCGACGTCGTACTGCGAGAGCATTCGGCGGAAGAGCCGCCCAAAATCCTCCTGCGAGAGCGGCATGTCGCCGAGAATGGCCTCGCACTGCTCGAGCGCGGAAACGATCAGCTCCCAGAGCTGACGGTATTCCGCCGCGGCCTGAAGCTCTCCGGCCTCCTCGAGCGCGAGAGAGCGCTCCTCCAGATGCTCCGGCAGAGAAATATCCTCCCAGAACGCCGCGAGCGCGGCGCACTGTCCGCGCGCGTCGGTCGCTTCCTTTCCGCGGCGCTCGAACGCCGCGAGCGGCGCGGCGACGCTCCGGCGCAGCGTGTCGATCTTTGCAAGGAGCGCGTCGCTCTCCGGCGTGATCTTGCCGCCGAAACCGTCCGGGTGCTGCCGCCATGGCTCGGCACGCGTCCATGCCGTGCCGCGCAGCGACCAGAGCAGAACATAATTTTCCAGCGCGTCGCAATCGGCGCGGGAAATGCCGGGCAGACCGGTTTTCAGATAAGTAAAAACGCTCTCGTAGCTCCAGCCGTCGGCAAGAATATCGAATGCCGCGGCGATGAGCGCCGGAAGGGGACGGGTGAAAATGTCGGTTCGTTCGCTCGCGTAGAGCGGCGCACCGGCGCGGCGGCGCGCCGCCGCGCGCGCGGCGCGGTAATCCCCGAAGCCGCGCACCGCGACGGCAATGTCCCTCCAGCGGCAGGACGTTTCGCGCACGAGCCGCCGCATCTCTGCCGCGGCAAGCTCGCACTCCGCCGCGACACCGGGCGCGCGCACGAGCCGGATGCTCCCTGCGGCGTCGCGCGTCTCGTCTGTCCAGCCGAAGAGATTCTCCTCAAGAAACGCAAAGGGCGTGCGATCTTCGCCGCGCGGCACGGAGACGATCTCTACGTCCACGCCGTCCTCCTCGGCGGCGTCGCGCAGCGCGCGCATCGTGCGGCGGGCGAGGGAGAACACCTCGCTGCCGGAGGCGAGATCGTCGCAGGTGAGGCAGACCGTCACGTCCGCGAGCGGCAGAAGCGCGCGGATGACGCGGCGCTCCTGCGCGGTGAAGTCCGTGAAGCCGTCGATATAAAACTTTGCGCTGCGGAGCCATGCGCAGCCGGGAAGCTGCTCGGCCAGCACGTCGAGCCGCCCGGCGGGATCGGCGCCGGACTGCGCGGAGAGAGCGTCGAGCGCCTCCTGCAAAAGCGCGAGATCGCGCAGCTTGCCCGCGAGCGAGGGCGTGGCGCTTTCGGCGGCTTTGCGCAGCGCGTCGGGCGCGGCACAGCCGAAGCGAAGCTCATCGAGCGCCGAGAGGAGCTGTACCATGCGCTCGGGCGAGCGGGCGCTGCCGCCGTATACGCTGAGCGCGCCGCCCACCTGCTCGAGCGCGAGCGAGAGCTGCAGAAACCGTCCGGGCTTATCGATGTAAACGCGCGCGCTGCCGCCGCAGCCGATGGCGACGCGGTGGGCAAGGCGCGAGAACGAAAGCACCTCGGCATAGAGGCTCGCCGTATCGCCGCAGCGCTGCGCGAGCTCGCGCTCGGCCTCGTGGCTGTACTGCTCGGGTACGATGAGAAAGCTGCCGGACTGCCTCCGGGCGCAGCGCGCCGCGATCTCGGAAAACAGAAGCGCGGTTTTGCCCGTTCCGGCACGGCCCAAAATCAGCCGCAGCATGGCGCTCCCTCCTTAAAACAAATTCTTTATAGAAGCCTCCCTTGTGTAAAGGGAGGTGGCAAAACCGGAGGTTTTGACGGAGGGGTTGTAGACAACGCAGCTTTCTGGAAACGAACCATCCCTCAGTCAGCCTGCCGGCTGACAGCTCCCTTTGCACAAGGGAGCCTTTTCACCATTATATCAAGCACATTATCCGATAACAAGTGCTTTGAAAGTTCCTTGCAATCCGCCGCGGCGTATGCTATAAAAATGAAAAAGAGTAAAGCAG
>ENA-UONT01002427-UONT01002427.1-human-gut-metagenome-genome-assembly--contig:-CS20-NODE-2427-length-13116-cov-4.736620_pt1 | contig 13116 bp, 3 predicted proteins | sample MGYA00242459_ERZ724006 | MGnify/ENA metagenome assembly ERZ724006 | reverse complement strand
CGGCACTGCCAGGACGGCGCCTGATACGGCGGTTCGGGAGACAGAGGTCTCCTGGATGACAGAGTGGGCGGACTTCTACGAGGGCACAACGTATTCCTCGGCGTCGGTGCCGATTCCGCAGAAGAAGGGCATCGGAAAGCTGCTGGTGCGGCTAGAGCTGGACGAAGGGGCCAGCGTGAAGATCGAGATGCAGTTTGACTCAGACGGCGTTTGGCGCGAGGTGAAGACGCTGCAGGCGGAAAAGAAACGCAGCTTCTATCTGCCGATTGTGCCGCGCCGGTGCGATCACTTCCGCATCCGGATGACAGGCAGCGGCGGGTGCAGGCTGTATTCGCTGGTGCGCGAGGTCTATACGGGCAGCGAACTGTAACCACGAAAGGAGACGACAATGGCACAGAGATTTACATACGATGAGTTTCAGCGGGAGCTGACGAACTCCGGACTTGGCAGCGAGTTCTCGGCGGCCGATCTGAAGCTGGCACAGCAGAATCCGGATGCGGGAATGAGCATCCTGAAATACAAGCGCGACTACCACAACGCCACGACGCCGGAACAGCGGGCGCTGGCGAACCTGGGCGCGGAAGGTATCCGCAGCAGCTACGGAAACTACACGGGCGGCGGAGCGGGTTCACAGTTCTACCTCGGCCCACTTTCCCCGAACAGCTTCCAGCAGGATGCAAAGCCGACGTACTCTTCGAGCCGAACGGGGTTGGTGGACGATCTTCTGAACAAGCAGCTGAACTATGGCAACTATTCTTATGACGTCGCACAGCCGGAATACACGAACCGGTATGACGAGACCATCCAGGATTTGCTGAAGCAGATTTTGAACCGAGAAGAGTTCAGCTATGACCCGGAGCGCGACCAGCTCTACAGCCAGTATCGCAAGCAGTACACCCGCGAAGGAGACCGTGCACAGCAGAACGCCATCGGCGCAGCGGCGGCAGCGTCCGGCGGCATCCCATCGAGCTATGCGGCGACGGCAGCGGCACAGGCCGGAGACTACTATGCGGCGCAGATGACAGACAAGATTCCGGAGCTTTATCAGTTGGCCTACAACAAGTACATGAACGACTACAACATGAAGCTCAGCGATCTGGGCGCCGTGCAGGGCGCAGAGCAGTCGGACTATGACAAATATCTCAACGAGCTGCAGCAGTACAACACGAACCGGAACTTCGATTACCAGACATGGGCAGATGCTTACAGCCGGATTGCAAACGACGTGCAGACGGCGAGCGCACTGGAGCAGCTGGACTACACGAAGTATCTGAACGAGCTGACCCAGTACAACACAGACCGTAGCTTCAACTACCAGAACCTGCTCGACGAGATCAATCAGCAGACGTGACTTCGCGGCGAGGCACTGGAGAAGGCGCAGCTGGCTGCGCAGTACGGCGACTATTCGTACCTCCGGAAGCTGGGCATCGACACGTCCGCATACGAGGCAGCACTGGCGGCCAAGGGCGCAAGAAGCGGAGGCGGCGGTTCCGGCTCCGGAAGCGCTGGAGGCTCGAAGATCAACGGCGGCGGCAGCTACAGCGGCAACGTGGCCATGGCGAGAGATTCGTATAACGGCGTACAGCGGACGATCTCGACACTGCTCGGCCAGCGCAACTATGACAGGGCCTATGATGTGGCCGTCGGTGCACGCGGGCAGATGTCGAAGCAGCAGTGGTCTGACGTGGCGAAACGGATTTACGAGGTGAGCGGAATCAAGATAGACGACTCCGTGAAGTACAAGTAAGGAGGAAAGTATGAGCGTTATTTCCAAGAAATCTTTCCTGAACAAAGCGCACAAGCAGCAGAGCAACTGGGAACAGACCACCGGCCAGGAGGCCGGTGGCGTCCTCAATAAGCAGGACTTCATCCGCCAGGCACAGAGCGCCGCGCAGCAGCGCCGCCAGGCGCAGGAGCAGAAGACCCCTCAGAGCGAGAGAAGCGGCTTCGACCGGACGGCGACGCCTGCCAGCATTGCAGGACTCGGCGCACCGGCCCCAACTTCTCAGCGGCAGAAGGAGCGATACAACCAGGAGATCGGCCAGTATGGCGTGGGCAACATCGACCTTTACAACCGGCCGCAGTATCGGAACGCCGACGGCAGCATCTCGACCGTGGACAGCACGAGCTTCAACATTCAGGGCAAGGAGGTGCTGCTTCCGTCGGTCTGGATGAAAGACGGGAAGGCATACCGCAGCAGCGACGGAGACGAAATTCTGCAGCACTTCTATGACACCGGGGAGTTTCTGGGCGTATTCGACACAGTGGATGCTGCGAACAGCTACGCAGAAAAGCTGCATGATGCGCAGGATTATTACTACACCACGCAGCGCAAGCAGGCGCTGGACGAAACGGCAGCACACGATCAGCTGCAGGGCATGAAACGGACGCTCGCCATCTTGGAGAGCCAGAAGAAGCAGGAGCAAGTGCAGCAGCCCGGTATCCTTTCCATGCTGGGCAAAGCCAGCGATTCGACGCTGCCAACTTTCCGGGCAGACTCTGCGCAGAGCGAAACAGACCGGCGCATCCAGGCGCTGCAGGACGAGATCGACCGCCAGGAGAGCGAGAGCCAGATGCAGGGCACGAAGCGGCCGGAGACGTACACCGCGAAAAATGTGGGACGATATAAAGACCGGCTCATTGCGCTGGCCAGCGTTCCGGGAATCTGGACGAAACACCAGAAGCAAGAGGCGGAAGAGATCATCGGCACACAGAACGGGTTCGGCGGGCTTCTTGGCTATGAGCAGAATGTGACGGCCTTTGCACCGTACCAGGAAGCGATGCGCAAGGGTGACACAGAGGCGGCAAAGCAGTGGCAGCAGATTTACGATGTTCTTTACACGAGACTGTACTCCAGGCAGACGGCGGTTGCGAGCGGGCTGCAGGAGGGGCTGGGTGTGACATCGGCTGCGGCTGCAGTCGGAAAGCTGCTCGGCGCGAACGAGGACGAGTATCACCGGCAGATGGAAAATGCACAGCGGGCGCAGGCGGAGCATCCGGTGCTCGCAGGCGGCGCGAAGATCGCGGGAAGCCTGGCATTGATGTCCGGCATCGGAGAAGCGGCGGGCGCCGGGCTTGCGGCAGCAGGAATGAACACCGGCAGCCTCGGCTTCAAGGTGGCGGCGGGAGCGCTGAGCTTCGCCGGAGCTGATGCCGTACACAATGCAGGTGCAGCCGCCATGGGCGACATGAGCACGGAAGATTACCTCAAACGCATTGCCATCAGCGGCACACAGGGCATGGCTGGCAACCTGGCAGGCGGCCTGGTGGGAACAGGCCTTGCCAACGTGCTGCGCGACACACATATGATGACGCCGTTCATGGAGTTTCTGCGGCAGACGGCAAGCGGCGTGACGAACGCGAGTGTGAACCAGGCAGTCGGCTATCTTGCGGCGGATGAAAAGCCGACGAAAGAAGAGATCGCCACAAACCTCGTGACGGCGTTTGCGTTCTCTGTGCTCAACAGTGCCATCAGCAGCTACCAGACGACACAGCAGCAGAAGGCACAGATGAACCAGGCATACCAGGCCATTGAGCAGGGATACCGTGCAATGACGGCCGGAACGGAAAATATGACGCCGGAAGCGAAGGCACAGCGGGCACAGTTCATCATGCAGCAGACGCAGAGCCTGCGCGAAAGCGTCAACAGCTACTACATTGCAGGCCAGCAGAAGGCCGTGGACAACCTGAATGAAACGCTCGATCTCATCGACGAGGCGATGCGGGCGTATGTCAACGGGTACGCTGCGGCGTCCAGCGCCATGCAGACACCGAACGTCATGCTGCCGGGCGGCGGAAGCACGGGCCAGCTGCCGACGGCGGCAGACCTGCCAACGACACCGACAGACCCGCAGATGCAGAAGCAGGTGGAGCAGGAGCTGCAGACCGCCATCCAGCAGGGACTGCAGCAGGCACAGGCTGGAACGCAGAACACACAGCCGCCGCAGAGCGGGCAGGCTCTGCAAAATGGGAACGCAGCGGCAGCGGCTGCGCAGATTGCAGTGCAGGCAGCGGAACAAAACCAGCAGGCACAGCAGCCAAGTCTTCCGACGGCGGCGCAGGCCGCAGCCGTGCAGCCGCAGCAGTTGGAACAGAGCACGCAGCAGGAAGCTGGGCTGCCGACGCCGCAGCAGGTGCAGACCGAACAGACCGCCACACCGCTGGAACGCCTGGAGGCCATGGGCGTGAGCGGAAAACGCGCACAGTCGATGGCACGCGGCATTGAGGCGTTTTATCGCGGGCAGATCACAGACGGCGAAGTTCTCAGCAAGCTGCTTTCTTTCCCGGAAGTGCAGAACGTCATGCGGCAGATGACGGACGCGGATATTGAGGCAGTCGTATCAGGAAACGCGCAGCCGCAGAATCAGCAGCCGGGCAATGCTGCCGTGCAGCAGGTGCCAGGCAGCCAGCAGCCCGGCGTACAGAATGAAGCCACAACACATGAAGGAGGAATGAACAATGGCACAGAACAGCTTCCAGCCGGGCAGCAGCCAGGCACAGAACAGCAGGGCGAGCAGCTACCTGATGGAGACGGCGGACGGATTCTCGGTGAGAGTACCGGCGGACAGAGTGGAATCCTGGCAGAAGGAAGACCACAACGCGCCTTTAACCAGGGCAGAACAGCTGTTGAAAGAGAGAATCTTGGACGAACTCTACGGCTCGAAAAAGTAAGCAGCCAGAGCCTGGGCCTGCCGAACGGAACGGAGGAACGCGAGATTCAGGTCATGCCGGAATCTCACTGGGATTCGCAGATGCAGCAGACGGCGCAGCGCATTTCCTATGAGACCGGGAAACCGGTGACGTATGTGCTCGGCTCCATCCGCATCCGCCAGGCAGATGGCTCGGTGAGCGCGGCACGCGGCGTCTACACGGAAAACGGCATCATCGTCCAGGCAGACCACCGCTATCTGAACATCGATCAGATCGCAGACCACGAGGCGTTCCATGACATTGCTGCCAACAATCCAGGGCTTGTGCGGCAGATCGAGCAGGCCATCGTCGAACAGTACAGCCGGGAAGAATTTGACGCAGTGGTCGAGAAGTACCTGAAGAACCTGCGCGGCGTATATGATCTGCCGGAGTACGCATCCGGACAGGAAGTAGACGAGGTTTACGGCATCGTCAAAGAAGAAATCTGCGCGGACGCTTACGCAGGAATCAACTTCTTCGGCGCCCACGCCGAAAAGTACCGCAGCGAGGCGCAGGCCGTCCTGCAGGCGCGGAAGATCACCACGCCAGGCAGCGAGACGGCAGCGGCGACACAGCGCAGGACTGGGCCGCCAGAGCGCTACAGCATCGGTGAGATCACTGACAAAGCCGGAAACAATTACGGGCGCGGCGTACATCTGGATTCGACACTGTTGGAAAATCTGAGTGACAGCGAACGGGTGCAGATGGTCAAAGAGCGCGTGAAAGAACTCGGTGGACAACATTTTACGGCGTATGACGGCAACGGGAATGAGGTCGATATTCAAATCGCAAAGCCGGGTGCTCGCTTTGTAAATAAATCGGGGAAAAGCGTTCCGGTAAACAAAGACCTAACCACGAAAAACCGCAAATCAAAGGTCAAGCAGGAGGCGGTTGTTCTTGCGGATGAGCTGATAAATACAGCGAAACACAAGAAAGACACGCCTGCAAGGTATCCACACGGCTGGCTCGACGATAATGGTAGAAACGATTGGGCTGAATGGAAAACCTATATCCAGGACAAAGAAAACACCGTATGGGAAGCGACACTTCATATTGCCACATCCGCAGACGGTGAAAAGATTCTGTATGATATTGACCCAATAAAAAAGACGGGGCAGTCCGGAAACTCGGACACATCCACCGTCGAACCCATTGTAGCAGATGAAGCTGAACCTGTCAAGCGCGAGGACGAGGAAGAAATGCCGAAGCTGATGAACCTGCAGCGCTATTCGGACATTGCCGGGCAACAGGAACAGACGGCGGAAATGACTAACGCAGAGCCTACCACCGTTGGGGCTATCACCAGCGGTAGTCAATCGCTGGGAGGGAGCGCACCCGCCATCAGCTCTGCGTCTGAGGCCAGTGTAGCAGAGAAACGGCAATCCGTCAAGATTCCGTCCGCTTCGGACGAGTCGAGCGAAAACACAAATAAAGCACCTGCGCCTCCCCGTCAGTACCAGAATGGTACAGCTAAAGCGGAAAACCGCCCTGTTAGGGTGCCCACAGATGCTTCTGAGGCCAGTGTAGCAGAGAAGCGGCTGCCTGTCAAGGCCCGGTTCTCCATGGACGAGCCGGTGGAGCAGACGCAAGACTTGATGGCCATTCACAATCTGGACGGCAAGAAGATGGACAGTATGCTGCAGCTCGGCGCCATCCCGTCGCCGTCGGTCGCTATTGTGAAGGCGAGCCAGGGGCATACACAGTACGGAGACTATACGCTGGTCTTCCCACGCCAGAGCATCGACCCGCAGGCAGACCGGCGCAACAAGGTCTACGGAGCAGACGCCTGGACGCCGACGGCAGCAAACGCAATCGTCGAGCGGGAGGTGAACTACGAGGCCAGACGCGCCGCAGAGCAGAAGATCGCGCAGCTGGCGAACCAGGTGGCGGGCGGCATCTTCTCTCGTGACAGCGTCATCGGCAGCCGCGTGGACGAAGTGGCCACGATGGACGAAGCGGAGCTTGCAAAACAGCTTGCCAAAGACGACGCAGTGCGGGCCGCATATCTTGCAGAGCAAGGGAAAGACATCGAGCCTGTACTGAAGGAGAAAGTCTGGGACAGCTTCGGCAACCAAGCGCTGCAGGACTACACGGAGAAAATCGGTGCACAGGAGCTGGCACGGCTGTATGTGAAGCTGGAGACCGGCGACCGGCTGACAGCGGCAGAACTGGAGACGGCACGCGAGAGCATCATGGACGCCTGGATTGCAGACCATGAGTATGCGCTGAACCGAAGGCCGGAGCTGCGCGAGACGCGCATTGCACGGCAGCGCGACAAGATCAGCGATGTGCGCGTGGAGGATTTCATCCGGAACGCAGAAGCGCTTTATGAAGACGGCGGCCAGACACGCGACGGCGTAGACCGCTATGCCACGCAGGATAAGCTCCGCGAAGCGGTGGACGATGCTGATGTCGAGGCATGGGTACGCGGGCAGCTTCGCGGCGTACTGGGCGAGCCGGGCATCTACAATGGGAAGGAACGCTTCACGGCTTCCGGCAGGCGCAGGAGTTTCCTGGAAACGCACGGCGCGTACACGGCGGAGAACATCGTAAAAGCGATGAACCAGGCAGACGCCAGGGGCGAGAGCTACTGGGGCGTGGGCGCCAAGGGAATCTTATCTGTGGCGACGCCGAGATACAAAAGCGTGGACGCCATCCATGCAGACGAGGGCCGTCTGCAGAATATGCCGGAAGAGGAATATAACCAGCTACTGCAGGAACTGGACAAGCGCATCGAGGGCATCGTTGCAGATGTGCAGAAGACGGCCGGAAGCTATGATATGGATGAGATCGCGGGCCTTCTCATGGAGAACGCCGGGCAGGACGCCATGCGCATCCAGCAGGCCTTCAGCAGGCAGGGGTATGACATCGACGGCGGGCTTGCCACGGAGATTGCCGGTATGTACCGCCAGGCGGCAGAAATGCCGACGGGATATTTCGAGGCGAAGCCGCAGCGCGTGGTCACATTCGACGAGCCGGTCTGCATTGCGCCGGATGATTGTCCGCCGGAACGGCTGGAGAAGATGAAGGCGGCGGGCCTGAACGTTATCGAGTACGAGGCCGGGAACGACGAGCAGCGCATGGAGATCGCCAGAAGTCTGAAGGGTATGCGCTTTTCCGTGGATGAACCGCAGGCGGAAACCGGCAGCGAGATCGAGCAGGCGCCGGAGAACAAACCGGCAGAGCCTGAGCAGAAGGAGAAAAAGCCGCGCAAGAAGAACGAGACGAAGCCGGTGGCTGAAAGCCTGCCGATCATCGCAAAGCGGAATCTGCGGCAGGATATGCAGGGCATCTTCTCCATTCCGGAAGGACGGCGGGCAGAGATCAACCAGATCATCGACGGCCTGGCAGACCGGATGCTCAAGAACGGCGAGCTGACACAGGAAGACCGGGATGCCTTCTTCGACCGGATGTACGCGGAGGGCGTCATGGAAGTGGCAGCAGATGAGTATCTGCAGCAGGCACGGTCGGAGATTGCGGGGCGTCGCATCTATGTGCCGGAGAGCGTGAAGCATGAGTTCGGAGACGACTGGGGCTATTTCCGGAAGAAGGCATTTGCAGCAGGCGTTATGCTGGTAAACGATACGAGCGCAGCTGGTATCGACATGGTAAACGCAGAGCTTGCAGACACGCTGCCGGGGATGTTCCATGCGGACGATCTGGACAGCCGGGAGATTCTGGAGAACATTGTGCAGACGGCGGAAGAAGGCAAGAGCCAGAACATGAGCCTGGCGCAGTACACTGCGCTTCTGGCCGGGCAGGAATATGTTTCGGAAGACGAAGTCCTAGACAATATCGAACGACAGATGGACGAAGCACTGCGCACGTTCACGCGGACAGCAAAGCTGGAGGTTCATCTGCGAGACAGAACCGGCGTGAAGATCGCGCAGGAGCGGGAGAAGTCGGCAGCCGCCCGGCAGCGCGAAGCACTCAGCCGCGCGAAGGAGCGGCAGCAACGCAAGGAGATGAGCCAGCGGCAGCGGGAATACCGCGAGCTGAAGGAGCAGCAGAAGAAGACACTGAAGGCGCTGCAGTGGCTGGCCAAGAACCAGTACCGGGCACCGGAGGAACTGCAGGGAACCTGGGACGAGGTGCTCGGAGACCTGGACATCTACGCAGTGAGCGCAGCCAACGAGATGCGCTATTCCAAGAAGTACGACGCGACGTGGAAAGACCTGGCCGAGATGTATAAGGACGCGCAGGCGAACGACCCGAACTTCCTGCCGTCGAAGGAACTGGAGAAGATCGTCCATCGCCTGGACAACAGGAAGATCGCGGACATGGATTTGAACGCGCTGCAGGATTTGTATAAGGCAGCCGTCGGACTGCGGACGGAGTTCTACAACCGGAACAACGTCATCAATGACGACATGAACCGGCTGTTTGCGGAGGTCTACACGGACAGCAAGAAAGAGCTGGACTTCGGCGCACAGACGAAGGCAGGCGAAGCGGCACGCCAGGGAAAGAAGCTGGACAGCCTGTTCAACCAGGAACAGCTCTCCCCGATGAACGTGATGCAGCGCATGGCAGGATGGAACCCGAACAGCGCGTGGTACTCCATGGCCAAGCAGCTGGAGAAGGGCGAGCGGGACATCCGCGACTACACGGTAAGCGCCACAAAGCAGCTGCGCGAGTTCCTGACGGAACATGAAGACTGGGCCAAGAAGGCAGACGGCCAGGGCGACGACGGCATCTGGTATGAGGTGAAGATTCCGCAGCTGGTCGGCGCTCTGGAGGTCGGCAAGCCGCCGAAGTTCGGGGACACGATCACGGTATGGATGACGCCGACGCAGAAGGTGCACATGTACCTGGAGAGCAAGAGCACGGAGAACCTGCGGCACATGGAAGGCGGCCGTACTTTCGCCGACAAAACGCTCTACAGCCAGGGCAAGCGTCGCGAGGCCTTCGCCCAAGGCAAGACCGTGCGCATGGCACCGGAAACCGTGAAGGCGATCGTCGGCAGCTTAACACCGGAAGAGCAGGAGCTTGCACAGGCACTGGAGCAATACTACAACGTGTTTGCCAAGAAGGAGATCAACCGCGTTTCCAACATTCTCTACGGGTACGACAAGGCCGTGAGCAAGAACTATACGCCGATCTACACCAACTCCAACTACACCAAGAGCGAGCTGGGCGTCTACGACGCGACGGCGGAAGGCGTCGGCAATCTGAAGAGCCGCCAATTCTCCAAGAATCCGAGCTATAACATCGGCGCCTTCGATGCTTTTGAGCGCCATGTGGAGCAGACGGCACGGTTCGTGGGCATGGCAATTCCAGCCCGGAACTGGCAGACGCTGCTAAACTGGCGCGAGCGGGAAAACTCCATGGCGGATATCATCACCCACAACTGGGGCGATGAGAGTCTGAAGTACATTCAAGACCTGGTGCAGACGCTGCAGGGCGGCACGGCAAGCACGCGCGACAGCGTGAGCATGGGCGCAGAAAAAGTCTTCAGCAATTACATCGGCGCCGTGTTCGGGGCAAACCCATCCATCGTCTTTAAGCAGCTGGGTTCGATTCCGCTGGCGGGTGCGTGGCTGGACTTCAAGAACTTCCCGTCGCCGGGACAGGTAAAGCGCATCGACCGGAGCCTGATTGAGAAGTACACGCAGGAGCTGGACTGGAGAACGCTGGGCTATTCCACGCCGGAGACCAAGCAGCTGAAGGAAAATCCGAACTGGACACAGACAAACAAGTTCACGAACTTTATCTTCGGCGGCGGAGCGATCACCGCCATGGACGGCTGGGCCGCGAGCGTGCTGTGGCCGTGGGCGGAAAACAAGGTACGAGCTGAGTTCCCGGAGCTGGAGACCGGAAGCCAGGAGCAGATCGACAGCGGCAGCAGCCCATTCTACCAGAAGGTCGCGGAAGTATTCAACGAAGCGGTAGCCAGAAGCCAGTCCACCTCGGACGAGATGCACCAGGGTACACTGCGCAAGAGCAAGAATCCGGTGACGCGGGCGTTTACGATGTTCAAGTCGGACAGCTCGCAGACCTACAATGCGCTGCGGCAGCGTGCCGGTGAGGCGGAATACTACAAGCGAATCGGAGACACAGAGAATTACAACAAGGCCAAGCGTGGGCTGGGCGTTGCGTTCCTGGCAGCCGTCGGCGGATACATCTGGGCGCAGGGCATCGAGTTCTTGATGAACCTCTGGAAGCGCAAGGGCAAAGCATACCGCGATGAGGACGGGAATCTCACAGCCGGAAGTGTGGCAAAGGAAATGGCGCTGGGGCTGGTGGGCGATCTGGCCAGTATCGTCACCTATGGAGAAGAGATTGCGGACGTCGTCGGCAACATTCTCACGGGCGACAAGTGGTACGGCATCGACACGCCGGGCCTGGAGCAGCTGTCCGACGTCGTGGAGACCATTGTGGAGCAGGGGCAGAACGGTCTGGATGTGCTGAAGGATGCAGCGGACGTCGTGAAGAACGGTGGAAGCCTGGGCGAGTATCTGCACCGGCACAGCGGAGATATTGTCGGCGGCATCAAAGACCTGGCGGCCGCAGCGGCCACATATCTGCCGGGCATCTCGGTCAACAATCTGGAGGCATATCTGATCGGCACGGTGCGCTGGGCCTCGCCGGAGCTTGCGGCGGCATATGACGATGCGCTGGCCACGGCGAACAAAAACCAGATGAAGGGCATGCGCGGTGCGGAACTGGAGCGCAAGATCAGCGACACCCTGCACAACCGGCGCGTGGAGACGGACGAGACGACGAACGAAACGCTTGCTTCTCTCTACGAAGGTGGATTCACAAAGGCGGTTCCGTCTGATACGCCGGGCAGCATCAGCGTTGACGGCGAAGACCGCAAGCTCTCGGCCTATCAGAAGCAGGTCTACGACAAAACGTGGAGCAGCACCGTCGGAAGCAGGCTGCAGGAGCTGGCCGCAAGCGATGTGTTCCAGACGGCGGACGACGAGACGCGGGAGAAGATGCTGAGCGGGCTGTACGAATACGCCGGAGAGAAGGCAAAGGCAGCTGTCTTCGACGACTATGAGGTGAAGACCTCGACGCAGAAGGCGGACGACGTGCTGGCAACGGGCGCAGAGATGGTGGACTATCTGGAGCTGAAGCTGGCAGGAGCCGTGGACAAGTATCTGGACGCGATTGATGGCGGGCTGGACACACAGAGCGCGAAGGACGTGGCGCTCGGTATGGCAGAGCTTACGCCGGATGAGGGGAAGAAAACGGTATCCGACGTGCAGAAGTGGCGTGTAGCCATCGACGCAGTAGATGGAGCGGATGCACAGCACGACGCTCTGCTCGCGGTGATGAAGGACTCGACAAAGCAGAAATACGAGATCGCCGACAGCTACGGCATCGAGGCAAGAACGTGGGTGCAACTGAAGGAAATCCTGCCGCAGTTCGACGAAGATGGGAACGGCAGCTATAAGGGCGAAGAGATCGAGAACGCCATTGATGCGATGAACGGGCACGGCGGCATCATGCTGCCGGGCGGCGACGGGCCGCAGCAGCTGACAAACGAGATGCGGGCCGTGCTCTGGCAGCTGTTCACCGGGAGCAAGAGCGCGAAGAACAATCCGTACAGCGAGCGCGTGGGCAGCCAGGTGATCGCGGAGCGCGAGAAGACAAAGCAGGAAGACTAGCAGATGGGCATAGAAAGAGCACCGCCAGGGAGACCTGGCGGTGCTTGATCTTAAAATTCATCGATGTCTATGGAGATCGTCTGCATATTTCCGTTGTAAACAGGATAGAGCGTGACAGTCCAGCCGCTCACATATCCGCCTATTTCGCTGAAGTCAAAAAGGCTGGTAGATTTTGAACACACTGTAGCATCACCAAATAAACGCTTCAAACCATACCATACGTCGCCGGAAGCATAGAAAAGATCGAAGTCGCCTAGCGGCACATCAACATCGACGATGTCACCGGCACGGATAAAAACGCACAGCACATCAACGCCAGAAATATGATCTTTCAATTTAACGACGTAGTACCCACTGCCGGACGTTTCGATGGTAAAAGGGGCAACACGATCTTGCTGATCGTGATACAACACCTCCCCGCTGTCCGGAACAGGAAAAGGTTTCATGTTAGTAGCTGGCGGAAAAGATGGCTGCGCAGTCACTGGAGTATTGATTGCTTCTGCGGTCACTACAGTCGTGGCTGAAGGTTTTCCTATATTAGAGGAAATGCAGATGAGAACAAGACACCCGAACAATGTGGCTGCAATGCTAGCAAGAGCGACAACAGTTTGCTTAAACCTAGAAGGCGCCCGCGAGGCGTGACGTGGTGGCTGAGTGGGCGGCGCGGGCGAAGTTGAAAAACTAGGAGACGCTTCGGCCTTTACCGGAGAAAGGAGTTTAGCGTCATACAGCCTTCTGGCATCAGGGTCTTTCAGGGTATCGTAGATCGTATTGAGCTGCTGCATTTTTTGATGTGCGATCTCAGGCGAAACAT
>ENA-UONT01002422-UONT01002422.1-human-gut-metagenome-genome-assembly--contig:-CS20-NODE-2422-length-13140-cov-5.075430_pt1 | contig 13140 bp, 10 predicted proteins | sample MGYA00242459_ERZ724006 | MGnify/ENA metagenome assembly ERZ724006 | reverse complement strand
AAAGATAGTGCAATTTGCAATTAAAATGAAGTGTCGGAAATTAAACTCTCTTCCGCTCGGCTGCGTGGGGCGGCGGCTTTCCGGCCGAAAGCCCGTTACCGGTTTTTGAGCAGCCACTCGGCGATCTGCACGGCGTTGAGCGCCGCACCCTTGCGTATCTGGTCGCTCACGCACCAGAACGCCAGTCCGTTGGGGTTGGTTACGTCGCGGCGGATACGCCCCACGTAGACGGGGTCTTTGCCGGCGATGAAGAGCGGCATCGGGTAGACCTTCTGCGCCGGATCGTCCATCACGACGATCCCCTCGGCCGCTTCGAACGCCGCGCGCGCCTCGTCGGGCGAGACGGGACGCTCCGTTTCGAGCCAGATGCTTTCGCTGTGGGCACGCATCACGGGTACGCGCACGCAGGTGGCCGACACCTCGATGTCGGAGTGCATGATCTTGCGCGTCTCGTGGTACATCTTCATCTCCTCCTTGGTGTAGTCGTTGTCGGTGAAGACGTCGATATGGGGGATGACGTTGTAGGCCAGCTGGTAGGCGAACTTCTCGACCTTCGGCTCACGGCCTTCGGCCAGGTCGGCGTATTGCCGTTCGAGTTCGGCCATCGCCTGCGCCCCTGCGCCGCTGGCCGACTGGTAAGTGGCCACGTGCACGCGGCGGATGTGCGACACGCGCTCGATGGCCTGCAACGCCACCACCATCTGAATGGTGGTGCAGTTGGGGTTGGCGATGATGCGGCGCGGAGCGTCGAGCGCGTCGCGTCCGTTGACTTCGGGCACGACCAGCGGTACGTCGGGCTCCATGCGGAAGGCGCTCGAATTGTCGATCATCAGCGTTCCGTGGCGGGTGATCGTCTCGGCGAATTCGCGCGACGTGCCCGCTCCGGCCGACGTGAGGGCTATGTCCACGCCGCGGAAGTCGTCGTTGTGTCGCAGCAGCTTGACGGTGACGGGTTTCCCGCGGAACATATAGGTTTGTCCGGCGCTGCGTTCCGATCCGAACAGCAGCAGTTCGTCCACCGGCAGGGGACGCTCTTCGAGAATGCGCAGGAACTCCTGACCTACGGCGCCGCTCGCGCCGACGATTGCGATTTTCATGGTCGATCTTCTTTAAGTGTGGTTGAACGCTTCGGGAGTCAAAAGAGGCTCCTCCCGCAGCAAAAGTAAGAAAATCCGAGCGATTTTCCGCCGTCCGCCGGATTTTTCGGCCCGCTGCGGCGGAAAACGGGCGTCTCAGAGCAGCAGTTCGTAGTCGACGACGTCCAGCCAGCGGCCGAATTTACGCCCCACCTGTTCGAAATGCGACACGCGGCGGAATCCGATGGATTCGAAGAGCCGGCGGCTCGGGTCGTTGTCCGCGGTGATGCAGGCGACCAGCGCATGGCACTCCGTCGTGCGGCATTCGGCGACGAGCCGCTCGACGAGCCGCCGGCCGATGCCGAGTCCCGTACTGTCGGGGGCGACGTAGACGGTCACCTCCTGCGTGTGCCGGTAGGCTGCACGTTCCTTCCAGTCGTGAGTATAGCCGAATCCGACGATCGCTCTCTCCCGTTCGCAGACGAGGCGGGCGGTTGCGCTCTCCAACCGCGACCGCATCTGTTCGGCATCGAGCGGTTCGGTCTCGAAACTGGCCGTGCTGTGCAGCACGTAGTGATTGTAGAGTGCTGCGACGGCTGCGGCGTCTTCGGGTTTCGGGGCGCGGATTGTCATGCTGCGGAATGTTGTCCGGGGCGGGATCAGTCGAAGAATCCCTCTTCCTCCTCCGTGTACTGCGACTGCTGCATCTCCTCCTCGCAGTCGTACTCCGTCACGCGGTCGGGGCGGCGGAACCGGTCCTGCTTGGAGATGCCGAGCGCCGGATTCTTGTAGACGGTCGAGAAGAATTCTCCCACGATCGGCAGGGCCATGATGCTGCCCTCGCCGCCGTAGGTCGGGTGTACCGACTGGTCTTCGCCGCCGACCCATGCGCCCGCCACCAGCTTCGGGGCCACGCACATGAACCACGCGTCGCGGTTGCGCTGCGAGGTGCCGGTCTTGCCGCCCAGCTGTGCGTCGCCCAGATCGAACTGCCATTTCAGCCGGCCGGCCGTTCCGTTCGTCACGACGCTTTGCAGCATCGTGAGCATCGTGTAGGCCGTGCGCTCCGATACGGCGTCCTGCGATTCGGGAATGAAGGTGGCGATCAGGTTGCCCTGCCGGTCTTCGATGCGCGTCACGAAGATCGGGTCGGTATGCACGCCGCCGTTGGCGAAGGTCGAGTAGGCGCTCACCATCTCGAAGACGCTCGATTCGGAGGTGCCCAGACAGAGCGCGTAGACCGGATCGATGAACGAGCGGATGCCCATGTTGTGGATGAAGTCGGCCACCGCCTCGGGCTGTTTGGCCTGCTTCATGATCCACGCCGAGTAGTTGTTTCGGCTGCGCGCCAACCCCCATTTCAGGGGGTGCATTTCGCCGTCGTAGACCACCTTGCTCGCCTCTTTGGGCGACCACGGCGTGCCGTTGCTCGTATCGATCGTCACCGGCAGGTTGGGCACCGGCGTGCAGGGCGTCAAACCGAGGTGGTCGATGGCGAATGTATAGACGAAGGGTTTGATCGTCGAGCCGATCTGCCGCTTGCCCTGCTTGGCCATGTCGTATTTGAAATAGCGGAAGTTGGGGCCGCCGACGTAGGCCTTGACGCGGCCCGTCTGCGGTTCGATGGCGACGAATCCGGCGCGCATGATGCGTTTGTGGTGGAGGATCGAGTCGCGCGGCGAGAGGATCGTGTCGCGTTCGCCGCGGTAGGTGAAGACCCGCGTGGGGCAGGGCGTGCGGAAGATGCGGTCGATCTCGGCCTCGCTGCGCCCCTCCTCTTTGAGGGCGCGGTAGCGGTCGGAGTAGCGCATCGCCTGCCGTACGATCTTCTCGCGTTCTTCGGCCGACGTGTTCTGGAAGAGCACCTTGGTCGAACGGTACTGGGCGTCCATCTTGGGCTGGATGACCGTGCGCAATTGTTTGAGCATCGCTTCCTCGGCGTACTGCTGCATCGTGGAGTTGATCGTGGTATAGATTTTCAGCCCGTCCTTGTAGATGTTGTAGGGCGTGCCGTCGGCCTTCGTGTTCTTGTGGCACCAGCCGTAGATCGGGTTGTTCTCGTACTCCTTGACGGCCTGCTCGTAATCCCATTCGGTGTAGAAGTTGCGGCGCTTGGGGGGCCGGGCGTTCATCACCTGCCGCAGCATCTCGCGGAAGTAGGTCGCCTGCCCGTCGTTGTGCGAGACGGGGCGGTAGTTGAGCGTAATGGGCAGCGCCGAGAGCGAGTCGCGCTCGGCGTGCGTGATGGCGCCCGCTTCGGCCATGCGCGCGAGCACGAGGTTGCGACGGGCCATGGCGTTGTCGTAGTTGCGCACCGGCGAGTAGCGCGTCGGTGCGTTGACCACGCCCACCAGCACGGCGGCCTCCTGCAAGTTGAGCTGGTCGGGCGTTTTGTTGAAGAAGGTGTGCGCCGCCGACTTGATGCCGTAGGCGTTCGATCCGTACTCCACGATGTTGAGGTACATCGCGGCGATCTCCTCCTTGGTGTAGTTGTATTCGAGTTTGAGCGCCGTGATCCACTCCTTGAATTTCGCCAGCACGAGCTTGCCTTTGCGCAGCAGCGCGCTCTGGCGGCGTACCGTGTCGCGCGGGAAGAGGTTCTTGGCCAGCTGCTGCGTGATGGTCGATCCTCCGCCTGCCGAACGGTTCTGCAAGAGGATCGTCTTCACCCCTACGCGGATGAGCGACGGGATGTCGATGCCCGAATGCGAGTCGAAGCGGGCGTCCTCGGTGGCTATGAGCGCCGCGACGATCGGCGGCACTTCGCGGCCGTTGATCGAGGTGCGGGTCACCGAGTCCGAGGCGAACAGCTCCTCGTACTGCACGTAGGAACGGTTCTGCACGAAGAAGGTTCCCAGCACCTTGCCGTCCTCGGAGTAGATCTCCGTGGCGATGTTGCTGCGCGGGTTCTCCAACTCTTCGAACGAGGGCATGCGCCCGAAGGCTCCCAGCGCCGTCAGGGTGAGCATCGCGGCCAGCAGTACGAAGGGTGTGAGGGCCGCATACCACAGCCATTTCACATAGTTGGGGGCAGGTGCGCCCTGCGTCTTCTTTTTCACGTTGCGTCAGCGGTTTTTGTCGAGTGACAAAGGTACGAATTTTTTGATTTATTCGACGGCGTCGATTTTCATTGCGCCGTTTTCATCGACTATTTTCACGATTCGGCGCCTTCCGTGCCCATGTCGACGAAGTCCACCCGATAGCGTCCGTCGCCCAGCGCGGCTACCTCTCTTATCTCCGACACGTCGTCCGGCCCGTCCTGCGCACCGGTGCGGAATAGCCATACCGCATACCCTTCGCCGTCGTAGCCGTAATCGGCCCGCAGTTTTCGGAGCAGACGCTGCGTACAGCATTTTTCCAGAATCGGGCCGCACGCGGCATTCCCGAAGACGCAGTTCGTATAGAAATGTCGGATGAAACGCTCGGCTTCGTTCGCGGCGGGGACGGTCGTTTGCGGCGTTTCGCCGGCCGGCAGGTTCCGCGCCGACAGAGGCGGCAGGGCGCTGCCGGCACAGAGCGCGAATAGCAGCGGGAGGATTCTTTTCATGTCCGGTTCGGTTTCGGTTCGGTTAGAACGGCAGTCCCAGCGAGGCCGACCACCACAGACCGCCCTTGCTCGGCGCGTAGAACGACAGCCGCAGCGTCGAGGTGGCCGACGCGGGCTGGCGGAAAACGTTGAAGTCGACGTAGAGGTCGCCGCCGAAGGAGTGGATGCGTCGCGTCTCGGTACGTCCTTTCCGGTAGTCGAAGGCGTCGAACTGCCCGTAGTCGGCGCCGAGGTTCAGCCGGATGCGCTTGAAGTAGAGCACCGAGGGGATGCCCCCTTCGGGATACCACACGGGCAGCTGGTAGTCGAGCGACGCGGCGAAGTAGTTGCGGCTGTTGATGTCGTTCGAGTCGAAGCCGCGCGGGATCAGCCGCGCCGACTTGTAGGAGAGGAACGACTCGCCCGCCGGGTTTTTGAACCCGCCGATCGAGGTCTGGTAGGTGGCGGCCGCCGTCAGCGAATTGTGCGGCGCGAAGCCCGGCGTGTAGAGCTTGCCGTAGACCGAGATAAGGTCGCTGAAATGGTCGTTGGTGGGGTTGAGCGCATAGGAAGCGCTCAGCACGCAGCCGCGCGGTGTTATGAAGTCGCGGTGGGCGAGCTGCACGGAGTTCGAATAGCCGATGCCGAAGGTGAGCTTGTGCAGCCCTTCGCGGTAGCCGATGTGCTGGAGATTGGTGAAGCTGTGCGTCGCCTCGTCGTAGGTGAGTTTCCCGACGTTGGCCACCAGCCCGTTCGAAAAGTTCCATGCGGCCGAGAGGCTCAGCATGCGGGTGCGGTAACCTGCGGCGAAGACCAGCGGCAGCGTGGCGCCCGCCGAGAGCGAGTAGTATTTGTCCGGGATAGGCTGCGGCTGGGCCTGTCCCGCCGCATAGATCACCTGATTGCCGCCGTAGGTGCCGGCTGCTTCCAGTTCGACGCCCAGCCCGTTGTAACGCAGGCTGCCCTTGACGACCGACCCTTCGGCGTGGTTCCACGCATAGGCGAGGTAGCTCTCGGCCGACGAGAGGAGGTTTTGCGAGACGAGCGTCACGCCCAGCTGCACGTCGATGTCGTGTTCGTCGATGATCTTGAAGGGGTTGACGGCCACGGGCATCCAGCTGTGCACCTTGAACAGGTGCAGCGGCCGCGAGTAGCGGCGCGCGCGGTGGCGTGCGGCCGACGAGACGGAGTCGGCCGCCGTGAAACGCACCGTGTCGAGATTCGCCACGGGCCATTTGCGGCGCGGCGGATTGACGACGTTGCGCGGCAGGCGCGACGGCCGCACGGGGTGTAGCGTGTCGATCGGCTGCCGTGCGGCGTGGTAGCCTTCGGCGTCGTAGGTGGTCATCAGCACGTTGCCCTCGCCGTCGGCCGACGGCGAGAACGAGCCGTAGGTCGAGGTCGAGAGCCGGTACTGGCGCCCCGTGGCCAGGTCGTAGCAATGCACCTCGTCGTAGCCCGAAGCGATCGATCCGAAATAGAGCCGCCCGTCGCGGGCCGTGAGGTCGCTCAGCGTGATGTAGGCCCCTTCGGTCAGATGAGTGGCCGTCCCGTCGGGTTCGATGCGGCCGAGCCACATGCCCGAATCGTCGGTGGCCAGGAAGTAGAGCCGCGCGGTGCGGTCGTCCCACGCCAGTCCGTGCAGTTCGGTCTGCGCCGGAGCCTCCCAGTGTTGCACACCCGCCTCGCCCGTGACGGCGAAACGCCCGTCGGGCGAGTATTCGACCCATGCCAGCCCGCGGTCGGTCGGCGTGGGGTAGAGCGCATGGCGCCGCCCGCGCACGGCTTTGGGCTTGCCGCGGTCGAGATCCATGTAGCAGAGCTGCGAGTTGACCCGCTGCTCGAAGAGCGTCGAACGCCGGTACTCCGTCCACCAGACCCGCCCGTCGGCGTAGGCCGGCCGCGTGGAGACGCTGCCCGTGTAGGCCACGGCGCGTTCGCGTCCCGACTCCGTGTCGATCGTAACGAAGCGCGTCGGGCGGTCGTAGTCGGTTTTGAGCGCGAGGACCCGCTGCGCGTCGACGGCCAGCGGAAAGGCATAGGTCGTGTAGCTCTCCACCGGCTCCGCCGAGAGATAGCGCGACGAATTGCGCCGGGCGGGCAGGGCGTTCCAGTAGTAGTTCAGCCCGTCGAACGTCTCGGCGAAGAGCGTACCCACGTCGGTGCGATAGAATTTTTTCAGCGCGATCGAGGTGGTGAAGATCATGTAGGGGTTGCGGGCCCCGTACCACGCCACCTTGTCCCAGATGTTCTCGCGGTAGCGCGTGTCGGCGTAGGCGGCGATCTGGTAGCCCAGGTGGTAGTGATCGGGCACGTTGGTGCGGTACGAGCCGCAGAACCAGCGGTCGATGTTGCGGCGGCTGCGCACGGCGTCGCCGAGGGCGCGGTACTCCATGGTGAACGACGGTTGCAGCGCACGGCCGAACGACGACATCTGCGTCTCCATCTGCACGGCGTCGCCTTCGATGAGCCAGATGGGCAGCAGCAGCAGTCCCACGGTCGAACCCTGCTGTCCGAGCACGTAGCTCAACCCCTTGATGACGCCGCGGTTGAGGTTGTTGTACTGCACGGCGTGGCGGTATTCGTGCGCCACGAGCTGCTTGTACCACGGCATCGAGTAGCTGTCGATTGCGGGCGAGGTGAGGAACTCCACGCGCTTGGGCAGCCACATCACCAGCCCGTTCGAGCGGAAGTTCTCGGGGTGCATGACGAACGGGATTTTCAACGGCCCGTGGCGGAATCCGTAGCCGATCGAGGGCCGCGCGGCCTCGATGAAATGGAGCGTGCGCCGTGCGATCGCGCCGGCCGTGTCGGGGAAGATGACCTGCACGTCGGGGGTGCGGATCGTCCGCCAGCGCAGCGAGGCGGCGTCGGCCCCCCAGCTGTAATATTGCGCCCGCGCGACGGTCGCGGCGAGCAGCAGCGCTGCCACGAGCAGCGTATGTCGGATGGTACGTGTCAAGTAATTTAATTGAGAGTAGGTTAATAAATACCTTTTTCTCGTAATTCTAAATTCCAATAATCTCCATACTTACTTTTGGATATGATTATTTGTGTCAAAGCATTGCCTTTCCCGACTTGTAATTGGCCATCGGAAAAAGCATATAGATATGATTTCCAGAATCGTTTTTGGTAAATCTTTTTGCCCGTAGCATTATCCGTAACAATCACTTTTATTCCATCTGTGAAAACATTGCCTGACAATGGCGCCGCTTTTAGTGTGATAGTCACGTTTTTATACTCTTTTTTCTCGATTGTTGCGTAAGCAATTTCTCTTTCTACCGTGACATCATGTGTGGGTTTCGCCGTTTCTGTTTGGGCAAATGATGTCGTAATTGAAAAAATGAAAGCGAGGGTAACAGATAATAAGTTCTTCATGATGGTAGAGGGTTTATTGATTGTACGCTATTAATCAATTCCGTGTTCGTATGTATGGGTAGATGTCATCCTCCCGCCTTCTTGCAGCCGTAGCCCGCACGCAGCAGGATCTCGACGATGCGGTCGCGGTGGTCGCCCTGGACGATGATCTCGCCCTCCTTGACCGACCCGCCGACGCCGCAGCGCTGTTTGAGCATCCGCCCCAGCGCCTCCAAGTCGGCCGCCGTGCCGCGGAATCCCCGCACGAGCGTCACCACCCTGCCGGCGCGCTGCTTGCGGTCGAGCCATACGCGCAGCGTCTGTTTGTCGGGCGGCAGGGTTTCGGGCTCTTCCACCTCGTCGGTGGTGTATCGGAAGTCGGGATCGGTCGAATAGACCATTCCCAACCGCGATTTCCAATCGTTAGCGTCGTGCTGTTTCATGTCGTTGAATTTCATTCGTCCATTTCTCGCCATGGCAAAGCTCGCGCAAGCGCGGCTCTGCCCATTTGGTTTAGCGAAAACGTTCGTTTTCGTCGGTTCGTTTCCGCGGTTCGGGGCGTGTCATCGTCGTCCGCCGCGGGACCCGTTCTTCCGCAGGCGGGATTCGCTGCCCTTCGGCCTTCCCTTCTCCGGTTTTGTCGGAAACGGTCGCGGGTTTGTCCTCTATCTCCGATCCGAACGTCTTTTCGGGCGGTTTTGTTTTGTGCAAAAGTAATAAAATATTATCTTTGGCCACAGTATGAGCCGAAAATTCGTTGATAAGCTGGGGCGGCTGAATCCGTTCGGTTCCCGGTGCAAAGAGTTGCCGAAGGCGCTGCCCGTCCATTCATCGCAACGGTTGGTGCGGGTGTTCGTCGAGGGGTACGAGGACGTCGCCTTCTGGCGGGGCGTCTTCGACCGCTTCACCAACCCCTATCTGCGTTTCGAAATCTCCGTTCCTTCGCGTGAAGACCTGCCCAAGGGCAAGAAGGTGCTGCTCGGAATGATTCCGCAGGCGTCGGACGAACTGTTGCTGTGCGTCGATTCCGATTTCGACTACCTGTTTCATAACTCGACGGAACAGTCGCGCGAACTGCTCTCTTGCGACCGCATGTTCCACACCTACGCCTACGCCACGGAGAATTACCTCTGCTATGCGCCGTCGCTGCACAACGTCTGCGTGCGCGCCACGAAGAACGATACGCGCATCTTCGACTTCGAGCGGTTCATGGCCGACTACTCGCGCATCATCTATCCGCTCTTTCTGTGGTACGCCTACTCGGCGCAGCAGGAGTCGGAACACATCTTCACGCTGGCCGATTTCCGTGCGTCGGTGCGGCTCAACTTCCTCGAAATCGAACACAACGGGCTGCGGACGCTGGCGTGGCTGCGCCGCAACGTCGCACGCCGAGATCAGGCGTTGCGCGAACGCCATGCCGAGATGATCGAACCGAAACACGCTTTCGCCGAAAAACTCTTCCGGCGGGGCGTGACGCCGGAGAACACCTATCTTTTCATGCACGGCCACACGCTCATGGACAATGTGGTGATCGTGCTGCTGAACACCGTCTGCGAGAAGTTGCGCGAACTGTCGATCGCCAAGATCACGGCCTCTTCGAAAAAGGGGGTGGCGCTCAAAAACGAGATGTCCAACTACACCAATTCGCTGCGATCGATCCGCGACGTGCTGCTCGACAACGAAAACTATACCGATTGCTTCCTGTTCCGCCGTTTGCAGTGCGACATCGAACGGTATCTGCTGAGCGTATTGGGCGAGAAACGAATGCGCGAGGTCTTCGGTGACGCGATGATCGTCCGTCCCTGACGTGCGGATCGTTCCCCGACGGTCGTGACGGTCGTGCGGAGGGTTATGCTCAGGGGGCCGTCTGTTGCCGGCCGCCTTTGCAGCGGCAGCCCGTCAGGTGGTCGTTCACGAACCCCGTGGCCTGCAAGAAGGCGTAGCAGATCGTCGATCCGAAGAATTTGAATCCTCTCTTTTTCATGTCCCGGCTCATTGCGTCCGATTCGGGCGAGGTGGCGGGAATCTGGCTCAGGCTCTTGAAATCGTTGACGATCGGCTGCCGGCCGGGAAAGAAGGAGAGCACGTATTCATAGAAGCTGCCGAACTCTTTCTGAATTGCCCTGAATAGCTTGGCATTGTTGATTGCAGCGGTGATTTTCAATCGGTTGCGGACGATTCCGTCGAATCGCATCAGCCGGTCGACCTCTTCCGGCGTCATCTGCGCCACCCGCTCCGGATCGAAACGGTGGAAGGCCTTGCGGTATCCTTCGCGTTTGCGGAGAATCGTGATCCAGGACAGTCCCGCCTGCGCGCTTTCGAGCACCAGAAACTCGAACAGGATCCGGTCGTCGTCGACGGGTTTGCCCCACTCTTCGTCGTGGTACTTGACGTAGAGTTCGTCCGTACCGGCCCAGCCGCAGCGGGCGTTTATCAGATCGTTCATCGTAATTTTTTCTATTCTGAAACCTATGCAAGTCGCCGTTTGTTACAGCAGCGGTGCGAAGAGCCGTGCGATGCGGTCGCCCAGCCGGTAGTGCACCGAGCGGCGCCGCCACGCTTCGGGATCGATCGGAGTGCACGAGGCGAGGTCTTCGTCGAAGCGCCGGATCGCCTGCCGCACCGTCGCGGAATCGAGCAGCAGCGCCGTCGCCTCGGTGTTGTATTCCAGACTTCGGTAGTCGAAGTTGGCCGTGCCGACCGAGGCGACGCGCTCGTCGGCGATGAGCCGTTTGGCGTGGAGAAATCCGCCGCGGAAGCGGAAGATCTCGACTCCCGCACCGAGCAGTTCGCCCAGATAGGCGTCCGTGGCACGGCGGGCGAGCCACACGTCGCTGCGTGCGGGCAGCATCACCAGCACGCGGCACCCGCGCCGCACGGCGCGCAGCAACGCTTCGTAGAGCGCGGGCGGCGGCAGGAAATAGGGCGACGAGATGCGCAGCGTGTGCCGCGCCTCCTCGATGAGCTGCGCGAAGAGATCGGTCAGCGTCGTGCGCGAACGGTCTTCGCGCGTCCATGCGATTTGAAGCGGGGAGCAGGGCAGATCGTCCGCCGGCGCGGCCGCGTAAAGTCCCTCCGACAACGGTTCGCCGCCTTCCAGCGCCCAGTCGGCCGCGAAGAGCCGTTGCAGGTCGTCGACGGCTTCGCCCTCGATGCGCAGGTGTTCGTCGCGCCAGCGCCCCAGCGCGTCGCCGTCGAGGTAACGTTCGGCGATGTTGATACCGCCCACGAATCCCGTGCGGCCGTCGATGACGGCGATCTTGGAGTGGTTGCGCCGGTTGGCGCGCGGCGAGAACCATGGGAACCGCAGCGGCGCGTAGGCGCGCACCTCGATTCCTGCGCCGCGGAGCCGCCTCACGAACCGTTCGGAAAGTTTCCACGAACCGATGGCGTCGTAGAGCAGCCGCACCTCCACGCCGGCACGCGCCTTGCGGACGAGGATGTCGGCGATGGCGTGGCCGATGCGGTCGTCGGCGAAGATGTAGTAGGAGAGATGGATGTAGCGGCGGGCACCCTGCAAGGCGGAGATCAGCGCGGCGAAGGCTTCGCCGCCGTCGTGGAGCTGTTCCACGCGGTTGCGGTAGCGGACGCGCGTCGAACAGCCGTACCACAGCATCCGCTCGATGCCGGCCGCCGGCCGGCTGTCGGTGGGCGGCACGTCCCGCACGGGTTTGCGGTATCCCGCCAGCAGGTACAACAGGCTGCCGCCGATCGGCAGAAGCACGATGGCCAGCAGCCATGCGATCGCTACTACGGGCGTCTGCTTCTGCCGCAGTACGGCTGCCGCCGAGGGGATTGCCAGCAAGAGATATGCGGTGAGGAAAAGATACATGATCAGGGTCGGTTTTTGGTTCGCGGCATACTCTGTGCCAAAAAATATTTGGAAATTAAGAAATTACTTTTTATCTTTGTGTAGAAAACAGGCTATATGGGGTTCTGATCGCAAGATTGGAATTCTTATTTTTTTGTTGTATTGAAAAACTTTAAAAGGGAGATATTTATTATGGCAAAGGAGATTATTTATCTGACGGCTGAGGGTTACAAAAAACTCAAAGACGATCTCGACCACATGAGGTCGGTCGAGCGTCCGGCGATCTCGGCAGCCATTGCCGAAGCGCGCGACAAGGGCGATTTGTCGGAGAACGCGGAGTACGACGCTGCCCGCGAAGCGCAGGGGCTGCTCGAAATGCGGATCGCCAAACTGGAAGAGACGATCGCCAACGCGCGTGTCATCGACGAATCGAAGATCGACAAGAGCAAGGTGCAGATTCTCTCGCGGGTGACGCTGTTGAACCATACCAACGGGAAGCAGATGTGCTACACGATCGTATCGGAAAACGAAGCGAACCTGCGCGAGGGCAAACTCGCCATCGGTACGCCCATTGCCAAGGCGCTTCTGGGCAAGAAGAAGGGCGATCGGGTGGACGTGGAGGTTCCCGCCGGTACGATCCACTTCGAAATTCTGGATATTTCGATCTGACGCTGCGGTTTTCCCGCCTTCTGCGGGGTCGTCCTTCGGGGCGGCCCCGTCGTTTTTGCGGCACGGAGAGGCGGCGGCGTGCGGCCGGCCGCAGAGCGTGCTGCGTCGGGTGCGGCGGACGGGCGATGCGGGGAGTGCCCTCTCCGCGGCGAAAGGCCCCGTAGCCCCGATACCGCGGACGCCGGGTCTGCGGCGCTCTGCGCGGGATTGCCCGACGGCCGGCGTTCTCCGCACCGCACGGAGGCGCGGAGGCTGAACGGGTACGAGGGTCGGCGTTGTTGTCATCGTTCGATTCGAATAGTTGTCCGGACGTGTGCGGTGCGTTAACCTTGTTGCGTTGCGACGGGCAGCCTGCCGGATCCGCTGCCTGTGGAAACGCAGCGGCGGCCCGTTACAGGTTGCGTTCGACGAAGGAGATCATCCGCTGGCGGATCTGCCGCGTGTAGTCGGGCTGCATCGAGTGGTTCTGGTCGGGGTAGATCATCAGATCGAACTCCTTGCCTGCGTCGGTCAGTGCGCGGATCATCTCCGCCGAGTTCTGGAAATGGACGTTGTCGTCGGCCGTGCCGTGGATCAGCAGCAGCCGCGTGCGGTCGTCGCGCAGCAGCGGCGCCAGCATGAGCGGTGCGTTTTCGTTGTACCCTGCGGGATTCTCCTGCGGCAGGCCGTTGTCGAGCTCGCTGTAAATCGTGTCGTAGTAA
>ENA-UONT01002414-UONT01002414.1-human-gut-metagenome-genome-assembly--contig:-CS20-NODE-2414-length-13177-cov-12.334400_pt1 | contig 13177 bp, 10 predicted proteins | sample MGYA00242459_ERZ724006 | MGnify/ENA metagenome assembly ERZ724006 | reverse complement strand
CGTGATTTTCACTGCTCCTGAATCGTGATTTTCACGGTTCTGGAATCGTGATTCCAGGGAGGGCGCGGTGCTGCCCGATGCGTTATCCACAGGGTTATCCACATCCTTCTCCACAAAGTTCTTGACGTAGATGAGGTTGGGCTTGCCCAGCCCCTGCCGCTTGCGCTCGATGAGGCGGCATTTGCTCTCCAGCTCATGCAGCAGCTTTCCGGCCTTCTGGTCGGCGCAGCCCAGGGCGGTCATGACCTCATCGATGGTGAAGATGATATACACACGCCCCGCCCGATCCAGCCAGCCGTTCTTGCAGCTCAGGCTCATGCGGTCAAGGAGCAGACCGTAGAGCACCTTGGCTTCTGCGGAAACGCTTCTGAACCGTTCCTCCGTGAACAGCACCTTGGGGATGCGGTAGAAGGAGAACTGTTCCGCTTCCGCACCGTAGAAATAGTCATACATGGCTTCTGTCACGCTCCTTTGGAAGCCCTGCGGCGCGCATGACCTCTTTGGTACACCATCCGATGCAGGGGGCAGCCTTTCCGTAGGGACAGCCCTCGCACTCCGAAACGGGAGCGGCGCTGTCCGCAGCTGCTTCGTAAACTTGTTCTATGCCGTTCCGTCTTTCGGGCTTCTGCGGGACGGGACAGCAGCAGCCGTCCGGGTAGACGCAGCCCTTTAGCTTCCCTTTCCGGTACAGGCAGTACCGGCAGTCATATACGTTGTAGCCCCACGACTTCCTGTATGCTTTCACAATAACACCTCCTTCGCCCGCATCTGGGCATAAAAACAGCGCGCCTGCCGACCCAAGCGATACTTTGGGTAACAGACGCGCTATGTACTATTTGCGCTTATTTATGTGATAAGGCTCAAAAACGCCGTATTTTCAGCACTTTTTGAGCCTTAATGTTTTTAGTCCTATTATCACAGCCTCGTCCACGAAGAATTGGGTGTTGCGGAATCTGTTATCATCCGCATATTTCTGTAAAATCGCTTTCTGGTTTTTTATACTGTTGCTGTTACCTTGAAGCTCATCATCACGGGATAATCTGCAGTAGAGTGCGGTGATTCTGCTGTCAAGGGCCGCATCGATATTCAGCTGTCTATTCATAGACCTCCAGTTTGATCCGGCGGTTATTGATGCAATAGCGGTCCTTGTCGTAAGCCGGGAGCGAGGCTTTGAACAGAATCCGCATGCCTGTCCCGGACGGGCTGTATTCCGTATAGGTATTCATCCGGGTGATGATGTCTTTGGCCATATCCGACAGCACGCCGTTCTCGACACAGCTGTCGATGTCGATGGCGCAGATGTCCCCGAAGACGCCGATGCCGATACCGTCATATCCGGCCCGATGCCGGACGGCTATGGCGTAATCCGTGAAGGTGGCCTTATTCGCAGAATCCGCACGGAAGCCGTTCGGCTGATACGGCACCTTCGTCCTGCTCCCGTCTCGCTCCTCATATTTCCAGAGGCAGAAAGCACCTCGTTCCTTTAATTCCTGTGGCAGCTTTTCATACATATTTCTGATCATCCTTTCCGGAGGGTTAATCCCGTCCTCAATACCCACTGGACAGAAAAAGCCGTTTTGGTCTAAGGAATCGGAAACTTTTTTCTTCTCCCAGTCTCCACTGGACAAAAGTGGCCGTTTTGAACGAAAGAAAATAAAAAAACCTCCGGGAAAATCCCGGAGGTCCAAAGTTCAAAATATATTTATTGATTTTTTCACATAAGTGTGATATACTGAATAAGTTAATTGAGATAAGGAGTCTGATGATATGGCCGTGAGTTATAAACCTCTAATGCATATGATGATCGAGCGGGATATTTCCAATGCGGAGCTGATGCGCCGTGCGAACATTTCCGCAAATATAATCACGAAGATCAAGAACGGGCAATACATCGCCTTGGATAAGGTAGAGAGCATTTGCCACGCTATGGGCTGCTCCCCCAACGATATGATGGAGTTTATACCCGATAACCCGGAAGGAGAGAAAAAGGATGATTAACATACGGAAACTGGAAGCGGAGCTGTGGGAATCCGCCGATCTCCTTCGTGCAGGGTCAAAGCTGACGTCGAATCAATACTGTATGCCCGTGCTAGGGCTTATTTTCCTGCGCTATGCGTACAGCCGCTTTAAAAAGGTAGAGGCCGAGATACTGAAGGACCGTCCCTCACGAGGTGGACGCGTGATGCCCGTCGAGGCCAGCGACTTTTCCGCAAAGAGTGCGCTGTTTCTGCCGAAAGAGGCGCAGTACGAGTATCTTGTCAATCTGCCGGAGAATATCGCGGCGGCAGGACTTGCCAATAAAGCCGGACATCCGATGAACAGCCTCGGTGAAGTGGTAAATAACGCTATGGCTTTGATCGAGGATCAGAGCGAACAGCTCACAGGCGTTTTGCCGAAAAGCTATACCGACTTCTCCGACGAACTGCTGGCGGAGCTTCTTCGTATTTTCAATAACAGCGCACTTGATGACGTCGGCGGCGATATCGTTGGACGCATCTATGAATACTTCCTCAATAAATTTGCTAAAAACATCGCCTCTGATGACGGTGTGTTCTTCACGCCGAAATCCCTCGTAAAAATGATTGTAAACATCATTGAACCGAAACAGGGTGTTCTTCTTGATTGCGCGTGCGGCAGCGGCGGTATGTTTGTGCAGAGCGGTGATTTCGTGAATGCCGCCGGGATGAACGCCAACAGTACCATGACTTTCTACGGACAGGAGAAAGTGGAATATAATGCACAGCTCTGCCTTATGAACATGGCGGTGCACGGTCTGACGGGTGTTATCAAATCCGGAGACGAGGCAAATACCTTCTATCATGACGCACATAACCTGAACGGCTGCTGCGATTACATCATGGCGAATCCTCCGTTTAATGTGGATAAGGTCAAAGCCGAATCATGCGAAAACGCCGGACGCCTTCCGTTCGGTCTGCCGAGCGTAAACAAGAACAAAGAGGTCGGCAATGCCAACTATCTCTGGATCTCCTATTTCTATTCTTATCTGAACGAGCATGGCCGCGCCGGTTTCGTTATGGCATCCTCCGCTACCGACAGTCAGGGCAAAGATAAGGATATCCGTGAAAAGCTCATCAAGACCGGTCACGTTGACGTGATGATCTCCGTCGGTAATAATTTCTTCTATAAGAAATCGCTGCCTTGCTCCCTGTGGTTTTTCGATAAAGCGAAGGGCGAAGCAATCCGGGATAAGGTTCTGTTCATCGATGCCCGGAATTACTATACAGTTGTGGACCGCACGCTGAATGAATGGAGCGAATGGCAGCTTAAGAATCTGAACGCCATCGTATGGCTTTATCGCGGTGAGACCGACAAGTATACGGCTCTGCTGCAGGAATACCACCACTATCTGCACGATGAAGCCGAGGCCGCTGAAAATGACGATTTGAAAGATGCTGTATATCAGGAATCCTTTGTCGATATCGTTTCTGCGCTGAAGGAAAAGCTCTCCGCGCTCCGCAAGACGGCAAAAGCCGAAGTGGAAGCTGCCGGGAAGCGTGACAAAAAGAGCGTTCAGCAGCAGTACGACGACAGGATCGCCTATATTGAAAGTATGCTGACCGTTGCCAAGGAAGCGCACTGGCTCTATGAGAAGTTCGGTGACGGCGTTTATACCGATGTCCCTGGCCTGTGCAAACTGGCAACGATTGCCGAAATCGAAGAAAAGGGCTGGTCACTCACACCCGGAGCGTATGTAGGTGTCGCTCCCGTGGAGGATGACGGTGTTGATTTTGCCGAGCGTATGGCGGAGATCCACAGGGAACTTCTGTCCCTTCAGGCTGAATCCAACGATCTAATGGATACCATATCGCAGAACATGAAGGAGATGGGGATATGAGCTATAGCAAGGCACAAATAGCTAATCTGTGTACTCTGGTGACTTCTGGCGGAACTCCGCTTACCTCTGTTCCCGCCTACTATGACCCTAAAGAAGTCCCTTGGTTGAAAACCGGGGAAGTAAATTACTGTCGCATTTACGACACAGAAAACTATATTTCGAAAGAGGGACTGGCTCGTTCCAGCGCAAAAATGATTCCTGCGAATTCAGTTGTCGTTGCAATGTATGGACAGGGGGATACTGCGGGTAGGGTTGCAATTAACAAGATACCATTGTCTACAAATCAGGCATGCTGCAATCTTGTTATAAACCATGTAATAGCTGATTATGAGTATGTTTATTATGCCTTGTGTACGCTTTACGACCGTCTTGTTGCGTTAAAAAACGGAGGTGCGCAGCCAAATCTTAATGCTAAAAAGATAAAAGCAATTGAAATACCATTCCCAGACCTTGAGACACAGCGTACAATTGCTTCTGTTTTGGGAGCCTACGACAACCTCATCGAAAACAATCAGAAGCAAATCAAGCTGCTTGAAGAAGCGGCCCAGCGGCTTTATAAGGAATGGTTTGTTGATCTCCGCTTCCCCGGATATGAGGATACGCCTATCGTTGACGGTGTGCCGGAAGGATGGGCTTTGGGTGAATTGGGAGATATTGCTATCGATTCCGGTAAAAAGGAAAAGAAAGAGCATAGAGGGCAGTATCAATACTATCTTCCCATTGACTGCTTGCCCAAAAGGTCGCTTGCATATACGGATAAAAATGACATTACACTTGCCGAAAGCTCTCTTGTGGCTTTCATGCCAAACGATATTCTTTTCGGAGCAATGCGTCCATATTTTCATAAGGTAGTTGTAGCTCGCGATAAAGGGCTTACCCGCACTACTTGTTTTGTCATTAATTCGAAAATGCCAGCATATTGGGCATATCTTTTGCTGTTGCTGTTTTCAAAAGATACTGTCGACTATGCTACTCAGATTTCTGTTGGTACTACTATGCCTTATGTTCGATGGAAAGACTTTATCCATATGCCGACGCTTATTCCTCCAGAAGAAAAGTGTGATGCGTTTCAAGCCATCGTATTACCGATTATTGAGCGTATTTCTTGTCTTGCGGTTAGTTCTGAAAGGTTAATTCAAGCCCGTGATCGTTTGCTTCCAAAGCTGATGAGCGGTGAAATTGAGGTGTGATATGAGGAAGTCTTTTGCACAAGTATTAAGAGAAGGCAACGTAGATATCAGACAAGAGTATCGTAAGCTGTATTCGATATTACATCAAGAAGCCTTTGATCATAGAACGAAATCTCTATATGAAGTTTTTGGGGAGAACTTTGCTCATTTTTATTTTCGTGGGACATGCCTTAGAATAGAAGAATTCGATCAAAAATATGGCTTCAATTTTGAAGCAGATCCGGATGATATTGATATTGATTATCTGGTTTCATTTTGTGAATATCTGCAAAATATGCTCTTCGGCCTACAAGCGGCGGACTTCTCAGGAGGATATGGCGGCTTTGCATCTATGGAAGTGAACATTCCATTTATCCTCGAACAAATTCGACTTGTGATCGAAGCCATAGGATATACATCTGCAAGTGATGATGGAAAAACGATCTTCGTTGAAAAATCTCCTGTAGCTATTGCTGTATCAGAAAGCGACCTAATTCCGGCAGAGCTATCATACAAGGTGCTGGAATATGATCATTATGCCCTTAAAGGTGACATTGAAAAGAAAAAACATATTATTTTGCAACTTGCCCAGATACTTGAGGCAAAATCTAAAGAATTGCAGAAAATCTCATCTTCTTTGAAAGATGATCTGTTTTTCCTCTTTAATAATTTGAATTTGCGACATAACAATGTTGATCCCTCAAATAAAGGAAAATATAAACGAATCGTATCCGAACTTGACAAGGGGCAATTAGAACATTGGTATGACGAAACTTATCAAATGTGTCTTCTTGCATTTATGGAATTAGAGCAGGCAGAACGCAAAAAAGCATTTGATGAATTTAAAAAGCAAATTGTTGAAGGATAGGAGGTGGCGGCATGAGCTACGATTACTCAGAAAATATACTTGTGCAGGAAAGCGCCGGAAACCTTCTCCGGGACGAGCTCCAATGGGATGTGAAATTTGCATATAACACGGAGGTGCTGGGCGATAACGGTACCTTTGGCAGGAAGTCGTACAAAGAAATTCTGCTTGTGCGGTATTTTCGTGCTGCTCTGAAAAAGCTCAATCCTTGGATCACCGAGACGCAGATTCTTGAAGCACAGGCTGTTTTGGAAAAACGCCTGTCCACAGCCTCGCTCCTTCAGGTTAACGAAGAAAAGTATTTCCTGATCCGCGATGGCATTCCCATGACGGTTAAGCGGCCGGACGGCAAAACGGAAATGAAAAAAGCTGCCGTGATCGATTTCCTTCACCCAGAGAACAACTATTTCCTTGCGGTCAAAGAACTGAAGATACACGGCGATCTTTACCGCCGCCGCACGGATATCGTGGGCTTTGTGAACGGTCTGCCACTTCTTTTCGTGGAATTAAAGAAAAACACCGTAGACGTTCAGAACGCCTACGATGACAACTATACCGATTATCAGGATACGATACCGCATCTGTTCTATTACAACGCCTTCCTTATACTGTCTAACGGCACCGAGGCCAAGGTCGGTACGTTGGGCAGCAAGTACGAATTCTTCCATGAATGGAAGCGTCTTGACGAAAAAGAGCAAGGCAGCGTAGCTTTGGAAACGATGCTGCGCGGCATCTGCAAAAAAGAAAATTTCCTTGATCTGCTGGAGAATTTCATTCTTTATGACCACTCCGGCGGCAACACGGTGAAAATCCTTGCCCGTAACCACCAGTATCTCGGTGTCAACGAAGCAGTCAAGGCATACGAGGCACGAAAGCTCAACGACGGCAAGCTGGGCGTGTTCTGGCATACACAAGGTTCCGGCAAGAGTTATTCCATGGTTTTTCTCGCCCAGAAGATCCGCCGCAAGTTTGCAGGGTCTCCCACAATCGTTGTTCTTACCGACCGAGATGAACTGAACAAGCAGATCAGCGACACTTTTGAAAACTGCGGTCTGCTCGGTAAAACGAAAGCCTCACAGTTTATCGCCACAAGCGGCGGTGACCTCGTCACGAAGCTGAAAGGCAATCCGAGCTTCATATTCACGCTGATACAGAAATTCAACAGGCCGGACGAACAGCCGATTTACCCGGACCACGATATTATTATCATGTCGGATGAAGCACACCGCAGTCAGTACGGTATCTTTGCCGACAACATGATGAAGCTGCTCCCGACAGCGGCCCGTATTGGCTTTACCGGCACTCCGCTCCTGTCCAGCGACAATATCACGGCGCGTACCTTCGGCGGCTATATCTCTGTTTACGATTTCAAACGGGCAGTGGAGGATGGTGCCACTGTTCCGCTGTATTATGAGAATCGCGGTGAAAAGATACTTGACCTCCATAATCCGGAGATCACCGACCGCATCCTTGACGCCATCGAAAACGCTGATATCGACGTCGATCAACAGGATAAGCTTGAAGCGGAATTTGCAAAGGAAATCCATCTGATGACGGCGGAGCCTCGCCTGAAATCCATAGCGAAAGATTTTGTCGGTCACTATTCCGACCTGTGGACCAGCGGAAAGGCGATGTTCGTGTGCCTCAATAAGGTCACGTGCATCCGTATGTATAATTTCGTTCAGGAATACTGGAAAGAAGAGATCAAAGCTCTGAAAGCGAAGATCAAAACAGCCACTCAGCAAGAAGCGCAGGAACTGGAGCGCAAGCTGAAATGGATGGAAGAAACGGAAATGGCCGTTGTGATCAGTCAGGAGCAGAACGAGATTCAGACCTTCAAAAAATGGGATCTGGATATCAAATATCACAGGGCGAAAATGGAAAAGCGTGAGCTGGACAAGGAGTTCAAAGATGCGTCCAATCCGCTCCGGGTGGTATTCGTCTGCGCCATGTGGCTCACCGGCTTTGACGTGAAGTGCCTGTCCTGCCTGTATCTCGATAAGCCCTTGAAGGCGCATACGCTCATGCAGACCATCGCCCGTGCCAACCGCGTGAACGAAGGCAAGAGTAACGGTTTAATTATCGATTATATCGGCATCGTGAAAGCCCTCCGCAAGGCTCTGGCCGACTATACCGCAAACATAAACACGCCCGGAGGCGATCCGACCGTTGATAAGGACGAGCTGATAGCCCGTATTCTCGATACGATTGAAAAAGCGAAAGCCTTCCTCCGGGAGCGCGATTTTGATCTTGCCGATCTGGTGGCAGCCGTTGATTTTGCGAAGCTGGCTCTGCTTCAGACCGCCGCCAACGCAGTATGCGGCACTATTGAAGATAAGAAGTCCTTCTCCACATACGCCTCGGAATTGATCCGCTTGATGAAATACACGGATCGTGACGATATTACCGGGCAGACCCGGAAGGAGTATGAAGCCATCGCCGCGATTTACGGGGAGCTTCAAAAAAAGCGCCGTCACGTTGATACTACCGATCTGATGGTGGAAATCAATTCTATCATCAGCGAATATGTGGAAATAGATGACGCTCCGATGATGGTAAAAGAGGAGCCGCGCCGGTTTGACATCAGCGAAATCGACTTTGATCTGCTCCGTCGGGAATTTGCGAAGGTGAAGAAAAAGAACCTTGTGATGAAGGATCTGGAGGAAATCATCCAGCAGAAGCTCGACCGTCTGCTTTTCAACAATCCGGACCGTATTGATTATTATGAGCGGTATCAACAGATCATCACGGATTATAACAGTGAGCAGGATCGTGCCACCATCGAAAAGACTTTTATGGATCTTATGGATCTGGCCAACAGCCTCGATAAAGAGGAACAGCGGTATGTACGTGAGGGCTTTGAGAATGACGAGGAGCTTTCTCTGTACGATATGCTTTTCCGGGACGATCTCTCCAAAGCGGATATCAAGAAAATCAAGGAAGTGGCCGCAAGTCTTCTGAAAAAGATCAAGGCGAAGATTGCTGCGCTTGACCACTGGACCGATAAGCAGGAAACGAAAGCAGCCGTGGATAACCTAATCCGTGATACGCTCTGGGCTGAGCTACCGGAGTGCTATGACGAGATCAGTATTTCCGAATACCGCCAGCGCATTTACGAATATGTTTACACGCGGTATAGAGTGGCAGCGTGATTTGACTGACAGGTGATATATGACAAGACCAGTAAATATTTATAATCTCTCTCGGATACATGAAGAAGACTCGTTCAATATTGTCGAACGGCACCATTCTCAATGTAAAGAACTTCTGCGGACACAATACCATGAAATCGAGTCCCTCAGATTGTTAACTGATGAGCTTCTGAAAAATGATGTCACTATTGCGGACATGGATGGCTTTTTCTATTCTTTCCAGATTCCGCAGATTGGCAAAGAATTTGATTTGCTGAAGTTCACAGACAAACTATGCCTCAATATTGAGCTGAAATCGGTCAGTGTACCCGAAGAGCAAATACTTAAACAGCTGTTGAAAAACCGACACTATTTAGGCCATTTGGGAAAGCGGTTACGGCTGTATTCGGTTGTAACAGATACGATGACCTGCTATAAGCTTTCATTGAATGATGAACTGATTCCTGTCGAGTTCGATGAAATCGTCAGTTCGGTAAAGAGAATATCTGACGATTATTCTGATACGGTTGATAATTTGTTTCGGGCATCAGATTATCTTGTATCTCCATTGAACACACCTGCACGGTTTATTCAGGGCGAATACTTCTTAACACAGGCACAGGAGCAAATAAAGAAAAACATACTTAATGGGATTGATGCGGCTTTCTTTGGTGCCTTCTTCCATTTGACAGGCAAACCGGGAACCGGAAAAACTCTTCTTCTGTACGATTTGGCAAAAACACTCTCCCGGAACGGTAAAACGCTTATAATTCATTGCGGAAAACTATCTGCTGGGCAATACGAAATCAGGAAAGAAATCGAACAGCTTTATATCATCTCTGCAGGGCAGTTGCGGAATGATGATGTTTCACTTGCGGATTATAACTATATTCTTGTTGACGAAACCCACCGTATCTATACAAGCCAATTTGAAGCGATATGCGATTCTGTTAGGGGCAACGATCAGGTATGCATTTTCTCTTCTGACCCAGAGCAGATTCTGTCAAACGCGGAGAAGCGAAACGATACCGTAAACAAAATCAAGGCTATTCCTCCGGACGCAGAATACACACTGTCAGAAAAGATTCGCACAAATAAAGAATTGCATTCTTTCATCGTATGTATGAAGAATCTGAACCACCGAGCAAGGGTGCCTATGGATTATTCAAGCGTAGAACTGAATTACGCCAATACAACGCAAGAGGCACAGTCCATGTTGGAATACTACCGAAACAAAGGGTACATCTTCATTAATTATTCAAAGTCAAATTATGAGGAAAGCCCTTATTCAGCATATGCGGAGGATTTCGATACGCACCATGTTATTGGGCAGGAATTTGATAACGTCGTAATGCTCATGGATTCTTCTTTCTATTACGATGAGAATGGTGTACTTCAGGGCATGCCACATCCCAATCCGGATTATTTGTATCCAAACCTATTCTACCAAGGTGTAACTCGCGTCAGAGAAAAGCTCGCAATAATAGTTGTAAATTCACCTGAGCTGTTTAGAAACGTGGTTTCAATAGTAAAACCGACAGAATCATAAAACAAGAAAAATGGCCAGACCGAGCTTTCTTTACTCAATCTGACCATTATTTCTGTTGGACTCGCTTGAAGGCTATCTCACTTGAAATATGGTTGTTTTGCCAAATCCCTAAGTGAAGCCCTCAGGAGGGAGCAATCTCCTTTGACACTGGGTTTCCAATAGGGGTGCGAGCATCCCTGTTGGCACACGATTTTCCGCAGGAAAGTCTAGTGTGTTATACCTTTGCTTCCGGCTGACGCGGGAAAGGAGCTGGCTTCGCCATCTGCTATGAGGGCAGATAGCGGTAGGCAGACACTTTTCTGCGGCAGTAGGACAGGCGGATTTTGTGACGTGAGTTACGGCACAAATGCGGGATTTTTGAAAAGAAAAATCCGACTGGCCGGAGAAGGAAGCAGAGGTATATAAAAGCCCCAGTCCCACCACAGCGCTGCCTTTGTTTCAGCGTTTCTTCCGCTTTCCCTTGCCGTGGGTCATGGTCGTTTTCCCACGCTGGCTGATGGGAGTTTTCAGGTGTTTGGACAGCTTTAGTACCTCGATCAAGTTGACAAATTGTTCCATTGTGATGGCATCGTAATCAATCCCCAATGTGGAAAGCAATGCTTTCGCTTTCTTTTCCTCGGAGCTTCCCTCAAAGTTCATCGCATCCTGTAACTGATCCTGCATAGTTGCTGCAAGGGAGATTTCATCCGCCGTCATGGTGTCGGGGCGGTGTTCACTCCGAATGTCACGAAGGATACCTTTCAGATCATCCGCAATCAGGCTTCCGAAATATTCATCTTCCCGAATCTGCGCCACTTCTAATGTCCGCAGATGCAGGTCATTTTCTTCGCCGCCATTTTTCATCAATGCCATCTGCCGGACAGCTTCCAGCACGGCATTCATATCGTTGACCCGCATATCCGCGATCCGGTCAACGTAAATCTCAGCATCCAGCATGAAGCGCTGGAAATCCTTGTGGCAGATCAGCTCCGACAGCAGCCGGTGGTTGAACTTGCCCGTTTTCAATACATCAATCGAAGCATCACCCAAATGCAGCTCATGCAGAGCTGTGTTTGGGTGATTTTTTGTTTCCGTCCGCCCCATCAGATAGTCGCAGGAAACACCGTAATAGTCAGCCAGCACCAAAATGCTATACGGGCTGATGTCCTTGCCGTTATCCGATTCATATTTGCCGAGTGCGGATTTTGAGATGCCCACCTCGGCGGCAAGCTGCTCCAACGTCAGCTTTTGTGCTGTTCGTAAATCCTTCAAACGTTCCCCGATTGTCAGCTTAACCTGCATACACCAGCCTCCTTTGCAGCTTTTTCTGTATTGTATCATGCTTTTTCGCTTTTGTCTAAGAGCGTGGAAAAATCCTACTTTCATCCCGCTTTTCCTACCTCTCGGATATACGGGAAAGAGCCTGTTTTCTTACTAAAATTTAGACGTAAACCACGCAGCACCTTGAAAATTTCATGACCGTCCGATGAGGATATGCTTTCCAGAGAAGTATCGCATTCAGCGTACCAAGGAAGAGACAACGCCAGGGTAAGGACTCGGGCAGGAACGGCATCGGGTAGAACGGCGAAGTTCAATTATTTTACAGGAGGAAACAGGTATGGATTTATTTACACAAATCAAGATGGCAGTTTCCGTGAAAGAGGCTGCCGAATACTACGGTCTGGAAGTAAACCGTGGCAACATGGTCTGCTGTCCCTTCCACAATGACCGTATACCCAGCATGAAACTGAATGAGGATTACCTCAATTGCTTCGGATGCGGGGCCCACGGCGATGTGATCGACCTTGCGGTAAGGCTGTTCAATCTGAACAGCTATGACGCGGCGAAGAAGCTGGCGGATGACTTTGGGATCGACCCGGACAAGCCCCCGGCCGCGGCAGCGCTGCGGAAGCCGCTATACCCGCTGGCAAAGGCGTTCCAGAGAGAGGAACTGCATTGTCGGTGGGTATTGTGCGATTATCTGCATCTTTTGGAGCATTGGAAGATGCAGTACGCACCCAAAACGCCGGAGGATACTCTTGATGACCGCTTTGTGGAAGCCTGCCAGATGCTCGATTATATCGAGGATCTGACAGATATTTTAACCTTTGCGGAGTTGGAGGCTCGTGTGAAAACTGTGGATATGCTTCAAAAGGACGGCATGATCGACCGGCTGGAAGAACGCCTGAAACGGACGGCAAAGGAGGTGGATGCCCGTGACGAAACGGAAATTGGCTAATTTAGACGCGCCTATCTGGTTTGACGGCACGAATATTAACGAGGCACTGTTCTGTGATGAATTTCTGAACAGCCGGAAAATCATCTTTGCCAACGGTGCTTTCTTCACGCCGGACGGCAGGGTGACCGACGATCTGCCGCTCCGGGGCGAAATCTATGAGAAACTGAAATGCTGCGCTGTGAACAATATCCCTCGAAAGATCACCAACATTCTGGAAGTGATGAAGCTAGCAGCTCATGTAGAGGACTTTACACCGGAAGCAGATAGAGTCCATCTGGCAAACGGCACTTTGAAGCTGGACGGCAGTTTCACCGAGGGCAGACCGACCATTGTACGGAGCAGACTGCCGGTGGCATACCGCCCTGACGCACCGGCTCCCGTTCGGTGGC
>ENA-UONT01002408-UONT01002408.1-human-gut-metagenome-genome-assembly--contig:-CS20-NODE-2408-length-13209-cov-16.674624_pt1 | contig 13209 bp, 8 predicted proteins | sample MGYA00242459_ERZ724006 | MGnify/ENA metagenome assembly ERZ724006 | reverse complement strand
CTCCTTTCATTTTAAATTGATGTTTTTGCCGACTGAATCGGCGCCCAAACATCGCGGGCGTTTGCCTAAATTTTATGTGAGGCAACTGCACATAGTTCATTTTTACCTGTTATCAGGTCTGTTTCGACCTATGTTTTTACTTTATCACTGTTAATAACATCTTAATTTGATGTCGTTCTTTATTTTCCTATCGCCTCCTTAACACGGCTGTCGGGATGTGGCATTATCTTGCAAACAAAAAGAGAGTACAAATAAAAATTGTACTCTCTTTATATACAATATTCTGTTTTTAGTATTTAAAAGGGCATACTATCCCCATCTTAATGCAATCTCTCTTTTTCAAATATCTCAATGTGACACCGTCACAAATCAATTCTTGACCATACGAATTGCTTCTGCACTTTTATAAATAAAAAGGAGCTACGAAGAACGGAGTCTTAAACTTCATTTCTTCACAATCCCTTGTTATCCCTTATATAATAGTTTAGGACTGTTTTTTGTTCTATATACACCTATAATCGGATACAGCTATCCTTAAGATGCTTGCTTGTTCTCTTGGCTTTAAAAAAAGCCTCAAACAATAGGGCGACACATAAATCAGTATGTGTCTCACGATCTGATAAATAATCAGATACTAATTAATCACAGCGTCCCTCATATTTCACTATATGCGGACTGCGACCGGCAATATTGCAGCGGTACATACTTCTCTTAAGTATTAGCCTTTTCTGCAATCTAATCGTTTTACAGATTGACGAATTCTAACCCACTCTAAGGAAACGACTGTACATTGTCAACACCTATATATTATCACATTATCTTTTCGTTTTCAAGCGTTTTTTGCTTTAGTTACTTTAGAAATTAACTACTATTTCGTCAGTAAATGCCTAATCATAAAACCAAACCATAGTTCTCAAAGAAAAAAAGGATACACATCAAAGTGTACCCTTTTATTCTTCATATTTATCTCTCGCGACGGATAAATTGAACGCAATTCACCCATTCAGTCCTGCCTTCTATTGATACTATCTCAAGCAGTAAATAATTCAATGTAGGTTCATCACGATTCACCACTAAATTATCAAAATACAAATTCTTTGTAAAAAGAATTCAGTCGAATAGCATTGAAATGACAGGTAAATTGTGATAAAATATATACAAAACTTACATCATTTGGCAATACATTTGATTCAAATATAGTAATATTTCAGTTGCAAAGTCAGGTATTATTTATGGAACTTATTAACAACACTACCAAAACGCTCAAAGATGATTTGTCCGTTGAGATAAAAAAAGGAAGCAAACTTTCCATTGCCGCTGCTTGTTTTTCAATTTATGCATTTCAGGAATTAAAAAAACAATTGTCCGGAATTGATGAACTTCGTTTTATTTTTACCTCTCCTACTTTCACTACTGAAAAAGCTCCTAAAGAAAAGAGAGAATTTTATATTCCCAGACTAACCCGTGAAAAAAGTTTGTATGGTACAGAGTTTGAGATAAAGTTAAGAAATGAACTCACTCAAAAGGCAATTGCCAAAGAATGTGCCGAGTGGATAAAAAAGAAAGTTACATTTAAGTCGAATATAAGTGATAAGACAATTCAGGGCGGTATTGTAGTAGATGAAGTTGGATACACACCGATAAATAACTTTACAACAATTGAGCTTGGTTGTGAAAAGGGCAATGTAATCAGCACAACTATTGTTAAGGATAATTCATTGGCAAAGACATTGCTTGCGGATTTTAATGAAATTTGGAACAATAATAAAGTATTGCAGGAAGTCACCGATGAGGTTATTGGCAATATAACGGCTGCCTACAACGAAAATTCTCCTGATTTTATCTATTTTGTTACACTCTATAATATCTTCAACGAATTTCTTGAAGATATTTCAGAGGATGTTCTTCCTAATGAGGCAACCGGATTTAAAGAAAGCAAGATTTGGAATATGCTTTACAATTTTCAAAAGGATGCCGCTCTTGCAATCATCAATAAACTTGAAAAATACAACGGATGTATTCTTGCAGACAGCGTTGGTCTTGGCAAAACTTTTACTGCACTTGCTGTTATCAAGTATTACGAAAACAGAAACAAGTCTGTACTTGTTTTGTGTCCTAAAAAGCTGACAAACAACTGGAATACATATAAAGACAACTATATCAATAACCCTATTGCATCCGACCGTTTGAGATATGATGTGTTATATCACACCGACCTTAACAGAACACACGGTAAATCTAACGGTCTTGATCTGGATAGGCTAAATTGGGGCAACTATGATCTTGTAGTTATTGATGAATCGCATAACTTCCGTAATGGCGGAAAAATAATTGAAAATCCTGATGAAGATGATAAAGAAAACAGATATGTAAAACTTCTCAAAAAAGTAATTCGTGCAGGTGTGAAAACAAAAGTTCTCATGCTTTCTGCAACGCCGGTAAACAATCGTTTTAATGATTTAAAAAATCAGTTAGCACTTGCGTATGAAGGTCACACTGAGTACATTGACAAAAAATTGAACACCACTCGCTCTATTGACGATATATTTAAAAACGCACAAAGGGCATTTAATACTTGGAGCAAATGGGATGTTTCGGATAGGACAACAGACAATCTGCTGAAAATGCTTGATTTTGATTTTTTTGAAGTGCTTGACAGCGTTACAATTGCCCGCTCAAGAAAGCATATTCAAAAATACTACGATACTACGGATATAGGTACATTCCCGTCAAGGCTCAAACCAATATCACTCAGACCTAACTTAACTGATTTAAAATCAGCCATTACATATAATCAAATTTTTGAGCAGCTTATGCTCCTATCACTTTCAATATACACCCCCACCCACTATATTCAGGCAAGCAAAAAAGAAAAATATTCTGACTTATTTGGTAAAGATAAAGAAAAAATCGGATTCGACCAAATGGGTCGTGAGCAGGGTATTCGCAGACTTACTGCAATCAATTTGATGAAGCGTATGGAAAGTTCTGTTTATTCATTCAACCTTACGCTTACACGCATTAAGGCATTGATTGACAAAACCATAAAAGCGATTGACGATTTTAACAAGTTTACAGACACCAAACTTGACCTAACAGATATTTCTGATGTTGATGAATTTGACGATGAAGATCAGAATGTTGATGACCTTTTTTCTTTTGGTAAAAAAATAAAAATCAGTCTTGCCGATATGGACTATGTTTCATGGAGAAAAAGTCTGCAAAAAGATGCAGATATTCTTGAACTGCTTACTCTTATGGTTGGTGATATTACACCTGAACATGATTTAAAGCTGCAAGAACTGTTGAAAATAATTGACAACAAGATAAATCACCCGATAAATGAAGGCAATAAAAAGATAATTATTTTTACTGCCTTTGCCGATACAGCAGGATACTTATATGACAACGTAAGCACTTATGTAAAAACGAAATACGGTCTTAATACCGCAATGGTATCCGGTATGGTTGAAGGACGCACTACTTGTTCAAATCTAAAGAAAGACTTGAACACAGTGCTTACATGCTTTTCTCCAATATCAAAAGACAAAAAATTGCTTATGCCAAATGATGATACAGAGATTGATTTGCTCATTGCAACTGACTGTATTTCAGAAGGTCAGAATTTACAGGATTGCGATTATCTTATTAACTATGATATACATTGGAATCCTGTCCGCATCATTCAGCGATTTGGACGAATTGACCGTATCGGAAGCAAAAATAAAGTCATTCAGCTTGTAAACTTTTGGCCGGATGTAACCCTTGATGATTATATCAATCTTAAAGCAAAAGTTGAAACACGAATGAAAATTGTAGATATGACTGCAACAGGCGATGACAATCTGCTAAGTGATGAAGAAAAGACCGACCTTGAATACAGAAAATCACAACTCAAACGCTTGCAAGAAGAGGTTGTTGATATTGAAGATATGTCAAGCGGTATTTCTATAATGGATTTGGGTCTTAATGAATTTAGACTTGATTTGCTTGAATATGTAAAGAATCATCCCGATATAGATAAAACACCTTTTGGACTTCATGCAGTCGCAAAAGCAAGTGATGAAATGCCGTCCGGAGTTATCTATGTGCTAAAAAATCGCTCCAACAGCGTAAACATAGATAATCAGAACAGACTTCACCCATTCTATATGGTTTATATCAGTGAAGACGGACAAGTTATATGTGACCATTTGTCGCCAAAAGCAATGCTTGACAAAATGCGTTATCTTTGCAAAGGCAAAACTGAACCATACACAGACCTTTGCAAACAGTTTAACAAAGAAACTCGTGATGGCAAAGATATGTCAAAATTTTCAGAATTGCTTGGCGATGCCATTTCATCTATTATCGAAGTAAAAGAAGAAAGTGATATAGACAGTTTCTTGGGTGGTGGACAGGTCAGCTTTTTGACAAACGAGATTAAGGGTTTAGATGACTTTGAACTTATATGCTTTTTGGTAATTAGGAATTAGAAATGAAAAATTAGAAATGGAAAACATTGTTTTTGAGAAAAGCAAAAAGTTCGCTTTGCGAATTATTAGAATGTACAAATATCTTTGTGGTGAAAAGAAAGAACATGTCCTTTCAAAACAGCTATTAAGAAGCGGAACAAGCATAGGAGCAAATATTGCCGAAGCAAACTGCGCAATTAGCAAAAAAGATTTTTTGGCAAAGATGTATATTGCTTTTAAGGAGTGCTCTGAAACTGCATATTGGTTAGAACTATTGTATGGTGCGGAATACTTATCTAAGGATGAGTTTGGTTCAATCAATTCAGATTGTGTTGAATTGAAAAAATTGCTTTCAAGCATAACTAAGACTATGAAGGATAACTCCTAATTCATAATTCCTAACTAATAACTGATTGAAACGGAGTGAAAATCAAAATGCTCGGATTACCAAAGACGACGGAAATGAGTAAGCAGCTTCCGAAAAAAGCTATTTATACTAAATTTCAAATGAATACAGCAGCAAAAGCAAAAATTGATGCTGATATTTCAAGAATCACGATAGTAAATGAAATTGCTCCCAATAAGGTTAATATTCCTGCCGGAGAAGATGTAAAAAGTTTTTTTGTTTTGCTTGTTTCACTCAAAAAGAAAGAATATGATAAAAAAACGATAGCAACGCTTTCTAAGTTGATACCGCAGAATATTTTGTTTGTTCTTGAATATGAGAATGAAAGCAGACTTGCTATTTACCATACAAAGGTAATGCAGACAGAATGGAAACCTACTGAAAATCAACAAATTGAACTTCAGGGACTTAACCTTGATACAGTCTGGGAGAACATTGTTAAGAGTTTGGAGTGTGGAGTGTGGAATGAAGAGTTATCACTCGACGAAAACATTGCACTACATAACAAACAGAAGCAACTAAAAAAACAAATAGAAAAACTTGAAAAACAAGCGAGGGCTGAAAGACAGCCGAAGAAGAAGTTTGAACTTGTACAGTTGTTAAAAAAATTGAATACAGAAATGGGGAAACTAAAATGACTTTAGGGGACATTGCATCTGTTGCGACATTAATACTTTTTGCTTTTTACTTTATTGGAAGAATTATCACAATCGCCAGGAACCGATATGTTTTTACAGACGAGCTAAGAATGATGGGGGCAGAATTTGATAATAAAGAGTTTGACATTGTTGAAGTTTTTGATTTAGAGAAAGAAGCAAAGAATACATTTATCTTAACTTCAAGGCAAGGAATATACGATTTAGTAGTATACCAAAAACTATATGATAAAGAATGCAATAAAATTGGACGCAAAAAGCTCGAAAAATATAAATATAATTTTCTGAATATAGGGCAGTCTTTAGCATTCCGCGTAACACCACCAGAGTTATTTACTAAATATGAAGTTGAATACTATACCCCAGACTACAAAAGAGTAAATATAGAGTTATGGGACAATCCCAAAAATGGAGTTTTGTCAGAAAGTGCTAAACCAAAAAATACATTTAAGAGCATCATGTTCCACTTATTTAATTAAAGGAGAAAAACAATGGACAAGTTAAAAATGCAGACTGTTAATAAGGCTGACGAGAATTTTAAGAAGTTAGCGGAGATGTTCCCTAATGCAGTGACAGAGGCAAAGGATGAGAACGGCGAAGTAGTTCGTGCTATTGATAAAGATGTACTTATGCAGGAAATAAACACAAAGGTGGTTGACGGCAATGAGGAACGCTATCAGTTTACTTGGCCTGACAAGAAAAAGTCCGTTCTTCTCGCCAATGCACCGATAAACAAGACATTGCGTCCTTGCAGAGAGGAAAGCGTTGACTTTGATAATACCGAGAATCTCTATATCGAGGGCGATAATCTTGAAGTGCTAAAGCTTTTACAAGAAACTTATCTTGGTAAAATTAAAATGATATACATAGACCCTCCTTATAACACAGGCGGAGATTTTGTTTATGATGATGATTTTGTTCAAAATACGGCTGAATACCTTGCTAATAGCGGACAGTATGATGATGTAGGTAATAAACTCGTAACTAACACCGAAAGTAACGGTCGTTTTCATACGGATTGGCTTAATATGATGTACCCTCGTCTTAAAATTGCAAAAGACCTGCTGACAGATGACGGTGTGATTTTTGCTCATATTGATGATAATGAAGTCGAGAATTTAGGAAAGCTGTGTAATGACGTTTTTGGAGAAGATAACTTCATTAACATCATTACTGTTAAAACTAAAATTGGTGGCGTATCTGGAAGCTCTGAGGGAAAAAGCTTAAAAGATGTTACCGAGTTTATTTGGGTTTATGCTAAAAACAAGAACGAACTTTTGTTAAAACCAGTATATAATCACATACCTTTGTTTGACCGCATACAAAGCTATCTCGACGAGGGGAAAAGTTGGAAATATACTTCCATTATTACGAAGCTGGAGGGCAAAGTTCTTCTCAAAAGAGACGAAAAACATGATATGAATTTTTATGGCTATACTACTTTGGAAACTCAGTCCATTTCATCGTACGCCAAAGAGAATGGTATCAGCGAGCAGGATGTATACAACCGCTATGCAGACAAAATATTTAGAACAACCAATGCGCAGAGTAGCGTTCGTCAGACAGTGATTAAAGAAACGAAGGGATTTGAATATCCTATGTTCAGTTGTGAGTACGTACCGATTAAAGGGAAAAATGAAGGTAAAAAAATTGAGATTCTGTACAAGTCTGGTTCTACGGATGACCAGCGTAATATGGTTATGTTTTTATCCGATGTAGTGAAGAAGATTGATGGCGTATATTATTATTTAGATAAGGTATCGTCTTTGTGGGATGATATTGATTATAACAACCTTACTAAAGAAGGTGATATTGAATTTGCAAATGGAAAGAAGCCGATTAAGCTTCTTCAAAGAATTATCAATTTGGCTACAGAGGATGATAGTTATGTTTTAGACTTTTTTTCGGGTTCTGCTTCTACAGCACACGCAGTCGTTCAACAAAATTTGGAAGATAACGGAACTCGTAAATTTATTATGGTACAAATTCCTGAAGAAACTGGTGCCAAATCTAATGCGCGAAAAGCTGGGTTTAGGACAATTTGCGAAATAGGTAAGGAGCGCATTCGTCGTGCTGGTAAGAAAATCAAGGAAGATAGTCCTTTGACAACACAAGAACTTGATACAGGTTTTCGTGTCTTTAAGTGTGACAGCTCTAATATGAAAGATGTTTATTACAATCCGGCAGAGTATGAGCCTTCTCTTTTCTCAAGTCTTGAAGATAACATTAAAGAGGACAGAACTCCGGAAGATTTGTTATTCCAAGTTATGCTTGACCTTGGAATTTTGCTTAGCAGCAAAATTCAAGTTAGGAGTGAGAAAGTAGGAATGAGGAATTATTCTTACTTTGATGTTGAGGATGGATATTTGATTGCTTGCTTTGACAAAAACATTGATGAAGAAGTCATCACGGCTATTGCCAAGCAAAAACCATATTATTTTGTTATGCGTGACAGCTCTATAGCAAACGATAGTGTTGCAACCAACTTTGAGCAGATTTTCGCCGCATATAGCCCTGATACAGTAAGGAAGGTGCTATGATAATTCATAATGCATAATTCACAATTCATAATTGAGGAATACTATGAAAACAAATAATATTATTGTAGAAAAGAGTAAAGCTTTCGCTATTAGAATTATAAATTCATACAAATATCTTTGTGAAGAGAAACACGAATATATTTTGTCAAAACAACTTCTTCGTTCAGGAACGAGCATAGGGGCAAATGTTAAAGAGGCTATACGAGGACAAAGTAAAGATGATTTTATCCACAAACTGAATATATCACTTAAAGAGGCAAGTGAGACAGAATATTGGATTGAATTGCTATTTGAAACCGACTATATTACAAAGCAACAATTCGACAGTCTTATTGGTGATTGTCGGGAGCTTATTAAGCTACTAACCTCTATTATTAAAACAAGCCGAAAGGAGGGTAAATAATTCATTATGCATTATGCATTATGAATTATGAATTGATTTGAAGTTTAATTTTAAGATTCAACAATATCAAACGGACGCAGTTGATGCTGTTATAAATGTCTTTAACGGTCAAGGCTTTCATGATAAAACAAATTACATCCGTGACCTTGGTAATAAAAATCAAACCGATACGCAGATGACCATTAACACTCCCGATGAAGAATTTGATGTTATAAATGACATAGGATATAAAAACGAGCTTGTTGAACTTTCTGACGAGCAGTTATTACAAAATATTCACACCTTGCAAAGTCAGAATAACATAAAGCTCTCCCCTTCCCTTGTAAAAGATTTGGGCAGATGCAGTCTTGATATTGAAATGGAAACGGGTACCGGTAAAACCTATGTATATATCAAAACTATGTTTGAGCTAAATAAAAAATACGGCTGGAGCAAGTTTATTGTGGTGGTGCCGAGCATTGCTATTCGTGAAGGCGTAAAGAAATCGTTTGAAGTAACCACTGATCACTTTATGGAACACTACGGCAAAAAGGCTCGTTTCTTTATCTATAACAGTTCTAACTTAAATCAGCTTGATAACTTTTCATCAAACTCAGGCATCAATGTTATGATTATAAATACACAAGCTTTTGCTACATCTCTTAAAGAAGGCGGTAGAAGCAAGGAGTCCCGTATTATTTATTCAAAGCGTGATGAATTTGCATCTCGCCGTCCAATTGATGTTATCAAAGCAAATCGTCCAATTTTAATTCTTGATGAGCCACAGAAAATGGGCGGTGATGTAACACAAAAGGCATTGAAAAACTTTAATCCGCTTTTCAGTCTTAACTATTCTGCTACCCACGCAAAACACCATAATCTTGTTTATGTACTTGATGCTCTTGATGCATTCAACAAAAAACTTGTCAAAAAAATTGAAGTTAAAGGTTTTGAAGTTAAGAATTTAAGAGGAACTGACAGCTATCTATATCTTGAACAAATTGTGTTATCGCCAAAGAAACCGCCCATGGCGAAAATTGAGCTTGAAATCGGATATAATACGTCAATCAATCGAAAGACGAGATTGTGCGGTGTTGATGATAACTTGTATTATAAATCCGAAGAAATGGAACAGTATAAGGGTTATACCATCTCTGAAATTAACCCTCTTTATGGTACAGTAACTTTCACTAACGGCAAAGTAATCAAAACCGGAGATGTTGTTGGAGATATTTCTGAAAACGATATGCGCCGTATTCAAATTAGAGAAACTATCCTTTCTCATTTTGAAAAAGAAGAAAAACTCTTTGACAAGGGAATTAAATGTCTATCATTATTCTTCATTGATGAAGTTGCAAAATATCGTCAGTATGATGAAAACGGAGATGAAGTTCTTGGCGAGTACGGCAAGATATTTGAGCAGGAATACATCAGTGTATTAAACGACTATGTAACATTGCTTGATACCCCGTACCAAAGATATTTAAAGTTCATCTGTAGTGATGCAACTAAGGTACATACAGGTTACTTTAGTATTGATAAAAAAGGTCATGCTATTGACAGTAAATTAAAGCGTGGCAGTGAATTTTCCGATGATATTTCAGCATATGACCTTATCTTAAAGAACAAAGAAAGATTGCTTTCATTTGACGAGCCTACAAGATTTATATTTTCTCATTCCGCACTTCGTGAAGGCTGGGACAACCCAAATGTATTTCAGATTTGTACACTCAAACATTCCGATAGCAACACCGCAAAGCGTCAAGAAGTCGGTCGTGGACTTCGTTTGTGCGTAAATCAGAACGGCAATCGTATGGATGCGGAAAGTTGTGGCGAATCTGTACATGATATAAATACCCTAACGGTTATTGCAAGCGAAAGCTATAAAACATTTGTTACGGATTTGCAGTCGGATATTAAATCTGTACTTTATGACAGACCTACTGTTGCAACAAGTGAATATTTCAAAGGCAAGTATGTTAAGGTTGATGATGTACCTACGCTCATTGACGATAAAACCGCAAATAAAATTTACAAATATCTTATCAAAAATGATTATATTGATGATGACGATAAGGTTACTGACAAATATCGTCAAGAAATTAAGAGTGGTACTGTCGCTGAACTACCGGAAGAATTAAAACCTATGGCGGATGGTATACATACGCTTATTCAGTCTGTATATGATGACAACATTCTTCAAGATATGTTTACAGATGGTCACGAAACAAAAGTCAAAGATAATCCCCTTAATGATAACTTTGCCAAAAAAGAATTTCAGGCATTATGGAACGAGATAAACCACAAATACGCTTATACAGTAGAATTTGACAGCAATGAACTTATACAAAAAGCCATTGCTCATATTGATGATAAATTATTTGTTACTGAACTTCAATACACCACAACTGTCGGTCATCAAAAAGAAGAAATGAATGAATACGAAGTTGAGCGTGGAGCTTCCTTTACCAGCGAAAAAACGAGAGTACAAACACTTAGACACACTGAAACAAGTCAAGTCAAATACGATCTCATTGGCAAAATTACTGAGGGAACATCATTAACAAGAAAAACTGTATCAGCAATTTTACAGGGCATAAATATCAAAAAATTCTATATGTTTAGAAATAATCCTGAAGAATTTATTACAAAGGTTATCAGGCTTATCAATGAGCAAAAAGCTACAATGATTGTAGATCATATTTCTTACGATACTATTGAAGGAAAATACGATAGCACAATCTTTACAGCCGAAAAAAATACGCAGAGCTTTGATAAGGCATTCCTTGCAAAAAAAGCAATTCAGGATTATGTGTTTACGGATGGTTCTGCAGAAAAGAGTATTGAAAGAAGATTTGCAGAAGATTTGGATGCAGCGGAAGAAGTATGTGTTTACGCAAAACTTCCGAGAACATTTCAAATACCTACTCCCGTCGGCAATTATTCTCCTGACTGGGCTATCGCTTTCTACGAAGGAACGGTTAAACATATCTTCTTTATTGCTGAAACAAAAGGAACAATGGAAACGCTTAATCTTAGACCAATAGAGCAAGCAAAGATTTCTTGTGCCAAAAAATTGTTTAATGAAATGTCAACAAGCAATGTTGTTTACCATGACGTTGACAGTTACCAAAGCTTATTAGACATTATGAATTCAATATAAACAAAGAAGAAAAGTCGAGTTTGTGTGTTCAGCTTGACTTTTCTTCATACAACATAGTAATACACATTAAAAAAGTGAATACAAAACTAACAAATAAATGAAACAACTATAATACTTGTCAAATAAATACTATGGAAAATATAAGAATCAACAAAGTGCAGAAAGCGGCATTCGAACTAATTCAATCAGATGCAAGATTTTTAAATACAATAATTGATATCAATACAGATGATAAAAATATTGATAGTAATTTTTTAATGATGTGTCAACCCTACATAGGAATATTTGCAGATGGTGCAGAACAATGGTGTCGAAAAATGGGGTTAGCCGCACCAGTGTTTAACAAAAAAGAAAAGACTTATTATTCTTCTCTTAGACAAGGGCATAAGCTTTTTGAAAAATCTTATAACGATTATACTAAAGCTCTAATGCATCAATTTTACAAAAGTGATAATTATTTCTTTAGAATAAGTGGATTGCGTAAAAATGCCTATTATAATGTAGGAACTGATATTTGCAATGGAGAATTCTGTGGCAATACAATTTTGTGTGCTTTACACACTCCCATTGATGATTTTGAAGATAAAAATTCAGGTGATTTCATTAGCGAGATGGGTGTAATCGTAGGTAAATTGGCTGCTTTTTTAGGGTGCAGAAACTTTCCTCCATATAATTACGATGATATCAATAACATAGTTATATATAAAGACTATCACTTTTATCACAATTGCCCATTAGTTTTAAAAAATGATGTAGGGTTTGTATTGTTTTCAATTCTTTGCAATATCAATTATGCAATAAAATTTGTTGAAAACTACTTCGTTGAAAACATTCCCCAAAAATTCAAATTTGCCTATTTACAATATTATTACCTTTGCGACTTTATAAGAGAAATGAACGAATTACTAAACACCAAGTTGGAATTAAATAGTTCTCTTAAAAACAGAAATATTAGAAATTGCCTTGCACATTATGGACTAGGACAATTTATGAAAGAAACTGACATTGATAAAGAAGATATCCTTAAAGGCATAACGGTAAAAGCTTTCAATATGGAATACTACCATTGCAAAGAACTTCTTTACGATTACCTTAACAAATTAGCTATACAGATAAAGTACAAAATATTTTAGTACGCTATTCCAAAGGTAGAAAACTGAATTCTAACTGATTATCACTGATTTTCCGATATGTGAATCCTTCTTCTTTTCAGGCCCAATAATTTTTTATATTGCTGTATATGTCAATATTCTCTCGTCATAATAAAACCTCCTATTGTAGTTTCTTTAATTCTACCATAGAAGGTCATTTTTCATTATTCACTTTTTACGAACTTGTGCAAAGAATTATGGAAGTTATTGAACTGAGTAACAAAGCATTTATGGGTTATAATTTTCAATGAAAGTATTGATGACAAACAGATTGAAGCGTTTGCTTTTGGTGTTTAGACAGTCTTTATAAATAATCAAATAGCAGGCAAAAAGAAAGCTGAGGATATGAAAATTGTCCTCAGCTTTTGGTTGTTTTAGGGGGGATTTTTCGATGATTTTTGAGGTTGATTTTGAATATTATGCATTGGCAGTTTTTTTGACTGATGAAATCTTGTAA
>ENA-UONT01002398-UONT01002398.1-human-gut-metagenome-genome-assembly--contig:-CS20-NODE-2398-length-13244-cov-5.168853_pt1 | contig 13244 bp, 23 predicted proteins | sample MGYA00242459_ERZ724006 | MGnify/ENA metagenome assembly ERZ724006 | reverse complement strand
AAAAGTCGATTGCTTTTGTTTACGTCTATAATTATATCATTTATCCGCCCAAAGTCAAGAATTATTTACTAAAAATCATTCGTCAAACCGCACAAATAAAAACTTTAATCTTGTGCATTTTGACGTTGAATTTTCTTGACTTTAGCGTTATAATTATGTTAGTCTGGAAGAGCACTATATAAAAAAAAGAAAACAGAAATAGAAAAAGCTGGAAGTTATGCGCTCCCAGCTTTTTTATTTACTTGTTCATCAGCTTTGCGACTTTCGCCAGACTTTCATAGTGCCGACACGGCAAAACCAAACAGCAAACGTCAAGAATGTTATATACTACCCACATACCGCCGTTTTTATTTACTCCGTTTAGATACAGGTTTTTATCTTTCATCGGTTTAGTATACTGTGCATTATAAAAATATACTGCGTTATTATCTGCAAAAACGTCAATATTTACGTTTGCACTCCGCTCATAGCACGAAACGCCAGTAAACATTAAATGATTATCTTCTGCGCCTTCCAACATAACTAATTTTTTAACAGATACGTTATTATCAAACAATTCCCCATTACAATATTCTCCTGTATAATCTCCTTCAAGTGGAAGATTAAACGTGCCACACAAAGAACAAAATTCTTCTTTGCGTTCCACACTGAACGAACAGCAAAAACAGCCGTCAGTAAAATAAATAATATCTTCTTTGCGCTCAAAATAGATGCGCTTTTTCTTGCTAAGTTTCTGCGCCAACTTGATATAATAGCCGATAACTTCCTTGTTTACGTCTTTCATCTTCAACACTCTATTTCAAATTTGTTCCCCGTGTGGGATGGTGGAAGGCTTTAGGGGTAAACCTTCCAGAACCTTTTTAGTCTCTGTTGTTTTCCAAGTCCTCCCAATCTTCGTACCCGAGCCACTCTGCAATAGTATCACGCTCAAACCAGAAAAAATCATTGATTTCCGTATCTGTCGGAAGTTTATCACAAAAAACATCTTTTAACATACTGTCAAGCGTTTCCAATTCCTCATAGCTGAGTACATCCGCGGTATCTTTGCCACCCGACCAAAATTTGAAGTTGTTCAAGCTATCCTCGCAAACATATTTCATTTTAATTTACTCCTTCCAAAGTTCAAAGCCTTCATTGCCTTTCGGTGATACTAATATATCATACTTGCGCTATCTTGTCAAGCCAAAACTTCGACAATTTGAATATTTTTTTCAATGGTTTCCGCACCATCGAAAAAATCAAAATAAACCGTATCGTCCAGCACTTGAAAATGCTTTACACCTTCAAGTTGAACCGAACCAAGCGCGTCTCGAAAGATAACAGTCATTTTTTCAATCCTCCTGATACAATAAATCTAAAACAGATAAATCGAATGTTTCCCCTGTTTTCGGTTTTTCCTGTTCTGCTATCGCATTATCAATTCGCTTTTGCTCTTGTTCGTGCTTTTCGCGTAACGTCTCGGAATAGCCGTTATTTTCTGCCGTTATCATATACTCATGCCCGCGATACTGATAGAATAGATGTACCGCATAGCCGTTTTTATCGCGTACACTTCCCACAAATTTAGCTTTCAATTTTATCCACCTGTTTTTCGCTCCATAGCCAGCAACTAACTAAACCGTTGCGCGTCCATAGCTTGCAATTATGCTTTGACGGCTCGCCCTTTCGCGGTTTGTAGCCTGTTGCAATCCAATATCCATAAGTTCCCAGCTTGAGAGAAGAGGGAATTTTGTGTTCCCTCTTGTACTCCTCAAGCAAAAGCGTGTTTAACATTGTTTTTGTTTGTCTTGTCATGTCGTTACCTCGCGCACAGAAAGTTCATAATCTGCTTTAAATCCCAATTCTTTCCACCATTCTATTGTTTCTTCAGAAACAAATCTTTGTGGATTTGACATTAAAGCGTTTTCTTCTTCTTCGTTTTCACAGATAAAATTTTCTACAGGTTCACCATCAAAACAAATTTCAAACCATTTTTCGCTCATGTTTTTTCGCTCCTTAACCGTAGCATTCGACAAGATAAATTTTCGCGCCATCAGGCTTGAGATATTCACCCGCACACATCAGACAATCACGCATCGCGCTTTCTCCCATACCGGAACAGCCAATATTAAAACGCATTCCCGCACGAGAAAAAGCAGATTTCAAAGCCGCGCTTGCTCTATGATAACCGCAGCCGCCAGTTTTGCCAGCACCGCGAGCAAAGCCAAATTTATTATAAAATTCATTGTTATAATAACAAGTATTCAGCCAGACGCTTGCATAATGACAATTAGCAGTTGCGCCCAGACGAGCATCAACAAGTGTTATCATTTTATCATTTACAATAGTTACGACCTTGTAACCATTGTAAAAATGCTTTTCCTGTCGCTCTCTGTAGCTTAATGGCATATCCTGCGCGGGATTGAATGCAATAACCTTGTTTTCCATTTCCATTTTTCAACACTCCATTTTTCAAAATTTTTATTTACGCTTTGCGCGTATGGTGGAAGGCTTTAGGGGTAAACCTTCCAGAACCGAATTTATAATGCGGAATATTCTTTTTTATTCATCCCACAAAACGCTTTAATATGTCTGCCTGTTGTAGCTGTCCAGCCGTTCCAATGCTTTACAAGTTCGCCGTTTGGCTTTCTCGAAACGATTTTCGTATTGTACGAAAACAGCGTTTCCGTGCCGTCATCGCTAACTTCGACTACAGCTTTACAGCCGAAAGACTTTTGATTCTGTTTTTCTGTTGGCATAAGATAATATTTTTTCATTTTCATTTGCTCCTTTCAAAAGCGCGTTGTTTTGTTTGTGTAACTAATATATCATACCAGAAACACAAAGTCAAGCATTGTTTTTATTTTTTATTCGCTGATTGAATAATCATCAATTATTTTGTAGAAAAATTTTTCATCCTTCAATAGTTTTAGTATATCGGAATATGCAATTTCTTTTCCCTTAAATTTCATCATTGCTTCATGTATAAATAAATCTCCGTAATTGTTTTTTATCATTTCGCGCGTTGCTTTAGCATTTGTTTCTGCGTTTTTGCGCAAGACTTCTAACAATTTAATAAGTAAATCATATTTTCTTTTATCCATTTTGTTTTTTTGCTCCTTTCTTTTTTGCTCCTTCGCTTTAGCTTGTCCTAATAATATCACACGTTCTGCAATCCGTCAACCATTTTCAATCACGATTTTCTAATTTTGTATATATTGTTTAATTTTCGATTTCAATTTTCCAGATGGTATATACATATTGCACAATGCAAGCATGATTTTGGATTTCGATTTTCTAAATCGTTTTGTATATATCCATACAAAAAAATTCTGTTTTCCGTTGATTTCTGCATATATACAGCGTTTAGGCGTGAAAATTGTTTAATTTTTGGATGTGGCATTTCATCCGATAGATACACACAAGCGCAAAACACAAGCAGAACCACCATTATATATATCTATCCATATACGCGCAAGCAGACCACCACCACCACCACCATACAAGCCACAAGCCAACACAGCACAAGCCACAAGCGGAACACAATATCTATATATCTATATACATACAATAGCGCACGCACGACAAGCCAGCACGCGCCAGCACAAGCGCATTATCGCGGGGAAAATGCGCCACACTAACGCGCACGCAATATATACATATATATAATAGCTATCGCCCGCGCTCCGTCCGTCCGTCTGCGTTTCGTCCGTCCGCGCCCGCCCGCGCAAGTGTATGTATATGATATTACGGGGAATTTTTGATGCGCTAATACGCGCACGCTACACGCGCACGCCCATATAATGAGTATTCCTATCGGAATAGTAGGAATTTAACGCTTTATCACTTTAGCACGATAAAACGATGAAATAACCCAGTATTCATATAGGAATAGTAGGAATTGAAGTTAGTCGCTGTTAACTCCTACCTGTTCACTATGAGTTACCTCTTACTAACTCCCACCTTCACAATAGGAATTAAAATCATACTAAACCGATAGGAATGCAGGACAAAAAGCAATCCCTATAAACACAATAGAAATATAGGGATATACAAGCGATTGCATAAAATAAAACCGTCTTGCTACACCGGACAAAACCAGCATAGCAGAACGGCATAAACAGCGCGTCAGAATCGCGTATAATCGCGTTTTGTGGGTATGGGTATATAGTTATATACCCACAAGCTAAAATGCAGTGTAGCGCATCCTAACGCAAAACAGCGATAGACACGAAAAAAGAGGGCTTTAGTGCCCTCTTCTCCAATTGTATTGTGCCCGCGCCTTGCGTGCTCTTGTCTGTCTTGCGTGCTCCTCGGCGCGTGCCATCAACAGCACGCATACAATAACAGTAACCATAACGGGCACGCCCACAACGAGTCTGTCAGCTAAATTGAACCAGTCTAACACTGTAAATCCCTCCCTTCTTAGTCCATAGCGACAGCGAGTAAAACGCGGTCATCCTCGATGTTGTCCGTGCCGTTAGTGTCAAATACAACGGCATAAAGTCGGCTTGCATCCAGAGAGCCATACACGCCCCAGATATTACCATCTTCAGTTTCTAAATACGTCAGACCGCGGTCTGTAGATACGACCTCGGCGGCGTGCGATACTCGGATGCAGTCTTCACTCCACACAACGGGAGCGGTAGAAGCTGGAACGTTGCCCGCGATAAGGGCGAAAACGAGTGCCGATGCGATACCAAAATTTAACATAATTAAAATGCCTCCCCAACGATAATATGGTTGATAACAACTTTAGCTTTTTCGCGCGCGTCAATCGCAAGATAGATGCCGTCATCGCACGCACTGGACTCAATGCCGATAAGTCCCCACTTGCGGAGCGCAATCAACTTCGCACGGCACGCGCTCCATTCTTCGCAGGTCAGCCAGAGCGAAAAGTTCTTGCGCTCTTCGCGGTCATACGGGCAACGGCGCGAAGTCAGCAGATACTTCTTCAATATGCGCTCGGCTTCCTTCGCCGCATCTTTGCCGCGTACCCATTCTATCATCGCGGCGAAATCGTTCTCGGTCTGCTTTAGCAATTCATCAGGCGATACTTCGGCAGTTGTCCCGTTGTGCGTCTCCCATGCGATAGCAAGACGAGCGCGAGCGCGGAAACGCTCTTCGAGGATTGCATCGGTGTATTCGGTCTTTTCCATGGTTTTTAACTCCCTTCAATATATAACCTGTCATCATCAGTGACACGCGGTCAATCGTGCCAGACGGCGAAAAAATCGCCGTTTCGACTTTAGTCTTTTGCCGGTCCACACATCGCAAGAGCGCGAGTAATAACATCGGTTTCGGTTTGACTCCATCCCGTTGTTTTCAGGCAATCGGCAAGAGCGTTTAGGTTGATGCCTTCCATATTTGTATTCTTTTTGACTGCGATAATTTCGCCCGTGCCTTCGCAGTATTTAACGGCATCCTCTTCGCTTTCGGCAGGTACTACGATTTTATAAACATCGCCGTTATCGTAACCGTCATCAACGTAAACGTTATAAATTGTAAACTTTTTCATAATGGATACTCCCTTCAAAAGTCGGTGTTGATTTATTGTCTTTTCCCTTTCGGCATACTAAGTATAGCATGACGCAAGAGCAAACACAAGACTTTTTATTCGTCAAAGTATACAAAATCATCATCGCTCTTTTGTGCATTATTTCATACTATTATATATATAATAAGCAATATATACTATTTTAGTATACATTCTATTCCGACCGCATCCGACTGCTCAAACTTTCCAATTCCTGTAAATAACTTGTCAATAGCAATCTTATACAATATCACATCATCAATCTTGTGTACTTTGCCTATTGACGGAAAATAAACGATAACTCATATCATTAACCTTCAGCATAGCCCTATTTTGGCTCAGAATCACTTGTAATCGCTTTTCAAACCCAAATGTGAAATTATAAGCCGACTTTCTGAAAAGCGACCGTGACGCGATTTGTCAAAACCAGCGCTTTAATTTTGTATACTTTGACTATTGATTGTGCAAATTCCGTGCTATTTAGTAAACATATACAAAAGCAGGACTTTATATTTGTTACTATTGCATAAACGACTAAAGATAAAGAACATCATGAATGATAATAAACATTTGAATATATAAATGTATAATATTATATTCGATATTCAATATCATATACGATATATAATAACTGCACGAAGGCAATGAATACGATATGGATACACTTTATCAAACTAAACTATACAACTGAAGTATACAATTCTAATAATGAATACTGTTTTAGTATATGATTATTGTATACAGTGATGGTATATGTTTACTGATATAGTATGTTGCTTTACTATGATACTATGCTATTGCTATACTTAACTAAAGTATACTATAGTTGTATACGTTCATATGCTGACGCTATACTATACCATGTGAGTATACATTAAACATATACTATATTAGTATACAATGAATGAATACTATCATAGTACATATTCATTAAACGTATACAATATAAGTACACATTGAAGGGAGAAAGGGAGGCGATGGATATATATACAATATGATGAATAAAGAGAAGGTGACAAGGTGATAGAAGGGAAGGATGGTGAAAGGTGATTTGCGATGTGATGAGATATAGAGATGAATACTATATAGCAGGGAGAAGATGATACACACGGGTGCGTTGTTGGGTGAAAAGTGAGGGATTTATACCAGAAAAGAAGAAAATCGTAATATACACGCGCGAGAAGTTGCAAAAACACGACATTTCCAATAGTTACCACAATTCCTTGTATTCCGATAGGTTTAGTAGGAATTGCTTTATATCCCAGCTTTCCGATAGGAATATAGGGGGAGGGTATTGGTTTTACCATATAATCACAATTATCCGGTGCTGATTGGTAACATTTCCCATTCTGTAGAGGGGGTAAATTCTGGATGGAGAACCATTTTTTGGAACTTTTTTCGGTATTAGTCCTCACCATCACACCACCCCTAATCACTCCCATTTCCACCATATTTTACCACCCTTTTCCCACCATTCCCCTTCCATTCATCCCTCTTCCTCGCTCATTCCTACACCCATCCACCAGCCGTCCCTTTCCCTATTCCAATCGGTCATTTTCGCCATTTTCAACCCTTCAAATTTCCCCTTAAAATTCCGTCACATTTTTATAGGGAGTTTTCGCCTATGTTCACACATTTTTATAGCGACTTCAAAAAAGTTAATAAAATGTTTACAATTTGTTCATATTGTTGTAATAAGTTTATGATAGTGTTATAATGTGTGTCAAAGTATACCAAAATAGTATATATTCAGATTGCGCTAAGCTGTACTAATTTACGTTGTTTTAACAACAAAAATATACCTAAAATTATCCGTGGTTTTTCGTGAGTTTTAAGGAGTGGTAGAACCGTTAAGAATTTTTGGACAAAAAATGTATATATAACAAGGGCTATGATATATATACAAAAAATGTCCAAAAATTAAAATGGCTTTAGTCAGTATAGGTAATACGACACATTTTGTCTTATGTCCAAAAATTTAGAAGGAGGTTTTTATGTGAAAAAACCAAAAAAGAATCCAATAGAAAGTATGAAAGGAGAAGAATTAGAAAAGTTTATTAGTAATTTGAGAAAGATACAAGGTCAGCCGTTATCTTATTCTAAACTATGTGAAGCATTGAATTTGCCGAAGAAGTCCAGCAATTCTAAAACAGCGCAATTAAATGACCTAAAGGTTATTTGTAATTTTGATATTAGTTCCAGCCCAACTCGATATACTATTACAGAAGTCTTTAGCTACTTGCAACCGTGTATGGATTTCTTAAACTCTAATGTTATGCGGATTCAGTTGTCTATGGAATCAGCGCTCTTTCAAGCGTTCTTAAATAACAATGGTAAGAGCCTGTATCTATCTAATATGGAGTTGCTAAAGACCGTTGGAGCGGTTAATGAAAATTTCGCTTATTGTATCGACTATAAGGCATTAAACAAAATTGATAAGAACTTACTTTATATGTCAGATATGGTCACGCCAGTTTACCGTTTGCTATCAGTCTGGGTTAAAAGAAAGATTGAAAAGATGGTTATTCGTGGGACGTTCCATACAGGGTTCGGCTTTAGATTATATCGTTATCATAGAGGGCAGTATGGTATGTATATAACTAAGCATGATGTGCCGAGAGAAACCGAACTCAATAAAGAATGTATGGCGCTGTTCAATCAAGCCGTTAATCATTGTTTGCCAAGAAGCTGGGGAGGAGAATGGGTTTCAATCAAGACTTGGGAGAACTTTGAGAAGTATCTTGATGAAATTACACAAAAATACTTTGAAGGCAAAGGCGATTATTATAAACTTCGGCGTATCACTGTCTATGAGCCGTCTAAAGACGAATGGATTTTACAACAGCTAAAAAATGTGAATGAACAACTTAACGCTCTGCAAGAAGTCAATAGCAAGTCGAAATCGAAGATTCTTACAGGTAAGCATATTGGCATTACTTATGATAAGCAAGGTGACGAAGTTATTGATAGCGACTTTACTATTATGCAACGTGATAAATTCGTAGATTATAATATTGACTTGCACCCACCTGTTATTTTCAAAGAAGTGCTGAAGCAGATTAACTATTTAGAATCGCTAAAAGAAAAGGAATAAACAAAAGAAAAAGACCTTGATATTACTCAAGGTCTTTGTTGTTAAGTTGTTTCAAGTGTTCCTATTTGAAAAGAAGAAATATGACTATTTACTTCGCTATCAGCCATAGTAAACTTTAATTTATAATTATCTCCATAATCGAAATAGCAACTAATCGCTATTCTATATCCCGAAACACCATAATTATTTTTGATATGAAAATAAAAACTGGGTGTTGTAGTTTCCGTACTATAAAACGGCAAACTATCTAAAGCAATTAACACAATATCGTTGCTATCATCTATAGCTCGTAAATAATGCGTTCTGCGTATTTCATTAGGAATTGTTAATTCATTATAAATCGAAGTAAATTTATAATTGTTGTTTACTTTAAATACTAAACTTCCTTCAGTCTTTTCAACCTTACCAACAACAATAGCATCCATCAGCAATCACCACCTTTCGGCAGTTGATTACTTAACCAATGCCCCCTCCCAAGTGGCGAGGCAGTTTGATAATGCTAAATGTTCTCATAGGGAACACTCCTTTTCTTAGTCTATTACCATTATTTCAACTTCAACTCTGGGACGCTTTGGGTCAACTTGAAATTCATGTTCAAACCCCACCACGTTCTTCCAGCCGTCATTATCAATGATATGAAACCTAACCAAAGCATCTTCGATAACTTTCATTCCAAAAGAGCATATATTTGACTTATCTCGTGCCTGATTAGGCTCATACCAATGATATATGATATAAACGCTTAAATGCTCCAAGCTATCTAAAGGCTTGAAATATCGCTTTATCTTGTTTTCCCAAGATTGCTTAAAACTCTGAGCAGTTGAATTTCCTTGATAGCATTGGGCGATATAAGCGTTAAGTGAAGGCAAAATAAATGGTATTGTGATTTTATATGAATTATCTTTAAGATGAACGCAATCAGGGCGATGGCTCATCATAATTCTCCTTATTCAGCAAGTTCGCCAGCATCTTCATGCGCTTCAGCTTCGTCAGTTGGCGCTTCGTCAGCACTTTCATCTTCAACGGTAAGCATTAGCTTAACATACTTGCCATCTTCACGTCTCCACTGATAACCGCTACCCTTATCTTCATTCTCAATCTGAGCAAAAAGATAATCGCGTACAGCTTGGATAGCTTCAGAAGTCATGTCATGTGGGTCTACCCACTTATCATTTTCTACCGTACCACCGACAATTACTGGGACAGTCTTATCTTCATTATTGATGGAAGTACAAATCAGCTTAAATTCCTGCTTGGTTTCTTCGGCAATCTTCTTCTTAGCCATAGTAATTTCTCCTTTATGTTAATTCTTTTTATGGATATTTCTCATTCGTTCAGCCATCTGTGCCTTTTGTTCTTCAGTGAACTCGCGCTTAATTGGTGGCTTCGGTGCTCTGAACCAACTCAGTGGCACATGAGCGTAAATATAATTACCATCATCCTTGACAATAGTTACTTCGTCTGGATGACTTTCAGCCAGCTTACGAAGTTGGTTCACAAACTTGCGTTCGCTTGTTCCATACTCCATATAATCATGGTCACTGTCACGCAAGATATTTGTTTCAAAATTATACTTAGCCATTAGCAACTTCCTTCTTTTCAGAAACTACCACGTTGTATGTGCCACACTGACACTTCTTGCCACAGCCTTGGCACTTATCTTTCTTGGTGAAAGCATATAGCTTATCAGCCAGCATATTGTTGGCGCAAGCGGAGCATAGAATCATTCGCATAATTAAAACCTCTTTCAATCAAGACAAATATTGTTATTATTATCGGCTTTTAACGTACCAGTAATATCTTGCGGAGCGTTGTAAATCTTAACATCTTCTGCTGTGCCAGTAACAGCTTCGCAAGGATAATGGGGTGTAGGGATGCACGGCATATTGTCCAAAGTGGCAACGATTGTTTTTGGTAATGTTTTGAAAGGCGGTGTTGACTTTTGTTTCTCAATTCTCTCAATATCGTTATTGCCGATAGCCCAGAGAAACCGAATATAGTTAATAGAGTCTTGGCATTTTTCTAAGAAATCTTCTCGATTAGTAAAATTATCTTCTTGCACCATTTTTCTCAAAGCCGCCAAATGCTTAGTTAGATACATCCAACAAGTTTGAGCCATAGTGTTGCCAGAAATTTCAGCGCCGTTCTTAAAATTCAATAAAGCATCGTTTTTGGAAGAATATCTTTTATTCTTTTGCGCTAAAGTTGAAGCGCCTTGTTTATCAAGTTCTTCAATTAACTGCGTAAATTTTTCGTGCGTCAAGAATTTTCAACTCCAATCTTCATAGCTTAGACCTCCTTATGTCTTTGTTTTTATTGTATCACAATTTAGGCGAAAAGTCAATAATTAAATTGTGAACAAATTGTTAATAGTTATTATTTATAACCATTATCAATATACTTTTTACGAAACAGGTCTTTCTCAATAAAAAGAATATTGTCATCAACATCATATAAATCGTCTGACCAATCGCCAATAGCAATACCATAGTCAGCATTGTAAACTGTCATATATCGCTTTAGTTGTTTGATAGCCGCTTTATTAAATTTTCCAAATTTAATTTCAACAGGTGCGAGTTTTCCATTGATTTTTACCCACTTATCAGGGATGTCTTTTCCATTATTCAAAGATTCTTCTGTGATTTCAATTAACATTCCCCAACCACAATAATCTATTACTTCTTGACCATAAATATCAAATAAACGATGATATAAAAATTCATCTTCTTTGAACTCACAGTTATCCATAAGAATAAGATATTCTCTAAAATTATCTACAAGGTCAATCAATTCTTTATCTTTGCTTGCAAATGCTAATTCGCTAAGAACACCAATATCATTAAAAGCTGTACTCATATCTTCAGCGTTGAAATAATGTCTGGGAGTTTTACAGATATGATTCAAAACCTCTACAAAAATTTTATAAAGTTTCGGAGAAGAATAGGTTTTATTTTCTTCTATTGTGTTTACATTTTCTTTCATTACATTTACCTCTTTTCTTTTTATGCTGTGTTTTGATCATCTAATTATACCATAAATTTAATAAAAATGCAAGTGGTATTTTAATCTTCGTCTGGCGCATATTCATCATCGACATACCAAATATCAACTTTGAAATGGTCTTTAAGAGCGTCAATAGCTTGCTGTGGTGTGATTGCAAAGAACTCTCTGTCTTTGTTTACTCTTTGTGCATCAAAATATTTGTGCATTGCTGATTCAAGTTCAAAGCAATCATCGGAGAATACGAAGCAATGTGCCTTAAAGGGGATAGGCAAGCTGGAACTGGACAGTTCTCGGACGCGCGTCCACGGTGACTCTCTCCTGCTCACACCTACTTTCACAAGATTGGGAAGGCTTGGAGAAGAAATAACATAAAGCCAACCAGACTTAGTGTTAGTAAGGCGATAATCAGCGTCAGCCATACGCTTATCAATATCAGCAATTTTTTCTTTAATGCTTTCGCGTTCTTCGTCTGTTAGAGCCTTATCAAAAGCAATATCCATAGCTTTCTTTTCTTCTTCCAACTTTTTCTTTAAGCGATTCATTTCAATGATAAGCTGTTCTTGCTCTTTGAGTCTACGCTTTTGTTCGCGCTGTTCTTTACGCTGTTTTTCTTTAGCTAACTTTAAGTCAAGATACAATCGAATTAGCTTTTTGCACAGCGCATGGTATTCATAATTGATAGCTGTGCCAAGAGTGTCCGCACGTTTGTTAAGACGATTGTAAGTATTATCTAACAGTTCAATCGTGCGTGAATAATTATTCTCTGTGATAGCTTTCTTTTTCTTTTCAAAGTAATTATTATATGCTCCAAGCAGGTTATTGCTATACTCTTTCTGCATTTTCGCGCCTTTAGGAACGCTGTTATTTAGAGTATAAGTACGAATAATCTTGCATACAGTTGCATTATTATACATTTTTGCAATGTCATTTTCAATAGCGACAATTTTCTTAGTAATTTTTTCGTTATTGGTGTCCAATGGTGTATATTCCAAACCCATGTCTTGCATTTCTACATAGCCGTTTAGAGCGCCAGTGGCAGACTGTAATTCTTCAAGATGTTGGAGTTCGGACATGACCTTGTTTTCAGTATCAACCTTCAGCCGTTCTTGGTCAGCAATATCGTGAAGCAATAAGTTTCGGCGTATTTCAAGGCTTTGGACTTCTTTAGCAAGAGCGTCACGCTTAAATAGCACATCAAACAATCCCATGATAATTACTCCTTTACGATTTCTTAAAGACAGTGTAACACAGCATTGGCTTGAAGTCAATAGTAATTATTGGCTAAAGTGCAAAATTTTTTATTTGAGTGCCAAGGGTAGTGAAAGTTTATCTGCGGAAAGGTAAGAAGGAAATCGTAGCCGAAAGCAAAGAAAACAACTGTTGTATCAGAGAAACGAGTGAAGGGGGTTGACGAAAGTGTAGAAGAGCGGTATAATGAAAGCGCAGAAATTAGCAAGTTTGGCTAAACCGAAACGAACCTTTTTCTTTTATTTAATTTTCTTTTAGTTATAAAAAACCATTTTATCTATATATAAGTCCTGCTTACGCAGTCCTTATATATATCTAAAGCCGTCATTTTATAACTAAAAGAAAATTTTCTAAGCGTTAATTACTTCAGTGATTTAACGCTTT
>ENA-UONT01002395-UONT01002395.1-human-gut-metagenome-genome-assembly--contig:-CS20-NODE-2395-length-13270-cov-5.641014_pt1 | contig 13270 bp, 9 predicted proteins | sample MGYA00242459_ERZ724006 | MGnify/ENA metagenome assembly ERZ724006 | reverse complement strand
AACTGCTTTAATTGTAGTGGAATTTGCCCTTGGGTATGGCTCGGTACATATCGGAGGTTCCCATGTTGTCGACTATCGAATTGATCGGCCATTTGGCGTAGTTTCCGGTTGCCGAGAAGTTGGGTGCGGCTTGTCCGACCGGCCAGCAGCACTGCGTGAAGCGGGGCTCCATCTCATTGACTTTCGCCGTGTATTCGGAGAACGGATGACGTTCTTCAAGCGTGGCGGGCCATGTCTGATCGGAGCCGTCCGCCTTGCGGAAGTTGTAGATGATGCTCTGCATGACGGAAAGGCCGCGACTGGTGAATTTCCAGTAGATGCCGTCCGCAAAACCGTTGTTGTTGCTGTTGTAACCTTTGTTGGCCAGGATGATCTCTTTGTTGTCTTTCACGGACGTGGCGTAGCCGTAGGCGTTGTGCTTGGCGTCGGTCTCCCCGCCTTCGATATCCTCGGGCATGATGAGCGATACTCCGCCTTTCGTGGACGCCCATACCAGTACGTCGTTGGCGGCTTTGGCGGCTTCCAGCCAGCGGTCTTTCCGGTATTCGCCGAGACATACGTATTCGGGATGGTCGTAAGAGAGCACCATGTCCGCCGCGCTGCTGTTGAAGAACGGGCTCGCTGCGAAGAGCAGCACCCTCGATTTGATAGCCAGGGCGACTCCCTTGGTGATCCGGCCCTGTTTGTCGGAGGAGTAAGCATCGGGAAGGATCTCCTTGGCTTCGTCGCAGAGAGACAGGATAAAGTCGATCACATCTTCCACGCTGCTCCGGGAAATGGCCATTTCGCTGGGAGCTACGCCGGTGCTGAACGATTCGCGGACAATCGGCACGCCTCCGTAACGCACGAGCATCTCCTGATAGGCCAGTGCGATCAGAGTTTTGGCCTCGGCCTTCATCTGCGCTTTTTCGGCATTGTCGATTTCGGATTCAGGAACCTTGTCGAGGTTTTCAATGAATATATAGGCGGCGCGGATTCCTTTCCAGCGGAATCCGAATCCGTCTTCCTGGTTTTTGGCACTGCTCGTCGGGTCGAAGCCGGACGTGTTGACATACCAGCCCCAGCTGGCTCCGCGGACGTTGCAGCCCTCGTCGGTGATGCTGGCCAGGGTCGAACGGGCGAACTCCGTGCTGAATTGGGTGGCGGCGGGATTTCCGTTGGTAAACGGGAATCCGCGGGGAATCAGGGTATGGTAGGCCTGATACAGGTAACTTTCCGCATAAAGTCTTTTGGAAAAGATCGTATCAATCGTGATTTCGGAACTGGTCGGTTTTTCCAGGATGTCGAGGCACGATGTCGTCGTGAACAAACTCGATAGAAACAGTGCCGCAACAACGAATAGGTGGATTTTTCTTTTCATGGGTTTCTGGTTACGGAGTTAGAAAACAAGTTTGACACCTACATTATAGACTTTCTGCATCGGGTAGAAACTTCCGATGCCGGAGGGCGCTTCCGGGTCGAAATTATCCATGCCTGTGATTGTGAACAGGTTGGTGCCGCTGACATAGAGCCGGATGGAGGAGATGCCCGAGTTTTTGAGCGTTTTCGATTTCAGCGTGTAGGCGATTTCCAGGTTGCGCAGGCGCAGGTAGGAAGCGTCGTAGAGCCAGAACGTAGAGAGCGGATTCTGGTCGAGGAACGAGGGAGACGAAATGTTGTCGGACAGAATGCGCGGATAGGTGATCTTCTCTCCGGCGAGATACCGCTCTTCGGTCCAGCGGCCCATGTGCCATTTCTGGGCGCTCCGGGTGTAATACAGCGGGCAGACGGCGCTCTGTTTCAGGTAGAGCGAGACGTTTGCGGCTCCTTGTAACAAGGCGCTGACTTCGAACCCTTTCCATTGGAATCCGAGGTTCACGCCGAACGTGATTTCGGGATAGGAGCCGTACCCGATTGTTACACGGTCGTTCGTATCGACGATGCCGTCGCCGTTGATGTCGATGAAATTCAGCTCGCCTTTGGCCCACCGGTCGCCGCCCCAGCCGTGTGCGGGCTGGTTTTCGAGGTCGGCATCCGTGTTGATGAACCCTTCGTTGATGTAGCCTTTGTACTGGCCCACGGAGTAACCCGTTTGCGCCAGATAGGGATAGGCTTGCTTGGCTTCGTCCATGTAGACGATCTTGTTTTTGGCATAGGAGAATACGCCGGAAATCCAATACTCGAAGTTCCGGACTTTGGAATTCCAGCCCAGTTCGAGTTCGAAACCTTTGTTGTCCACCCGGCCCAGGTTCGCGGCCGAAAGAGTCGTACCCACGATCGAGGGGACGGTTCCGTAATCCCAGAGGATGTTGTCGCGTTTTTCCCAGAAATAGTCTCCCGTGAAACTCAACTGGTTGTCGAACATTTTCAGGTCGAGTCCGATATTGGCTTTCTTGGCCCTTTCCCAGGTCACGTCGGAGTTGCCGACGCTTCCCTCGGCGGAGGCGGGATAGTACTGCGAATTCTGCCCGAATGTTCCGAAGTTGTAGCCGTTCGAACCGTATACGAATGTCGGAGGCAGGTAGAGATAGCGGTCGCCGCCGATTTGGTCGTTTCCGACTTCTCCGTATGACCCGCGGATTTTGGCGTAGGTCAGAAATTTGTTGCGGGGTATGAATTTCTCTTCGGTCAGAATCCAGCCCAGGGAGAATGCGGGGAAGAAGCCGAATCGTTTGCCTTCGGCGAAGTTTTCCGAACCGTTATAGCCGGCGTTGAATTCGGCCAGATAGCGGTTGTCGAAATTGTAGGTGATGCGTCCTACGAATCCCAGCAGGCCTTTGGGCAGGTCGTATTGGAACGAGGGATTGTCTTGTACCCGCTGGTTGTAGAGGGCCAGGGCGGTGACGCTGTGGCGGCCGAACTGGCCGGCATAACTGATGCCGCCTTCCAGGTATACATTACGGTAACGGGTGCTGTAAGACTCCTTGGCGCCGAAGGCCGTTTCGTCGGAAGCCTTGACGAGGCGGTATCCGTCTTCGTAGTCGTTGTCCACCACGACCGTGTATTGCGGAATGCTTCCCGTCGTGTATGCTACCCGGTGGGTGCCGTAGTCGTCGTAGGCGACTTTGCCCCGTACCGACAGCCCTTTGACGAGGAATCCGAGGTCGTAGTTCAGGTCTGCGCTCAGGTTGTAGGTACTGGTGTTGTATTCCTGATACCCCTGTTTGAGGATGTCGAAAATCGGATTGGATACTCTGCGCTCGTAGTTTTCGAGCGGATCGTCGCCCGAATAACCCGTAACGAGCTTGCCGTTGATCAGACCCGGACCTCCTCCCGGGACCGTGCGCAACAGATAGTCGAAAATATTGGAAGTGGATGCGTTCGGGTAGTTGCCGTCCGTGAAGATGGTACCGAGCCGGAGTCCGAGCGTCATGCCCTTCATCACGTCGATGTCCAGATTGGCGCGCAGGTTGAATCTGCGGTAATCCGGATTGACGGAGAAGTCCACGCCGTCGATGTCGTACTCCTTGTAAATGCCTTCTTGATGGAGCATTCCGAAGGAGACGAAATATTTGGTCCGGTCGCTTCCGCCGCTTACGTTGACGTTATACTGTTGCTGAGGGGCCGATTTGCGGAGCAGTTTGTCCACCCAGTCTACGTCCGGATAGAGTACCGGGTTCGTGTGGTTCTTCCAGGCATCGAGCGCTTCCTGCGGGAACGGCGCCTTGGTGCTGTTTTCGTGTGCGAGCCCTTCGTTGTAAAGGGTCGCCCATTCGTAAGCGTTGACCAGTTCGGGCATCATGGTATAGGACTGCCATCCGAAATTGGATGTCAGCGTGACCTGGGCGCGTCCGGGCTGGCCTGTCTTGGTCGTGACGAGAATGACTCCGTTCGCTCCCCGGACTCCATATACCGCGGTGGCGGAAGCGTCTTTCAAGATATTGATGGTTTCGATCTCGTTCGGGTCGATTACGTCCAGGGAGGTGCGTTCGATGCCGTCGATCAGGATAAGCGGGGCGGATTCGCTGCCTTCGTTCAGCGTTCCGATGCCGCGGATTTTGAATGTGGCTCCGTCCTTGCCTGGCTCTCCTCCGCGCTGTACGGCGGTCAGACCGGCCATCTTGCCTGCCAGCGCGTTGGTGACGTTGGCTGTCGGCGAACGCAGGATCTCTTTGGAGCCGATGCTGTTGATGGCGCCGGTTACAGTCTCTTTTCGCTGGACACCGAAGCCGACCACGACCACGTCTTCGATTGAAAGCAGGTTCTCTTTCAGCCAGACGGTCACTTCGGCCTGGCTGCCTACCGGTATCTCCTGGGGAAGGTATCCGATCAGACTGATTTGCAGGGTATCTCGTGAGGAGGCTTCAATCGAGAATTTTCCTTGCCCGTCGGCGATCGTTCCCCGGTTCGTACCTTTTACCACGATGGTCGCTCCTACGGCGGGCGCTTGTTTGTCGTCGAAGACAGTGCCTTTGACCGCGTCCTGGCGGTTTTGCTGGGCCGCTGCGGTAACGAACATCCCGATCAGGAATATGCCTGACAGGATGCGTCGCAGGATATTCCTCCTCCATGTACAGAGTAGTGTTTTGTTCATAGGTTAATGGGTTAAGGTTGTTAGGGAATATTATTCATGTATAGGGGCCGAATGTATTGCAGGTCCGGAGGTCTGCATTCCGGGTTCTCTCCGGAAGCGAAAACGGGATCATCATCGGCGTTGTTCGTGCCGATATGCTTTTGGAGGGAGTGTGGATACGGATTCGATCGAGAGATGGGACTTGTCCTTCATTGGGATGATGTCTGGTGCGGTCCGTCCGAACAGGAGGAGTTTTCCGCATACATCTCTGAGGCTCCGAGGAAAGAATTCGGCCGCGTTTCGCAACAACCCATCCTTATCTCTTCGAGGGATTCGCGGATACCGCCGCGGCGGCCGTCGATGATCGGACGGATACCGATTTTAGGATGGTTTGTCATAGGTCGGATGGTTTTTCGGTTCTTATTCGTAAATTTTCGGATGAGGGAGAGTCACGAAATCTTCGTCCTCGATCATCTTGTAGGTCAGTTTCAGGATCAGGTCGTTGCGGATCTCTTTCAGCGCCGGATCGTCGATCAGGTTGTGCTGTTCGCAGGGGTCGTTCCGCAGGTCGTAGAGCTCGAACATCGGGCGTGTCGGCGAGAAATAGAGGCGGCTCGAAAGCGTATCGAGCTCTCCGCTCTTGTGCATGCGTTTCAACTCGGCGAACATCTCCGTGCCGGAGAAATCGACGGGCACCCACGGCAGACCGGGCAGCAGGTTGTAGATGAGTTTGTACCGTTCGCCGACGATGCAGCGCATCTGGTCGAAGACCGAGGTTTTGCCCGGCAGCGAATTGGTCGCGTGGCAGCTCCGCACGGAGTAGACCCACCTTTCGGCCGGGGTTTCGCCCTGCACCATGAGGGGCAGGAGGTCCGCACCCTCCATCTCTTCGGGAACCGGCAGCCCGGCGGCCGCCAGACAGGTCGAGGCGATGTCCACGTTGGAGACCACGGCGTCCGTCACGGCCGGGGCGATGCGCCCGGGCCAGCGGACCAGGAACGGCACCCGGATTCCGTTTTCATAGAGCGTGCCTTTGGCCATGAACTGCGCTCCGCCGTTGTCGCCCATGAAGATGACGATCGTGTCGTCGCTCAGGCCGTGGTCGTCGAGGTAGCGCAGCACCTCCCCGAAATCGGAGTCCATCCGGTGTATCTCGTCGTAATAGGCCGCCAGGTATTCGCGGACCAGCTGCGTGTCGGGATAGAACGGCGGGAGGGTCAGCGACCGGGGGTCGTGCACCTTCGGGGCGTCGTAAGGCGTGTGGGGATCGGAATAGCAGAGTTGCAGGAAGAAGGGCTTGTCCTTGTCGCGGCGCTCCATGAAGGTCCGGAACTGGGCGTTGATCTTCCCGTGGTTCTTGCCCCTGCTGGCGTCGGCGACGACCATGCAGGTGTCGAGCCGGTCGGGGAAGGTCTTGTAGCCGTGCTCCGCGTAGTAGAGTTCGACCTCCTTGATCTTTCCGACCCGGCCGCTGACGGCTCCGTCGAGGTGGTAGCCGCGCCCGGCGACGCCCGTGTAGTAGCCGTTCTCGCGCAGGTATTCGGGAAAGGCGCGGAAGCGGCGGGCGAGCGTCACGTTGAAACGGGTCATGTTCACCGCCACGGGCGAACGCCCCGTCATGATCGAGGCGCGCGAAGGCACGCTTTGCGGCGAGGTGGCGTAGGCGCGGTTGAAGCGCACGCCCTCGGCGGCGAAACGGTCGAGATTCGGCGTCCGGATGTCGGCGTTGCCGTAACAGCCGACGGCGAAGGCGCTCTGGTCGTCGCTCAGCACCAGCAGGATGTTGGGCTGTTTCTGGGCTGCGACGGCGGCGCTGCCGCCCAGGACGCCGCCGCAGAGCAGCAGTCCGGTTTTCAGTCGGGTTTTCATGCGTTTTCGGCTTTGCGGTTCGTGAGCTTCGTAAGCAGGAAGCCCGTCAGGAAGATGACCGTCGTTCCGAAGACGATCGTCAGGTAGGTGTGCAGCGGGCTGTGGAACCGGTAGAAGGGCGAACCGGCGTTGATGAGCGGCGAGAGGCTCATCCAGGCGATGGTCAGCAGTCCGAGGATCACGGCGACGACCGCGTGGGCCCGGCGCACGGTCTTGCAGACGACGCCCAGCAGGAACAGTCCCAGCATGCCGCCGCTGAAGATCGACGCCAGCTTCCACCAGGCGTCCAGCACGCCGTCGATGCGCATCATCAGCAGTCCCATGACGATGCCCAGTGCCCCCACGACGAACGACGTGGCGTAGAGCACCCGCATGCTCTTCTTTTCGGAGAGCTCCTTTTTCGAGAGCCGCTTGGCGAAGTCCGTCAGCACGATCGTCGCCGAGGAGTTGATGCTCGTGGCGATGGTGGACATGCCGGCCGAGAAGAGCGAGGCGATCACGAGTCCGGTGAGTCCCGTGGGGAGTCCGTGGACGATGAACCACGGGAATACCTGGTCCGAGGGCGTGCCGGCGGGCAGCAGTTCGGGACGCGCCGTGTAGTAGGAGAAGAGCGCCGTGCCGATGTAGACGAAGACCAGCGACACGGGGATGTAGAGCAGTCCGCCGAAAAGGGTCGATTTCACGGCTTCGGCCGTCGAGCGGGTCGTCATGTAGCGCTGCACGTAGTTCTGGTCGATGCCGTAGTTCTGCATGTTGACGAACAGTCCGTAGATGAGCACCACCCAGAAGGTCGGTTCCGTAAGGCTCGCACCGAAACTGCCGAGGCTGAACTTGCCGTGGGCCGAGGCGATTTCGAAGAGCTGCCCGGGGCCTTCGGGCATCGTGAAGGTGAGGATCGCGGCGCAGGCGATGGCCCCGACGATGAGGATGATGCCCTGGATGGCGTCGGTCCAGACCACGGCGGCGATGCCGCCCAGCAGGGTGTAGATCAGCGTGGCGATGCCCGTGCAGACGATGATGGTCTGGATGTCCCAGCCGAACATCGTGTTCAGCGGCAGGGCCAGCAGCAGCAGGATCGAGCCCACGCGGGCGAGCTGCGTCAGCAGGTAGCAGACCGCCACGTAACAGCGGGCCCAGTAGCCGAAGCGCATTTCGAGGTAGTGGTAGGCCGAGACGCTGTCGATTCCGCGGTAGAGCGGGATGAAGACCTTGGCCGCGAGCCACGTGGCGATGGGGATCGAGAGGCTGAATACGAAGGGGTTCCAGTTGCCTTTGTAGGCGTCGCCGGGGAGTCCGAGGAAGCTGATGCTGCTGACGAACGTGGCGAAGATCGACATGCCCACGACCCAGGTGGGCAGCGATCCTTCGGCGGCGGTGAATGCCGCGGCGCCCTTGCGGCTGCGGAAGTAGAACGAGCAGCCGAAGAGGGCGACGCCGCCCACGAAGATGAAGAAGACGAGGTAATCGAGTAAGGTTATCTCCATTTTTTGTCGGGTTAGGTAGTTCGGTCGTGTGTCATTCGCCGCAGACGGTTCCCAGCGCTTCGAGGGCCTTGCGGATGCGGGCGCGCTCCTCGGTGCGGAAACGGCGGTAGGGGTAGGACATGTAGTCGTCGCAGATGCCCATCAGCGAGAGCGAGCACTTCACGCCTTTGAGGTAGCTGGAGCCGTATTTCCCGACGGTGTAGAGCGAGGTGCTGATCTGCATGATCTTCCGTTGCAGCGCGCGCATCGTGTTCACGTCGCGGTTGCAGGCGGCGTAGTACATCTGCACGTAGAGTTCGGGGAAGATGTTGGCGCCGCCGTTCACGCCGCCGTCGGCCCCCATCACGACGCTTTCGCCCGTCAGCTCTTCGGGACCCACGTAGAGGGCGAAATCCTCGCGGTCGCCCAGGTGGTAGAGCAGCGTCTGGAAATAGGTCATGTTGGCCGAGCTGTCCTTCAGCCCGACGATGTTCGGGTGTTCGGCCAGCGTCTTGACGGTCGCGGGTTCGAGGAACACCTTCACGTGCGACGGCATGTTGTAGAGGAAGAGCGGCAGCGGCAGGGCGTCGGCCAGCGCCGTGTAGTATTCGATCAGCTCCTGCTGCGAGGGCGCGAAGTAGTAGGGAGCGGCGGCCACGACCGCCACGGCACCGCATTTCGCGGCATGGGCGGCCAGTTTGACGCTCTCGTCGAGCGACGTGTCGGTGACGCCCACCAGCACGGGAACGCGCCCGGCGACCTGACGGCAGACCAGTTCGACGAAATCGTAGCGGCATTCGTACGAGAGGCTCTGGGCCTCGCCGGTGGTGCCGAGGAGGAAAAGGGCGTGGACGCCGCCGGCGAGGATGTGCTCCGTGAGCCGTACGGTGCCTTCGCGGTCGATCTGGTCGTCACCCTTCAAGGGGGTGATCATCGGGGGAATGATCCCTTTGATAGTCTTCATTTTTTTATGTTTTAGGTTTCAGTCAGTTGTTCGTTCTGTGCCGTTCGATCCACCGGATGACGGCCGGATAGGTTTCGTCGCCGTACTTGTAGCGTTCGCGCATCCAGAAGCCGTGGCCTCCTTCGGGATAGATGTGCATTTCGGCCTTCACTCCGCGGCGGTTGAGGGCCCGGTAGAAGGCGATGGAGTTGTCCGGGACCACCGCTTTGTCGTCGTTGCACAGCAGAAGCATCACCTCGGGCATCCCTTCGTGCACTTGTCCGAAGGTGGAGTGACGTTTGCGCAATGCCTCCTCTTCGCTGCGGGCCCCGAGGAGGTTCTCCCGGGTCCGGACGCTGGAATAGTTCATCGAGACGACCGGGTAGACCAGGACGGCGAAGTCGGGGCGCGTTTCTTCGCTCGTGTATTCCGTGATGAGCGTCGAGGCGAAATGTCCTCCCGCCGAGAAGCCGATGATTCCCACATTGTGAGGATCGACACCCCATTGTGCGGCGTTGCGGCGGATGACGCGCATCGCCTGCTCGCCGTCTTCGAGCGGAATCCCGGGATGGCCGTTCGGCATCCGGTATTTGAGGATCATCGCGGCGATGCCGTGTTCGTTGAGCCACTCGGCGGTCTTGTAGCCCTCGTGCGTGATGCAGACTTTCTCGTAGCTTCCGCCCGGCACGACCAGCATGGCCTGCCCCGTGGCGCGCGCCGGATCGGGAAGATAGACCAACAATTCGGGGTCGCTGACGCCGACGTAATATCCCTTGTCGTTCACGCCTTCGGGCTGCTCTTCCAGACCGCTCTTCGTCGGGGTTCCCTCCGGGAAGAGTTTGACGTGCAGCGGCTCGGCGGCCTGCGATACGGCGACGGCCAGCAATAGGGCGCAGAGTGTCGTGAGGCAGGTTTTCATCGCGCCTGTTTCTGTTGGTTCGCCATCCGGTAGAAGTGGCCGTCCTCGGCCCCCAGCAGGAGTTCCGGCGTGCCGTCGCCCCGCCAGTCGATGGGGGTCGGACAGGTCGTGTGGCCGGCCAGTATGCGTTCGCCGACGTTGCCCATGTATTCGTACCACACCTCGCCCCGTTCCTCGCGGACGTTGCGGAACCAGCAGGCGTTCTGGCTGTCCACGATCAGGTCCAACCGTCCGTCGCCGTCCCAGTCCGTGAAGCAGATCTTGCGGCGTCCGGATTGTCCGCCGATGCCGTCGTTCAGCCGCAGAAGCCCTTCCGACGCATCCGCTACCCCGCTTCTGGAGTTGTAGAGCGAGCAGTTCGTGCCGTGGAAGATGCGGCGTCCGGGGCGGAGCAGCAGTTCGCCGTCGGGCGTGCGGAAACGTTCGTAATAGGCGAGATAACCCTCCTGGTCGAGGACGATGAGGTCCGTCAGCCCGTCGCCGTTCCAGTCCGTCGCCACGGGCGTCGTGCGCCATTGCGTGACGAGCGTGCCGGGCTCGGGCGTCCACCAGTTCCAGGCGGGTTTGGGGGCCTCGCCCTCCCAGGCCACGCGCACGGGCTGCGCCGGGGCGAGTCTCAACTTGTCTTTGCCGCCGAGGTTGCGGAACCATTCGATTTTGCCCCAGATCGAGTTGATGATGATGTCGGGAAGTCCGTCGCCGTCCCAGTCGGCCACGGAGAGCACCGTGTAGCCCCATTTGCGTTCGGCGGGACCCTGTATCGAACCGTTCTCCCCGGCCTGGATGCGGATGGGCCTGCCGTTGACGGTGAAGAGGCGCGGAGCGTCCCACACGGGGTTTTCGCCGCCCGAAAGGTTGCGGATGAAAGCGATTTCGCCGGCCGAGTTCCCGGCAATGATGTCCTGTTTTCCGTCGCCGTCCCAGTCGAAGGCGCAGGGGGTCGAGAGGGCTCCGAATTTGACCGGATCGGCCTGCTGGGTGAAGTAGAGGGGCGATTCGAACTGCGGCATGCCTTTTTTGACCTTCCCCGTGTGGCGCACCCAGGCCACGCGGCCGTCCTCGTCGCCGACGATGAGGTCGGGATGCCCGTCGCCGTCGAAATCCGACACCACCGGGACGATCATCTCCAGATGGAGGCGGATCTCCCCGTGTTTGTTCGCAAGCGGCCGTCCCGCGGCGAAGCGGGGCTCCGTGCGGGTGCCGACGTTCTCGAACCAAGTGAGTCCATCGACGAATTCGCCGCAGATCAGGTCCGGATCGCCGTCGCCGTCGAAATCGGCGATACACGGATTGGGCGCCCCGTAAACGTCGATCGGGGCGCCTGCGGCCTCCACCTTGCCGCGGTTGACATATCCCCTGCCGGTGTTTTCCAGCAGGTAGACGTAGCCGTGCAGCGGACCCCGGGTCCAGCGTCCGAGACTGTCGAAAGCGTTGTCCCAGCCGTAGTCGTCCCACGTGTCGATGCCCACGACGATGTCCTTGTCGCCGTCGCCGTCCCAGTCGGCGTAGCTCCACATATTGCTCCGCGACTTGTTGTAGGTGGCCCCGAGTTCCTCGCCTTCGTAGTGCAGGCGGCGTTTTTTGGCATAGGGGGCCTTGAAGAAGTCGGGGTATTCGAAATTCTTCGAAAGGACGTAGGGTTTGCCGTCCGCCTCCGAGAGACGGATGTTGTTCATCCCCTTCTCGCTGATGCGCTCGGCGGCGGCGAAACGGGGATGGCGCGGCGTACCGATGTTCTTGAAGAAATAGAGTCCTTTGTAGGGGCGGTCGGGGCACGACACCAGCAGGTCTTTCAGACCGTCGCCGTCGTAGTCCACGGGCAGCGGAATGCCCCACAGCCCGACCCCCAGATCGACCGTGAGCCCCGGATTGTTATAGCGCAGGATGTCCGGGTCGGATTGGGCCGGGGCATTTCCCCCCCCCCTCCTTGGGATTGGCTGTATGCGCCGTTCGGGCCGGTGCCGATGTCGTGACGAAGAGTGCGGCGGCCAGCGCTGCGGTGCGGATGGCGAGGACGCTCGTTTTGTAAAGATGGGTTGCCGGGTTCATGGTTTTATGTCGGTTTCTTGTAAATCGTTTTAGCCTCGGGACAAATGTTTTAAGCTTCCGTAACCGCCTCCTCTGCGCTCCGCAGCGCCTCTTCGGGGGCGCTCTCGACGATTTCGGGCGTCAGCACGATGCGTGTGCAGCTTCCGGGTTTGTCGCGCTGTTCGATGCTCTTGATCAGCAGGTCGAGGGCCTCGGTCCCGAACCGTTCGATGGGCTGGCGGACGTAGGCGATGGCGGTTTTGTAGATGTCGAAGGCTTCGTTGGTGTCGAAGCAGGCGATGGCGAAATCCTGGGGCACGCGCCAGCCGTTGCGGAAGATGGCGCTCAGGCCCTGGCCTGCCAACGTGTTGGTGGCGAAGAGGAAAGCCTCGACGCGGCGCTGCCGGGCCTCGCGGATGATCTCCTCGATTTTGGCGAACTTGTCGTGGCGCAAGTGGTGTATGACGGCGTTTTCGCCCATTTCGTGTGCCTGCATGCAGCGGCGGTAACCCTCTTCGCGCTCGCGGATGTTCGAGAGCCCCATCGAGTAGGAGATCATCTCGATGCGGGTGAATCCGCGCCGGATCAGCGCCTCGGTTGTTTCGTACCCGGCGCGGCGGTTGTTCAGCACGACGCTGCTGACTTCCAGATCGGGCACCTCGCGGTCGAGCAGCACGAGCGGGATGTTCTGGCGGGCGATGTCGCGGATGATCTCGTCCGCGCCTTCGCACGGAACCACGATCAGGCCGTCGATGCCCTTGTTGCGGAAGACCTCGACCAGATTCTCCAGCTTCTGCGGATTCTCGTCGGTGCTGCCGAACAGCACGGTGTACTTATGTTTATATGCGTGGTTTTCGATGCACCGGGCGATGTCGGCGAAGAACTTGTTCGAGATGTCCGAAACGATGACGCCGATGGTGTTCGTCTTGCCGCTGCGCAGGGTGCGGGCGGCGTTGTTGGGCTGGTAATTGAGTTTTTGCGCGACCTCCAGAATGCGCAGGGCCGTTTCCTTGTTCACGCGGTAGGTCTCCTTGCCGTCGGCCTTGTTGTTCATCACGAACGAGACCAGGGCGATCGAAACTCCCGCCTCCGTGGCTATATCTTTTATGGTGACTCGCTTCGTGCGCATATTTTTTGCGATTTTTTGCAATATCTGGGATTTTCTGTTACATTTGCAAAAGTAATTAAAACGTTTTAATAAACAAATTTTTTCGCAATTTTTTTGATTTTATCCCTTTCGGAATATGAAAACTTACGGTGAAGAGCGCTCATTCCTGGAGAGTTGCGGGGTTCGGGTCGTGGAGTTGTCCGACGAATCGGGCCGGGCGCGGGTCTGTCTGGTTCCGGCGTGGCAGGGACGGGTGATGACCTCGACGGCGGCCGGAACCGGGGGACCCGGCTACGGCTGGATAAACCGCTCGCTGATCGCTTCGGGGGTCCGGAAATCCCGGTTCAACCCTTTCGGCGGCGAAGAACGCCTCTGGCTCGGGCCCGAGGGCGGTCCCTTCTCTCTCTACTTCGCACCCGGCGCCGAGCAGGTCTATTCCAACTGGCAG
>ENA-UONT01002394-UONT01002394.1-human-gut-metagenome-genome-assembly--contig:-CS20-NODE-2394-length-13275-cov-3.687595_pt1 | contig 13275 bp, 10 predicted proteins | sample MGYA00242459_ERZ724006 | MGnify/ENA metagenome assembly ERZ724006 | reverse complement strand
AATAGATTTGAATAAAAGGAGGTGCTTGATTTCATTTTTTTGAAAAAATGGCTATTCTATTATAGTCCGAATTTTTTAATGGTTTATAGACTATTTAAATGGGTTTCTAAATAAAAAAACGCAGGCGTTATCGACCTGCGTTTTTTTATTTTTATAAGAATAATTTTTTATCCTGCTCTTTTTTCAGTGGACATGTAATATTTTCTTATTGAACTTTTTCGATGATGATTATCGGAGTTTGGGGTTGTTGATATAATGCTGCATGAAAGTTGTCTATCATGTAAAATCCGGTAACTTTACCGAGTGCCGATAAGAATAATTGCTCCGTTTTCATATCTGGACAAGCCATGCGGGTAGTTGCTACTTATGTAAAAGCTATTCCGAAAGCGGTTCCATCTAGAGAAATCCCTCCGAACATACGGTTACAGCCTGCAAATCCAGATAATTTTGCCTCTGGGATATCGATAACCATAGTCGGATTTTCTTCGGTGATTTTTTTTCCGTCGATAGTTGTGACTTTCCAAGAACCATTTAATAGATCTACCATTCGTTTTTCAAGGGTCATCACAGATTTCCCTTTTTCGTCACAGAATTTGATAGATAGCTCTTTGGTATCAGCTCGTTTATAAGAGCGGGTTTCGTTCAAAGCATTGAGGACAGTACGATCTGTAACTTCTGGTCGGCAGGCCTTCATCGTCGAGATGAGCGATTCGAAACGTAACCCATTCTCATTTTCGAAAAATGCAGTGCCGTTTATCACGTTGCAACCGTCGTTGCCGTAAATACGTCCGTTTGTGAGATCGAAAGTGATTTCTACTGGTGAATCGCCTATAACGGTTTTACCTTTGGCTGTTTTTATAATCCATGTCCCGTTGAGTTCTTCTCGATTTATAGAAATGTTTTTCTTCTCATTGGTTTGTGATGTGGGAGTTTGAGTTTGTGTCATACTTCCTTTTTCAGTCGTTTTACAAGATACTGCGGATAGAAGTAAAATAATGAATCCGGTAAAAAGAAAATTTTTCATTATATATATTTGTTTTGGTTATATGCAAAGATAACAAATAAATTCTCGAAAAGTAGGACATTTTTTTATTTGTTATATATTAGGCTAATTCTTTCCCTACATAAGTTCCTTTTTCTTTGAGATTCAGTATTCCCGGATATTCTGGTTGCTTGTACCGGACACAGAGAACTATAATAATGAATAATATGCTTGCAAAGATTGTCCAGCCCGTGATTTCTTTGAGAGCCGACAACATGGCTTGTACTTGAATGCGTCCCGATACTTGCATGGTCGCAAGAGTAGTCGCGGTTTCAGCACTATGTCCTTGCATGAATTGACAGCCTTTCACCGTTTGATTGAAGCTGCCTGCGATTTCTGGATTCATCAAGTCTACTCCTGTCGATAGTGTGGCCATATAATGTTGCTGACGTTCGTTCAATAAGTTGGAATAAATCGCTGTTCCTACGGTCGGCCCGATAATTGACCGGGCAAAGAGCATTACAAAAATCCAAGACGACATATATTTGAGAGGCAGGCGTATACTACCCAATACGGCACACATGGTATAGAGTATCATCATACCGGTCGAGCGCAGTATCGTGGCCCATATCATGTGTTCATAAAGACCCATGCTTTGGTATTGGAAATACATATATATGGCGTAGGCTGTGATGAAACTGAACCCGAATGCGAAGATATATTTGAAGGGTACCTTGAAAGCCGATAGAATCATGCACAATATGGCTCCTATTACATATCCTACCAATGAATAGTTTCCCAACATGGCATTTTGGAAATTGTCTATTTTCATGGATATGCTGGTGAATACGCTCACGAACATGGCGCTGCAATTAATCATCATAAGCATGATGAATGTTATTGAAGCGAAAATAACATTCTTATTTTTGGATAGGGGTGTTTCAAGTTTCCCTCAATAAAAATGAGAGCGGCCGTGGACAGTAGGAATAATATGGCGGCCAGCCGTATGTAGTAGTTGTCAAACCAGTCGAGTGTTTTACCATAAATCAGTATGAATGACCCAGCCATCATCATCAATGATGCGGCAATTACATCGCCGAATTGACGGAGATTGAAGTTGAGTTTTTTCAGATGCCTCTGATATTTCATGGTGGAAAGAACAACGACGATTGAGAGCATCAACATTCCCATCATATAGTAATAGACATATTGCCATTCATATTCATAGGCAAGCCATGCGGTCAACGAATTACCGGCTTGCGCGAAGAGCATGAAAAAGAGATAAATGATAGGTTGTGTGAGGCCTTTGGCTTGATCGTTCTTGTCGGCAACTACGGGATCGGTGGCTTCGGCTCCCGGGGTGATGATGTCGCTGGCCTCTATCTTAAATGCATACAGTATGAGAGCAAATAGATTTATCAAAGTGAGAGCCATGCGGATAAAACCCGTAATGAGACTGCATAACATGAGTAGTAACCAACTGTCTGTAATTGCACAAATATAGCTGAGCCAAAATAACAGAATGAAGCCTGTCATTAACATCATTTTGGGTCTCCTCACAGCCAAGACTCGTTGCATAAATGGTGCGAATACTACCATGCCGATTGCTCCGGCATAGCTTGCATATTGAATGTGCTCCGAGATAATTCCAAGACCGGACGACATCTCTCCACTATTTATGGTATATGCCCCGTTAATGAACATAATAGGGCAGAATAGCATGATGAGTATGATGATTCCCAGTGGTTTTGGAACCCAGTCGTAAAAAGGATAATTTTTTGTGTGAGCCATTTTTACAATTTAGCTTTTATAATAACCATCATTCCGGCTGCTAAGAGTCGGTTGTCTTCTTCCGATAATTCGTCGAACTCGATTCTTACAGGAATACGTTGTTGTATTTTTACGAAATTCCCGGCTGAATTATCGGTAGGTACTAAGGAGTATTTAGAACCCGTGGCTCCCGATATGGCCGATATGTGTCCCGAAAACTCTTTATCGGGAAAGGCATCGACTTTGATGCTTACTTTTTGGCCTTCGTATAAATTGGCTATTTGGGTTTCTTTATAATTGGCAATCACCCATTTTTGAGTATCGGGTATGATATAAGTGAGACTTTGACCGCCTTGTACAAATTGTCCGTCCTCTAAGGCCCGTCTTCCTAGTGTTCCGTCACAAGGGGCGGTAACTACTGTATAGGACAAATTTAATCGAGCCATTTCCAAAGCTGCTTGGGCTCTTAATATTCCGGCTTCGACCGATGCTTTGCGGTTTGTAACTTCGTTTACTCCCGAAGTGGCTGCGGCTTTTTGTTTTTTCAGAGCTTCTAACTTGGCGAGTGTTGCTGTTAACTCGGTTTCGAGTTGTTCCACTTGTATGGGGGTAGCCGCATTACGTTGTAATAAGTTGCGGTAACGAGTCAAGTCTTTTTGCAATTTGCTTATGCGTGTATTTATTTCCTCGATAGAGGCATCGTAAACCGAAGCAGTCGCCTGTGTCGTCGTCAAACTGGAAGATAAGATTGCAATTCCGTTTTCGGCATCTTTCAAAGCCGCCTCGGCTTCCGATACTCGTATACGGTATTCTCTATCGTCCAGAACAAGTAATGTGTCGCCTTTGTGTACGAATTGGTGTTCGGTGAAGTAAACTTTCTTTACATATCCCGGTACGCGTATGTTGATTGGCGATATATATTGTTCTATTTGGGCATCGTTGCTGGTTTCGCAGCGTTTGTAATTGAGAAAAAGGCAAGCCGCTTCATAAACTCCGTAGCATAGAACGATGATACCGATTGCATTTAATGTATGTTGTCCGAAACGCAATGCTTTTAATTTTTTACTCCGTTTATAATGAGAGCTATTTTCTTTTTTCATAATTGTAAAAGTATTTATATATACTGATTATTAATTTTACAGGATTATTGGGTGAGAATATCGAGTTGTTGGGTTAATTTCAGCAAATTCAATTCTGCTATTTTATAATTGTAGTGCGCGCTCAAATAGCCGTTTTGGGCTTCGGTTAATCGGAGCTCATCTTGTAGGAGCTCGGTCATGGAAGCTATTCCTTCTTTGTATTTATCGGTTGTAACCAAGTAAACTTCTTCGGCCAACTTGTAGTTGCTTTGTTGTTTTTCGTAATTGCGTTGATTGTTCATCAAATCCGATACCGAGTTGGTGTACTGTGTTTCTAGTTGTTTGCGGGTATTTTCCTGTTGGAGTACAGCTTTTCGGTATTCGACGTTGGCTTGTTGTTTTTTGGTGTGTTTGCTCAGACCATCGAAGATGGGTATTTTCAAGGACAGGCCGAAGTTGAATGATTCGTACCATTTGTTGGATATATGAGAGTGAAAGAAATGTTTGAATTTATCTGTATAAGCCGAATAAGCCAGTTGGCTGGTGAAATTGAGCGAAGGTATGTAACCTTGATTGATTATTCGTCCTTGTTTCTTTAATAATTGGGTTTGAGTATCCAGTAATTGGAGTTCATATAGCGAATCTGATAAACCATTGAAACGCACATTCCCGGTTATGTCGGGATTGAGCGGGGTAAGAGTTATCTCGTATTCCGAAGGAAGGTCAAGCGTATATTTCAGAAGGTTGAGTTGCTGGTTAAGCATAGCTTGGGCGTTGTGATATTGAACCCTCATATTTTCGAGATTTATTTCAACACGTTTTACATCTACGTCCATAGCCATTCCATTATCGAAGAATGCTTGTGTGATGTTGCGAAGGGAATCTAGACGGGCGATATTTCCTTCGATAATTTGTAATTGACAGATGGTCGTTTGTCCCAAGAAATAGAGTTTTCCTATTTCGACGATAAGATCCTCTTTGGCTTTTTCGTAAGACAATAGGTCTATTCGATTTACTAATTCCGAGATGGCGATACTTGTATATAGGGTCTGATTATATAATGGTAATTGCAGTTGTAAACCGCCATTGGCATTGTATCGTAGTGTCTTGGTGACGTTATAGGGAGTTCCATATTTGCTTCCGTCGGTTACCGAAACGGCCGGTTCGGGACTATTGGTAAAATTGGCGAAAGCATTGATGACCGGTAACAGTTTGAACCTGTTTTCAGAGATCCCGTATTTGCTTTTTTGGACATTTAGATTTTTATTTTGCAGAGAGAGATTATTCGCTATGCCCATTTCGATGCATTCTTTCAATGTCATCACTTGTCCAGATTGGGCATAATTGAGTGCAATAAATAAAAAACAGCACAAAAATACGCTAGTGACTTTTTTCATAAATTAATACCTATTTGTTCGGGGGACAAAGGTAGATTGAAAAAAGTCACTTTTTTAGAGGAAAAACAAACCAAAATTGTTCTAAAACACGGATTAAATATGGTTATTCTTCATTCCGTTTCGGATATCGGGTCGGGCGTATCAACAATCGTAAGGTGGCGTTATAGGTAAAATAGTACCAACACCAGTTTAGAAAAGTGATAATTTTATTTTTCATGCCTAATATGGAAACCAAATGAACTCCCATCCATGTGAACCAAGCCGGCCGCCCGTATAATTTTAGATAGGGCAAGTCGGCTACGGCACGATTACGGCCGATGGTTGCCATGTTTCCTTTATCTTTATAATGAAAAGGCGTTTCGAAACTATTCCGGTTCAAATTTTTTGCTAACAATTTGCTTTGTTGTATGGCTACCTGAGCTACTTGCGGGTGACCTTTGGGATAGTTTTTTTCGGTAAGCAGGGCTATATCGCCGATTGCGAAAAGGTTTTCACACCCGACGACCTGGTTGTATTCGTCTGTGACGATTCGTCTTCCTTTCCCTATGGACGTTTCTGGAATTCCTTTCAAAGGTTCGCCGGTGATACCTGCTGTCCAGATGAGGGTATGGCATTTTATTTTATCGCCGTTGTCAAAACTCACGTAAGTCCCGTCGAACGATTTCATGGTATGTCCGGTAATGACTTCGACTTCGAGTTGTTCGAGGTATTGTCGAGATTTGGTAGAGGCTTCTGTACTCATATTCTGTAATAGGCGGTCTGAACCTTCGACGATAACGACGCGCATATCGCAAGGACTGATCTCGGGATATTCTCGAGACAGAATGTACTTTTTCATTTCACCCAAAGCACCCGCTATTTCGACTCCGGTCGGGCCTCCGCCGACAACCGTGAAGCAGAGAAGCGTGCGGCGCGATTCGGGATCGGCGCAGGTACAGGCCCGCTCTAAACAGAATAGTATTTCATTTCTTAGTCGGATAGCCTCGGCAGTAGATTTCAGAGTATATACTCGTTCCCTTAATTCGGGCATATTGAAAAAATTATTGGTTGTGCCTGTGGCGAGTACCAAATAATCATAATTTATATTTCCTGTATTGGTCGTTAAAATTTGCTTTTGAGTATCTACTGCAAGAGCTTCTCCCATATGGAAACGGACGTGACGTAATTTACGTAGCTCTTTCCTAAAAGGAAAACAAATGGCGGCCGGTTCAAGTCCCGACGAGGCTATTTGATAAAACAGAGGAGGAAAGGCATGAAAATTTTTTCTATCGACTAAGGTCACTCTGAACTTTTCGGGATTAATTCGTTTGGCCAGTAAAAATCCGGCAAATCCGCCTCCGACGATAACGATGTGTTGTAGTTTTTTTTCTGTGCTCATGTCTGTGCAATTTTGAGGTATAAAGATACGAAAAAAGTTTCTTCTTTTTTATATAAGACATTTTGGCGTAAAAAATGTTCATTCGATGTGTTGGGAAAGAAAAATCTTATAAAATGCTCTCAGGGTTGTGTTGTTTTGTCATTATTTACGTACATTTGTCTGATAATCATGTTAAGGCATTTAATGAAACTTATATTCAAGTCAAATATCATATTTCTATTGCTGTCGTTTTCCTCTTTTTTATCTGTGGCGCAGATTAATACCGATAGAGTGATGAATATCGGACGTAATGCACTTTATTTTGAGGACTATATTCTGTCGATGCAATATTTCAATCAAGTAATAAAGGTAAAGCCGTATATGGCCGAGCCTTATTTTTATAGAGGAGTTGCGAAGTTGAGCCTCGATGATTTTAAAGGGGCAGAAGAAGATTGTACCCTTTGTATCGAACGTAATCCTTTTATTGTCAATGCCTATCAAGTTCGGGGGATTGCCCGACAGAATCTTGGGGATTATCAAGGCGCTATCGACGACTATACCGAGGGTTTGCGTTATGCCCCCGAAGATAGGTCTTTTTTGAATAATAAGGCTATTGCCGAAGTGCAGTTGAAAAAATATGACGAAGCCGAAAAAAGTTTCGATAAACTCATAGCTTTGCATCCGAACTATTACAACGGTTATATGAGTAGGGCCCAATTCTATTTGGAGAAGGGCGATACGATAAAAGCGATTGATGATATAGATAAAGCTATTTCGATAGATAAATATATATCGGGAGCATATGCTCAACGGGCTATTATTAAAGTGTTGCACGATGCCGATTATGATTCGGCTTTGGCCGATATGAACGAGGCTTTGAGGCTCGATCCCAAAGAAGTGTCTTACTATTTCAATAGGGCTCGTATAAAATATCATCAAGATGATTTGCAGGGAGCTATGGCCGATTATGATTATATATTGAAACTTGATCCCGATAATACGATGACCTACTACAATCGGGGATTATTGCGTATGCAAGTAGGTGAACGGAATAAGGCTATATCCGACTTTACAAAAGTAATAAAGGCTGAACCGGACAATTATTTCGCAATTTATAATCGAGCTTTGTTATATGATATGATCGGGAATTATAGAAAGGCTATTTCTGATTTTAACGTAGTTTTGGAACAGTACCCCGATTTTGCCGCGGGTTTTTATGCTCGCTCTGAGGCGAAACGGAAAATGGGCGATATGAAAGGCGGTGAAAAGGATTTCATGCTAGCTATGGATTTACAAAAGAAGACCCAGTATGAACCGATCGATGAAAATACAGTAGCTTCGAATAATAGTAAAAAATCGGGACAAGCAGCCGATGAGCGGTCTGAGTCTGATAAAAATATTAATAAGTTCAATCAAATATTGGTAGCCGATGCCCATACCGAATATAAGCCGGAATATGAGAATAAAATTCGGGGACGGGTACAAGATCAGAATGTGCAAGTATCCGTACAGCCAATGTATGTGCTTACTTATTATGAAAGACCCGATGCCGTTCGTCAGAATATTTATTATGTAAGGGAACTCGAAGAGTTGAACGATACCCATGTGTTTAGCAAGAAATTATTGCTTACGAATGCCGAGGCGGCACTGCTATCCGATCAGGTAAACTATCATTTCTCTTCCATAAATGATTATTCCCGTCTTATAGAGATAAATCCTTCTAATCCATTGGCCTATTTCGGTCGAGCTGTCGATTTTATGCTTGTTCAGGATTTTTCTAGTGCTCTTGACGATTTGAATAGAGCTATTATGACGAGTCAAAATTTTACGTTAGCCTATTTCCTTCGGGCTGTTGTAAGAGCGAAACAAATAGAATATCAACTTTCGGCGGAGTCTGTACAGAGTATAGATTTTCAACAGGTGCGCTCGAAAAACTCCAAAGATTTCTCTTTGTCTGGATTACCGGCAGTGGGAAATGAGAGCTTGAAAATGGAATATGAGATGGTGCTGCGTGATTATGAGAAGGTGATAGAGTCTGCACCGCGGTTTATATATGTATATTACAATCGTGGAAATCTGCGTTGTTCCCAGCAAGATTATAGGGGTGCTATTGCCGATTATACCGAGGCGATACGGTTACGTCCCGATTTTGGAGACGCTTATTATAACCGAGGGTTAGTCTATTTAAAACAAGGCGATACGGTTAAAGGTACGGCAGATTTGAGTAAAGCGGGAGAGTTGGGAGTTGTGGCTGCGTATAACTTGTTGAAACGAATGAGCGATTAAAAGATTTTTATAAATATCCGTTTGGGTAATGAAATAATTATTATTTTTGTGCCTTGGAAAAAGAGGCGCAGTCATGTGTCTCTATTATTAAATGTATAAAATAGAAACGTTTTTTGAAAAACGTTGAAAATAGATAAGGACAGAAAAATGATGATTAAGATTACGTTTCCCGATAATTCGGTAAAGGAATTTGAATCTGGTATTACACCTTTACAAATAGCCGAGAGTATAAGTCCAAGATTGGCTCAGGAAGTTCTTGCGGCGACAGTCGATGGACAGGAGTGGGATCTTTCTCGTTCCATAAACGCAGATGCTGCTATTAAACTTTTCAAGTGGGACGATCCAGAGGGAAAACATGCATTTTGGCATTCTTCGGCACACTTGTTGGCCGAGGCATTACAAGAACTATATCCCGGTATTAAATTCGGTATAGGCCCGGCTATCGAAAATGGATTTTATTATGACGTGGACCCGGGGGATGCTACTATTACGGCGGCCGATTTTCCTACGATAGAGGCTAAAATGCTCGAATTGGCGAGCCGTAAAGAACCGATTGTTCGGAAAGAAATATCGAAGGCCGATGCTCTCGACCGATTCGGTAAACGTGGAGAAGAATATAAAGTTGAACTTATCAGCGAACTCGAAGACGGTACGATAACTACTTATACGCAAGGTGCGTTTACCGATTTGTGCCGGGGACCGCATTTGCCCAATACGGGGCTTATCAAGGCCGTGAAGATAACTTCTTTGGCCGGGGCATATTGGAGAGGCGATGAGAAGCGCAAACAATTGGTTCGTGTATATGGCATCACGTTCCCGAAGAAGAAGTTACTCGATGAGTATCTTGTTTTGATGGAAGAGGCGAAAAAACGAGACCATCGTAAAATTGGCAAGGAAATGGAGCTCTTTGCTTTTTCTTCCAATGTGGGGCCGGGATTACCTCTTTGGTTGCCGAAAGGGACACAACTGCGGGATCGTCTTGAAGCTATGTTGCGTAAAGTTCAAAAACGTTTTGGGTATTTGCAGGTGATTACTCCTCATATAGGAAATAAGATGTTGTATGTGACATCGGGGCATTATGCCAAATATGGGAAAGATTCTTTCCAGCCCATTCATACGCCGGAAGAAGGAGAAGAATATTTGTTGAAGCCTATGAACTGTCCGCATCACTGTGAGATTTATAAGGTGACACCGCGGTCTTATAAAGACCTCCCTCTTCGTTTTGCAGAGTTTGGTACAGTTTATCGATATGAACAAAGTGGTGAGTTGCATGGTTTAACTCGTGTACGTAGTTTCACCCAAGACGATGCGCATATATTCTGTCGTCCGGATCAGTTGAAAGACGAGTTTTTGAAAGTAATGGATATTATATTCATTATCTTCAAAGCTTTGAAGTTCGATAATTTCGAAGCCCAAATCTCTTTGCGCGACCCTAACAATCGCGAGAAGTACATCGGTAGCGATGAAAATTGGGAAAAAGCGGAGCGGGCCATTGTCGAGGCTTGTGAAGAGAAGGGGTTAAAAGCCAGAGTCGAATATGGTGAAGCTGCATTCTATGGTCCTAAACTCGATTTCATGGTTAAAGATGCCATCGGCCGGCGTTGGCAATTGGGAACCATACAAGTGGATTACAACTTGCCGGAACGTTTCGAACTCGAATACACCGGTAGCGATAATCAGAAACATCGTCCGGTAATGATTCACCGGGCTCCTTTCGGTTCTATGGAAAGGTTTGTTGCAGTTCTCATCGAGCATACGGGCGGAAAATTCCCGTTGTGGCTTACTCCCGATCAAGTGGCTGTTCTGCCTATAAGCGCTAAATTTAACGACTATGCACAACAGGTTGTTAGCGAATTGGCCGAGAAGGATATTCGGGCATTTGTCGATGACAGGAATGAAAAGATAGGGCGGAAGATTCGCGATAACGAACTGAAAAGAATCCCTTATTTGCTCGTTGTTGGTGAAAAAGAGGCTGAAAATGGTGAAGTTTCTGTAAGAAAACAGGGTGAAGGTGATAAAGGTTCGATGAAAATTGCTACCTTTGCCGAAAATTTAAATGCAGAAGTAGAAGAATTACTCAAAGAATGGTAGTCTGAATGGATAAAAAACCGCAACCGCAACCGCAGTCTAATAGGCCAAACAAGCCTATGCCTGCAAAAAAGAATGATATAAAAGACCAATATCGTGTCAATGAACGTATTCGGGCGAAAGAAGTTCGTTTGGTCGGTGACAATGTAGAGCAAGGGGTATATACCATACAAGAAGCTATACATATGGCTGATGAACAAGGTCTTGACTTGATAGAAATTTCGCCTAATGCAGTGCCGCCGGTATGTAAGATTTTAGATTATCAAAAGTTTCTCTATCAGCAGAAAAAACGTCAGAAAGAGCAGAAAGCTAAGTCGACGAAGATTGTTGTTAAGGAGATTCGTTTCGGACCTCAAACCGATGATCACGATTATAATTTCAAATTGAAACATGCCATCGGTTTTCTGAACGAAGGAGCAAAAGTGAAGGCTTATGTCTTTTTTAAGGGTCGTTCTATTCTGTTCAAGGAACAGGGTGAAGTGCTCTTGTTGCGTTTCGCGAACGATTTGGAAGACTATGGAAAAGTGGAGATGATGCCAGTTCTGGAAGGTAAGCGTATGATCATCATGATAAGCCCGAAGAAAAAATAAATAGGATATTTGACAAACTATTCATTCAATTATAAAATTAAAATTTAGTAAAATGCCAAAGATTAAAACTAATTCCGGTGCCAAAAAGAGGTTAGCCCGTTCCGGGACAGGAAAAATAAAGGGGAAACCAGCTTTAAAAAGGACCATTTTGGCGAAGAAAACGAAGAAGCAAAAAAGAAATCTTACTCACATGGGAACGGTAAATACCGTTGATGTAAACAATGTAAAAGCATTGTTGGGTATGAAATAAGCTTCGGCGATTTCTAAAATTTTTCTCAAAAAAGAGTAGTTTCAAATTTTATTAACCGAATGTTTTTAGCTTGAAGTTTACCTTGAACGGTAGCGCTAACATTCAAAACAGAAAAAACTATGCCAAGATCAGTAAATCACGTTGCTTCAAGAGCAAAAAGAAAAAAGATTCTTAAACTTACCCGCGGTTATTATGGTTCTCGTAAAAACGTTTGGACCGTTGCCAAGAATACTTGGGAAAAAGGTTTGACGTATGCTTATCGTGACCGTAAAAATAATAAACGTAATTTCCGTGCGTTGTGGATTCAACGTATCAATGCGGCTGCACGTCTCGAAGGTATGTCTTATTCTAAGTTAATGGGTGCACTGCATAAAGCAGGAATCGAAATTAATCGTAAAGTCCTTGCCGATTTGGCAATGAACAATCCCGAAGCATTCAAAGCTATCGTTGAGAAAGTAAAATAAGACAAAGGGATTTGTGGTTTTATATAAAAAATTAGGGGTTGCCATTCATGGTAAACCCCTAATTTTTTTATTGAAAATATTTTGTTTATTCAAAGTATTTGGTTAGCTTTGTATCAAAGACAAGAGAAAGCCCGGTCGTATCAAAGTAGATTGGGAAACTCATCAAAAATTATGAAATGCCGAGACAAGCTTTTCGTTCCAATGGCGGGCCACGCCTTTCGAGGTATGCTTAGCACGGTGGATTACAAAGGGGCGAAGGCTCTCAAATCCTGTCTTTCGGAGTTTCATCGCATCCTTTGATACGACCCCTTATATAGCCCGACTTTTATAGAGTCGGGCTTTTTTTAGTGTAAAATTTGATATTATGAATAAAAAGTTGAACTTTGGCGAAGTCATAAACTTTGTCCCAAACAACATTGCATAATACTTATCCACTCGTCTTTGTGTATTTAGCAAATATCTCCTCTAAATACTCTTTGGGCATAAAGCCGGTTTCTACCCTTTTATGTACGAATAAATTATCTTTGTACACAATCTCTCCGAGTTGATATTTTAACTCATCTTCGCTGACTTCGCCTTTATTGAGGTTTGCTATGGGGACAGCAATCCAATCTCCGTCATCTTGGCTTCGCCACACATATGCGGATTTAGTCATTACATATAGAGAATTTCGATCTTCCGAAAATCCAAATTTGTCTACCACATACTCCCGATCTCTGTTATTATTCCGCCAAAATACAGCGTTTTCGGTCAGATTGGCTGCATAAGCTATCAAAGGATCATCATTGTATTCCTGCGGGGTACATGGGTATTCATTGGGTTTATCATTATCGAAATAGATTTCTTGGGCTGCTCCGGGTGTTAACGAGGGCATAACATTCTGCTTTCTTTGTTCCGGCTCATCGGGACGTTCATATGAACGAGGCGGAATTTGACCCCAACCGTTTAAGGAATCGGATTGCAACTTGTCAATTTCGTCTACATTCGATGACTGACCGTCATTTTGCGAAAT
>ENA-UONT01002377-UONT01002377.1-human-gut-metagenome-genome-assembly--contig:-CS20-NODE-2377-length-13352-cov-5.690682_pt1 | contig 13352 bp, 12 predicted proteins | sample MGYA00242459_ERZ724006 | MGnify/ENA metagenome assembly ERZ724006 | reverse complement strand
TTATACAGGGACATTGGTTTGTACTTAGCGAGCGCGGTTGTATCGTATAGCGTACCGTAACTGTTCGCCTTTGGTTTTCTAGGGTCCACAGCCCTTACGACTGCCCCCGGGAGTTCGTATACCTTCTCTCCGTTCAAATCGAGAAGACCTTTTTTCGTATTTTCGAGATAGCGGTTCATTGCGTTTTTTTCCGTTTCCGGTTCGAAAGGATTCTTTCTCAGGAAGGCAGGTCTCGGATAGGATTCTTCGATGGCAACCGCCTGCACGGGCTTTCCCCTCCTGGTCTTCGCCGTCACCATGAACAGGGTGGTGTCCCGGAAGTCGAGCCCGTCGATCAGGAAGTTTCCCCGTTCGTCTGCGACCGCGGTTCCGAACACGTTTTCTCTGTTAAGGGCTACGGCGGTCACCCTGGCCAGCGGCGCGTCCTTTCCCATCATTCCGGTCACGTGTCCCGCGATGAACTGCCCGTGCTCGCAAAACCGCTCGGGCCTGAACGCGGCGGTGTCTGCGATCTTCGCGAAGTCGAACCTTCTCCACCCGCGCGTACGCATGAGCAGATCCCTGTGATGCCTGGTCGCAGGGGATTCGTCGCGGAAGTAATACCCCGGATTGCGGACATATCCTCGTATATCGGAAGTCATCAGCAGGTTCGCGCGAATGTCCTCTCCGAGCGAATCGGTCGCGACGGTTTTCCTGTCCGTCACGCTGACCGAGCAGTCTGCCCCCAGCGGCGTCGAGTCAGCCGCAGTCAGCCTGATCCGGATAACGACCTTCTGCCTGGGCTCGTAGCGCGGTTTGTCGGAGGCCGCCTCCCACCTTTCCCGGTCGTGCGGATGGGCCACGAACAGGATTCGCTCGCTGCGCGTCCTGAGCGAGCTGTCGATCAGCACGAGGTGGAGTATTCCCTCGGGTATCGAATCGGTCTTCCACCGTCCGGTCGGATTCATCGGGTTCAGGTTTTGTATTCCGATGCATTTTCCACGGACGTGCGCGACGACGGTCATGGGTTCGAACTCCTTGTCCGGATCTCGGTTTACCCGGTAACGGACTTCGTCCGGGGTCTGCACGGCCGCGAGCGCATACCCGTCATCGTCGACTTCAGGGAGCTCTACGCGCAGCGTATCCCCCGTGCGCGCCGCCACGGTCGCAACGTAGCGTTCCCCTGTCTTCGGGATGATCAGAAACGATCCCATTCCGTCGTGCTCGCTGGCGAATCGGGCGACGGTATCCCCGTCCGCAGTCGTTACGACGCCTTCGACCTCGGCCGTGCGAGCGTCCGATCGTTCGGCCCTGAAAGCGACGATCTGCGGCACGCCGGGCACGAGGTCTCCCCCTTCAGGCATAAACTTTACGGCCACGCGCACGGAGTCCTCGGGAAAGAAGAACTCTTTTTTGAAGAAGAGCTCGTCCTGGTCTATCGCGGTGCTTACGTACCCTCCTTGCCGTATGGAATCGGGCGGCAGGTCTACGAATACGGCTCCTGTTACGGTGGTTTTCTGCTGCGCTCCGGATATTCGTTTGCCATTGCGGTCGAACACCTCGAACCGGACGTTTACGTCCGGATAGGGTTCGCTGTCCGGGCCGGTGAATCGCACGATGGCCTGGGGGGTTCCGTTTTTGGGATCGGTGTATGTTACCGCGGCGTTTACGCGTCCGGATAGGGAGTTTCCGATGCGGATGTTTCTTTGGAAGAAGAATGCGGGGTCGAAGTTCGTCATCCATCCGGTGTATGCCCGGAGCGTATAATCCCCTGCGGGGAATACGTGTGGAATCTCGAAGTTGTTGGCGAAACCGCACGAATCCCGCTTTATTTTCTTTGCGAGCACGGTTTTTCCTTTCCGGTCTACGATGTCTACGTATATGAAGTTGGACAGGGTGTCCGTCCTGTGCTCGGTCGCATCCACGAGGTATGCCTTGAACCAAATTTTGTCTCCGGCCCCGTAGTAGGGTTTGTCCAGATGAAGCCACAACTTCTCCTGATGGCGGGCACGCTCCGCCTGGAGAAAATCGACGATACGAAACGGAATCTCTGTCGGATCGGCGGCCCGCAACGGGATCGACGAAAGAATCGATAATAAAATTAAGAAAGATCGGAGAGTTGTTTTCATATTTCGCATAATTATTTTTATATTCATAGTGAAGTTAATTAATATTACGGAATATTGCAAAGCGCTTCTATGAAATTGCGTATTTCGACACGAGGGTGCTGTATAAACAAAAAAAGCCTGCATGAATCGCACATGCAGGCCCTGTTCCCGAACAGATAAACTATCGGACGTTATAAGCCGGGTTAGAGCAGTTGGAATTTGTAGAGTTTTGCGCCGTCGTCGGCGATGCTGACGCCGTAGACGACATTCTCGTCTTCTTGATAATAGATTTTGGTCAACGGTTTGTCCGATTCGTAGCAGGCGACCGGATTGCCGTTCCAGTCGAAGACCATCAGGTAGTCGCAGTCGTCGACGCCGGCCCGATGTTTCTCAATGGATTTACCCGAATAGATGGCGCAGAAACGGTCGTTCCCCGCCGATACGTCGTAAAATCCGTTTTTGTTGGTGCGGCGTATGCTGACTACCTCGCCTTCGATCACGACGTCCGCATAATGGAAATCGAGGCTGCATACGTTGACGATCGAGTCGTTGCGGATCGCGCTGATGTCGATCAGCCCGCCGTTGTAGTTGACGTAGACGAGACGCTGGTGGTCGGGGCTGATGGCGAGCCGACCGCTGAGACAGATCCTGCTTTTGATGTGGTTGTCCAGTTTCCGGTACTCTTCCCGCACCGGGTATTCGCCGAAAAACCGGACGCTGCTGTCGGCCGTATTATAATACAGGTACATTCCGCCGTCGACACATCCCGTGAAGATAACGCACCGGTCACCCCCGACGGCTGAAATATAGGGACCGTATTCTTTCGGAGCAGGGAAAAAACGCTGGACGGAATCTCCGTTTGACGAGATTTCGATCACATAACGCTTGTTGCTTTCGACGGCCGTAATTTTCCCGTCTCCGGATGGAGAGAAAGCCGACATTTGCAGTACTTCGCCCGGCCCGTTGCCTTTCCGCAGCAGCACTTTCCGAGTGTTGTCTCTCAGATCGACCGAAATAACGACGTCCTTCGACCCCTGACACTGTACGAAAACCACCGAATCCCGTACGGCGATGGCTTTCGGCAGGAAAGCCTCGCAGCTATCCAAATCGAGCACTTCGGTTCCTGTAATCGGCATAACGGAACCGAAATACTCGACGGGGCTTCCCGGAAGCCTTTTATCGTTTTGACAGGCGGAAAATAAGGATGCGCACAGACCGGCGCAGACGAGGGTACGCAAGGTGATCATTTGTTTCGCATGCCTTCTGTAGCTGAGTCCGGTTCACTTCCTGTCCCATGTATTATGCAATAACCAGACACATTTTCACATTCTCCGGAACCACCGCTCTCCGAATCGGCCAAAGCCTCTATATTTTTATGGAGCAGATTAACTGTTTCCGTGCTCTCATCCGACGAAAAAACGAAATAGGATACGACGGATACTACTAAGAACAGACTAACGATAGCTAAATACCAAGTTTTTTTCATTTTTTATTAAAATTGCACTACAAAAGTGCCTAAGACTCTGATCTTTTTTATTCCTTTTTTGTTTCTTTTTTATGCCGTTCGGAATTTATATTATTACATTTGTCCTCACAGATATTATCTAATAACTTAAATATATGAAAATAAGGTTAAGAATAAGTTTAGTCGTGGCTATTATTGCCGTTGTGGGATTACTGTACCTGCAATATGTTTGGATTCAAAAGTTATATTTGATTGAACAAAATCGTATTCGAATTACAGCACTCTCCGTGTTGGATGTTGTAATGGCAGATGAACTTGTAACAAGCAGTCTTGAATGGCAAAAACGGTATTTTGACAGAGGCAAAACCCTTCCTCATTCTACGATTTCTTATGATATTGAGGGTTTGGAAATTGTTGTGATTCGAGAAGGGTTTCCTAAAATCAGAAAAAAGTATGATTCGAGAGATGAATTTTTCCGTTTTCAGCGATGGAATTTAGCCAGATACCATTTCAGCGGAATGAACCTTTCTCGATTGGATTCTGCCTATGCAAAACATTTGGCAAAGTACGATATCAAATTGCCGTATGTTATCGAAAAGATAGACTGTGCGACGCAGAAGCCTATCGGGGCGACTGTCAGTCGGGATGTCAGCAAGAATTACGGGCTCGTGACCGATTCGCTGCCGTTGGGGATCGACGGCAAGGCCGCGTTGGTCGTCCGTTTCGACAATTCGTATTCGGCGATGTTCCGCCATATGCAGCGTTTTCTGGTGTCGTCCATCGAGATCGTCGTAATTCTCATTCTGATCCTGTACTTCTTGATCTATACGATATTTTATCAGAAACGGGTGTCCGAACAACTCAAGAACATGTCGCACGAGATGAGGAATCCGATCGCGTTCTTACAGCGGGTGCTGGATTCGCTGCCCGATGCCCAGCGGCGGAGCAGGCTCGTGAAGGTCGGCGAATTCAAAATCACGCTGGCCAATCTAATGCTCGATAAGTTGTTGACGATCAAGAAAGCGAGAATCGACATACATCCCGAAGAGTTCAGCGTCCGGCAGTTGCTCGACAACGTGATGATGCAGTACGAACTGATGCTGGAACCGACCGGCAAAATCAAGTTGGAGTACGAGACGACGCAGGAGTTGATCACTGCCGACAAACTGTGTTTTCTGAACGCGATCGTCAATCTGGTGGACAATGCGATCAAGTATTCGTCGGGAGCTCCCGACATATTCGTGCGGTGCTTCACGGCCGGCGATTACTTGTGCGTTTCGGTGACCGATCACGGCGTCGGCATTCCGAAGAAATACCTCAAACGGATCTTCCGGCGCGAGTTCCGCATCCCGAAAGGCAAGACGGTACGGTGCACCGGATTCGGTATCGGCCTGAGCTACATTAAGATGATTGCCAAAGCCCACAAAGGTAAGATCACGGTCAGCAGTATTTACAAAAAAGGTAGTACCTTTACGCTATCGATACCCAAAAATAGATAAGGATTATGGATTCTCAAATTGCCAGTTATTCGTTATTGTATGCGGAAGACGACCAATGGTTGGCGGAACTGATTATCGCCAGTTTGCAAAAGGACGGGTATGAAGTGATCTATGCTCACGACGGTTTCGATGCGCTGGCCAAATACAGACGGTTGCATCCCGACATCATTTTGCTCGACATACGAATGCCCGGACTGGACGGATACGAGGTCGCCAAGGAAATCCGGAAGGAAGACCCCGGAGTGCCGATTTTGTTCCTGACCGTTCTGTCCGATCCGAAAGATGCGATCAAGGGATTGAGCGTCGGCGCAGACGATTACATCCGCAAGAGCGTTGCGGTGGAGGAATTGAAAGCCCGTCTGATTTCGAAACTGCGGAACCAGCGTCCGAAGTTGAAACGGATTCTCGATATCACACCGCGCACGACGCTCAATACGATCAGTCACGAGATTACCATCGACGGCGCCGTTCACAAGCTGACGCAGAAAGAATACGAGTTGATTTACCACTTCTGCCATCACATGAACGTGATTCACGAAAGACCGGCGTTGGAAGATCTGCTGTGGCCGGGAAATACGAACGGAAACAATTACCTGAATAAATGCATTTCGAGCGTCCGCGGGATTCTGCGCCGCGACGATGCGATCCAGATAATTACCTACAACCGGGCCGGCGTGATGTTTTGCATCAAGGATTCCGAAGAGACGGAGGAAAAGCAGGAAGGTTGTCTACAGGAGTGATCGGCTTGCGGATATAAAAATAAACGATACGGACGACCGCGCGGTCGTCCGTATCCTCCTCGTTGAAGAAAAAGTCGTCTTTGCTCGGGTAATCGGGCCAGATATCTTCGATGCTTTCGTAGATCTCGCCTTCGTCCTCGATCTCTTCGAGATTTTCGATGACTTCCAGCGGGGCACCCGAACGCGTAGCGTAATCGATCAATTCGTCTTTAGTGGCAGGCCACGGAGCATCTTCCAGTTTCGACGCCAATTCTAATGTCCAGTACATGATCGTATGAGTTTTTGGTTATATATTCGGATTTTAGTTTGCAAAATTAAAAAAAAATTCATTTATCGTACACCCAGAGTATTTCTTTTACGTTAAAATCTTCGGTGAGCCTGCGGCCGAGGACGTAAAAGTAGTCCGATAAACGATTGATATACTGTCTAATGTATTCGTTCACAGTGTGTTGTTCAGACAGGGTCAGGACGATCCGTTCCGTTCGGCGGCAAATCGTGCGGCAAATGTGGCACAGCGATACGGCCGGGTGTCCGCCGGGCAGCGTGAATTTCGCGATCGCCGGCAGCGTAGACTGCATGGCGTCGATCCGGTTTTCGAGAAACAGCGCTTTTTCGGGGCCGAATTCCGGCAGGTATTTAGGCGCTTCGCCTTCGGTCGCCAGGTGAGAGGCAGCCCGCATCAGATGGTCGAGCACCGCCAGCAGGTCGTCCCGGTAAGGCGACAGGCGGGGCGTGTCGTCCAGGTTGTCGCGCAGGTAGGCGGTAAAGGACATCAGTTCGTCCACGGTGCCGTATGCCTCGAGGCGGGGGTGGTTTTTGGGAACCCGCTGGCCTCCGACCAAGGAAGTGGTTCCTTTGTCTCCTTTTTTCGTGTACACTTTCATCGTTCGGAATGTTTAATAGGTTATATGCGGTAGTGTTGGGGCGGAAGTTTGGGGTTGAAAAAGTAAATCGTCATGACGCGCCGGTCTACGCTGACGCACGGGTAATGCTGCCAAATCTGTTGCGCGAAGCGCCAGTGGCGCGCGCTCCGGTGCGGAGACAGGATGATCATGCAACCTTTGTCTTCCGAGACCCGGTGCGCCGTCGCCGCGATGGTTTCCAACGTCACGTCCGGAAGCAGTATGCAAAGGTTGCGCCCGGATGCCGGTTTCGGAGGGCCTACGTTCGGGATCAGCGTAAAACTGTCCAGCCGGCAATGCGTGTAAAGGTTCTGGATTTTCACCGCGTGCCGGTGCCCTACCCGCTTGCTGCGCAGCGCGTCGTAAAGCGTCGTATCGCAACCGGTAATCCGGTCTTTCATAAATACGTTCCGGACAATGCCGTACATGAACGGCGAATGGATGCCGTGTCCTCGCCAATGGCGGACATGGATGTGCGCCCTGACCCGGAAGTAGCCTCTGAAAAGGCGTTGTTTTATCTTTTTAATACCGTTCATAGCCTTTATTTATTTCCGAGCATCTGTCCGGCCAGATGTCCGGTCGAATAGGCGATCTGCAGGTTGTATCCGCCCGTATCGGCGTCGATGTCGAGTAATTCGCCCGCGAAATAGAGCCCTTTTACCAGACGCGATTGCATCGTTTGCGGATCGACCTCTGCGGTCGAGACGCCGCCGGCGGTGACAATGGCCTCCTCGAACGGGCGATAGTCGCTGATCGGCAGCCGGAAAAGTTTCAGTTGCCCGACGATTTTATCGAGTTCCGGAGCTTTTACGGCATTTAGCGGCAGCCGTTCGGGTATTTGCAGACTGGCTGCGAACGGACGGATCAATTGTGCGGGAAGCAATTTGCGCAACAGACTGCTCAGCGGCGCCTGCGGGCCGAGTGTTTCGGCTTCCCGGGCGATCCGTTCTCTCAACTGGGTCGGGTTCAGCGCCGGTTTCAGATCGAGGTCGACGGCGACTCGCTGTCCGTCGATTAGCGCGTCCACGGCCTGACGGCTCATCCGCAGGGTCACAGGGCCGCTGACGAAAGGGGTGAATTCGAGTTCGCCGAATTCCTGTTGAACGTAGCGGTCGTCGATCGCCAGGCGGGCGGATATGTTTTTCAGGCGCAAACCTTTCAGACTCTCCGCAAACGGGAGCGACGTTTCGAGCGGAGTCAGCGACGGCCGGATTTCGACGATGGCGTGGCCGAGCCGGTGCGCCAGCAGGTAGCCGTCGCCCGTGGAGCCGGTAGCCGGATAAGAAGCGCCTCCCGTGGCGAGCAATACGCAGGAGGCCGTCACCCGTTCCGAGTCGTTTCGGGCCGTGCTTAGCGTAACTCCCGAAACCCGGCCTCCCGCGGTGTGCACTTCGGTCACCCGGGTATGGCATACGATCTGCGCTCCCTGTTCCCTGCTCCACCGCACATGGGCGTCGGCAATGTCCCAGGCGCGTCCGCTGGCGGGGAAAACCCGTTCTCCGCGTTCGATGGTCAGCGGAACGCCGATCCGTTCGAAAAAAGAGACCGTTTCCCGGTTGCCGAACCGTGCCAGCGCAGGGGCGAAAAAGTCGGAAGAGCTGCGGACTTTTTGCAGGAATTCCTCCGGCCGCCGCATGTTGGTCAGGTTGCAGCGGCCTTTGCCGGTGATCCGGACTTTCCGCTGCGGCTTTTCCATCTTTTCGCAGACCAGGACGCTGAATCCGGCCTGTGCGGCTATCCCCGCAGCCATGATCCCGGCGGCCCCTCCGCCCGCTATGATAAGGTCGAAATTCCTCAATTCCGTAAAATTTTCCACAAAGATAAAAATTTCGGAGTGTTTCTTTCCGGTTCCCGAAAAAATCCGTAGATTTGCGATCCCCAATAGCTCTAAGGAAGATGTTAAGCAGAAGATTATTAAGGATTAAGATTGTCAAAGCTCTTTATTCGCATTTTAAGTCGGAGTCGGACTCCCTGATCGTTTCGGAAAAAAATCTGCTGTTCAGCATCGATAAGACCTACGAGCTTTACCATCAGTTGCTGTGGCTCGTCGTAGACGTGGCGAATTACGCCGAAAACCGGATCGAACTCGGGCGCCGCAAAAAATTGCCTACCCCCGAAGAATTGAATCCGAATACCCGATTCGTCGATAACCGCGTGATCGCGGCGATCCGGGACAGCGAAGAGCTGACCGATTAACTGCAGCTTAAAAAGCTGGGATGGGTGCAGTATCCCGAACTGATCAAGAAGCTCTATATACTGTTGACCGACAGCGATTTCTATCGACAGTACATGAACGGTTCGACGGGGTCTTTCAAAGGAGACGCCGCTCTGGTCGAAAAGTTTTATACCCGGATCGTTTGCGAGTGCGAGGCGCTGGAAGAGGTGATCGAGGAGCAATCTATTTTCTGGACGGACGATGTCGATTTTGCGACGATCATGGTGCTGCGCACGTTGTCGGACATGCGGGAGGGCCGACAGGAACTGCCGTTGCTACCCCAGTATAAGAGCGACGACGACAGGGAGTACGTCCGGGAGCTTTTCCGACATGCGCTGGTGCACTTCAGAGAATACGCCGAATACATCGGCCGTTATACCAGCAATTGGGAAGTGGAGCGGATCGCATTCATGGACAACGTGATCATGGTGGCCGCGATGTCCGAGCTGATCGCTTTCCCGTCGATTCCCGTAAAGGTTACCCTGGACGAATTCATCGAAATAGCCAAATATTACAGTACGCCGGGTAGCAGTACGTTCATCAACGGCGTGCTGGACAAGGTGGTCGAAGCGCTTACGGCCGAAAAGCGCATCCAAAAGACGGGACGCGGATTGCTGGACAAATAGCCGTGAATGGCACTCATATTGCTTCCGTTCTCATGCGGAAACCGATCGTCGTGGAAAAACAGTTTTTGATCATAGGTTTGTTATGCTTCGCTTGTTCCTGCGGAACGGGCGGCAAGAAGGTCGTCCCGGACAAAGCCGGTGCGACTGTGATCGCGTTGACCGATTCCGTAAGAACGGATACGGTCGATTTGGGGCGGATTCACGCCGGGGAAGTTATCCGCAGGGATTTGTCGCTGCGTAACGGGAGCGATCGTCCGATGATCATTCTATCGGCGGCGACCAACTGCGGATGCACGACGGTTGATTTCGAACGGGAACCGGTGCAGCCCGGCGCGGAGGCGGGATTCGTTTTCGAATTCGACAGCAAAGGCTTCTCCGGATATCAGCTCAAACACATCACCCTGCGTACCACGCTGTCCAAACAGCCTTTTACGCTGGTCGTCATCGGGGAAGTCGAATGATTTCCCGGATAAATAAAGCTGAATTTGTTCCGGAATAAGGTTGCGAAATTCCGAGAATCCGTTAACTTTGCAGAAAACTTTTAATATTGATTATTATGAATTTGACAACAATTATGCTCCAGGCTCCGGCTGCCGGAGGATCGGGCGCGTCTCTGCTGATTATGATGGTGCTGATTTTTGCGGTGATGTATTTTTTCATGATACGTCCGCAGCAGAAACGGCAGAAAGAGCTGGTGAAATTCCGTAACGCACTCGAAAAAGGACAAAAAATCATCACCGCCGGCGGAATCTACGGTACGGTCAAGGAGGTGAAAGACGTATATGTGTTGGTCGAAGTCGACAACAACGTGACGATCCGCGTCGACAAAAATATGGTGATGCGCGATCCGGCCGATCTGGCTCAGCAGGGCAAATAAGCGGGTTTTCCGTATAAAATACAAAAAAGCAGGGGATTCCCTGCTTTTTTTGTAAAGAGCGATGACGGAACCGTAATTCTTGCGAAGGGGCGTTTCATGCGATCGCCTGCCGTTGTCCAGCCAATAAAAACAGGGAGGCAACGAACGGTTGCCTCCCTGAAAAGCAGATTTCGAAATCCTATTCCATTTCGATCATCAGCGCGTGATTCGGAATATTGTCTCCTTCCTTCACGTCGATCTTTTTCACTTTGCCGGCGAAAGTGGCTTTGATGTTGTTGTTCATTTTCATTGCTTTGAAAACGATCAGCAGATCGCCGATTTTCACTGCCTGTCCCTCGGCTACGCATACCTTCACGACCGTTCCCGGGATGGAGGATTTGATGTGCTTCGGGTTCTCCGGCTCCCACGGCTTACGTGCCAGATGCTTTTTGGTAAGCGTCGTCTGGAACGTTCCGTGCATGGTTTCCAACGTATCGTAATGATTTTTTTCCATACTTACCGGGGTTTAGAACGGAGGATTGCCGTGCTTTTTGTTGGGCTGCGAACGGTTCTTATGAGCCGATACCTTCAACGCGTGTTCGATGAACATGCGGGTTTCGGCCGGGGCGATCACCGAGTCGATGTAGCCCTTTGCCGCCGCAACGTACGGATTGGCGAATTTCTCCTTATATTCCTGAATTTTCAGTTTACGCATTTCGGCCGGATTTTCGGCGCCGACGATGTCTTTCTTGAAGATGATGTTGGCGGCGCCTTCGGGACCCATCACGGCGATTTCGGCCAGCGGCCATGCGAATACGAAGTCGGCGCGCAGGTGGCGCGACCCCATGGCGATATAACCGCCGCCGTAGGCTTTACGCAGCACGACGGTGATCGACGGAACGGTCGCCTCGCTGTACGCGTACAGCATCTTGGCGCCGTGGCGGATTACGCCGGCATGCTCCTGGTCCACACCCGGCAGGTAGCCCGGCAGGTCTTCGAGCGTTACGATCGGAATATTGAAGCAGTCGCAGAAACGGATAAAGCGGGCGGCCTTGTCCGAAGAGTCGCAGTCGAGCACGCCGGCCATCACCAGCGGCTGGTTTGCGATGAAACCGACCGTTTCGCCGGCGACGCGTCCGAAACCGACCACGATGTTGGCTGCGAATAGTTCCATCACTTCGAGGAATTCGCTCTCGTCGACCAACGCCTTGATTACGTCGCGCACGTCGTACGGTACGGTCGGGTCGTTCGGAACGATCGACGTGATGTCGTACTGCGGCAGCGGAGCCGCCGGAGCGATCTTTTCGGCTTTGGTCGTGTTGTTCATCGGGATCATCGAGATCAGCTTGCGGATCTGTACGAAGCACTCTTCCTCGCTCGTGGCGAAAAAATGAGCGTTGCCGGTCATTTCGCTGTGTACGCGCGCGCCGCCGAGTTCCTCCATCGAGATCTCTTCGCCGAGCACGGTTTTGATTACTTCGGGGCCGGTGATAAACATTTTCGAAATATTTTCGACCACGAATACGAAGTCGGTCAGCGCGGGCGAATAAACGGCGCCGCCGGCGCAGGGACCCAGGATCACCGAAATCTGCGGGATCACGCCGCTGGACAGCGTATTGCGGAAGAAAATCTCCCCGTAGCCGGCCAGCGCGTTGACCCCTTCCTGAATACGCGCTCCGCCGGAGTCGTTGATTCCGATCAACGGAATGCGCATGTTCAGGGCATAGTCCATGATTTTGGTGATCTTACGTGCATGCATGAAGCCGAGCGAACCGCCGGCAACCGTAAAGTCTTGTGCGAATATGGCGATCGGTTGGCCGCAGATCATTCCGGTGCCGATAATCACGCCGTCACCCGGAAGCGATTTGTCCTGCATACCGAAATCCCGGCCGTCGTGTTCCACGAAAATGTCGTATTCATGGAACGATCCCTCGTCCAGCAATGCGATGATACGCTCACGCGCGGTGAGTTTTCCCATCGCCTTTTGCTTTTCTATGGCTTTGGCTCCGCCGCCATAAAAAATTTTCTCTTTCCGATGCTGGAGTTCGAGAACTTTTTCATCCTCTACTGACATAGAATAATTGATTAGGTTAATACTGTAAAGTCTCTTTCAAAATAAACCAATTCGTATGTTTGGGCGTGGCAAGTTTACGAATTTTTTTCCCAAATCGAAAACTTATCCCCGCTTTTCGCATTCGCTCAGATCATATCTTCCTGATATACAAACATTCCTTCGAATGCCGGCAGATCCGGCGTCCGCTCTTCGAAAATTCCGTAGACGGCAGATCCCGAACCGGACATGGAAGCATAAAGAGCCCCCGCCCGATAGAGTTCTTCTTTGATCGCTGCGATCGTCGGATGAATGCGGAAAACGGATGTCTCGAAGTCGTTGACGATGCGTCCTTTCCATTGCCGGAGCGGCAGCCCGAACAAATCGCCGAGCCGGCTTTCGGGCCGTGCGGGCGCGACGCCTGCGTAGGCTTCGGCCGTACTGACCGATTCGTCCGGTTTGACGATGACCAGCCTGTGTCCGATCGGCGAACCCGCTACGGGAGCGAGTATTTCTCCCCGGCCGGTAGCGAGCGTCGGCCGGCCGTCGATAAAGAACGGAACGTCGCTTCCCACCTGCGCCGCCAAACGGATCATCTGTTCGGCCGTCAGCGGAACGCCGAACAGTTCGGCCAGCCCTTTGATCGTAAAAGCGGCGTCGGCCGAACCTCCGCCGAGACCCGCTCCCATCGGGATCGTCTTGTGTAGGTGCATTCGCACGCCGCCGATCGGACAGGCTTCGCGGAATGCCCGGTAAGCCCGGACGCAGATATTGCGTTCGGGATCGACGCCCGTTTCCAGTCCCGACGAAGTGAACGAAATGTCGTCCGTCGCATCCGGCAGTATTTCGAGGGCGTCGCACAGTCCTCGCACCGGTTACATGACGGTTTCGATATCGTGATAGCCGTCGGTC
>ENA-UONT01002367-UONT01002367.1-human-gut-metagenome-genome-assembly--contig:-CS20-NODE-2367-length-13398-cov-11.819531_pt1 | contig 13398 bp, 7 predicted proteins | sample MGYA00242459_ERZ724006 | MGnify/ENA metagenome assembly ERZ724006 | reverse complement strand
AGCCCCAAAAAGCTGCACGCGGAAGGAGCATGAAAGCGCGACCAACTCAATCGCGCGGAGGGGTCAAGGGGCAATGCCCCTTGCAGGGTCAAGGGACAGCGTCCCTTGTGGGGGTTGGGGCAACGCCCCAACTGTCCCTCGCCCGACCAATCCCAAGGAAGTCGCCAACAAAGGTGCAGGCAGCGAAGCGTCCCTGCCAGTAACTTTGCGCGTCCGCAGACGCGCCCCCCAAGCTGCTCTTCCCCCAAGATTCCGTGAAGAACCGAAAAAACCTCCGAAACACAGCCGCGTTTCGGAGGAAGAAAGATGCATATATAGATGAAGTTACTTCTTCAGTTCAATCCCTTGCCCCTTCAGCCGCGCAACCACGCCGTCAACAACCGCCTGCACTTCGTCGCGGGTGAGCGTGCGCTCCGGGTGCGAGAAGGAGAGGCGAATCGTGATGGTCTTGCCGGTGATGTCGCTGTATGTGCCCAGCACGGTCACCTTCTGCACCAGCGGGGAGTTCTCCGCCTTCACCGCGTCCAGAATCGGCTGGCAGCGATTGACCACGAAGGTCAAATCCTGCTCCATGCCGGGGAAGCGGGACGGCTCACGGTAGACGATGGGCGCGGGCGCGATGGACGCAAGCGCTTCCGTGTCGATTTCGGCAAACACAATGGCCGCCTTCTTGTCGATGTTCTTGCCGACAACCGGGTGCGCCACGCCGATTTCGCCGAGGTCAACGCCGTCCAGCACGATGGCGTTCAGGTTCTTCGGATGCTCATAGGAGTGGGTCGCGGTCATTGCGTGGAAGGACAAATCCTTGTGCAGGATGTCGCTCACGGCGACGCACAGCATGTCGCGCAGGCGGAAATACAGCGTTTCCACGTTATCGACCTTGCTGAAGAGCGTCACGCACAGCTTCTTGTGTTCCTTCGCCAGGTTGTTCTCGTCCACGCCATCGACGATGTGACCGATTTCGAAGATGCCGAACGACGGCGCATAGCCCGTGTTGACCTTCACCTGGCACAGCTGGGTGGGAATCATGGAGCGGCGCAGCGTCTCGATGTTGGGGTTGGAGGCGTTGAGCAGCTTCACGTTGTCCTCAACGGCGATGCCGAGCTTCTTGTAGTCGTCGGCGTACTGCCAGATGTAGGAATGCACCTCGTGCAGCGAATAGCGTTTGACGAGGATGTCCTTCAATTTGTCCTCCACCGTCTTTTCAGTGGACATGCGAACCGGGTAGAGCGGGGATTCCGCCGTGTGCAGGTCGAAGTTGTCGTAGCCGTAAATGCGGGTGATTTCCTCGATGATATCCGCCTTGATGGTTACGTCCTTCGTCGCGCGCCAGGAGGGGACGTCCGCGGTGAAGGAATCGCCATTGCGCGTCATGCCGAAGCCAAGCGCGGTCAGCGTGTGCATGATTTCGTCGGAGGAAATGTTGATGCCGGTGTAGCGGTCAACAAACGCCTTGTCAAAGGACAATTGCACCTTCGGATAGTGGAAGGCGTAATCGTCGGTCAGGCGGGAGGTGACGCGCATTTCCGGGTCGTATTCCTGGAGGAGCTTGACGAAGCGGGCGATGGCGACGGTCGTCATTTCCGGGTCAAGGCTCTTTTCGTAGCGGGCGGAGGCGTCGGTGCGGTGGGCGAGGCGGACGCTGCTCTTGCGGACGGACGCCGCGTCGAAGGTGGCGGATTCCAGCGTCAGGCTCGTCGTGTCATCGACGATTTCACTGTCCAGACCGCCCATGATGCCCGCGATGGCAACCGGCTTGTCGCCGTTGCAGATCATCAGCGTGTTCGGGTCGATGGTGCGCTCCACCTTGTCCAGCGTCTGGAAAGGGAAGCTCTCCGGGAAGCGGCGGATGCGGATTTTCTCCACCTTGCGGCTGTCGAAGGCGTGCATCGGCTGCCCCATTTCCAGCATCAGGTAGTTCGTCAGGTCGGCGAGGAAGTTGATGTCGCGCATACCGCAGTAGTTCAGGCGGATACGCATCGCCATCGGGCTGACGTGGCGGTTGATGTTCTCCACCCGCAGGCAGGAGTAGCGCTGGCACAGCGGGTCTTCAATCTTCATGTCGATGGCGGGCAGATTGTTGTACGCCGCCAAATCCGCCACGGGCAGGGCTTTCAGCGGACGGCCGGACAGGGTGGAGAACTCGCGCGCCATGCCGTAGTGCCCCCACAGGTCGGGGCGGTTCGTCAGGGACTTGTTGTCCACCTCGAAGATAATATCGTCAATGGGGTAGAGCGCCTTCAAATCCGTGCCGCAGGGAACATCCTCCGGGAGGACCATGATGCCGGAATTGTCGTCGCTGATGCCGATTTCCTTCTCCGAGCAGCACATGCCGTAGGACGTGTACCCGGCGAGCTTGCGCGGGCTGATGGTGATGTCGCCCAGCTGCGCGCCCACCTTCGCGAACGCGGTTTTCATGCCCAGCTGCACGTTCGGCGCGCCGCAGACCACGTCGGTCAGATGCCCGTCGCCCGCGTCCACCTTCAGCAGGTGCAGCTTGTGGGATTCGGGGTGATTCTCTACGCTGACGATCTGCGCGGCGACAACGCCGGACAAATCCGCGCCCTTGTGGAAAATCTCATTCTCAACTTCCGCCGTGGACAGGGAGAACTGGCGAATCAGCGCCATTTTGTCAAGACCCGTCAGGTCAACGAAGTCGGAAATCCAGTTCATTGAGATCAGCATGTTCGTCTTTCCTCCGCATTACTCGTCGTCCGTGAACTGCGCCAGGCGCGTCAGGCTGCCGCTGTTCAGGTCGCGAATGTCCTTCACGCCGTACTTCATCATGGCAAGGCGCGTCATGCCCAAGCCGAACGCGAAGCCGGTGTACTGCTCCGGGTCGATGCCGCCGGCTTTCAATACTTCGGGGTGAATCATGCCGCAGGGGCACAGTTCCAGCCAGCCGGAATGCTTGCACGACGGGCAGCCCGTGCCGCCGCAGATGAGGCAGGAAATATCCAGCTCAAAGCCCGGCTCAACGAACGGGAAGAAGCCCGGACGCAGGCGGACTTTGATGTCCTTGCGGAACACCTCGCTCAGCATCGTCTTCATGAAGTAGATCAGGTTCGCGATGGAGATGTCCTTGTCCACCATGATGCCTTCCATCTGGAAGAACGTGTTCTCATGGCAGGCGTCGGTCGCCTCGTTGCGGAAGCAGCGGCCGGGGAAAATCGCCTTAATCGGCACGCCGTCGTTCACCAGTGCGTCGCGGTAGCGGCGGTAGATGGCGTTCTGGGCGGCGGAAGTCTGCGTTTTGAGCAATTGCCCGTTGTCCAGATAATAGGTGTCCTGCATGTCGCGCGCGGGGTGGAACTTCGGAATGTTCAGGCTCTCGAAGCACTCGTAGTCCGTCACGACCTCGGCGTAATCTTCCACCGTGAAGCCCATCGACTTGAACACCTGCTCGCACTGGCGCTGCACCAGCGTAATCGGGTGATACGACCCGCGGGTCATGTCCGGCGGCATGGAGATGTCAAATTCGGGCAGGGCGTTGATTTCGCGCTGCAATTCCTGCTGCTTCAAGGCTTCCAGCTTTTCCGCCAAGGCGACGGTGATGGCGGTTTTCAGCTCGTTCGTCTCGCGTCCGACGGTCTTTTTCTGCTCGTCGGTCAAGCCGCCCATGCTCTTGAGCGCGTCGGTCACTTTGCCCTTGCGGCCGAGGTAATTCACGCGCAGGGCTTCCAGATCCACCATGTTGGCGATCTTCTTCAGCTCGGAATCAAAGCTGTTTTTCAGGGCTTCGATCTTCTCGTTCATTCCGGATGTTCCTCCTTACAGTTGGATGAAAAAAGCCCGTCCCATCGTTTGATGAGACGGACTGAATCCGCGGTACCACTCGTCTTGCGGCAAAGGAAAAAATCCCGCTGCCGCCGCTTGATAGGCGATAAGGCTGCCCACGCCGAAAAACTCACGGGATGAAGGTTCACGCCGTGCGCCCTGCCGCCTCGCACCACCCGGCGGCTCTCTGATATCCTATTTCCTGCATTCGCCTGTGCCATCTGCTCGCGCCTTTTTCCTTCTGGCGTTCGCTCGTTCCACTTAGCGTAGCGTTGCTACGCTGCGTTTCACTCCCGTTAGCCAGCAGAAAAAATTCGCTTCGCATCTTGGCACATTCTCATTTGGAAATAGGAAGGGGACTTGCACGCGCTACTGTTTCCCGGTCATCGCTTCCAATATTTCGCTGACTTTCGTCGGCACGCTCTATCTTACCATAGGTTGGGACGTTTTGCAAGGGGGCAAATTCGGAAATTGGAATGCGGAATGCGGAATAAAAATCGCACGGAAGTGGAATTCTTTCCATCTTACAGGCGAACAAACCGTGAATTTTTCCGATTTATTATTTACAAGCCATTTTTTTGTGCTATACTATAAGATGCGTTATCATGTAAAGCGCGATTCAGGCGCTTGCGTGAAAGTCCGCGCGCGGGAGGGACAAAATGCCCTCCGCACAAGGCGCGGCAGGGAACTTCGCGCACAATCGCGCGGAAGAAAGGAAAGGAAGCCGGATGAGCAACAGCCGTCCACCCTATGATGGCGCCGGGGACGCCGGACAGAATCCTCAGCAGCCCGGTTTTTCGCAGGGCAATTATCCGCCGGCGCAGGGCTATGCCCCGAATGGCGGCTACGCGCCCAATGATGCCTATGGTCAGGGCTACGCGCCGCAAAACGGCTATGGGCAGCAGCCCTATGGTCAGCAGGGGTATGCGGATTATCAGCAGCCCTATGGTCAGCAGGAATATCAGCAGCCATACGGTCAGCAAGGTTATCAGCAGCCGTATGGGCAGCAGGGCTATGACCAGCAGGGATATCAGCAGCCGTATGCCCAGCAGCCTTATCAGCAGCAGCCGTATGACCAGCAGGGGTTTGTGCAGCCCGGCGGGTATCAGCAGCCCTACGAGCAGCAGGGGTACAGCCAGCCGAATCCGGCGTACAATCAGCAGGGTTACAGCCAGCAGAATCCGCAGGAAACGGATTTGCCGCCGGAGCAGCAGTACGCGCAGTACACCCCCGACGGTCAGCGCGTGTACCCGACGTCGGGGCGCAGCGGCTTCCGGGTGCAGCCGGCGGCGCACAGGGAAATTCCGTGGGATACGATTGCAAAAGTATTGATGTTCGGCGTGCTGCCGATTCTTTTCATCTTGAGCATGGTGTTTGCGTGGACGGCGGTGAAGTGGATCGTCCTCGTCGGCGCGGTGGCGAGCATCGCCGCGATGTGGCTCCGCGAGCTGGTCACGCCCAACGCGCGGCTGGTGCTGTCGCTTTTGCTGGCGTCGGCGGCGGTTGTCTGCCTCGTCAGCGCACTGGCGACGAACGCGGCGGACAATCAGAACCCCGCGCAGCCGAATCAGTCCGGCCAGATGCAGCAGGGGAGTACATCGGGCAATAACCTCGATGTCAACCTGACCGCAACGGACACGCCCAATCCCGCGCCCACGCCCACCGCGACGCCTGTGGATGACTCCGAGGAGTGCTACGCGCAGCTGCATTCCTTCTTCACGCTGTGGAAGAACAACGCCATCAGCCAAATGGTCAACCTGACGGCCCCGTCGTGGCGCAGCAGCATCAAGGGCGGCACGGACGCGGTGACGCAGAAGCTCTTCGGCGAGGTGCTGACCAACCGCACGCCCGTCAGCTGGGATTTCACGGCCATCACGGGCACATCGAACGACATCGCCCGCATGGTGACGGTGCGCGCCGTCATCAACAAGAACAACACCCTGGGTGAAAGCGTCTACCTGTGGAAGGTGCGCATGGTCAAGGAGGACGGCGTGTGGTACGTTGACCCCGCGACGCTGCAAAGCAACGAGCAGGAAAGCACCGCCACCCCGACGAATGCCCTCGCGACGCAGCCCGTGCTGAACACCAGCCATCCGGACTTGCTGATTTACTACAATCCCGAAGGCGGAACGTACTACCACATTGACCCGAATTGCGAATCGCTCAATCCGAAATACCGCCCGCTGTCCGGCGTCATCAAGTGGTCGCAGATTGAGGATGACCCCTACGACAAGCTCGAACAGTGCAAACGCTGCGGCGCACCCCTGCGCGAAAAAAAGGACAACGCCAACTAAGTCAACATAGAAACCTACATATATTTAGGAGGACAACACGATGGACACCAATGCCAAGCTGTATCAAGACATGACGAAGATTCTCGTCAAGCGTGAGGACATCCAGAAGGCCGTTGCCCAGCTGGGACGGGAAATCACCCGCGACTATCAGGGACGCGATCTGGTGATGGTTTGCATTTTGAAGGGCGCGAGCGTCTTCTTCTCCGACCTCATCCGCGAGGTCGATTTGCCCGTGACGCTGGATTTCATGGCGCTTTCGAGCTATCGCAACTCCACCAAGTCCTCCGGCGTGGTCAATCTGGAGAAAGACCTGTCCGTGTCCATTAAGGGGCGCGACGTGCTGATTGTGGAGGACATTGTGGACAGCGGCAACACGCTGTTCTACCTCGGCAAGTATTTGATGGGCCGCGGCGCGTCCTCCATCCGCATTGCGACGCTGCTGGACAAGCCCGACCGCCGCAATCCCGAACACAACCTGACGGTGGATTACCACTGCTTCAAGATTCCGGATGAGTTCGTCGTCGGCTACGGGCTGGATTTCGCCGAGAAGTACCGCAATCTGCCGGACATCGGCGTGCTGGACAGCCGCGTGTACGGCGCGGCGCACGAATAAATCAGCCGATTCTTCCCCAAATAAAGATAAAATTTTTGTAAAGATGGATTTTTCCGCACACGTCATTCGTCTATATGGGTATACACCGCAACAGGCGGATGGCGCTGGAACGGAAGGAGGATGCTCGCATTGAAGAAGTCTCGCGGGATGTTCGGCTACGTCGCGGTTCTGCTGCTGATGGTGCTCACCATTTCGATGCTGTTCACCAACGGCTTTGGCAGCAATACCCGTGACCGCCGCATCACCTATCCCCAGCTGCTGACGATGATTGAGGAGGGGCAGGTTCGCTCCGTCGCCATCCGCGGCACGTCGCTGGTGGGCGTGACGACAACAACAACGGTCGCCGACGCGGATTTCCCCGACAAAAACTACGATTTTGAAACCACCATCGGCGCTGATTTCATCGTCACCGCGCGGCAGATGCAGGCGGCGAAGCTTAATAAGCCGCTGGACGAGGTGTCCGTCAAGGATTTGGCGTTCACTATCATCTACCGTCAGCCGCTGACCACCCCGTGGTGGTATGATTTGATTCCGCTGGCAATTTCGCTGGTGCTCTGCGGCGTGATGTTCTGGCTGATTATGCGCGCGCAGACCGGCGGCAACGGCAAGGTGATGAACTTCGGCAGAAGCCGGGCGCGCATCCATGACCCGAACAAGAACAAGGTGACGTTCGCCGACGTCGCGGGCGCGGAGGAAGAGAAGGAAGAACTCAAGGAAATGGTGGACTTCCTGCGCAACCCCAAGGCGTACATTGACATGGGCGCGCGCATCCCCAAGGGCGTGCTGCTTATCGGCCCGCCCGGGACGGGCAAAACCCTGCTGGCAAAGGCGGTTGCGGGCGAGGCGGGCGTGCCGTTCTTCTCCATTTCCGGCTCGGACTTTGTGGAGATGTTCGTGGGCGTGGGCGCGAGCCGCGTCCGTGACCTGTTCGACCAAGCCAAGCGCGCTGCCCCGTCCATCATCTTTATTGATGAGATTGACGCGGTGGGTCGCCATCGCGGCGCGGGTCTGGGCGGCGGACACGACGAACGCGAGCAGACGCTCAACCAGCTGCTGGTCGAGATGGACGGCTTCGCAATCAACGAGGGCGTTATTGTCATGGCGGCGACGAACCGCCGCGACATTCTTGACCCCGCGCTGCTGCGTCCCGGCCGCTTTGACCGCACGATTCTCGTCAATTACCCCGATATGGCGGGGCGTGTTGCCATCCTGAAGGTGCACGCCAAGGGCAAGCCCCTTGCGGATGATGTGGATTTGGAGAATATCGCCAAGCGCGTGCCTTTCTCCACCGGCGCGGAGCTGGAAAACATCATGAACGAAGCCGCGATTCTGGCGGCGCGCGGGCGCTTGAAGGCCATCAATCAGCAGACGCTGGTGGAGGCAATCTCCCGCGTGCAGATGGGCCCGGAGAAGCGCAGCCACAAGGTGACGCAGCGCGACAAGCGCATGGTCGCCATCCACGAGGCGGGTCACGCCATCGTCGGGCACGTCCTGCCCAACTGCGACGAGGTGCACCTGATTACCATCGTCCCGCGCGGGCAGGCGGGCGGCTACACGCTGTCCCTGCCGACGGAAGAGGACGATTTGCAGACTTACAGCCAGCTGATGGACTTCGTGGCGATGGGGCTGGGCGGTCATGCCGCGGAGCAGCTTTATCTGGGCGAGTTCACCACCGGCGCAACGAGCGACCTGAAAAAGGCGACGGAGGTCTGCCGCCGCATGGTGACGCAGTTCGGCATGAGCGAAAAGCTGGGCCCGGTCTATCTTGACGGCGATCAGGAAGTGTTCGTCGGCATGGAGTTCGGGCAGAGCCGCGGGTACAGCGAAGAAATGGCGGCGCGCATCGACGCGGAAGTCAAGCGCCTGCTGGAGGAATGCTACCAGAAGGCGGTGGACGCCTTGAGTGCCAACCGCGACCGCATGGAAAAGCTGGTGGAAGCGCTGCTCAAGTACGACACCATCAGCCGCCGCGAGTTCGTCACCCTGATGGAAACGGGCGCGCTGCCGGATATTCAGGATGCCGACACCCGCACCACGGGCGATGTGATGATGCAGGATATGGCGGACGAAAAGAAGGAAGAGAATTCCGAAAAGTCCGCCGAAACGCCTGAAAAGAGCGCGGAAACGCCTGATAAGACGGCGGATGCGCCCGAAAATCACCCAACTGACCCCCATGAAGCCTGATTTGCACACCCACACCACTTCCTCCGACGGGCTGCTTACGCCCGCGGAGCTGGTGGCGCTGGCGGACAAGCACCGCGTGACGCTCCTTGCCGTGACCGACCATGACACGTTTGACGGCGCGGCGCAGCTGCTGGGGAAACCCACGCCGATGCCGATTCTGCAAGGTGTCGAATTGTCCCTGCGCGATATGCCCGGCCTGCACCTGCTCGGCTACGGGCGCGGGACGGATACGCCCCTGCACCGCAAGGTTCGGGCGCTGTCCCAACTGCGGCTCGGACGCGCGCGGCAGATGGTGGAGAAGCTGAACGCGCTGGGCTATCCGCTGGATTACGATGAAATCGCCCGCGAAGCCAAGGGCAGCGTCGGTCGGCCGCATATCGCCCGCGCGATGGTCAGCCGCGGCTATGTGGTGGACACGCGCGAGGCGTTTGACCGCTTTCTGGCGGATGGCGCACCGGCGTATGTGGCGGGGGAGCGCCTGAGCATGGCGGAGGCGCTGCCGCTGATGCAGGAAAGCGGCTTCGTGCCCGTTCTGGCGCACCCGATGGAGCTGGAGAAGACCGGCGCGCTGCTGCGCCATCTGCTCGGCGTTTGGCAGGAGCAGGGCTTGCGGGGCGTTGAGGTTTACCACCCGTCCGCCGGACGCGCCATGCCCCTGCTGGATTTGACCGCGCGGCGTATGGGCTTTCTGGTCACCGGCGGCAGTGACTTCCATGGCGATGGCGACCGCCACGGCATGGTCGGCTGCACCGCGCCGATGTGGGCGAGAGCGGCAGATGATGTGGAGAAATTGCTGCAAGCAGTGGAAGATGCTGAAATCATGTGATATAAGATGAAGAAATACCGAATTGCCATCAGAAAGGGGTGCTGAAACCATGTCCGAATTCAACGACAACAGGCAGCCGCGCCGCCGCCGTACGCAGCTGAACGCGGCGCAGTATGCCAGGCAGCAGACGCTGGACAACAGCATCCCCCTTATCCGCACGGAAGACGCGCCCATGCAGCCGACAAATCCGCCGCGCCGGAATCCGCAGCCGCCCCCGGTGCAGCAGAGCGCCAATCCGCCCATGCAGCCGATGAGCGCGGCTCAGCCGATGAGCGCGGCTCAGCCGATGGGTGCGGCCCAGCCGATGCGCCCGCAGGGGATGAATCAGCCGGGGCAGGGAAGCCAATATGCGCAAAGCGGGCAAATGCGCGGCTTCCGCGGCGTGCAGGGGACGCCCATGCAGCCGCAGCAGGGCTGGAACAACGGCGTGCAGCCGCTCGATGCGGCGCACCAATTGGAGCAGTTCTCGTGGGGGCAGAACCCGACAAGCATGAACACCGGGCGCAATCAGCCGATTCGCAGCGGGCAGATGATGCCGAATCAGCCGATGAATCCGCAGCGCCCGCAGAATCCGCCGTATCCGCAGCAGAATTATGGCGGATGGCAGCAGCCGATGTATCCGGCGAATTTTCCGCAGTATCCGGCGAACGGCAATGGCGGAAACGGCGGCAATGGCGGCGGCAATCATCCGCCGACGGGGCTGGGGGGCTTCAACCCGGAGCATCGCGAGCCGAAGAACGAGCCTGTCCGCCGCAAGCCGTCGGGGCAAAAGCTGCTCAAGCGCATCCTGTTCTGCGCGTGCGCGGTGGCGGTAATTTGCGGACTGGTCGCGGCGGGCGGCGCCATCAGCAATGCCATCCAGGAGCAGAACGAGCGGGAAGCACTGGTCGCGTCGGTGACGGCATATGACGACAAGTACGTCCCAAACGTGTATGTGGACGGCATCCACCTCGGCGGCATGACCCGCGCGGAGGCGGAAGAGGCGGTCACGGCGCACGCGAATCAGCAGCGCGACGCGTGGAAGGTGCGGCTGATGTACGCCGGTCAGCTGGTGAGGGAAATCACGAGTGCCGACCTGAACATGACCGTCGATGTGCGGGAAGCCCTCGACGCGGCGTGGCAGCCGGGGCACACAGAAGGCGGCATTGACGCGCGCAAAGCCACGATGGACGCGCTGGCGGACAATCCCTACGAGGGGTATTCCGCCACGCCCAGCGGCGACAATGTGGTGATTGACAACATCCTGCTCAGCATCGCGCAGCAGGCGTACATTCAGCCGGTGGATGCGCATATTATCTTCGATTCCAACAATTTCAACAATCCGCTGACGATTCAGCCGGAGACTGTCGGGCGCTATATGGACACGACCGAGGCGAAAAATCAGGTGTACCAGATGATGTCGTCCTTGGTCAGCGGCGAGGTGGAGCTGACGACGCGCGAGCTTCAGCCGACCACGACCAAAGCCATGCTGGAGCCGCAGATTCAGCTGCGCGCGACGGCGTACACCCCGATTTCGACCACCAGCACGGAAGAGCGCAACCTGAACATTCAGGTGGCGTTCGAGCGCATCAACGGCAAGATGCTTGCAGCGGGCGAAACTTTCTCCTTCAATACGGTTGTGGGCAAGCGCACGAAGGCAAACGGCTTCTATCAGGCGATTGAGTACGCGTATGGCGATCAGCGCATGGGCTACGGCGGCGGCGTGTGTCAGGCGAGCACGACGATGTACCTCGCGGCGGCGAAAGCGAAGATGACGATTCTCAAGCGCGAGCCGCACTCTGATGCGGTGGGCTACACCGACTACGGCAAGGACGCGACGGTATCCGACAACCGCATTGACTTCAAGTTCCGCAACGACACGAACAGCACGATTTTCATCGTTGCGACGGTGATGAAGGACAGCCGCTACGACAAGTCGCACAAGGTGTGCGTGGTGTCGATTTACGGCGAGAGCCTCGGCAAGGGCGTGAAGTACGAGCTGGAGACGGTGACGGTGCAGACCTTGCCCGCCCCGACCGAGCCGGAATACCGCAAGGACACGAACCACACCTACGCCACCTATGTTGACCAAGAGTACACCTACCGCAAGGCAACCGACGGCTGTGTTGTGGAAAGCTACCTGGTGAAGTATGTGGGCGGCGCGGAAACCGAGCGCAAGCTGATGTACACCGACACCTACAAGGCGAAGAGCGAAATCATCTACGTCGGCACGGTGGAGCGGACGGAAGAAGGGCAATGACCAGAGGCTTTGCCTCTGGACTCCACCAAAGGGTCTTCGACCCTCTGGACTCCCTTTCGCGCGATTGAGTAGACTTCTCTTTCAGGCTGCTTCCGCGTGTTAATTGGGGGAAACCCAAGGGCGAATGAAACGGGATGAAATCCCTACGCTTGACCCTTTTGCGCGATTGCGTTGGCGACTTTTTCATGCTGCTTCTGTGTGCTGATACGGCTTCATCCGCCGAAAAGGGGGATGAGGTCGTTTTTTTCTCCAAAACTTTGTGAAAGAAAATACAACTTGTGAAAAAACCCCCTTTTCTATTTCGGCAGAATGTGCTATAATAGGTTCGGTGGAAACCCTACATTATTGCATCAGGAGGGAAAATCCAATGGCGCTTGTTACGACGAAGGAAATGTTCAAGAAGGCGTATGACGGCGGCTATGCGGTCGGCGCTTTCAACGTCAACAACATGGAAATCATTCAGGGCATCACCGAGGCGGCTGGTGAGCTGAAGGCTCCCGTCATCCTGCAGGTGTCCAAGGGCGCGCGTGCGTATGCCAACCACACCTATCTGGTGAAGCTGGTGGAAGCGGCGGTTATCGAGAACCCCGATATCCCGATTGCGCTGCACCTTGACCACGGCGACAGCTTTGAGCTGTGCAAGAGCTGCATCGACGGCGGCTTCACGTCCGTCATGATTGACGCTTCCTCCAAGTCCTTTGAGGACAATATCGCCCTGACCCGCAAGGTCGTCGAGTATGCCCATGACCACGGCGTGGTCGTCGAGGCGGAACTTGGCACGCTCGCCGGCGTCGAAGACGACGTGAAGGTGGAGCATGGTCAGGAAATGTACACCCATCCGGAAGAAGTCGAAGAGTTTGTGACCCGCACGGGCTGCGACTCGCTGGCGATTGCCATCGGCACGTCCCACGGCGCGTACAAGTTCAAGCCCGGTCAGAAGCCCCAGCTGCACTTCGAGGTGCTGGAAGAATGCTCCAAGCGTCTGCCCGGCTTCCCGATCGTCCTGCACGGCGCTTCTTCTGTCCCGCAGGAGTTCGTGAAGGAAATCAACCAGTTCGGCGGCAATATGCCCGACGCAATTGGCATTCCGGAAGAGCAGCTGGCGAAGGCGGCGAAGATGGCGGTCTGCAAGATCAACATCGACTCCGACATTCGTCTGGCGATGACCGCGAGCATCCGCAAGTACTTTGCGGAACATCCGGATCACTTTGACCCCCGTCAGTACCTGAAGCCTGCCCGCGCCGCGGTGAAGGCGATGGTCGCCCACAAGATTGTGGATGTGCTGGGCTGCGCTGGCAAGGCGTAATCAAGGCATAAAAAGGCTCTGTCGTGAATGCGGCAGGGCTTTTTGGTTATGGCAACACCGAGCAATTGCGAACTTTTCGGTTCTTCATGGAAAGCTGGGGGAGTAAACAAGGGCTTAGGCGAAGCGCCAAAAAGCTGCACGCGGAAGGAGCATGAAAGC
>ENA-UONT01002340-UONT01002340.1-human-gut-metagenome-genome-assembly--contig:-CS20-NODE-2340-length-13542-cov-14.792838_pt1 | contig 13542 bp, 11 predicted proteins | sample MGYA00242459_ERZ724006 | MGnify/ENA metagenome assembly ERZ724006 | reverse complement strand
CGCTGACCTCTTGAATGCCATTCAAGCGCTCTCCCAGCTGAGCTATACCCCCATGAGCAAGGAGTATATTACCAGACGGAGAGTATTTTGTCAAGCAGAAATTTTCAGTTTATGCCAAAAATCTTCCGGGCATGCGTGAACGCTCCACCTGCGGCTTCACAGCTGATATACAAGGACGATGAGCGGCATCGTGATGATGCACAGCAGCGTGGTGAGAACATTTATTGAGCAGGCGTATTCGGCGTCGTCCCCATAGATCTGCTCCATCTGAGTGACTGTGGCTGCGCTTGCGGAGGCGCAGGCGAGCAGTGAAATAAGCATGATGGTATCAACGTCCTGAACGCTGGAGCCAAAGCCGCTTATGCGCAGGAAGACGATGAACAGCAGCGGCGCTACGATGAGGCGCAGGAAAACAACGAGCCATATACGCTTACGTACGAAGATGCTCTTCAGATCCATCCCTGCCAGCATCATACCGATCATAAGCATGGACATAGGACCGATCATCACGGCGGTGGTGTCAATAGCGTCCTGAACGACCTTCGGGAGCTTTATTCCCAAAGCGAAGATCACAATGCCGAGAAAGATCGCTATCATGTTCACGTTTGTGATGATCTTCTTTACATCGAGGTGTGTTTCACCGGAAATGAGCGGCTTGCAGTGCGTCCACTGGAGCACTATCTGTACGCATATATAAGCGCAGGTGTACACGACCCATTCCTGACCGAGCAGCGCGCTCACGATAGGAATGATAAGGTTGCCGGCATTAGAGTAGATAACGGACGCCTGCTCTACGGGACTCATACGCAGGGGCTTGCGGATGAGCAGATTGAACAGCAGCAAGCCAATATGAATGATCACAGCAGCAGCAAAAGCCAGCAGAAGACCGGAACGCAGCTCAGGTGTGCTGTCAATCTGGAAAGCAGAGATGATAGTGCACGGACAGATCAAGTACAGCATTATAAGGGAAAGTGTGCGGCTGTCCTCACTGCGGAGAACGCGGAACTTGACGAGTGCATATGCGCCAAGTGCGATAATAAACAGGGAACCGATCTTGATAAGTAGGGCGAGAGCCATGAACAGACCTCCAAAACCTGGCATAGTCTTTCATATTATAGCTGTATGTGCGAATAATATCAAGCTATAAAAGTACATAAAAAGCTTTGGCAAATCGGTTGCCAAAGCTTTTATTTAGGATAAATTGTTCTAAGGCCGGTGAGAAAGCTCAGAACGGCCAGGTAGGCAGCCACGACAGCAGCCCGGTAGCGGCGACGGGCTTTCCCGAAAGCGCCGGATAAAACATCACAAACAGCGCGATACTCAGTGTCACAAAGCCTGAGACGTACCACTTCCAGTGCCTGAGGTTATGCCGCATGAGGTTGAAGCAGTACCCGAGGGAGAGCACGAGGAACACGGAGCAGGGGAAGTAATGGTACTCAAACGTGATGCGTGTGACAAACATCCAAGGGATGAGCTGCGCAAGATAGCCGAGGAGGATAAAGCCTGCACAGCGGTCGCGGCGGAAGATCGCCGTATAGATCAGCACAAAGAGGCTCAGCAGGCCACCCCAGCAGAGCGCGGGATTAAGGAACGCTCCGAAGCTTGAATGCGTACCGTCGTCGAAATACTCAAGGTAATAGAGTATCGGCCGGATGTCCAGCACCCACTGGTACCAGCGCGAGGAGTACGGATGCTCGGCGACGATCCCGGAGTGGTAATTGAACATATAGCTCTGGTTATCGAGCACCATGCGCAGATACTCCGCGCTGAACGGGGAGATGCTGCGGGCGGTCCCATAGGGGATATAAGCAAAATAATAGATAAGGCAGGGGATGAGCACGAAGAAGATCACGCAGAAGCCGCAGAGCTTCCAAAAGCCCTTCATGTCGAGACGCTGCGCCTTTGCCTCGCGGATGACGTAGATGAGCCATATCACCGCAAGCCCGGCTCCCGCATAGATGCACGTCCACTTGCTCGCTGCACCTATGCCGAAGAAGATGCCCGAGAGCGCAAGCTCACGGCGGCTGCCGGTCGTGATGAAGACGTACATGAACAGGTACATCAGCAGGATGAAGAACACAGCGTAGGTGTCGATGGTGGCGATGCGCGTCTGCACGAAGTGCATGAAGTCGCTTGTCAGCACGAGCGTGCACGCGGCCGGTACAGCCTTGCCGCCGAAGAGCCTTTTGGCGAAGATGTAGATCACCGGCAGCATCAGCACACCGAAGAGTGTACCCGAGAAGCGCCAGCCGAAAGGCGTCATGCCGAAGAGCGCGATGCCGATCGAGATGATGATCTTGCCGAGCGGGGGATGCGTTATCTCATAGGGGTAAACGCCGTTGAGGTGCTCCCAAGCGGTGCGCGCGTGGTATATCTCGTCAAAGTATGTGGAGTTCATATAGGTCTGCCGGTCGGGGCACAGCGACTGCTCATCGCACAGCTCCGGTGCGGAGGAGACAGCGCCGATAACGTTCCCATCCACATCGAGCGCGACCACCTCACCGAGCCAGACATTGCCAGTGCCGGAGATATAGATCGTACCGCCGGTCAGGTAGTAGTTGATGGCGACGTCGTGCCACTTCAGAACGTCGGCATGACTCTGCGTGAGCTCGGCAATGTCATAGGTGGCGCTGCCGTCAGAGTAGGTGATGCTGTAGCTGCCGATGCCGACGCCCTCATAGACCATCAGGTGCGTGACAGTCCCGCCGCTTATGTCAAGCTCAATGCTCTCGGTGCGGTTCTCCATGTTCACAAAGCTTTCGGGTGATGAGGTATTGCCGAGCTTCCAGAACGCAACACCTGCATACAGCAATGTGATGACCGCCATTATAACGGCGTCTGCGCGGCCAAGCCTGTGGCGCGTCTTATCGGGATCGGTAAGCGCGCAGCTTCGCAAGTCGGGCAGCGATAGGAAGAACAGCGTCAGAAGCAGTACGGTCAGTATCGGTAAAGAGTATCTTGTAATATCCTGCATAATCGTAAAATCCCGCGGCGAAGTCTGCCGCATACATATCCTTGAATTAAATGGTAAAATCGTATGTATAATACAACCTGTCCGCGGCTTTTGCAAGTACGCGCGGCGGAAAGCGGACAATATGCGGTATTTTTAACCAAAAGTTCATCTTTTTATACACAAGCTGTGCTAACTCCTATTGACATTGTAGGATTAGGCAAGTATAATTCCTGCTGGAGGACTGGGAATTAATGCCGCCTCCCGCACACAAATGCCGGAACGGCTGCAGCGCGGCCGGCCGCAGCGATATATCTATGGAAGCTGTCAGCGGGTGAGATGGCCGCGGACGGAAAGAGGTTGAACGGATATGAGTAAGAAAAATCTGCTTGAAGTAAAGGACCTTCACATCAGCGTTGAGGACAAAGAGATACTCCACGGCGTTGATCTGACAGTCGGCGAGGACGAGACTCACGTCCTCATGGGGCCGAACGGCACGGGCAAATCCACGCTGGGCTATGCCATCACCGGCAACCCCGAGTACACCGTGACCTCCGGCAAAATAATATTCGACGGCGAGGATATAACCGAGCTGCCGGTAAACGTGAGAGCGAACAAGGGAATATTCCTTTCGTTCCAGAACCCGCTCGAAGTGCCGGGAGTGACGCTCAGCGCCTTTATCCGCAGCGCGCTTGAGCAGAAGACCGGCAAGCGCCTGAGACTGTGGGACTTCAAGAAGAAGCTCGCGGAGACGATGGAGCTTCTGCATATGGACGCAAGCTATGCCGAGCGCGACCTGAACGTCGGCTTCTCCGGCGGCGAAAAGAAAAAGGCGGAGATACTCCAGATGCTGATGCTCGAACCGAAGCTCGCCATCCTTGACGAGACGGACTCCGGGCTTGACGTTGACGCGGTGCGCACCGTGTCGCAGGGCGTCCAGCTCTACCGTGAGCGCGTCCACGGCTCGCTGCTCATCATCACCCACAGCACAAGGATACTCGAAGCGCTGACGGTCGATGAGACGCACGTCATGGAAAACGGCGTGATCGTCAGAAACGGCGGCGCAGAGCTGGTCGACGAGATCAACGAAAACGGCTTCGGCATTATCAAGGCCGAGTAAGGCTGGTGATTTGCAATGAAAGAGAAAACTCAGGTCGAGGATATCGACCGCAGCATATATGATATAAAGGATAAGGAAAACGATGCCTACCGCATGGAGGCCGGCCTGACCCCGGAGATCATCGAAAAGCTCTCCAAGGAGAAGGGCGACCCTGAGTGGATGCGCGAGTTCCGCCTCAAGTCCCTCGAAACGTATAACGAGATGCCGCTTCCCAACTGGGGACCGTCGATAGAGGGACTGGACATGGATCATATCGCGACCTATGTCAGACCCAAGACCGACATGAAGACCGACTGGAAAGACGTCCCGCAGGACATAAAGGACACCTTTGAGCGTCTCGGCATCCCGCAGGCGGAGCGCAAGTCGCTTGCAGGTGTCGGCGCGCAGTACGACTCCGAGCTTGTCTATCACAATGTTAAGTCCGAGGTCGCCGAGCAGGGCGTCATATACACCGATATGGAGAGCGCGCTCAAGGGCGAATATGCCGAGATGGTGCATGAGTATTTCATGAAGCTCGTCACCCCGCGCGACCATAAGTTCGCCGCGCTCCACGGCGCGGTGTGGTCTGGCGGCTCGTTCGTGTATGTGCCGAAGGGTGTGCAGGTCTCGATACCGCTCCAGTCCTACTTCCGCCTCAACGCCAAGGGTGCGGGACAGTTCGAGCATACGCTCATCATCGTCGACGAGGGCGCGAGCCTGCACTTCATCGAGGGCTGCTCCGCTCCGAAGTACAATGTCGCGAACCTCCACGCCGGCTGCGTCGAGCTCTATGTCAAGAAGAACGCGAAGCTGCGCTATTCGACCATCGAGAACTGGTCGAAGAACATGTATAACCTCAACACCAAGCGCGCGCTTGTCGAGGAAAACGGCGTTATCGAGTGGGTGTCCGGTTCCTTCGGCTCTCATGTCGGCTGCCTGTACCCGATGAGCGTCCTCAAGGGCGATAACTCCCGCATGGAGTTTACCGGCGTCACCTTCGCAGGCGCGGGGCAGAACCTCGATACCGGCGCGAAGGTCACGCATATCGGCAGGAACACAAGCTCCTATATGAACACGCGCTCGATAAGCAAGAGCGGCGGTATCAGCACCTTCCGCAGCAGCGTCGTTGTCGCAAAGACCGCGAAGGGCGCGAAGTCTTCGGTGTCCTGCCAGTCCCTGATGCTTGACTCCGAGTCCCGCTCCGATACCGTCCCCGCGATGGACATCCGCACGAGGGACGCATCCGTCGGCCACGAGGCGAAGATCGGCAGCATCAGCAACGACGCTATCTTCTATCTGATGAGCCGCGGCATGAGCGAGGAGGACGCAAGGGCAATGATCGTCAGCGGCTTTGCCGACAACGTCTCCAAGGAGCTGCCGGTGGAATACGCCGTTGAGATGAACAACCTCATCCGCCTTGAGATGAAAGGCAGCATAGGCTGAACGGGGAGGCAGAACGATGGAAAAGAAAATGCTTATAAACAAGCTCCCCGGCGGAACGTGGAACTGGCTGAAGGTAAACGAAGCCGCCATCGACTGGGACGAGGATAAAACTGCGGAGCTTCCCGAAGAGGATATAACCGCCGAGAGCGCAAGGCTCACCGTAAAGGGCGAGGGCGAATACAGCCGCAAGCGCGTCAGCGTTGACGCCGCGCCCGGCAGCTCTGTCACCGTTTTCGAGACCTTTGAAAACGCAGCGAAGCTTGCAGTTGAGACGGAGCTCACAGCGCGCGAGGGTGCCTGCATCCGTCTCGTGCAGATTCAGAGCACGGGGAAAGAGTCCCTGCTCTATAACCGCGTAAGCGGCGAGTGCGCCAAAAACGGCAGGATAGAGCTGGTGCAGATACTTATCGGCGCGGGCGATGCCTACTGCGACAGCCACATTGAGCTCAGCGGCGAGGGCAGCGGCTTCAAGGCCGATATCGGCTACCTCGGCCAGCGCGAGCAGAAGCTTGACATGAACCTTGCCGTCGACCATTGGGGCAAGAGCACCGAGAGCGAGATAAACGCCGCGGGCGCGCTCAAGGACGCGGCACATAAGGTGTTCCGCGGGACGATAGATTTCAAGAACGGCTCGTCTGCCTCCGTCGGCAACGAGAAGGAGACCGTCCTCATGCTCGGTGACGACGTTGTGAACAAGACCGTGCCGCTCATCCTCTGCGCGGAGGAGAACGTCGTCGGCAACCACGGCGCGACCATCGGCGAGCTTGACGAGGACACGCTCTTCTACTTCGAGAGCCGCGGCATAGATAAGCAGACCGCCGAAAACATCCTTGCCCGCGCCGCGATAGAGCGCCTTGCGCGCCTGCTCGGCGACAGCGAGAGCGAGGAATATATAATGAACAGACTGAACGGAGAGCTGTAAAATGGAATACAATTATAAAAATGATTTCCCGCTGCTTGCGCACAGCGATATAGCGTACCTTGACAGCGCCGCCACCGCGCAGCGCCCCCAGTGCGTCATTGACGCCGAGCGCGACTTTTACTGTCTGCATAACGCAAACCCGCTCCGCGGCCTCTACCCCCTGAGCGTTGCCGCGACCGAGGACTACGAGAACGCGAGAAACAGTGTCCGCGCTTTCATCGGCGCAAAGTCGAGCGAGGAAATAATCTTCACCCGCAACACGACCGAGAGCCTGAACCTCGTCGCCTACAGCTACGGCCTGACTAACATCACGGTCGGGGACGAGATACTTGTCTCCATCATGGAGCACCACAGCAATCTCCTCCCGTGGCAGATGGTCTGCCGCCAGACCGGCGCAACTCTCAAGTTCATGGAGTGCGAGCAGGACGGCAGCCTTGACCTCAACAAGGTCGAGGAGCTTATCACGGACAAGACCAAGATCGTCGCCATTATGCAGGTGTCGAACGTCCTCGGACGCGAGTACCCCGTCAAAGAGATCGCCGCCATGGCGCATAAAAAAGGCGCGGTCTGCGTGGTCGATGGTGCGCAGAGCACCCCGCACATGCCTGTTAACGTGCAGGATATCGACGCGGACTTCTTCGCTTTCTCCGGGCACAAGGTCTTTGGCCCGATGGGCATCGGCGTGCTCTACGGCAAGAAGGCGCTGCTCAATAAGATGCCCCCGTTTATGAGCGGCGGCGAGATGATCGAGTCCGTCACCCGCGAGGGCGCGGTGTATGCCGAGCTTCCGCACAAGTTCGAGGCCGGTACGGTCAACGCCGCGGGCGCTGCCGGGCTTCAGGCCGCGATAGAGTATATTAATAAAGTAGGCTTTGACGTGATGCAGCGCCGCGAGGCGGAGCTTACCGCCAGCTGCCTTGCCGCGGTGAAGGCAATCCCGCATATAAACGTCCTCGGCTCTGATAAGCCCGAGGAGCACATCGGCATCGTGAACTTCACGGTCGACGGCGTACACCCGCATGACATCAGCGAGATCCTCGCCTCCGACGGCGTGGACGTCCGCGCCGGTCACCACTGCGCGCAGCCGCTGCTGACCCACCTTGGGTACAGCTCCACCGTCCGCGCAAGTCTCGCGTTCTATAACGACTTCGGCGATATCGACCGTCTGGCCGCGAGCCTTTCGACACTGAGGGAGCGTATGGGCTATGGAAAATAGAAGCTTTTATAACGAGATACTCACCGAGCATAACATCCACCCTGAGTTTAAGCATGACCTGCCTGATGCGGACATCGTGCTCGAGGGCGTGAACCCGAGCTGCGGTGACGATATTTATCTCAAGCTCAAGATGGACGGGGACACGATCGTTGACGGCGCGTTCGTCGGCGACGGCTGCGCCATCTCGCAGGCCTCGGCGGACATTATGCTCGGCATGATAGTCGGTAAAAAGAAGGACGAAGCCCTTAAGATGGGCGAGACCTTCATGCGCATGATAAAGGGCGAGGCCACCGATGAGGAGATCAAGAGCCTTGAAGAGGCTTCGGCGCTCAAGGATATCTCGCACATGCCCGCGCGCGTGAAGTGCGCCGTCCTCGGCTGGCGTACTCTCAAGGAAGCCGTCGGCGAACACGAGGAATAAAAGACATAAATAAATGAAGCTCCGCACACGATGGTGCGGAGTTTCATTCATTTTGCATCACCAGAATTTTTTCTTCCTGCATATCCACAGGCTGAGCGCCACTACTATAACGCTCACCGCGATGATGACCGGGTAGCCGTACTTCCAGTTCAGCTCCGGCATGCCCGTGAAGTTCATACCGTACCAGCCTGCCAGCAGTGACAGCGGGAGAAACACGGTCGTCACGATCGTGAGTATCTGCATGATGCGGTTCTGCTTTGTGTCGATCTCGGACTGGAACAGATTCTGCACCTGCGAGCAGTATTCGCGCAGCAGCTGCGATTCCTCGCGCAGCCGTATCACGCGGTCGGCGAACATACGGAAGAGCATCTGCTCCCGCTCGGAGAAGATACCGAGCTCGTTTTCGCGCAGCGTGAAAGCAACGTCGTCAAGCTGCGTATAGTAGCGGAACCATGTCATCGTCTCCTTGCGCAGCTCGGCCATCGGCGCGTTGAAGTTCTCAAGCTCCCCGGCGAGCACGCGCTCTTCAAGCTCTTCAATCCTGTCCTCTATCTCCTCAAGGTGGTGCAAATCCTTCGCCATTAGCTGCTCCAGAAAGGCATATACAAAGCGGCCTATGCTGCCGTCCGTCCAGCGCTTTTCCTTGGCAATGTGCCGCAGGTGCGACAGCAGCGCGCCCGTGTCGTCGACGAGCACCACGCGGTTATTCGTTATCAGGTACCCGCAGGCAAGAGCACTGCCGCCCTTCCACGCCTGAGGTATGAGCAGCGTCCCGGAGACGCAGTCGCGCCGCAGCTCGGCCTTGCATACGCGCACATCCCGCGCCGCCGGCGTGTGGTGCAGGACGGACTCAAGCCCCGATAACGCAGGCTTGCGCTCCAGCTCCGCGGATGAGAGCAGCACCGCCGCGCACTCCCCGGCAGCGGGCTCGCGCTCGGTCGGCTGAAGCGTCTGCTCTATTCTGAACCAGTACATGTTACCACCTCTGATAAGACTGTCTTGTAACTGCATTTTACCACATCCCTGTAAAATCGCAAGGGTGGGACCGTATGCCGGGGGAGCGGAAATATGAAAAATATTTTTAGATTTGCCTTACAAAAATTCTTGACTAAATTTGTGAATTATGCTAATATCATGAATTGCATGGGCGGGACTGCGCCCGTACGCAAAATGTCCCGAAAGCTCCGCACCGCAAGGACATTTGTGTGCCGCGCACGGCCTATGACGATTGAAGAAAGGAGAAAACAATGCCTACCTTTAACCAGCTGGTGAGAAAAGGCAGAGAAAAGGTCACCTACAAGTCCAACTCTCCTGCAATGCAGAAGGGTCTGAACACCCTCAAGAACAAGGAGACCGATCTTAGCGCTCCTCAGAAGAGAGGCGTCTGCACCGCAGTTCGTACCTCCACTCCTAAGAAGCCTAACTCCGCTCTGCGTAAGATCGCCCGTGTCCGTCTGACCAACGGCTACGAAGTTACTGCGTACATCCCCGGTATCGGCCATAACCTTCAGGAGCACTCCGTGGTTATGATCCGCGGCGGCCGTGTTAAGGACCTTCCTGGTGTCCGTTACCACATCATCCGCGGTACCCTCGACGCTCAGGGTGTCAACGGTCGTATGCAGGCCCGTTCCAAGTACGGCGCAAAGAAGCCCAAGGCTGCAAAGAAGAAGTAATTCCAACTTCAGCGGCAAATCTGCCCTGTCGTTTATCTATATAGTGTGGATAGACCTCGGGGCGCAACGGACGTACAGACGTTCGAGTACCTGTGATTCCATTTTTTAATGAAGGAGGGAAGCAACGTGCCCAGAAGAGGTAATGTTCCCAAAAGAGAAATCTTGCCCGATCCTATGTATAACAGCGTTCTGGTGACCAAGCTCATCAACGGCGTTATGCTCGACGGCAAGAAGGGTGTTGCTCAGAAGGTCGTTTACGATGCTTTCGATATCATCAAGGATAAGACCGGTAAGGAGCCCCTTGATGCATTTACCGAAGCTATGAACAACATCATGCCCGCTCTGGAGGTCAAGGCCCGTCGTGTCGGTGGCGCAACCTATCAGGTTCCTATCGAGGTCAGACCCGCCCGCCGTCAGACGCTGGCTCTGCGCTGGCTCGTGGACTACAGCCGCAAGCGCAGTGAGAAGACCATGAAGGAACGCCTTGCAGGCGAGATCATGGACGCGTGCAACAATCTCGGCGCATCCGTCAAGAAGCGCGAGGATATGCACAAGAACGCAGAAGCCAACAAGGCTTTCGCACATTTCAGATGGTAATCCTTTCAGGAGAGTTTCATGCCCAGACAGTATTCACTTGAGAAAACGAGAAATATCGGTATCATGGCTCACATTGACGCCGGAAAGACTACGACGACTGAGCGTATTCTTTTCTACACCGGCGTGAATTACAAGCTTGGTGAGACTCATGAAGGCACCGCCACCATGGACTGGATGGAGCAGGAGCAGGAGCGCGGCATTACGATAACATCCGCTGCCACCACCTGCCACTGGCGGGACACCCGCATCAACATCATCGACACTCCGGGTCATGTGGACTTTACCGCCGAGGTCGAGCGCTCCCTGCGAGTGCTGGATGGCTGCGTTACGGTCCTCTGCGCCAAGGGCGGTGTCGAGCCGCAGTCCGAAACAGTTTGGAGACAGGCTGACCATTACAATGTCCCCCGCATGATATACGTCAATAAAATGGATATCATGGGTGCGGACTTCTATCATGTGCTTGACATGGTGCATGACAGGCTCAAATGCAATGCCGTTCCGATCCAGCTGCCTATCGGCAGAGAGGAGACCTTCAAAGGTATTATCGACCTCGTGGATATGAACGCAGACATTTATTACGACGATCTTGGCAAGGACATGCGTACCGAGGAGATCCCCGAGGATATGCGTGAACTTGCAGAGCAGTACCGTGATAATCTGCTCGAGGCAGTCTCCGACTTCGACGATGAGATCATGGAAATGTATCTCAACGGCGAGGAAGTCCCTGCGGAGAAGATCCGCAAGGCGATCAGAAGCGCCACCGTCGCGGTGAAGATGGTTCCCGTGACCTGCGGCACTTCCTATAAAAATAAAGGCGTGCAGAAGCTGCTCGACGCGATCGTCGACTATATGCCCTCTCCGCTGGATGTGCCCGCTATCGAGGGCACCGTCCCGAAGACGGACGAGGTCGAGACTCGCGAAGCAAGCGACGACGCTCCGTTCTCCGCGTTGGCGTTCAAGATAATGACCGACCCCTACGTCGGCCGTCTGAGCTTCTTCCGTGTCTATTCCGGCACGATAGAGACCGGCAAGACTGTCATGAACTCCACCAAGGGTGTGCGTGAGCGCCTTGGCCGCATCCTGCTGATGCACGCGAACCACAGAGAAGATCTGACGCAGGTATATTCCGGCGACATCGCCGCCGCGGTCGGCCTTAAAAACACGACCACCGGCGACACGCTCTGTGATGAAAAGCACCAGATAATCCTTGAGTCCATGGAATTCCCCGACCCCGTTATCCGCGTGGCTATCGAGCCCAAGACGAAGGCGGGTCAGGAGAAGATGGCTATCGCCCTCCAGAAGCTGGCAGACGAAGACCCCACCTTTAAGACCTATACGGACGAAGAGACGGGTCAGACTATCATTGCCGGTATGGGCGAGCTGCATCTGGAGATCATTGTGGACAGACTTCTGAGGGAATTTAAGGTCGAGGCCAACGTTGGCAAGCCTCAGGTCTCTTATAAGGAGACCGTGAGAAAGGCCGCAACGGTCGACACCCGCTATGTCCGTCAGACCGGCGGTAAGGGACAGTTCGCGCACGTCAAGCTTATGATCGAGCCCAATGAGTCCGGCAGGGGCTATGAGTTCGTGAACAAGGTCACAGGCGGCGCTATCCCGAAGGAATACATCCCCTGTGTCGATCAGGGTATCCAGGGAGCGATGCTCTCCGGCGTACTCGCGGGGTACCAGGTCGTCGATGTAAAAGCCACTCTGCTGGACGGCTCTTTCCACGAGGTCGACTCTTCCGAGCTGGCCTTCAAGATCTGCGGAAGCATGGCATTCAAGGAAGCATGCCAGAAAGCCGATCCCGTGCTGCTTGAGCCTATAATGAAGGTGGTCGTCACCGCGCCCGATGAATACATGGGCGACGTTATGGGCGATGTCAACGCGAGACGCGGTCAGATCGTCGGCTCCGATATCAGGAACGGTACTGCGGTCATTGAGGCCAATGTCCCGCTTTCCACGATGTTCGGCTACGCCACCGATCTGCGCAGCAAAACTCAGGGCAGAGCTACCTACAGCATGGAGCCGAGCCACTTTGTCGAGCTGCCCAAGAATTTACAGGAATCCCTCGTAAGTGCCCGGACTGGTTTCGGGTTTGGCAAGTAATATTTTCATTCTATTTTAGGAGGATTTTACAATGGCAAAACAGGTTTTTAACAGAAACAAGCCCCATTGCAACATCGGCACCATTGGCCACATCGACCACGGCAAGACCACTCTGACCGCTGCCATCACCAAGTATCTGGCAATGCTCGGCGGCGCTGAGTACACCGACTACTCTTCCATCGACAAGGCTCCCGAAGAGAGAGAGCGTGGTATCACCATCAACACTGCTCACGTCGAGTACGAGACCTATGACCGTCAGGGTCACAACTACAAGACCGGCGAAGACGGCGAGATTAAGGGTCGTCACTACGCCCATGTCGACTGCCCGGGCCACGCCGACTATATCAAGAACATGATTACCGGTGCTGCTCAGATGGACGGCGCTATCCTCGTTATCGCTGCTTCCGACGGCCCCATGGCTCAGACTCGTGAGCACCTCCTGCTCGCCCGTCAGGTCAACGTTCCTTCCGTTCTGGTCTTCCTCAACAAGTGCGACCAGGTCGACGATGAAGAGCTCCTCGAGCTCGTCGAGATGGAAGTTCGCGAGCTGCTTGACTTCTACGGCTTCCCCGGCGATGACACCCCCATCATCCGCGGCAGCGCTCTGAACGCACTCGTCTGCGAGTCCACCGATCCTGCTGCTGCTGACTATAAGTGCATTGCAGAGCTCATGGACGCTGTTGACACTTGGATCCCCACTCCCGATCGTAAGGCTGACCTGCCCTTCCTTATGCCCATCGAGGACGTCTTCACCATCTCCGGCCGCGGCACTGTTGTTACCGGTCGTGTTGAGCGTGGCCGCGTCAAGGTCGGCGACAAGGTCGAGATCGTTGGTCTGAAGGACGAGAGCACTGAGACCACCGTTACCGGTACCGAGATGTTCCACAAGACCCTCGAGTACGCAGAGGCTGGCGACAACGTCGGCTGCCTGCTCCGCGGTATCGACAAGAAGGCTGTTGAGCGTGGTCAGGTTCTGGCTGCACCCAAGTCCATCCACCCCCACACCAAGTTCAAGGGCCAGGTTTACGTCCTGTCCAAGGAAGAGGGCGGCCGTCACACCCCGTTCTTCAACAACTATCGTCCTCAGTTCTACTTCCGTACCACCGACGTTA
>ENA-UONT01002329-UONT01002329.1-human-gut-metagenome-genome-assembly--contig:-CS20-NODE-2329-length-13619-cov-12.066794_pt1 | contig 13619 bp, 9 predicted proteins | sample MGYA00242459_ERZ724006 | MGnify/ENA metagenome assembly ERZ724006 | reverse complement strand
GGTCAAGGGACAGCGTCCCTTGTGGGGTTTGGGGCAACGCCCCAACTGTTCCGCGGGCGACCAGCATCTCAAACGCACTCAACAAAGGCGCAGGCAGCGAAGCGTCCCTGCCCCTAACTTTGCGCGTCCGCAGACGCGCTCCCAAGCTGCTCTTCCCCCCAAGATTCCGTGAAAAACCATGAAAAGAATGCGGACGAGGTGAAAAAAGCGCCTCATCCGCATTCTTTTTGCCGAATATGAAAGAAAAACAGCATAAAAGCGAATGATATGCAGAATAAGGATAAATAATAACCATTTTTTCGCATAGAGTTTACAATTCGCCATCGACAATTGGACAAAAATGTGATATACTGCCTTCTGTTCCTAAAGAATGGAACGAAACTTTCGCGGCGGCTCTCCGCAGCGAAAATATTCTGGAAAAGAAAGAGAGGAAAATGAACATGAAGAAGTTCCTTGCAATCATGATGGCGCTGTCCATGATGCTGTGCGCATTTGCTATGGCGGAAACCGCGAGTCCCGCTGCCAGCACGGTCGCCAGCCCTGTTGCGGATATGGTGGGCGACCCGGCGGATCTGCCGGCAATTGCGGCTGTGCTGAACGGCGGCAGCGAGGTCTATGTTCCCTCTGACAAGACGAACAAGACCCTGCAGGATGCCCTGAACCACGAGTTCACCGAGGGCGCGGGCTATGATTCCTTCGCTGTGCTGGATGTGGATGGCGACGGCAAGCTCGACGTGGTGCTGAATGTGACCGTGAACGGCGAAGCACTGGGCTATCTGGTGCTGACCAGCGCCGATGAAGTCATCTGTGCGTACGGCTTCTACTACCGCGCGATGATTGGCCTGAAGGAAGATGGCTCCTTCTCCTTCAGCAGCAGCGCGGCGGAATCCGGCGTGGCGACCTTCTACAAGGACGAGAACCGCGATGCGCAGTACAATGAGCTGGCGGAAAGCAAGCTGGATGAAAACGGAAACGTCGTCTATTTCGTGAACGGCGAAGCGGCGGATGAAGATGCCTTCACCGCGGTCATCAACGCGCAGAACGAAAAGGCGGATGTGACCTTTGTGCCCGCAACGGCGGAAAATCTGGCGCTCTACTTGACGATTGAGTAATCAACCCGTCCAAGCGACCTCCCGGCATGAATTGTGCCGGGAGGCTACTTTTTTCTCAAATTAATAGATAATCGTCGAACGAAAACCAATTTTCGATACGAAACCGTTTTTTCGTAAAAGACAGCGAAAATCCGCCGAAGACTTGGCAGATATGGCATAAAAATATGGATAGACAGACAAATATCCATTGACAAAACGATTTCGCTGATGCTATAATTAAAAGGAAACTGCGGTCAAATACGCAGAAGAAAGGAACGATGGATATGAAAAAGTGGTTCCTGCACCTGTTCAGCCTGATGCTGGCGGTGCTGATGCTGATTCCCTGCGTAGGGTCGGCGGAAGAGGCGGAAGCGGTGGATAACGGCGTGATGCGCGAGGGCTTGACGGCGCTGGAGGCTACCCGCCTGATGGGCAACGGCATCAACCTCGGCAACACCCTGGAAGCCTGCGACAACAACGTCGGCATCAAGACGAACACGCCCCTTAGCTATGAGACGCACTGGGGTCAGCCGAAAACGACACAGGCCATGATTGACGGCATGAAAGCGGCGGGCTTTGACACCATCCGCATTCCCGTGGCTTGGATGACCAACGCCACCCACCTCTACGAAGGCGACTACACCATCGACGCTGACTACATGGATCGCGTGGAGGAAGTTGTCCGCTATGCGCGCAAGGCGGGCATGTACGTCATCATCAATGACCATTGGGATGGCGGCTGGTATGGCATGTTCGGTTCGGAAAGCGCCGAAACCCGCGCACTGGCCATGGAAGCCTACAAGGGCATGTGGCAGCAGATTGCCGAACGCTTCCGTGATTACTCCGATTACCTGATTTTCGAGAGCGCAAACGAGGAGCTCGGCGGCCGCTTCGACGAGAATTCTCCGCTGTACTGCTCCGATTCCGTCGTTACCTACCTGACCGACGACGAGCGGTACGCGCTGACGAACGAAATCAACCAGACGTTTGTGGATGTCGTCCGCGCGACGGGCGGTAACAACGCGACCCGCTTCCTGCTGATTGCGGGTTACAGCACCGACATTAACCAGACCTGCGACGATCGCTTCCAGATGCCCAAGGACACCGCGGACAGCAAGCTGATGGTTTCTGTCCATTACTACGATCCGTGGTCGTACTGCGGCGCGTCCAGCGCGGTGAGCGCCACCAAGTGGGGCAAAGTGAGCGACTATGAGTACATGGATCAGCAGCTGGCAAAGATGACGAAATTCACCGAGGCGGGCTACGGCGTGGTCATCGGCGAATACGGCGCGCTGCCGTGCAGCGACGGGCTGAAGGACAACACGCTGGCGTACCACACGGCATTCCTTGACGCCTGCACCAAGTACAACCTGACGAACTGCCTGTGGGATTGCAGCGGGCTGTACAAGCGCGTGTCCCAGACCTTCGCGGATGACGATATTCTGGCGATGTATCAGGAGAAGCGTCAGGCGAACGAAGAAGGTCAGGATTATGCGGATGTGCAGGCGGCTGCTGCGGCGGAAGCAGCGGCTGCTGCAGCGGAAGCCCCCGTGACCTTCCTGCAAGATGCCGTGGTCGTGGATGACCAGACCGCGCTGGCGTGGATTATGTGGAACGACGGCAGCTGGGCGCTCACCCACAGCGTCGGCGATACCTACAATGCGGATTCCATCTCCGAGGGACTTGTCGCGACCAACGCCATCATCACGGGCGAAGGCAAGTACACTGTTGGGCTGGATTTCACCGGCACGGCGCAGGGCTACTCCGCGTCCGTCGCGTTTGCCGCCATCGGCATCAGCAACGGCGAAGCGCTGTACCCGAACTACCTCGTTAACATCAAGGAAGTGCGCATCAACGGCGAAATCTACCGCCTGAAGGGCCGCGCCTACACGACCTCTGACGACGGCGTGTGCACGCGCGTGAATCTGTACAACGAATGGGTGACGAGCGTGCCCAAGACCGCGCGTCTGCCCGGCGGCAACCTCGCCGGCGCAACGCCGACCCCCATCAACCGCAACGATGCTGTCATCGCCGAAATCAAGACGATTGAAATCGACTTTGAGTATGTGCCGATGAACTAAGGCAAAAAGAAGCCCGAATCAGCGATGGTTCGGGCTTTTTTGAATGCGGATGATGATCTTGGCGGACGCGGCTGGAGCAGCAAAAAAGACATGCTTGATGTTGAAAGTCAAGCATGTCTTTTTGCAATCTGTACTTACTTCAGATACTGCACCGCCAGAATCACAACGCCCAGCACCACCAAAACCACGCCGACCACCCGGTTGAGCGTCTCCGGTTTCGATTTGTTCGCAATTTTCGCGGCAATCTGCGCGAACAGCAGCGTGAACGCCATGCACAGCGCCAGCGTCCATCCGTCCGGCAATCCGCCGATGGTGAAGTGGCTGACCGCGCCCGTCAGCGCCGTGAACGCCATGATGAACACACTCGTGCCGACGGCGGTTTTCAGCTCATAGCCCATGACGGAGGTCAGAATCAGCAGCATCATCATGCCGCCGCCCGCGCCGACGAAGCCGCAAATCATGCCGATGAACGCGCCGCAGACAATCGACTGCACCATGCGTTTCTTTTTGCTCACGTTCTGCATGGCTTCGCGCGTCGTCATCACCGGGCGGATGATGAACTTGATGCCCAGCAGCATCGTCATCAATACGCTGAAGCTGCCCATCGTGCGGCTCGGCACAAGGCTTGCGACGTAGCTGCCTACGACCGTGAACGCCAGCACCGCCGCCATCATCAGCAAGCCGTTGCGAATGTCGAGATTCTTGTTTTTGCCGTATGTCCACGCGCTTGCGGCACTCGCCAGCACGTCGCTCGCCAGCGCAATGCCGACCGCCTCATACGGCTCCATGCCCAAGAAAGTAATCAGCATCGGGCTGATGACCGCCGCGGCGCTCATGCCCGCGAATCCCGTGCCTAAGCCAGCGCCTAAGCCCGCCAGCAGGCATACCAGTACTTTTTCCACCATGAGGAAAGCCTTCCTTCTGTCGATTCTTATGCACATTGTAGCGGATTCGTGTGTACTCAGCATGAACATTGCGGACGAAAATGCAAAATTCGCGCATCAGGCGAAAATCCGCCGCTGATGGCTGGAAAATTCCGCAAGAAGCCGCGAAACCGCTTGTGCAAACGCGCATTTCGGGCTATACTACCCTCATCAGCAGAAGGAGGATAAGCATCATGTGTACCGCGATTCGCCTGACTACGCGCGACCACTATTTCGGCAGAAACCTTGACTTGGAGTACAGCTATCAGGAGACCGTTGCCATCACGCCGCGGCGCTATCCGTTCCATTTCCGGCACGAGGGGACGAACAGCGACCATTTCGCCATGATTGGCATGGCGTTCGTTGTTGGCGGAATGCCTTTATATTATGAAGCGACGAACGAGAAGGGCTTGAGCATGGCGGGGCTGAACTTTCCCGCGAGTGCCGTGTATCACGACGTGAAGCCGGATTGCGCGAACATCGCCAGCTTTGAGCTGATTCCGTACATTCTGGGGCAGTGCGAAAGCGTCCAAGAGGCGAAAACGCTGCTCCAGCGCCTGAACATCACTCGCGACGGCTTCAGCGAGCAGCTCCCGCCGTCGCCGCTGCACTGGATGATTGACGACCGCGAAGGCTGCATCGTCGTCGAGTCGATGGCGGACGGGCTGCACGTCTACGACAACTGGTCGAACGTGATGACGAACGAACCGCCGCTGCCGTTGCAATTGGAGAATCTGGCGCACTATCAGGCGCTTTCGCCGGAAGAGCCGGTGAATCGCTTTGCGCCTGCGCTGCCGCTGAAGGTGGGCGGACGCTGCACAGGCGCGATGGGCTTGCCGGGCGACTGGTCGCCGTGGTCGCGGTTCGTCCGCGCGGCGTTCCTGACGAACAACTCCGTCTCCGGGGACAGCGAGGAGGAGAGCGTTGGGCAGTTCTTCCACATTTTAGGCGGCGTGGCACACCCGCGCGGCTGCGCCCACCTGCCGCATGGGTATGAAATCACGGTGTACACAAGCTGCTGCAACGCTGACACGGGGGTCTACTACTACACGACCTACGGCAACCAGCAGATTTGCGCGGTGGACATGCACAAGGCGGATTTGGACGGCGGCGAAGTTGTGTCGTATGGACTGAAAAAGCAGCAGGGGATTCATTACCAGAACTAAAAGCAGGGCAGGGGTGCAGAACGCATCCTTGCCCTTTTTGCTTAGCCGATGCAAATCACCGTTCCCGACGAGAAGTCGCTGGGCAGCAGCGTCGGGTTCAGCGAGAGCAGCCGCCCCCGCGTCGTCCGAAAGCGCACCGCCAGCGTGTCCAGCGTCTCCCTCGGCTGAATGGTGTACGAGCGCAAGCCGGCGCACGTCTGCCGCGTGCCGGACGGCGGCGCACAGTACGCAGTGCCCGCAATCAGGTAGCCCGGCATCAATTGCGGATTCGCGCTGCGCATCGCCCGATAGCTGACGTTGTGCTGCACCAGCAAATCCGCGTAACTCTGCCCCGACTGCACCGCGGACAGCGTGTATCCTGACGGACAGACACGGATCGGCGTATCAGGCAGGGCGGGATATTCGCCGTCGTCCGGCAGGGGAATCACGGGCGTCTGGCTGTCATCGGGCAGGGCAGGGTACTCACCGTCGTCCGGCAGGGGGATGGCGGGCGTCTGCGCGTCGTCGGCGTCGTCCGCTTTTGCCGGAACACACAGCACCTGTCCGACGGTGAGATTGTTCTGTGACACGCCGGGATTCCGCTCGGCGAGTTCGAAGGTCGTAATGTCCAGCCGCGCGGCAATCGACGCGAACGTGTCGCCGTCTTCAACCACATACGGCTGACCGCTGATGCAGGTATAGATGAAATTGGGCAGACAGATTTCCTCCCCGGCGGTCAACGTGGCAAAATCGACGCCGGGATTGATGACCTGCAGCGCCTGCACGGTGGTGGCGTATGTACGGGCGATACGCTCGGCGGTGTCGCCCTCCTGCCAAGTGTAGCTCTCCGCCCCGCGCGGACAGACGCGCCCGATGGCTCTGCGACCTTGCTGTTCCATGCCTGTTTCCCTCCTGTTTGCACTTTTCGGCGGGTTTTGCGCCCACCATTCAAAATTTATGCGCCGGGCAGTGGTTTCATCCCTTGCCCTCGCTGCTATTCTATGCTATAATGTTCGGCAGGTGTGCTGACGCGCCGATTTTTGTGTGCCTAAGTTTCACCAGAATCTGGTTGTTTCCCCTGAACCCGACACATTTCGCTGCGCCTCGGTTCGGGCGGGAAAACGAAAGAAACCATGATGCGTATACAGAAAATGTGCATCAATATGCAGCTTTATACTTCTGCGACATCTGCGAAGAATGATGGAGGGAATTCCCATGAAGCATCTGCTGAAGCTCCTCGACCTGAGCAAGGAAGAAATCACGGAGCTGCTTGACCTCGCTGACCGCCTGAAGGCGGAAACCAAAGCCGGCGTGGAGCACCACATCCTCAAAGGCAAAACGCTGGGCATGATTTTTGAGAAGTCCTCGACCCGCACGCGCGTCAGCTTTGAGACGGGCATGTACCAGCTGGGCGGTCATGCGCTGTTCCTGTCCAGCCGCGATCTGCAAATTGGCCGCGGCGAACCGGTGGAGGACACCGCGCGCGTCCTGAGCCGCTATCTGGACGGCATCATGATTCGCACCTTTGCGCAGGAAGAAGTGGAAACGCTGGCGCGCGTTGGCAGCATCCCGATTATCAACGGCTTGACGGACTTCTGCCACCCCTGCCAAGTGCTGGCGGATTTGCAGACCGTGCGCGAGTACAAGGGGCGCATTGAGGGGCTGAATATGTGCTACATCGGCGACGGCAACAACATGGCCAATTCGCTGATTGTCGGCTTCCTCAAAATGGGCGCGCATGTGTCCATCGCCTGCCCGAAGGCGTATCAGCCGGATGTGCAGGTGCTCTCGTTCACCGAGCAGTACCCCGGCAAGTTCTTCATGACCGAAAGCCCGGAAGAAGCGGCGAAGGATGCGGACGTCATTTTCACTGACGTGTGGGCTTCGATGGGGCAGGAGGAAGAAAAGGCGGTGCGCGAGAAGGCGTTCCGCGGCTATCAGATTAACGCGGAGCTGCTGGCGAAGGCGCATCTGGGCTGCATGGTGCAGCACTGCCTGCCCGCGCACCGCGGCGAGGAAATCACGGCGGATGTGTTTGAATCCCACGCCGACCAGATTTTCGATGAGGCGGAGAACCGCCTGCACGCGCAGAAGGCAGTCATGGTTGCTGTTATGGCGGACAAGAAAGACTGGTAAGCAACACGCGGTTTTTGCCCCAATAGAAAAATGGAGGAAACGAGCATGAAGGGCTATCTGCTGCTGGCCAACGGTCAGCTTTACGAAGGCACGCTGATGGGCGCTGCGAAGCCGGTCATGGCGGAGCTGGTGTTCACCACGGCGATGACTGGCTATCTGGAAACCCTGACCGACCCGTCCTACGAAGGGGAAATCGTCATTCAGACGTTCCCGACCATTGGCAACTACGGTGTGATTCCGGAGGACTTCGAGTCGCCGCGCCCGCGCCTGTCCGCGTATATCGTCCGGGAACTCTGCGATGAGCCGAGCAACTTCCGCTGCCAAGGCAAGCTCGATGATTACCTCAAAGCGCAGGGCATTCCCTGCCTGACGGGGGTGGACACCCGCGCGCTGACCCGCGTTATCCGCAATGCGGGCGTGATGAATGCCGCGCTGCTGACCGAGAAGCCGGAGAATCCGGAGGAAATCTGCGCGCAATTGAAGGTGCTGCCGTTCCATCCGTCGATTCAGGACGTGACGTGCGACGGCGTTCAGCCCGCGAAGAAGCGGGGAATCCACAATGTCGTCCTCTGGGACTTCGGCGCAAAGGCGAACATCCAGCGCGAACTCGAAAAGCGCGGCTGTGCGGTCACGGTTGTTCCGGCGAGCGCGACGGCGCAGGAAATCCTGAACCTGAATCCCGACGGACTGATGCTGTCCAACGGCCCCGGCGACCCGGCGGATAACACCGCCGTGATTGCGAACCTGCGCGAACTCATGCGCCACCGCATCCCCACCTTCGGCATCTGCCTGGGGCATCAGCTGCTGGCGCTCAGTCAGGGCGCAAAGACCGCCAAGCTGAAGTATGGCCACCGCGGCGCGAATCAGCCCGCGAAGGACGTCAAGACCGGGCTGTCCTACATGACGAGCCAGAACCACGGCTATGCGGTGGACTGCGACACGCTGCCGGAAAACGCGTCCCTGCGTTTTGTCAACGGCAACGACGGCACCTGCGAGGGCGTTGATTATACCGATATGCCCGCGTTCTCCGTCCAGTTCCACCCGGAAGCGTGCGGCGGCCCGCTTGACACCCGCTTCCTGTTCGACCGCTTTATTGCCATGATGGGAGGGAATAAGGAATGCCGCTGAATCCCGATCTGCACAAAGTAATGATTATCGGCTCCGGCCCGATTGTGATTGGTCAGGCTGCCGAATTTGACTACGCCGGTTCGCAGGCGTGCCGCGCCTTGAAGGACGCGGGGCTGGAAGTCGTGCTGGTCAACCCGAACCCCGCGACCATCATGACCGACCATTCCTCCGCCGACCATATCTACATTGAGCCGCTGACGCTGGAAACCCTGCGCCGCATCATCCTCAAGGAAAAGCCGGACTCCCTGCTGTCCACGCTGGGCGGGCAGAGCGGTCTGACCCTCTCCATGCAGCTGGCGAAGGAGGGCTTCCTTGAACAGCACGGCGTGAAGCTGCTGGGCGCCAAGTGCGAAACGATTGAAAAGGCGGAAGACCGCCAGCAGTTCAAGGACACGATGCTTTCCATCCACCAGCCCGTCATTCCGTCGGAAGTCGTGGAGACGGTGGAGGATGCGCTCGCGTTCGCCAAGACCATCGGCTACCCCGTGATTGTGCGTCCAGCGTATACGCTGGGCGGTTCGGGCGGCGGCATCTGCCAAGACGAAAAGGAACTGGCGGAAATCGCTGAGAATGGTCTGCGCCTGTCGCCGATTACGCAGATTCTGGTCGAGAAGTGCATTTCCGGCTGGAAGGAAATCGAATTCGAGGTCATGCGCGATAAGCTGGGCAACGTGATTGCCGTCTGCTCGATGGAGAACATCGACCCCGTCGGCGTGCATACGGGCGACTCCATCGTCGTTGCGCCCGCGCTGACATTGGCGGACAAGGAGTACCAGATGCTCCGCCGCGCCGCGCTGGACATCATCACCGCGCTGGAAGTCGAGGGCGGCTGCAACTGCCAGTTCGCGCTCAATCCCGATACGTTCGACTATGCCGTCATCGAGGTCAACCCGCGCGTCAGCCGTTCCTCCGCCCTTGCGTCGAAGGCGACGGGCTACCCGATTGCCAAGTGCGCCGCGCAGATTGCCATCGGCTATACGCTGGATGAAATGAAGAACGCCGTGACGGGCAAGACCTGCGCCGCGTTTGAACCCGCGCTGGACTACATCGTGGCGAAAATCCCGAAGTGGCCGTTTGACAAGTTCGTGTACGGCAAGCGCACCCTCGGCACGCAGATGAAGGCGACCGGCGAGGTGATGGCGATTGGCGTGAACGTCGAGCAGGCGCTGATGAAGGCGGTTCGCGGCGCGGAAATCGGCTGCGACACGCTGCGGATGAAGTCGATGGCGAATCTCACCGTGGATGAGCTGCTGGAGCTTATCGGCAAGTGCACCGACCAGCGCATGTTTGCAATGTACGAGGCGATTGCGCGCGGCGTGACGCTGGAAAAGCTGCACGAAATCACGAAAATCGACTACTTCTTCCTCCATAAGTACCTGAACCTGTACAACATGGAATGCCGCCTGAAAGAGGGCAACATCGACGCGGAGACGTATCTGCGCGCGAAGAAGATGGGCTATCCGGACAAGGCGATTGAGCGCCTGTCGGGCGAAAAAGTGCCGATGCACCGCGACCCGGTCTACAAGATGGTCGATACCTGCGCGGCGGAATTCGCGGCGGAAACGCCCTACTTCTACGCAACCTATGACGACGAGAACGAAGCGAAGGAGTTCCTCGAAGAGCGCCCGAAGAAGCCGTGCGTCGTCGTCTTGGGTTCCGGCCCGATCCGCATCGGTCAGGGCATCGAGTTCGACTATGCGTCCGTCCACTGCGTGTGGATGCTCAAACAGGCGGGCTACGATGTCGTGATGATCAACAACAACCCGGAGACGGTTTCGACTGACTTTGATACCGCTGACCGCCTGTACTTCGAGCCGCTGACGGCGGAGGACGTGCTGGGCGTGATTGCGACGGAGAAGCCGGTTGGCGTCGTCGCGGCGTTTGGCGGGCAGACGGCGATTAAGCTGACTCACGCGCTGGAGCAGGCGGGCGTGCGCATCATGGGTACGTCGGCGGATATGATTGACGCGGCGGAAGACCGCGAGCGCTTCGACGCGGCGATGGAGAAGTACGGCATCAAGCGCGCCAAGGGCCGCACGGTCATGACGAGCGAAGAAGCGGTGACGGCGGCGAACGAGCTGGGCTACCCGGTGCTGGTGCGCCCGTCGTATGTGCTGGGCGGTCAGAACATGATTATCGCCTATCAGGACAGCGACATTGTGGAGTACATGCGCATTATCCTCGCGCAGGGCATCGAGAACCCGGTACTGATTGACCAGTACCTGATGGGCATCGAGGCGGAAGCGGACGCGATTTGCGACGGCACGGACGTGCTGATTCCCGGCATCATGGAGCACGTCGAGCGCTCCGGCATCCACTCCGGCGACTCCATTGCTGTCTATCCCGCGTGGAACCTGACCGGCGCGATGACGCAGCGGCTGATTGAGGTCACGCGGCAGATTGCGCTCGAACTCGGTACGCTGGGGCTTATCAACATTCAGTATATCGTCTATCATAACGAAGTCTATGTCATTGAGGCGAACCCGCGCGCCAGCCGTACCGTGCCGTACATCAGCAAGGTGACGGGCGTGCCGATGGTTGACCTCGCCGTCCGCGCGATGCTGGGCGAAAAGATTCGCGACATGGGCTACGGCACGGGGCTGTACCGGCAAAGCCCGTACTACGCGGTCAAGGTGCCGTGCTTCTCCTTCGAGAAACTGGCGGATGTCGATACTCACCTCGGCCCGGAGATGAAGTCCACCGGCGAAGTGCTGGGCATCGGCACGAACCTGCAGGAGGCTATCTTCAAGGGACTCGTCGCCGCGGGCTACAAGATGCGCCATCAGGGCGGCATTCTCGTCTCCGTCCGCGACAAGGACAAGCCGGAAGCCATTGACTGCGCGCGCAAGTTTGCCAAGCTCGGCTTCAACATTTTCGCCACGCCCGGCACGGCGCGCGCCATGCAGGAGCATGGGCTGTATGCCGCCGTCGTGAAGAAGGAAGCGCAGGAGAAAATGCTGGAAATGGGGCAGGTGCAGTACGTCATTTCCACGTCCAACAAGGGTCGTCTGCCGCAGCTGGAATCCGTCCGGATGCGCCGCAAGGCAGTCGAACGCGGCATTCCGCTGTTCACCAGCCTTGATACGGCGAATGCCCTCGCCAACGCGCTGACCAGCCGCTACTCGCTGGGCAACGTCGAATTGGTGGACATCAACAACATGCGCACCAAGCACAAGAAGCTGACTTTCACCAAGATGCGCGGCACGGGCAATGACTACCTGTACTTCGATTGCTTCGACCAGACGGTGGAAAGCCCCGAATCGCTGGCTGTGCGCCTGTCCAACCGCCGCACGGGTGTCGGCTCGGACGGTATTGTGCTGATTATGCCCTCAACCATCGCTGATGCGAAGATGCGCATGTTCAATGCCGACGGCACGGAAGGCTCGGTGGCGGGCAATGCCCTGCGCTGCGTCTGCAAGTACCTGTACGAGAACGGCCATGTGCGCAAGGACGAAATGGCGGTCGAGACTGGCAGCGGCGTTAAGACGGCGAAGCTGTTCATCCGCGAAGATCAGGTGTTCTCCGTGCTGGTGGACATGGGCTGCCCGGCGTTTGCTCCGGCGAAGATTCCCGTCAGGCTCGACGGCGACCGCGTGATGATGCGCCCTGTCTTCCTTGCGGGCGAAAAGCGCGAAATCAGCTGCGTCAGCATGGGCAATCCGCATGTCGTCATCTTCGTGGAGGATGTAAACCGCATCCCGCTGGAGCAGGTGGGTCCGCAGATTGAAACGGACAGCCTGTTCCCGGAACGCGTGAACGTGTCGTTCGCCCAGATTGTGGACAAGAACGACATCGTGATGCGCGTATGGGAGCGCGGTATCGGCGAAACGGCGGCCTGCGGCACGGGCGCGTGCGCGGTGGCAGTCGCGGCAGTCGAAAACGGCTTCTGCACCCGCGGTGCGGACATTGATGTGCGCCTGCCCGGCGGCACGCTCGTCGTCCGCTATCAGGAGGACGGCAAAGTCTGGCTGACTGGCGACGCTAACACCGACTTCACGGGGACTATCGAAATTTAATTGGCAGCGGCATCTCGTTTTTCACGCGGGATGCCGCCCTTTTTGCAAAGGGGAGGAAATTTGCATGAAACACGTTCTTTGCTTTGGCGACAGCAACACTTGGGGCTTCATCCCCGGCACCTGCAAGCGCTACGACGAACACACCCGCTGGACAGGCATTTTGCAGGATGAACTTGGCGCAGACTGGCGCATCCACGAGAACGGGCAGAACGGCAGGACCACCGTCTTTCCCGAACCCGGCAAGAATTTCATGACCGGCTTGGGCGCGCTGCCTTACGCGCTGGACACCCTGCGCCCGCTGGACGCCATCATCATCATGCTCGGCACGAACGACCTGAAGGAGCACACCGCACAGGCGAGCGTCAACGGCGTCGGCACGCTGATTCGCACGATTCAGACGTTCGACCAGCTGTACCCCGCAAGCGTGCCGCTGTTCGGGGATAACAAGCCGCGGATTCTGGTACTGACGCCGATTGAGATTGGCGAGAATGTGGCGGAGTGGGACACGCTGCATGGGAAGGGGCAGGAATCGCGGAAATTCCCGGCGCTGATGAAGGGCTTGTGTGAGTGGCTCGGTGTGGAGATGATGAATACGCAGGAAATTGTGCAGCCGTCGAAGGTGGATGGGATTCATATGATGCCGGAAGAGCATCGGAAACTGGCGCTGGCGGTGAAGGAGAAGCTGCTGGGAATGATGGCAAAGTAAGATTGGTTCTTCACGGAAAGTTGGGGGAGCAAACAAGGGCTTAGGCGAAGCGCCAAAAAGCTGCACGCGGAAGGAGCATGAAAGCGCGACCAACTCAATCGCGAAAAGGGGTCAAGGGGGGACTTCGTCCCTTTTCGTCTGTCCCTTGTGGGGTTTGGGGCAACGCCCCAACTGTTCCGCGGGCGACCAATTCCAAGGAAGCCGCCAACAAAGCTGCAGGCAGCGAAGCGTCCCTGCCAGTAACTTTGCGCGTCCGCAGACGCGCCCCCAAGCTGCTCTTCCCCCAAGATTCCAATTAGCAATGAGCAATGACTGGCGCACAAACGCAATCATTGCTCATTAAGGTAACACCGCACAAATGAGGTGGTCGGCTGGCGAATGGATTTTTCGTCA
>ENA-UONT01002309-UONT01002309.1-human-gut-metagenome-genome-assembly--contig:-CS20-NODE-2309-length-13764-cov-10.379240_pt1 | contig 13764 bp, 10 predicted proteins | sample MGYA00242459_ERZ724006 | MGnify/ENA metagenome assembly ERZ724006 | reverse complement strand
TATAGTGCTTTCCGCTATCCGCTCCCGTTGGGGTCAGCGTTTGGGTCAGAAAAAACAGCAAGTAAGTTATTGAGCAAAAAAGTACGGAAAAAGTCCTGATTTCGCAAGAAATCAGGACTTTCTGGTTGCGGAGACAGGACTCGAACCTGCGACCTCCGGGTTATGAGCCCGACGAGCTACCAACTGCTCTACTCCGCGATATTGATTTGGTGCCGGTGACCGGACTCGAACCGGTACAGTATTGCTACCGGGAGATTTTAAGTCTCCTGTGTCTACCATTCCACCACACCGGCAGCTTATCGGCAAATATTAGGATACCATACTCCCGGGGAACTTGTCAAGAGGAAACTTTAAAATAAGGAAAGAAAATTGAAATGCCGCGAAATGCCACGGCATTTCAATCTGGAGCGGCTGATGGGAGTCGAACCCACCTATGCAGCTTGGGAAGCTGCCGTTCTACCGATGAACTACAGCCGCAGGAACGTATTGTATTATAGCAGACCTTTCTTTATTTTGCAACACGAAAAATGGCGGGTCTTCTGAAAAAGTTAGAAGGATCTCCGAGGGTCAAATGACGGCGGCATGAACGCCTTTGCACACTCATATAATGCACCGATCAGAAAGGGGAGGTCATCATGAAAAAAATCCTGGCGCTGATGGGCGCCGTATTGCTGCTGAGCGTCAGCGCCCGGGCTGTGGAGGTGTCCGCGCCCTCGGCAGTGCTGATGGAAAAGGAGACAGGGACCGTGCTGTTTGCCAAAAACGAGCACGAAAAGCTGGAACCGGCCAGCGTCACTAAAATTATGACGCTGCTGCTGACCATGGAGGCTATTGACGGCGGGACACTGCGCTATGAGGACACCGTTACCGCCTCACCTCACGCCTGCTCCATGGGCGGCAGTCAGATTTGGCTGAAGGAGGGGGAACGGCTGACCGTGGACGAGATGCTGAAGGCCGTGTGCGTGGTATCCGCCAATGACTGTGCCGTGGCCCTGGCAGAGCATCTGGCCGGCAGTGAGGAATCCTTCGTGGAGCGGATGAACCGGCGGGCAGCGGAACTGGGGATGAATGACACTACTTTCAAAAACGCCTGCGGTCTACCGGCGGAGGGCCACGTCACCTCTGCCTATGACATTGCTTTGATGAGCCGGGAGCTGATGCTGCGCCATCCGGATATCCGAAGATACACAACGGTCTGGATGGACACCCTTCGAGATGGGGCATCCTCACTGGTCAATACCAACAAGTTAGTGCGATTTTATGATGGTACCACTGGATTGAAGACCGGCTCCACCAACGCTGCCGGGTACTGTATTTCCGCCACGGCGGAGCGGGAGGGCATGGAACTGATCGCCGTCATTCTCAAGGGAAAGACCTCTCCGGAGCGGTTCGCGGACGCGCAGACACTGCTGAATTACGGCTTTGCATCCTACGCTCTGAAAACCGTTATCCCCGACGAACCGTTGCCGCCGGTGCCGGTGACGCTGGGGACGCAGGCCACGGTCCAGCCGGTTTTGGGCGAGGAAAACCAGCTGCTGCTGGAAAAGGCCAAGACAGGGGAGCTGAGCCAGTCCGTGACACTGGAACCCTCCGTACAGGCCCCAGTGGCGGTGGGGGATCGGCTGGGGACGCTGACCGTCACCTTCGGGGAAGAGGTTCTGGCGGAGCTGCCCCTACTGGCGGGAGAAGAAGTTTCACGGATCACCTTCCGCCAAATGCTGCCACGGGTGCTGCGGATCGCCTGTCTGGTTGAGTGAACAGATCTTGCACCGCCCCTTTTCTCTTGCCGTACCCGGGGAAAAATGCTATACTGGACAAACAGAGGGGAAATGTGCCCTCTGACTGAAATTTGATACATGAGGGTGAATCACATGCTGGATGTTCAGTTGTTTGATCTGTATACATTTTTACCGAAGCCTTACGAGGAGGCACTGCTGCCCCGTTTGAAAAAGGCCCATGAAAAGCTCCAGACCGGCACCGGCCTGGGCGGAGAATTCACCGGTTGGGTGCATCTGCCTCAGGCATATGACCGGGAAGAATTTGCCCGAATCCAGGCTGCCGCCAAGAAGATCCAAAGCGATTCTCAGGCATTGGTGGTCATCGGCATCGGCGGCAGCTATCTGGGAGCCCGCGGCGTGATCGACTGCCTGTGCTCCCCTAATTATAATCTGAAAAAGAAAGAGACTCCCAACGTGTACTTTGTGGGCAACGGTCTCTCCGGCGACGCACTGAGCGAGGTACTGGATCTGGTGCGGGATGTGGATTTCTCCGTGAATATCATCTCCAAATCCGGTACCACCACGGAGCCTGCCGTGGCATTCCGTTTCTTCCGGGAGTTGCTGGAGGAGAAATACGGCAAGGAGGAAGCCGGCAAGCGCATCTACGCCACCACCGATAAGGCCCGGGGTGCGCTGAAATCTCTGGCGGACGCCGAGGGCTGGGAGACCTTTGTGGTGCCGGATGACATCGGCGGCCGCTATTCCGTCCTTACCGCCGTGGGCCTGCTGCCCATCGCCGTTACCGGTGTGGATGTGGAGGCCCTGATGGAGGGCGCGGCTGAGATGATGAACGTCTGTGCCGACGGCTCCTACGATAGTCCCGCATGGCAGTATGCCGCTCTGCGGTATGAGCTGTACCGGGCCGGGTACGCCATTGAAATTCTGGGCTGCTACGATCCAGCCTTCCGGTTTATGACGGAGTGGTGGAAGCAGCTCTACGGCGAGAGCGAGGGAAAGGACGGCAAGGGCCTGTTCCCCGCCAGTGTGGAGTTTACCGCAGACCTGCACTCCATGGGGCAGTATATTCAGGAGGGCCGCCGGATCCTCTTCGAGACGATCGTGCGGCTGGGTGCCTCCGACCGGCAGCTGGCCGTTCCTCGGGACGAGACGGACGGCGACGGGCTGAACTTCCTTGCGGGTGCGTCTATGGACCACATCCGGGACCGGGCCACGGAGGGAACGCTCTTGGCCCACAGTCAGGGCGGCGTACCCAACATCATTGTGAATGTGGGCGGTAAGGGCCCCCGTGAGCTGGGCCGGCTCATCTACTTCTTTGAGTATGCCTGCGGCTTGTCCGGCTATCTGCTGGACGTGAATCCCTTCGACCAGCCCGGTGTGGAGGCGTATAAGAAAAATATGTTTGCCCTCCTCGGCAAGCCCGGCTACGAGGATCGTAAGGCAGAACTGGAAGCCAAGCTGACCGAAAAGCATTGAGGAAAGCGGAATACGAAAAGCGGAATATGCAAAAAAACACGGCAGAGTATACATTGCTCTGCCGTGTTTATAAACAAATTTTGAAGTTACTTTTTGGGATTGTCTTTTTCTGTTCTTTATGGTATGCTATGACTACGAAAGGTCCCGTTTATTACGGAGACGAACTATGACAGGAGTGATCTATTATGGTTAGACTGATTATGGGCGTCAAGGGTTCCGGCAAAACCAAGCAGCTCATCGAACTCATCAACGCTGCCGCGAAGGATGAGGCCGGCAATGTGGTCTGCATTGAGCCGAAGCGTGATATGTCCTACAATATTCACTACAACATCCGCCTGATTGACGCGCAGGAATACGATCTGCACAGCTATGAGGTATTCCGTGGCTTTATCAGCGGTCTGTATGCCGGCAACTATGATATTTCTCAGGTGTTCATCGACAACCTGTGCAAGACCGTGGGTGCCGATGTGGATGCGGAGACTGAGAAGTTCCTCAACTGGCTGGATGTATTCGGCGAGCGGAACAACATCAAGTTCACCGTCACCATCAGCGGCGACGTGGAAACTGCTACCGATGGTATGCGGAAGTACCTGTAATTGAATAAAAGAAGACCGCCTTGCTGAAAAGCAAGGCGGTTTTTGTTGTCCGGATTTGAAAGCTCAGCTTTCTTGGGTGTGTAAAGTACCGTTGGGGGTGGAGAGACAGCAGGAGGATACGCCGAAGCAGCGCAGCAGCTGCTGGCGGGTCTCCAGAGCCTTTTCATTGAGATACCAGACCACCGTATCCTTTGTCTCCAGATAGGCGCAGGCGTAGCGGTCAGAATAGTAGGTGCGGCCTTGGGCTTCCAGTGCGGCCACAGCGTCTCCGTTGAAGGCGGTGGGTTTTCCGGTACCCTTCCGGCCGTGGCCCTCCGCCGTCAAAAGCAGGGCGAGCTTCTCACCGGGGATCTGGTCATTCAGAGCGCTGAGCGCGTAGTAGACGGTCTCCAAAGGCTCCATGGCATATACGGGAACAGCGCCGTCCGTGTCCTCATGTCCGGACACCTGCAGCACGATCCGGTCCGCGGCCTTTCCGAGGGCCTGATAGTCCGGAATTGCTTCCCTGCGGGCCGGGGCGCTTGCCGCCACATACAGCTTTTTCTCCGGCACAGCGGCCCGGAGCGCCTGTACGAAGGCAGCCAGGGCGTCGCCATTTTCAGCGGACGGGGTGATGTTCAGATAAACGCCGTCATAGCTGCTGTCGGTCAATGCTTCAGTAACTGCCGTGGCTGCGGCGGCGGTGCTCTTCAAAACGCCGGACTGACCGGAAATACCCAGCAGGACCGTCTGGCCGGAGGCGGTTGCTGTTTCCATGACCTGTTTCTGCGTATTGCTGACACTCAAAGCCAGCCGAGGGTTCTGACCGCCGGTCAGCGTTCCCGCCGTGAGTATGACGGTCTGATATCCGGAAAGGTCCTCCGCTTCCTCGCCGGAGCGGAGAAGGACCATGGCCTCGTTTGCGGTCTGAGCAGGATGCAGTTTGTCATACAGGCGGCTGAGCATGACAGCAGCCTGTTCCCGGGTGGCGTACCGATCCGGCACGAACAGATCATTCCCCATACCGCTGACCAGACCCAGCTCGTAGGCCATAGCGATATGCCCCTTGTTGGTGGTCACGTCCCGGAAGGGAAGCGGATCATCCTCCGCGAGGCCGGCGATGGGCCCGTAGCCCAAGGCCCGGATCAGCATGACTGCCAATTCCTCCCGGGTGATGGGATCGCCGGGACGGAAATCGCCGGTCTGACGGGTGACTGCCCCGTGCTCATAGCAGGCCCGGAGGGCCGGCTCATACCAGGCGCCCTGAGGCACATCCGAAAAGATCCGGTAGTAGGTCTCACCGCTCTGCCAGCCGAAAAAACGGCTGAGTGCCACGGCGAAGCCCGCCCGGGTCATGGGCTGGCCCACGCCGAAGGTATCGGCGGTCTTGCCCTGAAACCATCCCTGAGCCGCGCAGCGGTCGATGGCAGTTGCCGCCCAGTGGTTGGACGGCACATCCTGAAAGGAAGCCGCCCCGGCGGGAACGGTAAGCGCCCCGCTCAGCACCGCGCACAGGCACAGGCAGGCGGTCAGCTTTTTCAAAATCGTTCGTTTCATCTATCTGCCTCCTTATGAAAAGGGTATCCGTTTTTGGACTTTATTAGACGGTTTTGGGAAAAACTCCCATCTATTGTAGCAGACAGCGGCCTGTTCGTCAAATCCGGAGGGAAAACTGGCTGAAAAACAGGGAAAAAACCGAAGGGACCTCTTTCGCTGAGCAGAAAAATGTGGTATCCTATATGCGCTTTATGAACTCTTACGGAGGATTGATTATGAACAACAACGAGATCCTGCTTTTAAAGCTGGGCGAGGTGGTGCTGAAGGGCCTGAACCGCCGCAGCTTTGAGGATAAGCTGGTGAGCAATGTCCGCCGCCGGATGAAGCCCTGCGGCAGCTTCCAGATCTACATTCGCCAGAGCACTATCTATGTGGAGCCTCAGACCGAGGACTGCGACATGGAGGCCGCCTTCAAGGCTGCCCGTCAGGTGTTCGGCATCGTGACGGTGGCCCGCGCCGTCCCTTGTACCAAGGAGATGGACGCCATTGTGGAGACCGCCAAGACCTATCTGGCGGATGAATTTGCCAAGGCCAGAACCTTCAAGGTGGAGAGCCGCCGGGCAGACAAGCAGTTCCCCATGAACTCCATCCAGATCTCCCAGTATGTAGGCGGCGAGCTGGGGCAGTTCTTCAACGTGAAAGCGGATATGCACCATCCTGATCTTACGGTTTATGTGGAGATCCGGGAGAAGTACGCCTATATCCACACGCCCTCCGTCCCCGGCGCCGGCGGCCTGCCCATCGGTATGGGCGGCCGGGCGGTGAGCCTGCTTTCCGGCGGTCTGGACAGCCCCGTTTCCTCCTATATGATCGCCCGCCGGGGCGTGGAGCTGGAAATGGTGCACTTTGTTTCTCCCCCGTATACCTCCCAGCAGGCGCTGGACAAGGTGCTGGAGCTGGCCCGGCTGCTGACGGTGTACTGCGGCCGGATGATCGTCCACATCATTCCCTTCACGGAGATCCAAGAGGAGATCCGCCGTCAGTGCCCCGAGGAATACTTTACCCTCATCATGCGCCGGTTTATGATGCGGCTGGCAGAGGCAGTGGCCCGGAAGTCCCACGCCTCCGCATTGGTCACCGGCGAATCTCTGGGTCAGGTGGCCAGCCAGACCATCAAGGCCCTGGGTGTCACGGAGGATGTGACGAAAATGCCGGTCCTCCGGCCCCTCATCGGCACCGACAAGGTGGAGATCATCCGCATGGCCCGGGAGATCGGCACCTACGAGACCTCCATCCTGCCCTATGAGGACTGCTGCACCGTGTTCACCCCCCGCCACCCCGCCACCCGGCCGGTGCTGGAGGACGTGGTGAAGGCCGAGTCCGTTCTGGATATTGACGGCCTGGTGGCCAAGGCCCTGGAGGGCGAGACCTGGGTTCGGGTAAAGCCCTGACCGGATCGGAAAGAAGGCATCTGTTATGTCACATACCGCTGAGATCATTGCCGTCGGTACGGAACTGCTTCTTGGAAATATCACCAACACCAACGCCAGCGAGATCTCACGGGCGCTGTCTGCTGTTGGCGTCAATGTGTTCTGGCATACCGTGGTAGGGGACAACCCGGAACGGCTGCGGGAGGCGCTGAAGATCGCCCGGAAGCGGGCGGACGTCATCCTTACCACCGGCGGCCTTGGCCCCACCTATGACGATCTTACCAAGCAGACCGTCTGCGAGACCTTCGGCAAGCCGCTGGTCCTGCGGGAGGATGTGCTGGAGCATATTCGGACTTATTTTGCCCGGAACGTCCACCTGACCATGCCGGAAAATAACCGCCAGCAGGCAGAGTTTCCCGCCGATTGCGTGATCTTCGACAATCCGGTGGGCACCGCTCCCGGCTGCGCCTTTGAAGCGGAGGGGGTGCACGTGCTGATGCTGCCCGGTCCGCCCTTTGAAATGCGGACCATGCTGCAAAACTGGGCGGTCCCCTATCTGCGGGGACTTTCCAAGGAGGTCATTGTGTCCCATGACATTATGACCTTCGGCCTTGGGGAAAGCCCTATGGAGGATCTGATGCGGGAGCGGATATCCCGGATGGAAAATCCATCCCTCGCCACCTACGCCAAGCCCAGCGAGGTCCGGCTCCGCGCTACCGCCAAGGCGGACAGCGCAGCGGCGGCGGAGGCCATGCTGGTCCCGGTGGTAAAAGAGGTGACGGATTATTTGGGAGACGTGGTGTACGGCGTGGATATCCCCAATCTAGAGACCGTCTGCATGACACACCTGAAGGAAAAGAGCTGGACCTTCGCCACGGCGGAAAGCTGCACCGGCGGCCAGATAGCCGCCCGGATCACGGCCCTGTCCGGGGCCTCCAGTGTGTATCGGGGCGGCGTGGTGAGCTACTGGACCAGCGTAAAGGCAGAGGTGCTGGGGGTGCCCCAGACGCTTCTGGACCAATACGGCGCCGTGTCGGAGGAATGTGCCCGATCCATGGCGGAAAATGCCCTGCGGATCACCGGAGCTGACATTGGCCTGTCCGTCACCGGCGTGGCCGGTCCGGACCCGGACGAGCGCAACAACCCGGTGGGACTGGTGTATGTGGGTCTGGCGTCCCCTGATGGGACGTGGTGCCGGAAGCTGGAGTTGGGCAAGCGCCGCCGGGATCGCATTCAGGATCTGGCTGCCAACCACGCCTACGATATGCTGCGCCGCTGCCTGACTGGACTGCCGGTGGAGCAAAGCGGCACCGGAAAACACATGGAAAAGCTGTAAAACGCGACGAAAATCGCAAATAACAGCAAAATGACAGCAAAAAGGACACTGGCTTGTATAACAAGCCAGTGTCCTTTTTATCATTATGATGCTTGCGTTGTTGTCGATCGGATCACTTCAGGACCCGGACGCAGCCCTCGATCAGGCTCATGGTGACGGTATCGCCCACGCTGAAACGCTCCGTCAGCTGGGGGTTGTAGACCTCCACGATGATGGGCTGCTCATTCAGCATGACCTCGTACTCGATCTTGGCGCCGTAATAGGTGGCACGGGAAACGGTACCGGGGAGAGCACCGGCATCCTTGGTAAGCAGGAAGGATTCGGGGCGGACCGTCAGGCAGCAGGCACCGCCCACTTCCACACCCTCCATCTTGCCGGGGGCGGGGATGGAGAAGGTCTTTCCACCAATCTCCACCAGCGCGGCCTCGCCGTCACGGCCCTTGAAGATGCCGTCGATGAAGTTGGCCTTGCCGATGAAGTTTGCCACAAAGCGGCTGGCGGGCTGCTCGTAGATCTCCTGAGGAGTGCCCTGCTGGCAGATAACGCCGTCCTTCATGATGACCACCTTGTCGGAGATGGCCATGGCCTCGGACTGGTCATGGGTGACGTACAGAGAGGTGATCCCCAGCCGCTGCTGGAGGGCGCGGAGCTCATCCCGCATGCTCTCGCGGAGCTTGGCGTCCAGGTTGGACAGGGGTTCGTCAAACAGCAGCACGGAAGGCTCGATGACCACGGCGCGGGCCAACGCCACACGCTGCTGCTGGCCGCCGGAGAGCTGGTTGGGGAACCGCTTCTCCATGCCCTTGAGCTGCATCAGCTCCACTACGTCATTGGTGCGGCGGATGATCTCATCCTGAGGGATCTTGGCCACACGCAGACCGTAGGCGATGTTCTCCCAGATGTTCAGGTGGGGGAACAGGGCGTAGGACTGGAACACCATGGAGATGCCCCGCTTGTTGGGGGGGATCTTGGCTACGTCTCGGTCTCCGATGAACACGTTGCCGCTGGTGGGATACTCAAAACCGGAGATCATCCGCAGGGTGGTGGTCTTGCCGCAGCCGGAGGGGCCCAGCAATGTCACCATCTCGCCGTCCTTGATCTCAAGATTGATATGGTCAACAGCCACGAAGTCCTTGCCGGTATCGGGCTGCTGGAAAATTTTGGTCACATCTTTCAGAACCACGCCGGAGCTCTTCTTGCTGAAGCCCAGCTTCTCATTCTTCTCTTGGCTCATTTTGATTCCTCCGTTTTCGTTTTAGCTTGGGGCACCTTGGAACGGGGCGCCAGCAGGAAGTTAATGACAGTGTTGAACAGGCCGATGAACACCAGCAGGATGCCCACCATCATGGTGACGAAGGCGGCCGCCTGACCGTATTTGGCCATGTCGAACAGGGAGTAGATGTTGCTGGTGACCAGCTTCCACCGGGGAGAGACCAGGAAGATCACCGCGCTGACGGCGGTAATGGCCTTGGTGAAGGAGTAGACGATGCCGGAGAAGAAGGCGCTTTTCAGCATGGGCAGCGTAATGCGGCGGAAGGAATAGCCGGTGTCGGCGCCCAGAATGGTAGAGGCCTCTTCAATGGAATTGTCGATCTGCAGCAGGGTGGTGGTGCCGGACTCGATGGCTACCGGCATATTTCGGAAGGTGAATACGATCACCAGGATCAATCCGGTGCCGGTGAGGGCCAGCGGCTTGGAGTTGAAGCCCAGGATGTAGCTGATGCCCAGAACGGTGCCGGGAACGGCAAACATCAGGACGGAGGAAACCTCAATGAAGCGCTTGCCGAAATAGTTCCGCTTGGCGGTGATGTAGGCGATGACCATGCCCAGCAGGCCGCCGATCACGGCGGAGATCAGGCCCAGCGTCATGGAGTTTTTCAGGCTGTCCCAGCCGTACTGGAGCGCCTTGCGGTACTGATCCAGCGTCAGGGAGAAGTCCACGCCCCAGGTGCGGACAAAGGAGGCAAAAATCACCGTGCCGTAGAACAGAATGATGATGGCGGAAACGATTAGGCAGAAAGCAAACAGGGGCCACTTGATGTGGGGTTCCTCAATGAGCTTCCGGGCCTGGGTGGGCTTGCCGGTGACTGTGACAAAGCTCTTTTTGTTGACCCAGTATTTATTGAGAAGATACGCGATGACTGCGGGCAGAAGCAGCAGCAGCGCCAGCACGGAGCCCTTTCGCATATCATAGCTGCCGGTGATAATGTTGTAGACCTCAATGGAGAGGGTGGTGTAGTCGCCGCCGATGGTAGCCGGGTTGGAGAAGTCCTCCAGAGACTGGATGAACACCAGCAGCGCGCCGGAGATGATGCCGGGGAGGGACAGGGGGAAGGTAACCGTCCAGAAGGTTTTCCAGCGTCCGGCGCCCATGTTGCAGGCGGCATCCTCTACAGAGGCGTCGATGGAGGCCAGAATGCCGGAGAGGGTCAGGTAGGCGATGGGGAAGAAGCTCATCACCTGAACCACAATCAGGCTCTTGAGGCCGTATACGCTGCTGCCGGTGATGCCAAGCAGGTTCTTGGAAATCAGACCCTGCTTGCCGAAGAGGAAGATAATGGACAGGGACAGCACGAAGGGCGGGGAGAGGATGGGCAGCGTGGCCATGGTCTTGAAAAAGCCCTTGGCCGGTACGTTGACCCGGGTGACGGTATAGGCAAAGACATAGCCGATGAAGGTGGCGATGACGGCCACAATCAGGCCCAGCGCCATGGTGCGGCCGAAGACCTTGCCGTACCGGGGCGTTTGCAGGATGGTGATGAGATTGGCCAGAGAGAACGCGCCGGTCTCGTCGGTAAGGCTGTAGATCAGCGTTTTGGCCAGAGGATAGATGACGAACAGCAGCAACAGCGCGAACGAGAGGATGATGGCAATCAGCAGCAGGGGCTGGCGCAGGATCATCTTCGTTTCATTGAGGCGCTTTGCGCGGGTAGTGGCATTTGCCATGAGCGTTCCTCCTGAGTGAGAGTGTCAAAAGCGGCGGGAAAGCTGCGCAAGGGAGTTCCGCCTTCTCTGCCTTGGTATGCGGGCCCCCTCCCCTTGGGGGAGGAGGCCCGTTTGCGGGAAATCAATCAGAAATCTATTGGGATCAGCCCTCGGGCTTGGTGGCGATCTTATTCTCGAACTGCTCGCAGTACTCGCTCTTGACGCTGGCAGCCCAAACGGCGTCATAATCAATCACGGGAACCTCATCCAGCGTCACCAGACCGTCGGCCACAGGAGCGGCGGTGTTGGTGGGAACGCGGAAGGAGTCGTTTTCGGCGTAGCAGCCCTGACCGGCCTCGGAGGTCATCCAGTCGATGAACTTCTTGGCGTTCTCCTGCTCGTCGGCCTTGCCGCCCTTGATGAGGGCCATGGCGCCCACCTCATAACCGGTGCCGTCGGTGGGGAAGCTCAGCTCAATGTGATAGCCCTCGGGAGTCAGCTGCAGGGCGTCATGAGAGAAGGTGAGGGCGATGGCGGCCTCCCCGATGGCCACGGCATTGGGAGCGGCGGAGCCGGACTTGGTGTACTGACTCATGTTGGTATTCAGCTTTTCCAGATAGTCCCAGACCTGATCGTCGCCCTTGAGCTGAACCAGCGTGGCCAGAACGGTGTAGGCGGTGCCGGAAGTGGCGGGGTGGGCCATGATGATCTCACCCTTGAACTCGGGCTTCAGCAGGTCTTCCCAGCTGGTGGGATATTCCAGACCCTTTTCGGCAAACCAGTCGGCGTTGCAGGCGAAGGCGATGCAACCCACATAGATGGGGTTCCAGGTGCCGGTGGGATCCAGATAAGTATCGGGAGTCTTGGACAGATTGGGGGACTGGTAGGCTTCCAGCAGGCCCTTGTCCACAGCGGCGATATAGTTATCGGTGGAGCCGCCGAACATCAGCGTTGCTTGGGGATTGTCCTTCTCGGCCTCCACACGGGTCAGCATTTCGCCGGCGGAGAGGCGGACATAGTTGACTTTGATGCCGGTCTCTTCTTCAAACTTGTTGAAATAGTAGATGACTTCGCTTTCGGGGAAGGCGGTGTAAACGGAGAGTTCCTTGCTGCCGGAGGATTCGGCGGGCTGCTCGGTCTGTGCGCTGTCATCGGTTTTGGGTTCCTCGGTCTTGCCGCCGCAGGCGGTGAGAGCAAGCAGGCTGGCAGCTGCCAGCACAGCGGCGAACAGGCGCTTAGTGGATTTCTTCATAAATCGTTTCTCCTTCTCATCCATTATTTATTTCCATTCCGCACTGCGGAAGAGAAAACACGGCTTTGCGGGAACCTTGGACAGTTCCTCTTTGCGGGAAACAAGCTGCGGACCAACTCATAGCACCAGTTGTCCTGACTTCTATCCGGGCCCGCAATCCATTTCTATGTAGGCGGTTCGCAGTTTAGCATGGACAGGCGGCATCCGGTCAGACGCTGCGCAAACACCCCCAGCTTATGGCAGTGTAAACAATGAACACATATGCGCAACCGCTTACATTGACAATGTAATACCACATATTTCCAAATGCGTCAATGAAGAATGTGCTTTTTCTACATTTGATGCAAAAAGAGCCCTGCATGCTTTGTACAAAATGGACAATGCGGCTTGCGGCCGCACGGCTTTTGCTTTTGGCGCATACACAATGACCGCAAATGATGGCGAAGAATATTGGAGGCCTGCACCATGTAAAAATCCTTTTCAGCTACGTTTTATGTAACCGCTTACATTATAAATCAAGAGGGCAGCACATAAAAAGCCTCCGCCAAACGGCGGAGGCTTTTGCTTTGTTGAAAACAGGCAACCACGGGCTATGCCCGTGGAATAAAAGAGGCTAAGCCTATGAGAGGGAAAAGATAAACCTCCCATGCTACAATCGAAGCAGGTTTGCCGACCGCAAGAAAAGTAGCAGAGGAGGAATATCCATGTTTGGAACACAAAAGAAAGAGGAAATAGATAGTCTTGCACGCTGGAACTGTAAATATCACATAGTATTTGCCCCAAAATATCGGAGAGAAGCAATATATGGACAAATTCGGGCAGATATCGGGAGCATCCTAAGAAAACTGTGCGAGTATAAAGGGGTAGAAATTATAGAGGCAGAGACTTGCCCAGACCATATCCATATGCTGGTGAGTATCCCGCCCCAATACAGTGTATCACAGTTTATGGGATATCTCAAAGGGAAAAGTTCGCTGATGATATTTGACCGACATGCGAATCTGAAGTACAAGTACGGAAACCGGCAGTTTTGGTGCAAAGGCTACTATGTGGATACAGTAGGGAGGAACAAGAAAGTAATTGCGGAGTATATCCGAAATCAACTTGCAGAGGACAAAATATCGGATCAGATATCGATCAAGGAATACTTTGACCCGTTTACGGGTGAGCAAGTAACCAAGAGCAAATAAGAGCAGCCCCACTTGGTGGGGCTGCTCGGGATCATATGCGGTCGGCAGACCGTTTCACCGCGCCTTTAGGCGTGGCCTGTCTTAAGCCCTTATAGGGCTTGTGCAAGCCACCCGTTTTACGGGTGGTCTTGACTTAGGAAGCTCTTACTTCGCGGCCTTGGCAGCCTTGATGGCCTCGATCAGCATGGGAGTGACCTTGAACAGGTCGCCGCAGATGCCGTAGTCAGCGATCTCAAAGATGGGAGCGGTGTCGTTCTTGTTGACGGCGATGATGCATTCGGAATCCTGCATACCAGCCTTGTGCTGGATGGCGCCGGAGATACCCAGAGCAACGTACACCTTGGGAT
>ENA-UONT01002289-UONT01002289.1-human-gut-metagenome-genome-assembly--contig:-CS20-NODE-2289-length-13844-cov-31.702226_pt1 | contig 13844 bp, 15 predicted proteins | sample MGYA00242459_ERZ724006 | MGnify/ENA metagenome assembly ERZ724006 | reverse complement strand
ATAAGAACAACCACACCGGCGGCACCGAGATCAAGGACGCCAAGGATGCCACCTGCACGGTAAACGGCTATACCGGCGACACCTACTGCAAGGGCTGCGGCGACAAGCTGGAACGCGGCACGGTCATTCCCGCCGCCGGTCACAAGGGCGGCACAGCCACCTGCAAGGACAAGGCCGTGTGCGAGGTGTGCCGGCAGCCCTACGGCGAGCTGGATAAGGGCAACCATGCCGACCTGAAAAAGGTGGACGCCAAGAAAGCCACCTACACGAAGGAAGGCAACATCACCTATTGGTACTGTGACGGCTGCGGCAAGTATTACAGCGATGCCGAGGCCACCAAGGAGATCACCAAGGCCGACACCGTGATCCCCAGGAAGACCCACAGCTCCAACTCCGGCAGCACGGGCACCGGTTCCGGCTCCGGCAATACAAACTCCGGCAGCACCGGCTCCGGAGCTGACGTCAAGAAGGGCGTCCAGTCCAGCAAGACCGGCGACGCGGGCGTCGCCCTGTACGCGGCCATGAGCCTACTGTCCCTGACGGGCGGCGCGGTGGTACTGGGCCGCAAGCGGAAGGCCGACTGATCCGTTCCGCCTTATCCCCCACAGAATAAAAAGCTACCGGGCGGAAAGCAAAGCTTTCCGCCCGGTAGCTTTTTCTCCGCGCTCAGACCTGTATCTGTTTTTTTGTGTCTGAGACGCTGACAAAACGAATGACATGTGCTATACTGTCAAAAGAATACAAGATATGTCGACTGACAGTGAAGCAAAAGGAGCGACAGAACATGAAAGATTATGAGATCATCGTGGAATCCATGACGCCCTGCGGCGGCTCCAAGCACGCCATCCGAACGATCATCGAGGCAGAGGCGGAGAGCCCAGAGGCCTACGTGGAGCAGAACAAGCGCTTCCCCATCCGGGACATCAGCCGCACCTCCGACGGCGGCATGGTCATCACCACCGGCAACGAAAGCGGCTATATCGTCCGCTATACCTTCACGGAGGAATAAACGCTTTCTCTCGGCAGGGCAGAACGTGCCCCGTCCGCCTGTCGCAATACGCTCACTCACGCCACGGAGGTATCGCCATGCCCCTGCATATTGTCCAGAATGACATTACCCAAATGAACGTGGACGCCATCGTCAACGCCGCCGATCCGCTTCTGCCGGGCGACTGCCCCACCGGCAGCGCCAGGCTGACTGCCGCCTACGGCCTGCCCTGCAAATATGTGATCCACACCGTCACCCCTCGTTGGCAGGACGGCTGTCACGATGAGCGTGCTCTGCTGGTCTCCTGCTATCTGGCCGCTCTCGTGCTGGCGGATGAGCACGGCTGCGAGAGCGTGGCCTTTCCGCTGCTCTCCTCCGACAGCCCCGGCTATCCCAGGGAGCAGGCGCTGGATATCGCCATCGACACCATCGGCCATTTCGTACTGCAAAGCGACATGACGGTGTATCTGGTCGTTTTCGACCGCGCGGCATATCAGCTCAAAGGAGAGGTATGCGCGGATATCAGGGCCTACATCAACGACCGCTATGTAGACGTATATGCCATCAGTCAGGCCATCGCCCAGCAGGAGGAACGGCTGTACAGCGCGCGAATGCCGGACTGCTCCCCCTCGCCCTCCACGTACACGCTGGCGTCCCTGTCGCTGGAGGACGCCGTGAAGCAGCTGGACGAGGGCTTCCCGGAAATGCTGCTGCGGAAGATCGGCGAATCCGGCATGACCGACGCCCAATGCTACAAAAGGGCCAACATCGACCGGCGACTGTTCTCAAAGATCAAAAATGATAAACACTACACGCCCTCCAAGTCCACCGTGATCGCCTTCGGTCTGGCGCTGGAACTGCCCATGGAGGAGCTGCGGGAGCTGCTGGGCAAGGCGGGCTACTCTCTGACCCACGCCAGCGAGTTCGATATCATCGTGGAGTACTTCGTGACGCAGGGCATTTACAACGTGTTCACCATCAACGAAGCGCTGTTCGCCTTTGACCAGAACCTGATCGGCGTGTAAGCCGGTAAAAATGTCGCCTGTCAGGCGACCAAAGCCATCCTGTGTTCTGTTATCCTGAGGACAACAAAAACACAGGGAGGTTTTATTGATGAACAATGTAACAGAGCTGGTATTTATTCTTGACCGCAGCGGCTCCATGGCCGGACTGGAGAGCGACACCATCGGCGGCTTCAACGCCATGCTGGAAAAGCAGAAGAAGGAACCGGGCACGGCCTATGTATCCACCGTGCTGTTCAACAACTTCGGCTGCGTACTGCATGACCGTCTGGAGGTACAGAAGGTACCGCCCATGACTGACGCGGATTACCAGGTAGGCGGCTGCACGGCGCTGGTGGACGCCATTGGCGACGCCATCCACCACATCGGCAACATCCACAAATACGCCCGTCCGGAGGATGTGCCCCACCGCACGCTGTTCGTCATCACCACCGACGGCATGGAAAACTCCAGCCATCACTACGACAGCGACACGGTAAAGAGGATGATTGAACGGCAGAAGGCCAAATACGGCTGGGAGTTCCTGTTTCTGGGTGCCAACATTGACGCGGTGGAGACCGCCCAACACTTCGGCATCGGCGCGGATCGCGCCGTCAACTACCGCTGCGACAGCCGCGGCACGGCGCTGAACTACGATGTTATCAGCGAAGCGGTATCCACCATCCGCTGCGAGGAGGAGCTTTCCGCCGGATGGAAAAGCCGCATAGAAGAAGATTTTGAAAACCGGGAGGACGACTGATGTACGGTGCGATTCTGGGCGATATCGTGGGCAGCCCCTACGAATTTGACGGCAACAACTACAAGGCCAAGGACTTCCCCCTGTTCAGTCGGCGCTCCGAATTCACCGACGACACGGTGATGACGCTGGCGGTGGCGAAAGCGCTGCGGGATACCCGCGGTCAGGAGGACGCCGCCGTCAAAGGGTTGCTGGTGCGGGAGATGCAGCGGCTGGGCCGCGCCTACCCCGACAAGGGATACGGCGTGCGGTTCAACAGCTGGCTGTATGCGGACGATCCCCAGCCCTACCACAGCTTCGGCAATGGCAGCGCCATGCGGGTGTCCCCGGCGGCATGGCTGGCGGCGGATATGGCGGAGGCGCTGCGTCTGGCGCGGCTCACCGCCGAAGTGACCCACGATCACCCGGAGGGCGTCAAAGGAGCACAGGCCACCGCCGCGGCTATCTTTCTGGCCCGCACCGGCCACAGCAAGGCGGCCATCAAGTCCTATGTGGAGCGGGAATTCGGTTACGAGCTCAGCCGCACCTGCGACGAGATCCGCCCCGCCTATCGCCATGTGGAGAGCTGTCAGGAAACCGTGCCGCAGGCCATCACCGCGTTTCTGGAAAGCACAGACTTTGAGGACGCTCTCCGCACAGCGGTATCCCTGGGCGGCGACAGCGATACGCTGGCCGCCATCACCGGCAGCATCGCCGAGGCTTTCTACGGCGTGCCGGACGATCTGAAGTCCGAGTGCCGCCACCGGCTGACGCCGGAGCTGGCAGAGCTATTGCAGACGTGGGAGCCCATTCCCTCCTTCACGCCGCCGCAGGCAGAGTAAGCAAAAGGAACCCCTTCGGTTCAAAAACCGAAGGGGTTCCTTTTCGTTTTATTACCGCTCAAACCGCACCGTATAGGTTCCCAGTACCTGCCAGCAGGGGATCTTCGCCGCGTTTTCAACGGTGAAATCCTCCTTCGGGTACACAACGCTGACCTCCGTCGGATAGGCGGGCAGCGTTTTTCCGATGCTGACGCCGTGCGCACCGTCTGCCAGCTTCCAGCGGAACGTACAGTCGCAGAACTCCTTGCCGCTGGCAATGGCCTCCGGCGCACGCAGCGGCTCCGTCCGTCCCGGGAAGAAGCAGCCCGCGTTGTCCTTCTCCGCCGGACAGGAGCCCTCGATACCCACGCCGGTAAAGCGGATCTTCAGCAGCTCCGTCCGGAACGTCACCGTCTTTCCCTCTCTGGTAAAGGGCACAGCGTCCCAATAGCCGATATTGAGCCAGCCTCTCACGCCGTCCTTTTCCACGGCGGTGTTGAACTCCACATATCCCGTGCGCTCGTCCCTCACCTCGGCATTGACGCGCAGCACCGGGCGCAGGGACGCAAAGCCATCCGGCAGGATCGCCCGCAGCCTGTCCTGCTCAACGCCATAGGCCATCACAAATTGCTCCACCTTCATTGTCCTTCTCCCGTTTCAATCAGGATCATCGGCAGCTTTTCCGGCCGCAGCCACGTCAGCACCTCCGTCATGCGGTCGTGGGCAATGGCGATGCAGCCCATGGTAGGCCGTTCACCACAGTGCAGGAATATGGCCGAACCCATGCCCGGCCGGGGCGGATCGTTGTTATACTGCACTACCACCGCCAGCGCGTACTGGGTGGGATAGTCCGCCAGATGCTCGGCGCTGACCCAGTCCTTGTAGGCCGTGCCCTCCACCCACTGGTTATAGTAGTGGGAATTGCCGTCGTCCACCCAATAGCTGTCCTGCGTCACCCGCCGGAAGCCCATGGCGATATCCGCCGGAGGCTCCTCGCAGCCGAAGGCGTAGCCCAGAAAGAACAGCCCCTGCGGCGTTTTCCGGTCGCCCTCCGTCTTTTCCCGGGAAACGCCGTTCTGACCCACTCGGGCCTCTACCGCGTCGCCCACCTGCGTCCAGACCAGCTGTCCGTCCGCCTCGAACCGGAGCAGCTGTCCCGCATCGCCGTCGGCGCAAACCACGATCAACTGCCGCCCGGCAATGTCCTCCACCGACACTCTGGCCCGCTCCAGCGCCGCCTGCAATTCCTCCGGAAGCACCGGCTCCGGCGGGGCGGGTTCTTCCTGTGCCGGTACGTCCGGAACGTTCTCCGGTTCCGGCGGCTCGCTGTCTGCCGTCTGTCCGCAGCCTGTCAGCAGCACCAGCAGCGCCATGACAGCCAACATAATCCTTCTCATGTCAGCTTACGGTCAGCGTCGGGTGCTTGTCGGAATCCAGATAGCCCAGCAGCATCAGCATGTCGTTGGCCGTGATCTTGATGTCGCCGTAGCCGGAGGTCAGGTTGCCCTTGGAGCCAACGCCGTCGATGAAGATATCCGAGCCCTTGCCGGAGACCGCCGTATCGCTCCGCAATCCGTCGCCGTTATAGTTGAACATGATGCAGGCCGCCGAGTAATCGTCATGGAACTTCCGGTAGAGATTCTCCGCCTGCGCGGCGTCCCAATCCCGCGTGCCGCTGTTCCGCTGCATGGTGTTGTAGTACAGGGAATCCGGGTCGCAGACCCATACATCGCCGTCGCTGATGGGCACATATTTTAGATTCGAGCCCCGGTCATTGATGCCGATGTAGTACAGGATATCAAACTCTCCGGCAGGGGTGGCCTTGTCGCCGTCCCGCTTGTTCCACGTAACGCCGTTGTCGCCCAGATAGGCCGTCACCGCGCAGAGCTCCCGCCACGTGCCGTCCTCCTGCCATTCCGACAGGGTCAGCGTACCCCGGCTGCCCGACGAGACCAGCTCCAGTCTCTGCTGGGTATAGGGCGCCTGCGCCGCGTTGTCCTGTCCCGTCCCGGCGGGCAGATCGTTATTGGCCGCGTCCTGCCGGGGCTGATCCTGACTGCCGCCGTTTTGGCCGTTCGTATAGGGCTTCAGGCCGATGGCGTCATAGAACTTCGCCACCGGCGGGATATCCAGCACGTCCAGATAGACCAGCACGCCCGTCCCCACCGCCAGCAGCACGATCAGCGCCGCCACGATGCAGATGGCCCGTTTCAGGATGTCTGTCGTCCGGTCTTCTTTCTTCGGCTCCTCATAAACGTCCTTGACGTACTGCTGATGCCGCGTGTCCTGACCGCCGCCGTTTACCGTCCGCTCCACGGTCTGCTGCACCGACTGCACCGCCGTCCAGCCGCAGGCAGGACAGTGTCCCCATGCGTCAAGAGCTGTGCCGCACCGTGCGCAGTAGGCCATACGCCGAACCGGCTGGCCCTGTGGCTGCGGCGCCGCCGTTTGACGCACCGGATCGCTCTCCGGCACCACCGTCTCCTCCTCAGCCCGTGAACGCACCGTGTTGATAATATCGGCGGTCGGGTCGCAGACGGGACACACCCCCGTCCGCTCATCCAGCCTTGCGCCGCATTTTCCGCAGAATCTATCCATGCTTTCTCTCCCATCTATTCGTCTGGTTGTGCCTGTTTGCTTCAGGCCGTTTCGTCTATCGCGGCATATTCATACATGTGATAGCTCTCCAGCCGACCGGTGCTGGTATAGTAATGCTTCCTTGCCAGCTCGCCATACTCGTTGTAAACGGCGGAGGAATCGCTGACCACCGTGCCGTCCGCAAGACAAGCAGTCTCCTTCAGCGGCTTTCCCGCCGCGTTATACTGATAGGCCACATAGCCGGACAGCGTGTCATCGGGAAGATAGGTGTCCACCCTTGTCAGCAGGCCATCATCGTCATACGCATAAACGGCATACGCGAAGAAGCTCTCCTCCCCGCGGGGATACTGGTACTGCTTTTCCCTGCGCCCGTTCGCGTCAAGTTCATAGACCTCGCGGTATCCATTTTCATAAGTAACGGTTTCCGCATTGTTCTCCGTCGCCGTCGTTCTTCCACGGGCCGCGACTACGCCCGTGCAGTTGGGATACCAGTAGCCAGTCTCCTCGCTCAGCGCCGCATGGCCGGTCTGGTTTCCCTGCCCGTCATAGGACGTTACGCCGGTCATTTCGCCCTTCGCGTCATAGGTATATGTATGATACCACTGCAAAGCGTCGCTTTCATCGTAAGAGTCCATCCGGGTCAGACGGCGGACTTTTTTCGTATCCGCAGCGCCCTGATTACCGTCCTCCGCGGCGGTCTGCGGCGGAATATCCGGTTGCTCCGCCTGCTTTCCCGCCGACGGGATATCCACGATCCCCAGGTGGGCCAGAATGCCCACGCCGACCACCGCCAGCAGCAGACATACCGCCGCCCAGAGCGCCGCGCGGCTGCGTTTCTTTGGTGAAGCGCTCTGCTCCTCCGTTCCGCAGGCCGGGCACTTCCCTGTCAGCTGATCTAACTCCGCGCCGCATTTTTTACATAATTTTGCCATAGTATTTCTCCTATATCGACGCCATCGGCACTTCATTGACCGATGGCAAGCACGTACCGCCTCCCTCATACTACAGGAAAAGTATATCACAGATGCGGCGTGTTTTCAAATAGCTTTTCACAAAAGGCGCGTTCTGTTGTTTTCCTTGACAAACACAGGACTTTGCCGCACAATAAACATACTATCGAACTGTATCAGGAGGACGAACATCATGCGCAGAAAAGAATGTGAACGGGACGCTGCCTTTGCCTGGGAGGTGCTGAAAAACTCCATCTATTCCACCGTGTCCATGGTATGTCCGGACGGCACGCCCTACGCCACCCCGGTGAACATCATCGGCGATGAGGTGTACAACGCGCTGTACTTCCACTGCGCCGGGGCCGGCGAGCGGTGGGAGCTGCTGAAGAACGGCGCGCCGGTATGCGTTACGGCGGTATCCACCGCCACGCTGCTGCCCAACCAGTTCACCACCGCCTACCGCAGCGCCATGTTCCGGGGCCGCGCCCAGGTGGTGACGGACGAGGGCGAAAAGATGAAGGCCATGCTGCTGCTGTGCACCGCCTTTGACCCCAAGGGTATGGGGCGCTTCGATCAGGCCATGGCGCACTGCCCCGCGCAGGTCATCAAAATCGTGCCGGAGGTCATCACCGGCAAGGAGCACGAGATGCATCAGGAGCCGCCCAAGGCCCACACCTGCCATTCGTGATTTTCTTTCCCTTCATACAAAAAGCTGTCCCGGCCAATGGTCGGGACAGCTTTTTGTGAGTATGATTGCCGTCAGCCGTTGAGGATACGCATGAATTCCTCGCCGGTGATGGTCTCCTTTTCGTGGAGGTACTTGGCCAGCTCGTCCAGCTTGGCCCGGTCGTTCTGCAGGATGTCCAGCGCCTTCTGATGGGCCTTTTCCACCTGCTCCACCACCAGCTGGTCGATCTTGGTCTGGGTCTCCGGCGAACAGGCAAGGGACGCGTCGCCGCCCAGATACTGGTTGGTGACGGTCTCCAGCGCCACCATACCGAACTCCTTGCTCATGCCGTAGCGGGTCAGCATGGCGCGGGCCAGCTTGGTGGCCTGCTCGATATCGTTGCTGGCGCCGGTGGTGATGGAGCCGAACACTACCTCCTCGGCGGCACGTCCGCCGGTCAGGGTGGCGATCTTGTTCTCGATCTCCTCCTTGTTCATCAGGTAGTGGTTGCCCTCCTCCACCTGCATGGTATAGCCCAGCGCGCCGGAGGTGCGGGGGATGATGGTGATCTTCTGCACCGGGGCGGAGTGGGTCTGCCGCGCCGCCACAAGGGCGTGGCCGATCTCGTGATAGGACACGATCCACTTCTCCTTGTCGGTGAGGATGGCGTTCTTCTTCTGATAGCCGGCGATGACGGTCTCGATGCTCTCCTCCAGGTCGGCCTGCGTCACCAGCTTGCGGCCATCACGGACGGCACGGAGCGCCGCCTCGTTGACGATGTTGGCCAGCTCCGCGCCGGAAGCGCCGGAGGCCATGCGGGCCACCACGCTGAAGTCCACATCCTCCGCCACCTTGATCTTTCTGGCGTGTACCTTCAGAATTTCCTCGCGGCCCTTCAGGTCGGGCAGCTCCACGGGAACGCGGCGGTCGAACCGTCCGGGACGGGTCAGCGCCGGGTCGAGGGATTCAGGCCGGTTGGTGGCCGCCAGAATGATAACGCCGGAGTTGTCCTCAAAGCCGTCCATCTCCGTCAGCAGCTGGTTCAGTGTCTGCTCCCGCTCATCGTTGCCGCCGTACTGACCGCCGCCGCTGCGCTTCTGGCCGATGGCGTCGATCTCGTCGATGAACACGATGCAGGGCGCCTTCTCCTTGGCCTGACTGAACAGGTCGCGCACCTTACTGGCGCCCATACCCACGAACATCTCCACAAATTCCGAGCCGGACATGGAGAAGAACGGCACGTGGGACTCGCCTGCCACCGCCTTGGCCAGCATGGTCTTGCCGGTGCCCGGAGGGCCCACCAGCAGCACGCCCTTGGGCATATGCGCGCCGATGGTCTGGTACTGGCCGGGGTCGTGGAGGTAGTTGACGATCTCCTGCAGGTTCTCCTTGGCCTCATCCTCGCCTGCCACGTCGGCAAACTTGATGCCCTCAGTGGACTGGACGTAGACCTTGGCGTTGGATTTCCCCATGCCGAACATCAGGGAATTGCTTCCGCCGCCCATCTTCTTCATGAGATTACGGGAGATGATCTGTCCGACGGCGATGAAGATCACCAGCGGCAGCACCCAGCCCAGAATGCTCATCAGCAGCGAGGTCTGCTGGATCTCCTCGCCGGTGGTGGAGATCCCGGCGTCCAGCAGGCGCTGCACCAGTCCGTCGTCGGGCACCATGGCGGTCTTGTAGATGGTCTTGCCGTCAGCGGAGGTAAACAGGATGCGGTTATCCTGCTGCTGGATCTCCACCTGACCGATCTCCTTCTTCTCCGTCATGGACACAAAGGTGTTGTAGTCCACATCCTTGATCTGATGCTCCGCCAACCAGGGCATAGCCAGCAGGTTGAACAGAAACAGCACCAGCAGGGCAACGGCGTAGTAAAAAAGCAGCGGTTTTTTCGGGGTCTTGACCTCTTTCATAATACCGTTTCTCCTTTCCTTATTTTCATACCAATTGCTATTATTGGAAGAATTATAGTGATGATACTCTCTGTTGTCAAGAAGGCCAACGGTAAACTTTCTGTGAAGTTCTCCCAGGGGTTTGCAAAACGGGGACAAGCCTGCTATACTGCATATAACCGTTTTTTTCCGGGAGGATACCGCAATGGAAGATCTGACTGTTTCCAAAGTTCTGAATACGTCGCTGGGCGGGTTTACCGTAGGGCACATCCTGTCGGCGATTTTGACGCTGCTGGTCTGTCTGGTGGTGGTGCGGCTGGTGATGAAGCTGGTCACACGGCTGCTGGGCCGGGCACAAAAGCTCAACGAACGGCTGCAAAAAATCATCCGCACCGCCGTCAAGGCCGTGCTGTACCTGCTGACGGCCATCATCACCGCCGGAGCGCTGGGCATCAACACCACGTCGCTGACGGCGCTGATGTCGGTGGTGACATTGGGCGTGACGCTGGCGGCGGAGGACATTCTGGGCAACGTGGCCGGGGGACTGGTGATCCTGTCCTCCCACCCCTTCTCCATCGGCGACACCATCGAGGTGGACGGCGTGGAGGGCGTCGTCCGTGAGATCACCCTGAACCACACGAAGATCGAGGCCTATGACGGCCAGACCATCATGCAGCCCAACAAAGCGCTGTCCTCCTCCCGCGTAACCAATTATACCGCGCTGGGACGGCGGCGCATCATCCACAGCGTAAGCGCCTCCTACGACGCGCCCACGGAGACGGTAAAGGCCGCCTGTCTGGAGGCGGTGGCCGCCGTGCCCGGCGTGCTGTCCGCTCCCGCGCCGGAGGTGCAGCTGGTCAACTACGGCAACAGCGCCATCGAATACTCCGTCCGCTGCTGGGCGTCGGTAGCGGACTACTGGCGGGTCTACTTCGCGGTGCGGGAGAACCTGCGGGACGCCTTTGCCCGCCACGGCGTGGAGATGACCTATGACCATTTGAATGTGCATGTGATAGAGAAATAATAAGAAATCCCGGCCAAAGGCCGGGATTTCTTATTATTTACACGCCCCGCAGCACGTGCTTGCGGTAGCTGGCGCGGAAGTAGAAGTACTCCGCCGTGCCGGTAATGGCCCAGGAGAAGATATACAGCAGATACAAAGACGGAATGGTCTTGAAATAGGCGAAGATGGTATACACCCAGATGACCCGGAACACACAGGAGCCCAGGATCACGATGATGGTGGGCACCACGCTGCGGCCGATACTGCGGGACGCGGCGATGCTGGCATCCATCCACGGGGCCACCACGAAGGAGAACCCCATGATCCGCAGACGCTGCATACCTGCGTCGATGACCTCCGGCTCGTTGGCGAACAGGGACAGGAACTCCCGTCCGAACAGCAGCAGCAAGCCGCCCGCCACGCCGCCCACGATGGCGGCGTAGCACATGCTGATGCGGTAGCTTTTCAGAATGCGGTCGTTGTTGCCCGCGCCCCAGTTGCGGCTGCCGAAGGTGGCGCAGGCGGTGTAAAAGGCGGCCATCATATTAAAGATCAGGGTGTCGGCGTTGGCGGCGGCGGAGTTGCCGGACACCATTACCGCGTCAAAGGAGTTGACGCCCACCTGCACAAACAGGTTGGCGATGGCGAAAATGGCGTTCTGCAAGCCGGCGGGAATGCCGATGGCCAGCACGCGGCGGCTGGCCTGGGGGTGGAACCGCAGCTTCCGCCAGCTGAGACGGCACTCGTCACCACGCCGCAGCAGGTGCAGCACGATCAGCAGCGCCGACAGGTACTGGGCGATGACGCTGGCCAGCGCCACGCCGTCCGCCGCCATGTGGCACTGGATGACGAAGAACAGGTTCAGCGCCACGTTCACCACACCCGCCGCCGACAGGTAGATGAGGGGGCGCTTGGTATCGCCGGTGGCGCTGAGCACGCCGTTGCCGAAGTTATAAAGCGCCATGGCGGGCATGCCGAAGGCGTAGATCTTCAAATACAGTGTCGCGCCGTCGATCAGCTCCGGCTTGGTGTTCAGCAGCGCCAACATGGGGCGGGCCAGCAGATTGCAGATCAGCAGCAGGATGATGCCTGCCGCCACGCAGATCAGGAACGAGGTGTGGACGGTCTTTTCCACCTGCTCCCCATCCCGCAGGCCAAGGCCGTGGGCCACCGCCACATTGACGCCGCTGCCGATACCGATCAGCAGTCCCGTGAACAGCGATACCAGCAGCGTGGTGGAGCCCACCGCACCCAGCGCCCGGTAGTCGGCGAACTTTCCCGCGATGGCCACGTCGCTGAGGTTAAACAGCACCTCCAGCACCTGCGTCAGCATCAGCGGCAGGCTGAACAGCAGGATATTCTTCCACAGCGAGCCTGTGGTCATTTCGATGACGCGCTTTTCCCGTGCCATAGCCGCGCCCTCCTTTTATAAAAATTCCGTATGCGTTCGGACAGTATAGCACGGCATTTTGTCGAAAACAACAGCATTTCCCTCCGATTTTCCTCTGGGGAAATGGCGGGAAATTGTGCAAAGTGCTCCCCCTTCCCCGCCCTGCTTCGGCCTCTCCGGGAAAATCGCATATTTTGTGAACGAACTTCGGATGTTTTGTGAACATTAGCACTCTCCTATTGACAGTGCTAAAATCCGCGTTATAATAAAGCCGATCCTTGAGGGAGGGCAAAGAAAGCTCCCCACCGGAGATCAAAAATATATGTATCTGTCATGGTAACAGAGTTTCGCCGGCGGAACGCCGCCGGGAAAATGAATGGAGGTTATGACTTATGTTGCCTAGCATTTTTGGTGAAAATCTGTTTGATGATTTCTTTTCTGATCCTTTCGGCATGATGGTGCCTCAGGGCCGCGATCCCCTGTACGGCAAGCACGCCAAGAACCTGATGAAAACCGACGTCCGCGAGACGGAGGATTCCTACGAGCTGGACATTGACCTGCCCGGCTTCAAGAAGGATGAGGTCAGCATTGACCTGAAGAACGGCTGCCTGACCATTCAGGCCGCCAAGGGTCTGGACAAGAGCGAGAGCGACAAGAAGGGCAAGTACATCCGTCAGGAGCGCTACGCCGGTGCCTGCAGCCGCAGCTTCTACGTCGGCGAGGATGTGGAGCCCGACCAGATCAGCGCTAAGTTCGAAAGCGGCATTCTGCAGATCAGCGTCCCCAAGGCCGCCAAGAAGCTGCCCAAGAGCTCCTCGATCTCCATCGACTAACGCTTATATGACATAAAAAATCGGTGATGGCTTTGCCATCACCGATTTTTTACTGTCATTCCACCGATACCACCTGCCTGGACGCGGCGTCATAGCATACCGTCACCTGATGCTCCTCGTTGTCGGTGCCGGTGTAGGTGCATCTCACCTGCAGCACCGTACCGTCCCAGCCGTCGATGGTCACATCAAAAATGGGATAGCCGTTGGCCGGCACCGTCTGCACGGCGGGGAAAGCGTCCTTCAGCACCTCATTCCCCTCATACCACAGGTGCTCCAGAGTGAGTCTCATGCTGCCCACTGCTTCGCCATACCACCGCTCATCCGTACCCTGATAGAAATGCCAAACCTTGCAGTCAAGGTGGGCGTTTCATCACGAACACTTTGGCCGATGGCCAGATAGGCGCTGTCCGACGACCAGTACAGGCCGGTGATCTTCGTATCGGGATACGATTCGCCCATACCGGCATTCACACTGCCATCGCCCCAGCGGCGCTGCATATCGGCAGGCTTCGTTACCTTGACCGACGGATTGCCGAAGCTGCCGGCATACGTCACCACGGTGATGCTGCCGTCGGGTGATGTGCTGCTTTCGTTGCGGAACAAATCTCCTCGCGCTTGCAGGCTGCTCAGAAATACATACACCACCGCCAGCACAATCAGACTCAGCGTTACCGCCATAGCGATGAACCAGCGTCTGCGCCGACGGGCACGGCGCTCGGCCAGTGTCAGGTCAAGTACCGCCTGCACCGCCGGAGATGTGACAGGCTCCGCCGCCGCTTCCGGTTCCTCCGGGGCGGTCTGATAGGTCAGCAGCTGATCCACGCTCAGCTCCAGCGCTTCCGCCAGCGGCTCCAGCAGCGAGATATCCGGGCAGCCCGCGCCGGTATCACATAGTTAAAGATATTGGTGTCATTTAATCAATTTTGCCGATAAAGCGGTAGAAGATTTCTACCTCCTGTTCC
>ENA-UONT01002286-UONT01002286.1-human-gut-metagenome-genome-assembly--contig:-CS20-NODE-2286-length-13850-cov-4.900979_pt1 | contig 13850 bp, 10 predicted proteins | sample MGYA00242459_ERZ724006 | MGnify/ENA metagenome assembly ERZ724006 | reverse complement strand
CCAGATAGCCATCGGCCTTGATAGCCTCCGGGGTGAAGGAGTTATTCTTCCACCAGCCCACAAGGGCGGCGGTCACGGTCAGGCCGGTGGTCACCAGCTGCTCCACGGTGGCACTCTCGATGGGCAGCATGGGCTTGCCGCAGGCGCTCAGCACCTGATTGGTCAGTGCCAGCGCCAGCGCAGCCGTGCGTGCCAGGGTGGCGGCAGAAATTTTGCAATGGGTATCGTTCATAGGTTCAGTTCCTCTCTTTCTCTAAATCTGCGATGCGGTGGTTGGCCACCTTCATCTGTTCTTCTAAAATGGGTACGCGGCGGGCGAAGTTGTTATGCTCCCGCACCTCCCGGGTCAGTTCTTCCAGCTTGGTATCGGTCACCGCCTGGCTTTTTCCGTTGGCGATCAGCACGCCGATCAGGGTCACCGCGCCTGCAATGATGGCCGAGATGATGCCTGTCATCGCGCTCACCCCCTCCACCGGGCTTTGTCTGCCCGGGTATCCACGTGCACCCAGCCGGCGGCGCGGCCCGCCTTGACGGGGTAGCGTCCCACGCCGCCCCGGTCCGGCATCAGGCTTTCGGCGTAGGCGGCTACAGCCTCCACGCTCACGCCCTGCACCCGGATGTCCGCTGCCCGGCCATACAGGTGCTGGCTGAACTTTGCCCCGCCTGCCTTGGCGTTGTGTGCCGGGGTGCGGTAGGCGCTGGTGATCGTCACCGGTTTTCCGAAGTGCTCCCGGATACGCTCCAGCAGTTCTGCCAGCGCCGTGTCGATGAAGACAGGGTCGCTGCCGTCCTTGCAGCGGAACTCCCGCACACAGAAGTGCGGCGAGAGGGCGGTGCTGCCGTCCCGGGCAAGAGAATACGCTTGCAATGCCATCGTGCGCCCCCTTACAGCCGTTTCAGCAGCGCTGCGATGGGCTCTGCATAAAACCGCTCGTAGCCCGCTGCGTTGGGGTGGGTGCCGTCGCTGGTGTACTTATCGCCCAGTTCGCTGACGCCGTGTTTTCCCATAGGCGGGGTGGTCTCCGCAATGTCAACGTAGGGCACGCCCCATTTTTTCAGCGCCGCAAGGATGGCAGGCTTATAGGTCTTGTACCAGTTTTCGCTGCCTGCAAACATCCCGCCGTGCGGGAACACATAGGCCACGCGCTTGTCGCTGTGATTCGTTGCCAGATCGTCCAGCATCTTCTCCAGTGCGCCGGTCATGGTCGTTTCATCGTAGGCAGCGGCAAACCCATCGGTCAAGGTGCCCACAGGGGCGTTGTTCCAGGCATCATTCACGCCGCCCTCCAACAGGATGTAGTCTGCCTTTGCAAGCGCTGTGGAGTTTGTCACCACTGTGCTGATGCAGCCACGGGTGCCGCCGTATACCTTATCGGTAATATTCGGGGTCAGCGTTGCGCCGTCCACCGCTTCATTGGTCAGGGTCATGCCGTACTTGTCTGCAATACATTTGCCGTAGCCGCCTGCGCTGCTCTTGCCGTAAGCGATGCTGTCGCCTGCAACGTACAGCGTTTTTCCCGCCAGCGGGCTGATGATCTGACCGCTGATGTCAAACACTTCCATTTTACCACCCCTTCTCGATGTAATCGTTCACCTTGTCGTCACTCAGCAGGCCTTTATACACTCTGCACTGATACAGCGTACCCAACCAGAACTGCTGCTTTTTGCTGCCGTCCGCGCTCTGCGCCGCACCGATCAGGAAGGTCTGGGGCACATCTATGATTGTGCCGTTTGTGGTTTTCCACTCCGTCAGCGGGCAGTAGGTACTGCCGCCGCGATATTTTCTGCCGTCGATCTGCACTGCATACCGCGTACGGGTCTTGAGGTGTTCGATGCTGTCTGACAGGGTCACGCCGCCGTAGTTGTAGTAGGCAAACTCGGTCTTATTGTTCAGCGGGCTGCTGGTGGAGTTGAAGCCGGGCAGATTGTCGGTATCGCCGGTCTCGGTCAGGCAGTGCAGGAAGGCAGGCCATGTGTTTGCATTAAAGTCGTCCCCCGCTTTCGCATCCACTAGGATCGTGTATTGCGGCGTCTCGGTGGAGGCGTGCTCCAGCAGCTTCAGGCCGGTGTCCAGTCCCTGGGTCAGCACGGTCTCGCCGGGCAGACTGTAGATCAGCTGTGCTGTCTCCACTACTTCCACCGTTACCGCGCAGCTTGCACTCTTACCGCCTGCTGTGGCAGTCACGGTGCAGTTACCTGCTTTGATGCCTGTCACCACGCCGTTTGCCACAGTGGCAAAGCCGGTAGGCAGAACGCTCCACACCACCGCCCTGTCGGTTGCGTTCGCGGGCAGCACGGTGGCCGTCAGGGTCTTGCTCTCGCTCTCGTTCAGGGTCATGGTCACGGCGCTCAGGCTCACGCTCTGCACCGGAACTTCCTGTGCACTGCCGCCCCACTCTGCACGCAGAGCATTCAGGGTGGGCTGCATCGTGTTGGTCTTATAGGCTGCATTTTCAAACAGGTTCAGCAGCAGCGCCTTTGCGTTGGCGGTAAAGCCCTCGCCCGGGTCACCTTTTGCACCCGCCGGGCCGGTGTCTCCTTTATCGCCCTTGTCGCCTTTTTCGCCCTGCGTTCCGGTAGCATTGGCAATGCCTGCTTCCATGTGGTTCAGCTGGGCAGCCGTCAGGGTCTGGCCGTCCACAAAATTCTGTTTTACGTAGCTCATTTGTTCCTCCCTAAGATCATTTTTCCAAGGATCGCCTGCCCCAGCACGGCAAAAACGTTCTCCTTCGGCGGCTGCGGGTTGCCCCACAGCGTCGCCAGACGGTCGCAGGCTGCCATGGCTGCATCATTGCCCGCCGCCAGAAGCCGCAGTACGGCCAGCAGCGCCTGTTTTTCCGCGGCGGTAATGCCGCCGCCTGTGCCCAGCAGCCCCACCAGCGCCTCCCACGCAGGCGTAGCCGGGGCGGGCATCGTGCCCTCTGCCGTGCCGCTGTTGGCGCATACTTTGCACCGCACATCAGCGCTGGTCACGGTGCGGCTGCCGTCCGTGCCCTCAAAGGTGAGGCAGCCCGCGCCGGGCACTGCCGTCACCGCCGCCGGTACGGTCAGGATTCCGTTTTCCACCAGCGTAGCCGCGCTTGCGCCGGGGGTGTGCCAGTGGGCGCACACGGTCAGCCCCTTCCACTCGCCCCGCTGCTCGATGCGCAGCCGGTAGTTGCCCCGGTTGCCCGCATACCCCAGCAGCAGCTGTCCGCCGGGCACCGCTGCCGCGCCGTTTCTGTCCAGCCGGATGGTCATCTCATTCATGCTGCACCGCCCTTACACATACTGGTAGCCCTCCACGTTGAAGGGATAAGCGTTGTCATTGCTCGCCAAGTTTACATCGACCACGCCGATGTTCACCGTGCCGTTCGCAGCAAAACTCACCTTCACCAGTGCTTCGCCCTTGCAGTAAACGCCGTCCCGCAGATTGTAGGTGTTGCCGCCGCCCACTATGGCCACCGCCGTACCGCCCCGCACGATGCGGGTGCAGCCGTAGTCCGCAGCCGCCGCTGCGGCTACTCCGCCGGTGGTAGCGATCGTGGTACATTCCAGAGGGACCGCCATCCTTACCACAATATAATCCACCTCGTCCGGCACAGTCATCGTCTTGTTGCTTTTGCCCGCTGCACCGTCGCTTGTGTAGACAAGCTTTCCGTTCATGTCCGTCACTCCTCTCAGTTGATTCAGTTTTTCTGCCAGGCTAAAGCCCAGCACCGTGTCAAGGTTTTCCGCCGTCATTTCCAGTGTGCCGTCTGCGCTCACAGTCAGGCCCTGCCCCACCTTCACGCCGCCCAGCACGGCTGCGGTGGCACACGGCAGGGTGTAGCCCATGCCGAATTTCCGGTCTGCCTCGGCCTTGGAGTAAAACCGGTCGTCCGCGCCCAGCTGCAATAGTGCGGCGGCCTTTTCCTGCGCCGACCAGCCTGCTGCCCCGGCGGCACTGGTCAGCGCCTTTTTTACGCCGTAGGGCAGCAGCGCCGGGGTCAGGGGCGCATAGGCCTCGGTCATACGGTCCAGCTGCGCCGCCGTGGCGGGCACGGTGGTCAGGGTGGCATCTGCCCGCACCGCAACGCCGTACTGCCCGTCTGCCCGCACCGCGCCGGGCGTTGCCGCCGTAGGCACGGTCTCGCTGCGCACATAGGGGCGCATGTCCGGCAGCGGGGTGGTATCGGTCTGCACCGCGCCGGTGGCGGCATCCACGCTGAGAATGCGCACCATCTCGCCAGGCAACGGCTGCACCGGGAGCGGCACCGCCCCCACATCCTGTGCGTTCAGCTGCACCGCGCCGCCCTTGCTGTTCACGCTCAGCACCTGCCCACCGGTGGGTGCATAGCTTTCTGCCCGCAGTGCGGCAGCCTCCGCCCGCTTTGCGCTGGCCTCGGCATCGGTACGGTCGGCCAGAATTTTGTCCGCAGTCTTTTGCGCCAGTGCCGCCTGCATGGCGGTATCTGCCGCACCGTTCTCGGCACGGCGGGCGCTTTCCGCTGCGGCGTGTGCGCTTTCCAGCACGCGCGCCACAAACTGCTCGTACACCGAGGGCGGCAGCTCCTCACTGCCGCCGTCCGTAGGCAGGGTGGCGTACGCATCGTAGCTGCCGGGGCGGGAGTAGGCGGTGTAACCGCCGCTGCCTATGGCGGCCAGCATCCACTGTCCCCGCACGCTGCCGGTCAGGCGGCGGTCCACCGTCACACTGTCGTCGGCGTCCAGCGGAATGGCGGCCAGCTGCACCCCATCGCTGCGGCGCAGATACAGCGCCAGGGTGCACCCCGCCCACGCTGCGGGCAGGATGAACTGCAGCCGGTCCACCCCCTCGGCGTTCTGTGCGCCAAGGTGCAGCCGGTGCGGCCGGGGCACAAATTCGGTGCCGCCGCACTGCTGCTCAAGGATCTCGATCTCCATGCAAAACCTCCTTTTCTGTTTGCTGTCCCGATTGTACCGCCGGGGGCGCAAAACTATCCAGTGTGTACTAAAAATGTGAAATTTTCTGTTCTTCGGCATTTTGCTAAACGGGGTTTTGGCACCGGAAATGCGAGCTTTTCTCCCCTGCCGGGACCGGGTAATTCCCCTGCAGGTTTTCCATGCAAAACCCGCGATGTGGGGCAGCTTGTTTTGGGCGCAGCGGCCGCTGCTGCGGCCTTATTCGCAGAGAAAAGAGCCGGTGCAAATGTTAAAAATTCATGAACGAATTGCCCCCAGAAAAAAGGAAAAAATCAGAAGGAAACCACCTAAAAACCAAAATATCAAAAGAAACACTGTGAAAATTGCACAAAAAATAATGTTACAAATCTAACAAAGTGCAAGACACAAATTTGACAGATGCTTTACGGTCTGGTAAAATAGCGTTTGTGCAACGAACGTTGCAGCGTTTAAATTCTATCTGGATGAAGTAAAAAGCCGTCCTGCGTACGGCACGGCATGGGCAGATGCGGCCTGTGCCGGGGCAGTTTTGTGGTCTGCCCGAAGCGGATTCCAACCTGTAATACGGTGCTCATTCTTTTTACCCGAAGAGAGCATCGTATTTGACTGTGAGACGCTTATACTCAGAGCAGCCACAGTCCGGGCGGCCGGGGTGCTGATGCAATACAGACCCGCGGCCGCGCCAAATACGACAAAGAGAGGAGTTGTCTCGTATCGCTTCCGTTAAATTGAAGAAAGCAGTTACTGCCGCAAAGCAGGCAGTATCTCCCCGTGTGCTGGCATTTTGTGTCATGGTGGTATGCCTTGTGGCTACCCTTGGCGTCACCGCTGCAAATCTGCGGCTGACCTACGTCACCGACTCCAATGGTGCACGGCAGGTTCTTCTGACCGATGCCGATGCTTCCCCCGCACAGGTCATGCACCTTTCCGGCATCCGCTCTGAAGAGGGCGATGAGGTCTACTACACCGCGTTCAGCGGCAATCTTGCCTCCCTGAACATCGAGCGCGCATTCTCCGTCAGCATCACCGCCGACGGGCAGGAATACCCTGTAAAGCTGGTGTTCGGCACCGTAGCCGATGCACTGGAGCGCGCCGGTATCACCCTTGAAGGGGACGACTACACCGAGCCGGCGCTGGATCACGTTGTGACCGCCGGCAGCAAGATCGTGGTCCACCGCGTGGACTACGAAGAGCGTGTGGAGACACAGGCTATCCCCTACGACACCCAGTATGTCTACACCAGCCTGTACTTCCGCAACACCGGCCGCACCACCACCCTGCAGCACGGTGCAGCCGGTCAGCAGACCGTGACCACCCGTGACCGCTATGTGGACGGCGAGCTGGAGAACAGCACCGTTGTGGATACCACCACCACCGTGGAGCCCACCGACCACGTCATCAAGACCTACGGCGCAGGCGCGCCGGTGTCCCCCCTGACCGGCGCGGACGGCACCACGAACGCCCCCACCTCTTATAGCAAGGTGCTTACCGGCAAGGCCACCGGCTACTATTCCCGTACCGGCAAGGGCTCTTCCGGTCTGGGTCTGGGCTATGGCACCGTGGCTGTGGATCCGGACGTGATCCCCTACGGCACCAAGCTCTACATCACCTCCACCGACGGCAAGTTCGTCTACGGCTACGCCGTAGCCACCGACACCGGCATCGCCGTCCAGAAGGGGCAGATCCTTGTAGACCTGTTCTACGAGACCTACGCCGAAAGCGTTATCAACGGCGCTATTCAGGTCAACGTCTACGTTGTGGGCTGAGCTGTAAACAAAACACAATAACCACGCAAAGAGACCGCTGTACAAACTGTGCAGCGGTCTCTTTTGATGTTAAGTAGAAAACTATTTTTATTTCGGGGTCGGGGAAATTCTGTGGGCTTTCCCCGACCCCTTTTCTGTTTTCGCAACGCTTTCGCTGAAACCGTTTGTCAAATGAGCAGTTTACACGATGTTGAGCTGCAAATTTTGGATGATATGCCCACAACATACAGAGAATGCCAGAAAATTTGTGTTAATTGTATTTGTTTTTCGGACAAAAAGTCTTGCAAAACTGGTCAAAACATTTTAATATAAAAGAGTACAAAGCTGCGGATACCGCTTTCGGCTTCCGCACGGGGAGGAGCAGTTTATGAAACCGACCGAAGAAAAGATTCAGAGCAACACATCGGACCTGCCGGTGTACCTGTTCAAGCAGGGCAACAACTGCGAGGCTTACCGCTACTTCGGCGCACATCTGGAAACACGGGTCGGGGAGTCCGGCGTTGTGTTCCGCGTATGGGCACCGCACGCCGTAGCCATCAGTGTTGTGGGCGACTTCAACAGCTGGAAGCCCGGCAGCCATCCCATGCGCAAGGTGGATGGCGATTCCGTGTGGGAATTGTTCATTCCCGGCATGAAGGAATACGATGTTTATAAATATTGCGTAACCACCCGTGCAGGCGACCTTGTTTACAAGGCCGATCCCTACGCCTTCCACGCCGAGACCCGGCCGTCCAACGGCAGCAAGATCTACGATCTGTCCGGCTTTGCATGGCACGACGCCGCCTGGCAGGCCGCACAGAAAAAGGCGGACGTGATCAACGGCCCGATGAATATCTACGAGATGCATGCCGGCAGCTGGAAGATGAAGGAGGGCGGCAAGCCCTACAACTACTCTGAGCTGGCGGACGAGCTGATCCCGTATATCAAGGATATGGGCTACACCCATGTAGAGCTGCTGCCGGTGATGGAATATCCGTTTGACGGCAGCTGGGGCTATCAGGTCACCGGCTATTTTGCACCCACCAGCCGCTACGGCACCCCTAAGGACTTTATGGCCTTCGTGGATAAGATGCACGCCGCAGGCATTGGCGTCATCATGGACTGGGTGCCCGCCCACTTCCCCAAAGACCAGTTCGGCCTGTACAATTTTGACGGCGAGGCCTGCTACGAGGACCCCAACCCCAAGCGCGGCGAGCACAAGGAGTGGGGCACCATGGTGTTCGATTTTGGCCGCAACGAGGTGCAGAGCTTCCTCATTTCCAGCGCACTGTACTGGCTGGAGCAGTACCACATCGATGGTCTGCGCGTGGATGCCGTGGCCTCCATGCTGTATCTGGATTACAACCGCAAGCAGGGCGAATGGGAGCCCAATAAGGACGGCGGCAAGGAGAACCTGGAAGCTATCGCCTTCCTGCGCAAGCTGAACAACACCGTGCTGGGCCGTCACCCCCACAAGTACATGATCGCCGAGGAGTCCACTGCGTGGCCCATGGTCACAAAGCCCGCCTCGGACGGCGGTCTGGGCTTCAACTTCAAGTGGAACATGGGCTGGATGAACGATATGCTCAGCTACATGAAGACCGACCCGCTGTTCCGCTCCGGCAACCACAACAAGGTGACTTTCAGCTTCTTCTACGCTTTCAGCGAGAACTTTGTCCTGCCCATCAGCCACGATGAGGTCGTGCACGGCAAGGGCAGCCTGCTGAACAAGATGCCCGGCGAGTATGACGACAAGTTTGCCAATCTGCGCACCTTCTTCGGCTACATGATGGCACACCCGGGCAAGAAGCTGCTGTTCATGGGACAGGAGTTCGGTCAGTTTGCCGAGTGGAACGAGGCAAAGCAGCTGGACTGGATGCTGCTGGATTACGACAAGCACGCCGAGCTGCAGAACTACGTCCGCACCTTGAACGCCTTCTATAAAGAGCACCCCGCCCTCTGGCAGATCGATTACAGCTGGGAGGGCTTCCAGTGGATCGTGCCGGACGACTCGCAGCAGAGCGTCATCGCCTTCCTGCGCAAGGATGCCGCCGGTAAGCAGATCCTTGTCATCTGCAACTTCAACCCCGTCCTGCGCGAGGGCTACACCCTCGGTGCACCGGTGTCCGGCACCTATAAAGAGATCCTGAACAGCGACGATGCCGCTTTCGGCGGCTCCGGCACCGTGCACAACAAGCCGGTGCGTACCCACAAAAAGCCGCAGCACGGCTTTGAGCAGAGCATTACCGTCACCCTGCCGCCCATGAGCACTTTGTACTTTGAGGTGCCCACAAAGCGCACCCGCAAGGCAGCAGAGGACAGCGCGGACAAGCCGGCAAAAAAGACCGCCAAAAAGGCCACCGTCAAGGACGCCGACAAGCCGGCAAAAAAGACCCGCACCACCAAGGCCAAGGCCGCCAAAACGGCGGATGAAAAACCGGAAAAAGCAAAAAAGACCGCTGCCAAGTCCAAAGCAAAACCCGAGGCCGCAGCGGACAAGCCGGTAAAAAAGACCGCCGCCAAGGCAAAGACCGCGGCAAAAGCAAAGCCTGAGACCGAAGCAGAAACCAAACCCGCAAAGCGCACCCGCAAAGCAAAAGCACCCAAGGAATAAGGATGCCCACACGGATGCACGCACGAACATTCTGATCTGTTGACTATCATTTCCAAAAAGGAAATGCTAAAGGGGAGAATAAAGCTATGGCAAAAGAAATCGTGGCAATGATCCTTGCCGGTGGACGTGGCTCGCGCTTATACGCGCTGACACAAAAGACGGCAAAACCTGCGGTGTCCTTCGGCGGTAAGTACCGCATCGTGGACTTCCCGCTGTCCAACTGCGTCAACTCCGATATCGACACCGTTGGTATCGCAACGCAGTACCAGCCCCAGAAGCTGAACGAGTACATCGGTAACGGTCAGCCTTGGGATCTGGACCGTCTGCACGGCGGTGTGCACACCCTGCCCCCTTACGAGCAGGCAAACGGCACCGACTGGTACAAGGGCACTGCAAACGCCATCTACCAGAACATCGGCTTCATCGACAGCTATGATCCCGAATACGTCATCATCCTGTCCGGCGACCAGATCTGCAAACAGGACTACGCCGACTTCCTGCGCTTCCACAAGGAAAAGGGCGCAGAGTTCTCTGTGGCCGTTATGGAAGTGGACTGGAAGGAAGCTTCCCGCTTCGGCCTGATGGTGGCGGACGAGACCGACCGCATCACCGAATTCCAGGAAAAGCCCCCTGTGCCCAAGTCCAATCTGGCCTCCATGGGCATCTACATCTTCAACTGGGATGTGCTCAAGAAGTATCTGATCGAGGACGAGGCTGACCCCAACTCCAAGAACGACTTCGGCATGAACATCATCCCCGCCCTGCTGCGTGACGGCCGCAAGATGTACGCCTACCGCTTTGCCGGTTACTGGCGCGACGTGGGCACCATCGACAGCCTGTGGGAAGCCAACATGGAAGTGCTGGACCCCGAGAACTCCGGCATCGATATCTTTGATAAGACTTGGAAGATCTACAGCCGCAACCCCGTGCTGCCCGCCCAGAAGATCGGCGAGCGCGCCGTTGTGCAGGACTCCCTCATCACCGAGGGCTGCAAGATCTACGGCAACGTCAAGCACTCTGTGCTGAGCGCAGGCGTTGTTGTGGAAGAGGGCGCTACCGTTGAGGACGCCGTGCTGATGGACGGTGTCGTGGTCAAGGCAGGTGCCGTGGTCAAGCGCTGCATCCTTGCTGAGGACGTTGTTGTGGGCGCAGGTGCAAAGGTCGGCGGAGAGGGCGCTATTGCCCACGTTGGCACCGGTCTGACCATCGGCGCAGGCGCTACCGTCAAGGAGGGCGCAAAAGTGTTTGAATCCGTCAAGGAGGGTGTGGAAGTATGCTGAGACAGAACACCAATGCGTTGGGTATCATTTTCCCCAACAGCTATGACAATACCGTTCCCGAGCTGGTGACCGAGCGCGCAATGGCCTCGATCCCCTTTGCGGGCCGTTACCGCATGGTAGACTTTGTGCTGTCCAGCATGGCCAACTGCGGCATTTCCAACGTTTCCATCGTGGTGCGTAAGAACTACCACTCCCTGATGGATCATCTGGGCACCGGCCGCGAGTGGGATATGGCCCGCCGTCACGGCGGCCTGAACATCGTGCCTCCCTTTGCAGAAAAGGGCGTGCGCATCTACTCCGGCCGTGTGGAGGCGCTGGGCTCCATTCTGAGCTTCCTCGAGCACCAGAAGGAGAAGTATGTGGTCATGAGCGATGCCAACATCGCCGTCAACTACGACTTCAACGCCCTGCTGGCTGCCCATCAGGCCAGCGGTGCCGATGTGACCGTGGCCTATCAAAAGACCGAGATCCCCGAGGGCCGCAAGAACGACAACTACACCCTGACCATTGATGCTGATGGCCGCGTGACCGAGCTGCTGTTCAACGACTACCGCTCCGGTGTGCAGAATCTGGATCTGAACATCTATGTGCTGGAGCGCGAGACCCTGATCAAGCTGGTCAAGGACGCTACCGCCCGCGGCCTGATCTACTTCGAGCGCGACATTCTGGCACACAACGTCAACATCCTGAACATCCATGCGCTGGAGTATACCGGCTATGTGGCTCATATCTGCGACATGAAGAGCTACTTTGACGAGAACCTGAAGCTGATCGATGACCGCAATCTGGAAGCGCTGTTCCCCAAGGGCAGCCCCATCTACACCAAGATCCGTGATGATAACCCCACCCGTTACGTCACCGGCTCCAAGGTCGTGGATTCCATTCTGGCCGACGGCTGCGTCATCGAAGGCACCGTGGAGAACTGCGTGCTCTTCCGCGGCGTCAAGGTCAAGAAGGGTGCTGTGGTCAAGAACTGTGTCCTGATGCAGGATACCGTGGTCGAGCCCAACGTGGAGCTGGACTGCGTTGTCACCGACAAGAACGTGAAGATCACCGCCGGCAAAAAGCTGTCCGGCACCGAGAGCTTCCCGGTCTACGTTCAGAAGAACCACACCGTCTGATCGAGCAATATCCATAGGGGCGGCTTCCTCCCCGGTAGCCCCTCTTGAGAGGGGCGGGGGCATCTGTGTGCCCCCGCCTGCTCTTTTGTATGCAAGGTTCGCGCCGCTTTTCACGGCGGCGGGGAGCGCGAACATCTGCCTGTATCATGGAAGGAGCGAATCCTATGAAGATCCTGTATGCTGCTTCGGAAGCCAATCCCTTTGCCAAATCCGGCGGTCTGGCCGATGTGGCAGGTGCCCTGCCCAAAGCGCTGGTCAAGGACGGCGTGGACGCCCGCGTCATCATGCCCCTGTACGGCGATTTGAAGTACCGCGATAAGCTGGAATACGTTACCAACTACTCCGTGCCTGTGGGCTGGCGCAGCCAGTACTGCGGCCTGTTCAAGGCCGATGTGGACGGCGTGACCTACTACTTCCTGGACAACGAGTATTACTTCAAGCGCCGCGGCCTGTACGGCTTCTACGATGACGGCGAGCGCTTCGCTTTCTTCTCCCGCGCCGTGCTGGAGACTTTGTTCTACATCGATTTCACCCCCGATATCATCAACTGCAACGACTGGCAGACCGCTCTGGTGCCGGTGTACCTGAACCTGTACTATCGTCATCTGGACAAGTTCAACCGCATCAAGACCGTGTTCACCATCCACAACATCGCCTATCAGGGCAAGTACGGCACCGATATTCTGGAGGACACCTGCGGCATCGGCCACCGGGACCAGCATATCGTGGAGTACGACGGCTGCGCCAACTTCATGAAGGGCGCTTTCGAGACCGCCGACAAGATCACCACCGTCAGCCCCACCTACGCACAGGAGATTTTGGACCCGTGGTTCAGCTACGGTCTGGACGCTCTGCTGCGTGAGAAGCAGTACAAGCTGTGCGGCATCCTGAACGGCATCGATATGGACGCCAACGACCCCGCTACCGACAAGAATATCCCCTTCAATTACAGCATCAAGACCTTTGAGACCGGCAAGGCCAAGTGCAAGGAAGCTTTGCAGGACAGGTTCGGTCTGCATAAAGACGGCAGCCCCGTCTTTGGCATGGTCAGCCGCATGGTTGGCATGAAGGGCTTTGACCTTGTGCAGAGCATCGCTGACGGTCTGGTGGACCGCGGCATCGAGCTGGTCATTCTGGGCAGCGGCGAGAGCCAGTACGAGAACTTCTTCTCCGACCTGTGCGGCCGTCACCCGGGCCGCGTAGGCACCTACATCGGCTTTGAGCCCAAGCTCTCGCAGGAGATCTACGCCGGTGCAGACGCCTTCATCATGCCCTCCAAGAGCGAGCCCTGCGGTCTGGCACAGATGGTGGCCTGCCGCTACGGCACACCTCCCATCGTCCGCGAGACCGGCGGCCTGCGCGACTCCATCCACGACAGCACCATGGGTGACGGCAACGGCTTCACCTTCGCGGGCTACAGCGCCCACGAGCTGTACGATGCCTGCTGCCGCGCACAGGACCGCTACTACAGCAAGGAAGACTGGAACAACCTCATCAGGTACGACATGGAGTGCGACTTCAGCTGGGATGTCTCCGCCAAGAGCTATGAGGGCCTCTACAATGAGACTGCAAACCTCTGGTAAAAGATAGACCAAAGCACGATTTACGCCCCGGCGGGTACTGTTTTAGGACAGCGCCCGCCGGGGCTTTTTGTGCCTTTCAGCAAAATCGTCCCAAAAGGAAACGCTTTTTTCTTTCTCAAACGGGGCAGAATGATAAATGACACGGAGAAGATGAGCGGCTGAACCGAAAAACTTTTGGTTAGAAATGACAAACTTCTCCGCGTTTATAGAATTTTGCTAAAAAGCAGTGGAAAATTGATTGAATTTTACAGCCGTTTTGAGTATAATGGAGAGTAAAGAGCCTTTGTTCAAAGTTTAACGTGCAGATCGGGCAAAAAAGACAGAGCGGCCCGGAGCGCACGCAGAGGGAGGGGAGCCGGACCGTGAAGGGCTGGTACAAGGCACAGGAAGACCTGGTCTGGCTGACCCAGCTGGGGCTGAATATGCTGCTGCCGCTGGTGATGTGTCTGGGCGGCTGCTGGTGGGCCGTCAGCCATTGGGGCTGGCCCATGTGGGTGTATCTGCCCGCTGTGCTGCTGGGGCTTGCCGCCGGGGCGCAGAACTTCTGGGTGTTCGTCAAAGAGCGGCTCGACCGCTCCAAAAAGGACAAGCCCCGCCGGACAGGC
>ENA-UONT01002265-UONT01002265.1-human-gut-metagenome-genome-assembly--contig:-CS20-NODE-2265-length-13994-cov-4.581749_pt1 | contig 13994 bp, 9 predicted proteins | sample MGYA00242459_ERZ724006 | MGnify/ENA metagenome assembly ERZ724006 | reverse complement strand
TCGCTCTATTTGAGTATAGTCGCCACAGAGAATCTCAACATTTTGCAACAGGCTGCTATCCTCCATAATTAAATACTCATCACAAATAGTAGGATTGGCATACTTCCCAAACGGCACATTGAAATGTCCTTTGGAATTTACCCGATGCAAACCATTAAAACATGTACGATTCAAAAAGATAAACATGGCTGTTTTTGTAATATCATCATGTTCCTCTGTATTATATGACTTTCTTATGTTTAGAAAATATTCTTTTTTAGAGTCCTCTTCATTTAGTTGTCTAAACTCTCCTTGAAGTCTTTTCAACTCCATAACAAGAGATGATGGACTATCCCTTACAATCCGATAAGCTGTTGTGAGATTAGGATTAATATCATTGATTATAGCTCGACTCATATTGGGGAACTTTTGCAACATATAGAATAACATAGCACCACCACCAACAAAGGGCTCTATATATGTAAAACCGTCTGTATTGTTAAGATCCTGAGGTATCAATAACTCAAATTGTGCAAGTAACTGAGTCTTTCCACCTGCCCATTTTATGAAAGGTTTCGCCATAATTTACTATATTCTTTTTCTTATTACTGAATAAAAGATTTCTGTTTTTGTTTTAATGGTAAATTTATTAGAATAGATTATTTTTCTTCTCTATTAGATTCTTTTTCGCTTGAATCGGTAGATGTACCGTTTTCGTTCGTCTTGATTGTAGTTTCTTTCTCCTCGGCTTTCCCGTTTTTATTCAGTTCGGGATAACTAATGCGGGTGTGATAGATGGTTTTGAGTTTCTCGATAAAGGTAGCTTTGATCGTCTCCACATCGCGGAAGCTGAGGGGGGTATCGCGCAGGAGACCGTCGGCGACTTGCGAGTCGATGATGCGGTTGACGAGTTGCGAGATACTTTCGTTGGTGTATTCTTTGAGGCTTCTCGAAGCGGCTTCGACGGCATCGGCCATCATGAGTATTCCCGTTTCCTTCGTGAACGGGTTGGGACCGGGGTAGGTGAATTTCGATTCGTCTACGGGTTGGTCGGGGTATTTGTTACAGAAGGAGTTGTAAAAGAATTTTGCTTTCCCGTGTCCGTGGTGCGTGGAGATAAAGTCTTTGATAGCTTGGGGCAATCGTAGTTTATCGGCCATTTTAAGTCCGTCGTTCACATGGGAGATGACGATTTGTGCGCTTTGTTCGAAGGAGAGCGGTGTGTGCGGATTGAATCCCGATTGATTCTCGGTGAAGAATGCCGGATTTTTGAGTTTCCCGATATCGTGATAAAGGGCTCCGGTACGAACCAATTGAGCCTTCGCTCCTATTTTATTGGCCGCCTCGGCCGCTAAGTTGGAGATTTGCAGGGAGTGTTGGAAGGTTCCGGGGCACTCTTCGGATAACTGTCTCAATATGGGATTGTTCACATCGGACAATTCGACCAGCGTGACTGTGGAGATGAACCCGAAGGCCTTTTCGAATATATAGATAAGGAGATAGGCGAACAGCAGAAATACACAATTGACTCCGAAATAGATGAACATATTGTAATTCAGTTTCGAGAGGTCGCCTTCGGAAAGGAGTGTATATCCCACGTAGGCAAAGCAGTAGGCGAGGAAGACGAGCAGGGCGCAGCGCATGAGCTGGGAGCGGCGAGAAAGGTCGCTGAGGCTGTCGATGGCGGTCATGCCTACGATAAGCTGCAAGAAGATGAATTCGAGTGCGAACGGCGCCGTAAAAGCACAGATAAGTACCGTAATGAGGTGTACATAGAGTGCGGTGCGCGAGTCGAAGAAGGTGACCACGATAATGGGAATAATGGCGAACGGAACCAAATATATGCCTTGTAACCGAAATTCAGAAAGGAAAAAAGCTATCAGGGAGATGCCCACGATGAGCATCATCATAAAGCCGAGGGTACGCATCTCGTTGAAAGTCTGCGGACGGAACAGTGCCAAGAACAGATAGAAAAAAGAAAAGAGACAGGTGAATACGATGATTTGTCCCAGTATGGTGTAACCACGGTGGTCATTGCCGACGCTTTTTTTCAAGGTGACGGTTTCGAGCGATTTGAGAATGCGATAGGTTTGCGGCGTGATGATTTCGCCCCGGTCGACAATACGTTCTCCGGCTTGAACAATACCGTCGGAGAGAGCGATTCGTTGTAACAGATTGTCTTTGAGCCGGTCGGTCGTAATACTATCGAATGCGATATTCGTGTTTAGAAAGTCGTTCAGGTTACAGGTTTGTAAAATATGATGCGAGTAGGAGTCGGGGAATTTATTGAGCATGTTTTCGTAGGCTTCCCGTGCAGATTGCAGTTCGGATACCGGTATTTCGCGCGCGACATTGTTTTCGAGGATTCGTATTTCCTTGAATTTTCCGGATTGCAGTTGGGTGTATGCTTCGGAAGAGACGATTCCTTTCCGATAGGCTTCTCGCAGAGCTTGGACCAAGTTCTTGCGGAGAGTCGGCGGGATAGACATTTCCGTATAGTTACTCAATGCTTTTTCGAAGTCGTCGACGGACTTTTTCTCTATCGATTCGTTGTGTGAGAAGACCGGTTGGAAGTCGAGCATGATGCTGTCGCGTTCTTGTTGAATGACGGCTTCGTCTTTATAAACGGGAAAGTCGAACGGAGCGGTGAGCAATCCGTACTTCCACGGTTTTCCTTCCTGAAAGGTGTAACGAAATTTTCCTTCTCTCGGGAAGAAATAGGTAACCAATGTCACTGCTGCCACGAAAAAGACAAATTGCAGGACACGTGTGCTGGACAGGAATTTTTGTATACGGTTTTTATCCATGATTCTACGGGTTATTCTTTACAGCGTGCGACCTTCTGTACGCCCTTTATTTTACGTAATTTATTACAAAGCGATTCTACGACGCGGGTGTCGTGCACCATGATGTTGACCGTCCCGGTGAATACGCCTTCGTTGGCTTTTATGGTGAGTCCTCTCATGTCGATAATCAATTCATTGGAAATCACCCGGGTGATTTCGTTGAGAATCCCTATCCGGTCGATACCTTGTATCTCTATCTTGGCCGGGAAAGAGAGCGATTCGCTGGCTTCCCATTGCGTGGACACCAACCGTGGGCCGAAGCTCGATTTCAGTCGCATGGCTACGGGACATTCCCTTTTGTGCACGACTACGGTCTCGTCGTCTTCCACATATCCCAAGACGTCGTCACCGGGTATCGGGCAACAGCAATCCGCTACTTTATAGTTTTTCACTCCGTTCTCGTCTCGCAGAATGTAGGTCTGTTTGCGGTCTATCGTAAGTTGCTGAGGAGTGACGGGTTTGGGCTGTTCGTTTTTCCCGTTGTTGCTGCCGAACGAAAGTTTCAGATACCGCATGAAGGGATTTTGACTTTTTCCCTTGATGATTTTTTTGATATTTTCGTTGGGGGTTATCTCGTCGTTTCCTATTTTGTAGAACAGATCGTCCCGATGTCGTATGCCGAGGTTGCTTAATATTTTGGTTACTACATCGTTGTTGTATTCGATGTGACTGCTTTCGAAAAATTCTTTCAGAATTTTCTCTCCTTTCGCTATGATTTTTCGCCGGTCTTTCCGCAACGACGCCGTCAGTCTGCTTCGGGCTTTGGCCGTGGTGATGAAGTTGAGCCATTCCTCTTTGGGCGTTTGCGATTTGGAGGTGAGTATTTCCACTTGGTCGCCGCTATGCAGTTTTTGGTTCAGCGGTACTAGCCGGTGATTTACTTTGGCGGCGATACAATGGAAGCCGAGGTCGGAGTGCAGAGTGAAAGCCAAATCGAGCGCCGTGGCGTCTTTGGGCAATGTGATGAGCTCGCCTTTGGGCGTAAAGACAAATATCTCGGTACTGAACAGGTTGAGCTTTATCGTGTCGAGAAAATCGATGGCGTTGGGCTCGGGGTGTTCGAGAATGTCTTTGATGGTCTTCAGCCAGATGTCGAGTTCCGACTCTTCGTCGGAGTTTCCCACTTTGTATTTCCAATGGGCGGCGAATCCCGTCCATTTTTTCGCTTCGTATTTGTACTTCTATCCAATTGCCGTCGGGACCCATGACCGTGAGATGCAGAGCTTTGTATCCATTGGCTTTGGGGCGGCTCACCCAGTCGCGGGTGCGTTCGGGGTGCAGTTTGTAGATGTCGGTGATGACCGAGTAAATGGCCCAGCACTCTTTTTTCTCGTCGGCTTCGTTGGGGCATTTGAAAATGATACGAACCGCATAGAGGTCGTAGACTTCCTCGAAAGGTATGTGTTTCGACTCCATCTTGTTCCAAATGGAATAGATGGATTTTACCCGGGCTTTCATCTCGAATTCGAGCCCCATTTCTTTGAGCTTCGCGACAATCGGCTTGGAGAAGTTGTTGTAGATTTGTTGGCGCGATTCTTCGGTCTCGGCGATTTTCTGCTTGATTTGGTTGTAGGCTTCGGGGTGTTCGTATTTGAAGGCGAGGTCTTCCAACTCGGTCTTTATGGCGAACAATCCTAAACGGTGGGCCAACGGGGCATATATATAGAGTGTCTCGCCAGCGATTTTATATTGTTTGCTGGGAAGCATGGAACCGAGCGTGCGCATGTTGTGCAGACGGTCGGCCATTTTGATGAGGATTACCCGAATGTCTTCGGACATGGTAAGCAACAGCCGTCGAAAATTCTCGGCCTGAGCCGATGCTTGGTCGCCGAAAATACCGCCCGATATTTTGGTGAGCCCGTCGACGATGGATGCTATCTTTTTCCCGAAGTGGTTCTCGATGTCCTCGACGGTATATTCGGTGTCTTCCACTACATCGTGCAATAGGGCGGAGCATATCGATGTAGAGCCCAAACCTATTTCCTGACTGACGATACGAGCCACGGCGATGGGGTGCAGTATGTAGGGTTCGCCCGATCGTCGGCGTATTCCCTTGTGGGCTTCTTTGGCAAATTTGAACGCACGCTCGATAATCTCGACTTTCTTCCGGTGGTTGGAGTTGAGATATCCGTTGAGCAGTTCTTGAAATTTATCTTCGATAAGTTGCTCTTCGTTGGTGTATTGTTGATCGGACGTTTCCATAGTTCGAAATCTAAGAAAAACAAAGATAAAACAAGTCGGGAGCAAATGCAAATTTTATTTGAGAATTGAGGCGAATTGCCGAATCGGTGCGGCGAGCCTATCGATTTTCTTTTCAGAAAAACATTCTAACTTTCTCCCTGCTTGTATTTTCTAACCCCTCTGTTGCTACGTGCCACCTCCCCTATCGCTTCGCGACACCCCGTAAGGCTACGGGACACGGCAGGGGGTGGAGTTTCATATTTTTATTCTACTATTGTGTTTAACCCCCTCGCCCTACGGGCACTCCCCCTATATTCCTTGTAGGAACACAGGGGGAGAGGATTGAAAAGCAGTTTCTCTCCCTATTTTACTGTGCAAAACACCCCGTAATGCCACGGGACACGGCAGGGGGAGAGAGGAGTTAGCTGCATAAAAATCACTTCTGAATTTCTACCGAGCCAAAATTTTTCTTGCTTTACAAGTTGCTCGACCCATCGGACCGGGTGAGGGTGTAGGTCGGTCTTTTCCCAATAAAACCGGGGCTGTCTGACGGAATAAAATCAGGCAGCCCCGTGCAATGAAATTTTTTGTTCCCCGTGATTAGATCGAGAGTTTTCTCAACGTGTTGAGCAATTCGCGATCTATGGGTTTGTCGTTTTTGATAGCTTTATTGAAAGGAATATATTCTATTTCGTTGTTGCGGATACCGATCATGACATTGCGTTGATCTTCGAGCAGGGCATCGATGGCGGCCGAACCCATGCGGCTGGCCAGAATGCGGTCGTGCGCCGTGGGTGAACCTCCCCGTTGAATATGCCCCAGAATAGTTACGCGGACATCGTATTGCGGGTACTCTTTCTGTACCCGTTCTGCCAAGTGCATGGCTCCACCGGTGATGGGGCTTTCGGCTACCAACACGATACTACTGTTTTTCGATTTGCGGAATCCGTTCTTGATGAGTTCTTCGAGTTGGTCCACTTCGGTCGAAATCTCCGGAATAATAGCTGCTTCGGCTCCCGTAGCGATGGCTCCGTTCAAAGCGAGGAATCCGGCATCGCGACCCATGACTTCGATAAAGAAAAGTCTTTCGTGGGACGTTGCGGTATCGCGTATTTTATCGACGGCATCCATAATGGTGTTCAGCGCCGTATCGTATCCGATAGTGGTGTCGGTTCCATAGAGATCATTGTCTATCGTTCCCGGCAATCCTACGATGGGATAGTTGTATTCGGTGGCGAAAATGCGCGCACCGGTCAATGTTCCGTCTCCTCCGATTACGACAAGGGCATCTATGCCTTCTTTGACGAGTGTGTCGTAAGCGACTTTTCGTCCTTCGGGCGTTTTGAATTCTTGACAGCGGGCTGTCTTCAATATCGTACCTCCCAACTGTATGATGTTACTTACGTTTTGCGTTTTGAAAGGGGTTATTTCTCCCGTAATCAAACCTTTATAACCTCGATAAATACCTTTTACCTCGAATCCGTTGTAGATGGCTGCACGAGTTACCGCGCGAATGGCCGCATTCATTCCGGGAGCATCGCCACCGGAAGTTAAAATACCTACACATTTAATTTGCGACATAACCTATATTGTTTAATTGATAGCAAAGATAGTGAAAGGTGAATGTAGAAAAAAGAGCTTGCGCTAATTTTATGCTACACCTCCTCCTATTTTTGCTTTTTGGGCAAATATAGAAATTAAAAGTCAAATACCGGTACAGTAGAGATGACGATATTGTGAAGAAATGTTTTCGTAATGCCGCCTCTTTTCTGTTTTTAGGGTCGAATGAACGATAATTTCTTGTCTTCTTCTGCAAATAGAATGGCCGTGTTTACCAGAGCCAGATGGGAATAGGCTTGGGGGAAATTCCCTAATTGTTCTTTGGTGTCGAAGTCCAAATCTTCGCTGAACAGACCCAAGTGATTGGAGCATTTCAGTATTTCGTCGAACAGGCAGCGGGCCTCTTCTTTTTCTCCTATGACGAAAAGAGCCCTCACGAGCCAAAAGGTGCATATCGTGAATGCCGAGGAGGGTAGTCCGAAGTCGTCTTTGCTGTTGTACCGGTACATCAAGCCTTTGTGTAACAACGCTTTTTTTATGGCTTTCACTGTTTGGTGATAACGAATGTCGTTCGCTTCGATGAAGCCGTAGGGTTCCATGAGGAGCAGGGAGGAATCTAAGGCCGTGTTTTCGTAGGTCTGGGAAAAACTGTGGATTTTTTCTTTCCAGCCGTGAGTCATCACATCGGTTTTTATCTTGTCGGCTTCTTTCTGCCAGCGTTCGATATATTTGTATTTTTTTAGCATATTGGCGATTTTCGTTCCCCGATCCAAAGCGACCCAGCACATTACTTTCGAGGAGACGAAATGCTGGCTTTCCCCTCTGATTTCCCAGATTCCTTTGTCCGGTTCTCTCCATTCCTCTTCGACTGTGGCGAGAATGCTCTTCACCATTTCCCACATGTCTTCTATCTCGTCTAACGTCCCCGGCATGAGTCGATAGTATTGGTAGATCAAGTCCATGAGATAACCGAACGAGTCGTTTTGCCTTTGGTGATAGGCATCGTTTCCTATTCTCACCGGTTTGGAGTTTTTATATCCGTCGAGGTGGTCCAGAATGATTTCTTTTAATTGCCTTTCTCCGCGAATGCCATACATGATTTGAAAAGACTCGTGCTTGGCGACGAAGGTGGATTGAATGAATTTCATAAATCTGCGAGCCGCTCCTGCATGCCCGATTTGGAAGAGGGTCTCGATGGACATGGATGCATCTCTCAACCAACAAAAACGATAGTCCCAGTTGCGGACGTCGCCGACGGTTTCGGGCAGGCTCGTAGTGAGTGCCGCCAATACGGCTCCGTTGTAATAAGACATTAACTTCAATACTAACAGACTTCGTTCTATAACGTCGTTGTAGAGCGAGTATTTTTTAGTCCGGTTCGTCCAGTTGAGCCAATAGACCAGTGTGCGGCAATATTCGAGCTTTTCCCGTTCGATGTCTATCGGAATCACCTTTTCGTTGTATGACAGCAGGAAAAATTCATCTCGTTGGAGCGTGATTTCCTTTTTTTGTTCGATGTCTTGTAAAGACAGGGAAGAGTATAGGTATTGTCGGTCTTTGTTCTCGGACGAACAATAAGTTTCGATGTATTCGTCGGTAATGTTGTGTATGACTTTTCCCCGTGCATAATCGGGAGCCGGATTGTAATTTACTTTAAACCGGGGTGTCCCTTTTATCCAACGGATATAACGATATATTTCTGCGGGCAGATAGTGCTCTTTTTCATAGGAACGGTAGCATGGCATGAAGTCGAGCACGACAAATTCTCCTTCGTCGGAAGAGAAATGGGTGGATAGTATATTGGTATGAGGTACATAAGATTGCGAGATGCGATATTCGTTCGACACTTCGAATCCGAAACAACCGCCTTTGTCCCTATCGAGCAGTGCCGCGAAGATAGAGGGCGAATCGAAGTCGGGGAAACACAACCATTCGATATTCCCTTTTTCCGATATGAGCGCTGCCGTCCGGCAGTTTCCAATTACACCATAGTTGAGGTTATTCATCGGTTTTATTTTAAGTTTAATAGTTCTTTAAAGAAATGTAATGCGGAGTTCAATCCTTTTCGGACTTTATCGTTGGTCGATGACTCGCCCGAAATATTTACCAATGTTTGCAACAAGGGGAGGACTTGTTCCTGCGATGGCAAGTTGTATCTGGCGGTTTCGGAGACGTAGCCCACTTTTATGGTTGCCGCATTTTTGGGCAGGGCCTTGAACATATCTTCGTCGGTGGTGTCGTCGCCGATAGCCAGAATGAAATCGTAATATTCTTTTTTGAGTTGGCGGGAAACTTCCGAGCCTTTGTTGTAATCGGGCGATTTTATTTCGATCACTTTGTCTCCCTGAATGATTTGCAATTTCTGTTGTATACAGATAGAAACAAGTTCGTTGGCTAATTGTTGGGCTCGCAAAGTTCCCAGCCAAGCATCGCTTTCCCGATAGTGCCATGCGATGGCGGTTTCTTTGACTTCCAGACGCGAACGGGGTGTTTTCGCTACGAATAGTTTGAGGATAGATAACAAACCTGCGCTCCATACCGGTTTGTTGATGTTTTTGTGCCATAGCCCGTTTTCCCGATAGAATGCTCCATGCTCCGCAGCTATCGAGACCGGAAGGTTTCCCAGCCATTTTTCCAATGTGAAGTGATCGCGTCCGCTATTGATAACGATGTGGTTGTCGGAGTCTTCACAAAGCTTTTGTAGCGTTTCTATGAGTTCGGGCGTCGGCTCGGCATCTTCGGGGCGGGGTTTGAGAGCCGCCAATGTTCCGTCGTAGTCCAAAAGAATGAGCCGTTTTTTCGCTCTATTGTACTCTTGTTTGATAGAGCCTATCGCGTTTGCTGTAATCTGTTTTTTGCGGAAGGAGATGTTCTTGCGGCAAATATCGTTCCACTCGTCGGTAAAGTCGGCAGCCCATTTGTCGACGGTTTGGGTCGAGATGATTTTCTGCATGTTTTGCAGCCGTCGCAACTGTTCCTCTACGGGCATTTCCAATGCTTGACAAATTGCCCGTTCGATTTGTCCCGTGTCATTGGGATTGATTAACAGAGCGTCGGTCAATTCGACGGCTGCTCCTGCCATTTCGCTAAGAATCAATACTCCGGGATTTTCGCTTTTGGCGGCTACATATTCTTTGGCTACCAAGTTCATTCCGTCCCGGAGGGGGGTCACAAGTGCTATGTCGGCCATGTGGTACATGGCTGTCAGTTCCTCGAAAGAAAATCCGTGATAGAAATAATATACCGGAGTCCAATCCATCGTAGAATACGCCCCGTTGATGGAGCCTATTTCTTCGTCTATTTTGGTCTTTAATTGGGCGTAACTGCCTACGTGGTCGCGCGAGGGGACTATGATCATAGCCAAAGCGACCTTGCCATGATATTCGGGGTGATGTTCGAGGAAGGCGGCGAAGCCTCGCAGCCTGTGCAGGATTCCTTTACTGTAATCGAGGCGGTCCACGGAGAGAATCAACTTGTGATCTCCGAACAGTTTTCTCGTGCGGTCGACCGCTTGACGGACTTCCGGTTGTGTAGAAGCATTGTGGTACAGGTCGTAATTAATCCCCATAGGAAGGGCATCTATTCGTACGACCCGATTGCCTAACTGTATTTCGTCCAATTTGAAATTCATGCGCAGCACGCGTTCTACCGCACTGATAAAGTGCCGCATGTAGTCGTGAGTGTGAAAAGCTATGAAATCGGCTCCTAACAGACCTTTGAGAATCTCGGCCCGTTCGGGCAATATGCGGAAGAGTTCATAGGACGGGAAAGGTATGTGATGAAAATAGCCTATGCACAAGTCGGGAACGGCTTCTCGAAGCATACCGGGCAATAACATCAGTTGATAATCCTGTACCCATACTTTATCTTCGGGGCCTATCAGCCGGCAGATGGTTTCACAGAATCGCTTGTTTACTTCTTGGTAGGCTTGCCAGAAAGTGTCCTTGTACAATGTATAGGCAAAGAAATAGTGGCACAGCGGCCAGATGGTACTGTTGCTGTAACCTTCGTAATAATTTTTTATCTGGGTGTCGGACAGGAATACGGGGTGAAAGTTTAGTTCTTCCAATTTTTCCCCGATCGCTTGTTTGTCGCTATCATTATCCACACAAATTCCCGGCCACCCGATCCAATGCTTTTCGTAAGCAGTTTGAAGAGAATCGAGCCCCGTTGCCAGCCCGCCTTCGCTTCGGGTGAATGAAAACGTTCCGTTTTTTTCGCTTACCTTGACCGGCAGTCTGTTTGATATGATGTAGAGTTTCATATCTCTTGCACGACAAATGGCAGACCATTTTTGTGGGGATATGATTAAATTGTTGATTATTATGGTGATAGTAGGTTTTTCGGAGCGCAAATGCCTTTCATTTTGATAAACTATTTACCAAAATGAAAGGTAGGGGTAGAATCTATTTTTGTGTAGAGTATCGAAGTAAACTTATCCGGGCTGAGCCGGATTATGCTTGCTTTTGGGTATTCACAGAAATACGGTCGGTCATCGGGTGGCGGTAGAGCCGGTCGTTTCCAATAACCGGGTTATGTATTCTTGGACTTCGGTCATGAGCCAGCGGGGGGTGGAGGTAGCTCCGCAGATACCTATGCTCTCTTTTCCTTCGAGCCATGTGGGGTCTATTTCACTGATGTCGGAAACGAGTCGGGATTGGGGATTGACTTGCAGGCATTCTCCGAAAAGCACCCGTCCGTTGGAACTCTTTTTCCCGCAAACGAACAGGATAAGGTCGTGTCGGCGGGCAAACTCCCTAATATTGGGAATGCGGTTGGCGACTTGCCGACAGATGGTGTCGAACGATTCGAATTGTCCGTCGGGTTTCAGCTGTTTTATCTCGTTGACGATGTGGCGGAAGCCTTCTACCGACTTGGTTGTCTGGGAATAGAGCAACAGTTTTTTGCGGAGGTCTATCTTGTCGAGGTCTTTGTCCCCCTCGATGACGACGGCTTTGCCGTGGGTCTGTCCCACCAGTCCGTTGACTTCGGCGTGTCCGGTTTTGCCGTAGATAACGATTTGCGCCTCTCCGGGAGGGTTGGAATCGTATGCGGTTTTGATTTTACGTTGCAGTTGCAACACGACGGGGCAGGTGGCATCGATGATTTCGATGTTGTTCTCGGCGGCGATTCGGTAGGTTTCGGGAGGTTCGCCGTGGGCTCGCAGCAATACTTTCACGTCGTGCAACTGTTTGAGTTGCTCGTGGTCTATGGTGATGAGCCCTTTGGCTTTGAGCCGTTCCACCTCGTTGCTGTTGTGTACGATGTCGCCGAGGCAGTAGAGTCGTCCGGTGCGGTCGAGTTCTTCTTCGGCTTTGCGGATAGCCGTGACTACACCGAAGCAGAAACCCGAATGTTCGTCTATTTCTATGCGTGCCATAACCTGTCTCCTTTCTACCTTTGCGGGTGGTTTATCGAAGTTTTTCGACGGTTTCTTTGTACCGGGTCATGAGCCATGCGTCCTGCTCGGCGATTGTCATGTGGGAATTGTCGAGCTCTATGGCATCGTCGGCTTTGCGCAAAGGGCTTTCTTTACGGGTCTGGTCGATGTGGTCGCGTTTGTTGATGTTGGCGACCACTTCGTCGAAATCGACATCGACACCTTTCGCCCTCAGTTCGTCGACGCGTCGTTGTGCCCGAGTCTCTGCCGAGGCCGTGACGAATATTTTCAGTTCGGCATGAGGGAATACAGTCGTGCCTATATCGCGCCCGTCCATGACGATGCCTTTCCGTTCGCCCATTTTTTGCTGTGCGGCAACCATAGCCGTGCGCACGAAAGGTATGGCACTAACGGGGCTTACCTTATCGGAGACTCGCATGGAGCGAATTTCACGCTCTACGTCGATTCCGTTTAGAAATGTGTGTGTCATACCCGTTTCGGGATCGGGGCGGAAATCGATTTGAATGTCGTCCATGAGGGACCTCAGCGTATCGGTATCGACCGTGTCGCCGTCGATGAGACCGTGGTCGAGGCAGTAGAGGGTGACGGCGCGGTACATCGCGCCACTGTCGATATAAATGTAGCCTATGTTCCGGGCAAGAGCTTTCGCCATCGTACTTTTCCCACACGAAGAGAAGCCGTCGACGGCGATGATTATCCGAGGTTCAGGTTTATTCATAAGCGTTTATTTTTTGAATTCGAAAAGATTGGTCGAGAGGTTGACCATGAGCGTGGTCGCTCCCGTGTGTTGTTGTGCGAGGGCGACACCTATGCCGAACATGCGGACTTTGATTCCGCCGCCTATGCTGAATCCGGAGAGAAAGTTACGGTGAGCGGTGCGCATGTCGGTGCGGGTTTTGTAGTTGTACCCCACTCCTATGTAAATGCGGTCGGTGGGCAGGAACTCCACGCCGAAAATGAGGTGGCGGAAAAGGTTGTCCACGAATCCGCTTTTTTCGACGATTTCGTCGCTCCCGGTGTAAGAGCTGCTTTCGATGGCGGGATAGGGAAGTTTCCACCTTGTGAGGTTACGTGCGGTGACCGACACCCGTATGGGCGCATGTTCGAGGCTTTGCGTATAGCCTATCTGCAAATCGAACGGCATGCGTTCGAATGTGTCGTTGTAACGTTTGATTTGTCCACCCAGATTGCGTGCTACCAGCGAGAGCGAGAGGTCGTTGTCGGCGTTGTAGTAGTTGAGGCCGAGATCGACAGCAAGCGCCCAAGAGGTGTATTGTTCGTAGGAGGAGTAGATGACTTTGGCATTGACTCCACCCCGCAAGGTCGTGGTGATGTCGTGGGCGTAGATACCGTTGAAGACGATGTCTTTGGGTGAAAATTCACCGGTGATCACACCGGTTTCATCGGCACTTTTCATTTTGCCGTATCCGTAGTATTGTATGCCGGCCGCCCATGCTCCCCGTTCTCCGACCGCCTTTCCGAAAGTGGCTCCTGCCAGATTGATTCCCCCGACGTATTTCATGTAGTTCAGTCCGAGTTGTAAGTCCGATTCGGGTCCCATCAGAGCCGGGTTTTGATTGACGAGGTTTATGTCTTCGTCGATGACGGATATATTGGTTCCTCCCAACGTATAGGCGTGGGTAGAGGTGGGGATATTGAGAAAGTCGAACGAGCTTTTCCCCTCTTGTCCCCTCCCGGCGAAGCATGTAGTGACAGTCGCCAGAAGAACCGTTATATATCGAAACGTATGTGTCATAATTGTTTTCGGGTTTCAAAGATAGCCAAAATTCCCGGTCGGCAGAAAGTCGCGTGATTGAATTTTGCTTTCGGCAGAATGGTTCCCGATGATTTATTAACGGGAAAAAGGGCAATAAAGTATGTGGCGGAACGAGTTTGTATCGGAACTTTATTCGTATTATATTGTGAGTTATGTTTGCTCGGCTCGATGGAAATCGTTAATTTTGAACTCTGTTCTATGTAAAACATAAAAATTTTCAAGTAGTTTATGGAAAAACTGCAAAGATATT
>ENA-UONT01002258-UONT01002258.1-human-gut-metagenome-genome-assembly--contig:-CS20-NODE-2258-length-14030-cov-17.452665_pt1 | contig 14030 bp, 8 predicted proteins | sample MGYA00242459_ERZ724006 | MGnify/ENA metagenome assembly ERZ724006 | reverse complement strand
GGGTGTAGGAAACCTACCGCCAGCGGCGGCAAGGCGCCTTTACCCTACCCTACGAATGTCTGCTGTCCAATACGGCGCGTATGATGTTCGCAAACTCCGAGTTTCTGCTGATGCTCAATCAGGCCACCACCGACCGGGAGCAGCTTGCCCGCCTGCTGGGTGCATCGGATACGCAAATGAGCTATGTGGACAATGCCCCGGCTGGCCACGGGCTCATCAAGGTAGGCGGGGCCATCGTGCCTTTCGCCAATGAGCTGCCCAAAAATACAGAACTGTACCGCCTAATGTCAACACGCCCCGGTGAGGACTGACGCCATGCGGGACTTGAAGATCAGACCCGGCATGGATACGCCCAAGGCAAAGCTGAAAAATCCCGCGCCCAAGGACGCGGATTCTCTTCTGAAACAGCACATGGACAAGCGGCAGCGGGAAAAAGAGCCGGAAAGCCACGATCCCGTGCGTTACGCCACCGACCGCGTGGAGAGAACTATGCGCCGTGGCGCATCTGGGGCGGCGGATGCCTCGCGGCGTATGATAAAGCGCTATCAGGAGCAGAATCGGCAAGGTAAGAATGGTGCGTTGGAAAGCCGTACTGCGGCAGAAACGCTCGAAACCAAGGATAGCGTGACGCCGACAGAAAGAGGCCTGTCCGATACGCTGCAATCACAAGCTGCACGAGATGAAGTCGGAAACCGGACAATTTCTCCGCAAAATTGCGGAGGTCCCAAAAGCGCAAATGCCGCCCCGCAGGAGCGTGGGCGGCAGAAAGCTGCGCAGGACGCGAAAGCCGCCTATCGGCGGAACCTTGCCGAGAAAAGAACAGCAGAGCGGCACATTGTACCTCCACCGTCCGACCGTGGAGGTACAATGACCACTCCGCAGAAAGGCAATTCGGGGGCATCGGCCAAGGGCAGTCCTGCCCCCAAGAGCGGACAGGCCATGACCAAGGCCACGCGCACCATGCGTGTTCGACCAACTGACCACGCAGCGCCGAACAATGCAATCATCACACACCGCGCAAGGGCGGCGGCGCAGAGAAAGTCACAGCGGGCGATGCTTCAGGATTCTGCAAAGAACGGCGGAAATGCCGCAAAGAAGCTGAGTGGAACAGCGGTGCAGGCGATAAAGGCCATGGGCCGGGGTGTGGCATCTGCGGTCAACTCCCTCCTGACCGCAGGCGGCGGTGCGGTGGTGCTGGTGCTGCTCCTGACGGTGATCCTTGTGGCGGCAATCGTGGCATCACCCTTCGGCATCCTCTTTTCCAACGAAAGCCGGGAGGCGGGCGTTGTGCCGCTCTCCGCTGCGGTAGCGCAGGTCAATTATGAGTACAACGAGCGGTTGGAGGAATTGCAAACAGCGGACAGCTACGACTCCATCTCCGTGACCGGGCAGTCTGCCGATTGGATCGAGGTGCTGGCGGTGTTCGCGGTGAAGGTGGCAGGCAGTAACGATGCGGACGCCGCGGACGTGGCCACCATGGATGCCGACCGCATCGTGCGGCTGAAAGCGGTTTTTGGGGATATGACCACCATTGCACACCGCATCGAGGTCATTCACCACCCCGGCAGCGGTGACGACGATGGCTGGACGGAAAGAAACCTCTATATCACCATTACCGCAAAAACGGCAGAGGAGATGAAAACCGCGTATCATTTCAACCGTAACCAAATCGCGGCACTGGACGAGCTGCTGGAGCAGCGGGACCTCCTGCGGGAGCTGATTGAGGATGTGTACTCCGTCAGCAGGGACACGGCGGCGCTGCTCCGCGATCTGCCGGAGGGTCTGTCGCCGGAGCGCGAGGCGGTGGTACGCACTGCCTGTTCTCTTGTCGGCAAGGTGAATTATTTTTGGGGCGGCAAGAGCCTCGTGATCGGCTGGGACGCCCGATGGGGCGAGCTGCGGCAGGTCACGGCGGCAGGCAGCTCCACCACCGGAACTTACCGCCCCTACGGGCTGGATTGCAGCGGGTTTGTGGATTGGGTGTTTTACAATGCCACGGGCGGACAGCACATAATCGGCCATGGCGGCGGGGCCACGATGCAGCACAACTATTGCACTGATATTTCGTGGTCAGATGCACAGCCCGGTGACTTGGTATTCTACCCGGATAATTCCCATGTGGGCATCGTTGGCGGCAGGGACGCAAACGGAGAGCTGCTGATCATCCACTGCGCCAGCGGCTATAACAATGTGGTCGTTACTGGTCTGGAGGGCTTTACATCTATCAGTAGACCGAGGTACTACGCAGAGTAAAAAAGTTTTACCTTTTGTTCCCCCCTGACAGGGGTAACAAGTGATTCCTGGGATACCCCGGCAGGTCATCGTATCTACGATGCCTGCCGGGGTTCTTCCGTTTCCTGGGTTTGTAGGGGGTCCGGTGCTTCCATCGTTTCTTCCACATCCAGCTGGCCGCTGCCGACATAGCCAATGCCGTTGTAGTGGATCTCCACGGTCTGCGGCGCGTGCTTAGACCACTTTACCTCTTTCTCGTGAACCACGATCTTCTCAATAAACAGCCGCAGCAGTTCCGGCGTCAGCTCCGTGATATCCGTATACCGCTTCGCTTTGTCGAGGAAGCTGTCCGTTCCAATCGCCGTTTCCCGCAGGCGCTGGATCTCGTCCTCTTTCTGTGAGATGCCGACAGTGATGAGGTTCTGTTCTTCCGTGTAACTGCCGGACAGCATCTGGAACTGCTCTGTTGTAATGCGGCCCAGCACACTGTCCTCATACAGCTTTTTGAAAATCGCGTCCAGTTCAGCTTTCCGCTTCCGTATCTGCCAGTTTCTTCTCCTGCCTGCGGATCTCTCGCTGAAGCTCGGCGGATTGCTTGCTGCCAATGTAGGCGGCGAACTTTTCCGGATGTTCCCGCGCCGCACTCGTCACCCGGTGCAGGTCCTCCAGTACGATCTCATTCAGAACGTACTCCCGGATGTAGTGGCCTGTGCAGGCTTCTCCATCTTTCTTGTAGGTGCGGTAGGTAAAGTGATTGTACGCTTGCCTGCCCTCCTCTGTGTGATCGTGCGTTCGTGATGCGTGGCTCAAGCCGCAGTGTTTTCCTCGTCGGACTCATCCTCGAAAGCAGCAGCGGGCATGGCATCGAGCGACCGCGCCGCGGAATTGCTGGCAGTGGAATCGTTTATTGTGAGTTCTTTACCGATGTTTTCAAATCCTTCGGGGAATGTGTTGGTAGCATCGATGTTGGTTGTCACAGAGTATTCTGTTCCGGTCTTCGAAACAACGCGCTTTCCGATGCCGCCGAGGAAACCGCCGACCGACGCACCGGCCGCATGATTCTTGTTGACCGTCATATCCTCCACCTTGCAGCCGGTGATGGTCACGCTGCCGTTGCCGCGATAGTCATTGTCGGCCCAATTTCCTTCTGCGTCATACGGCGTGTAGAGCGCATCCGCATAGCCGATGAGTCCGCCAATCAGGAACTGCGTTCCGCCGTTGTCATTCTTATCGGTGACATTAACGGTCATATCCTCCACCTTGCAGCCAGTCAAAGTCACGGTGCCCTTGGCATAGCCGACAAGTCCGCCGATGCACTCCGCAGGCAGCAGGTGGGCGGAGATATAAGCATTCCCTTCCTCGCCCAGCAGGTTTAGTTTCATGGTCACATGTTTGACCGTCACGTTTTCCGCCGTGAACCTGTCGCCCACAAAGCCCGCCAGAGCGCCGAAAGCATGATACGCGTTGGGGCTACTGACAGTAGCCGTGTAATCCACCGTCATGCCGTCGATGGTCAGGTTCTTCACCGTCACGTTATCTCCGTAGCCGTAGATGGTGCCCACGGATTGGTTGGGAGCCGCCTCGCCGCGTTTTGCATGGTAGATCGTGCGATTGTTTCCATCGAATGTGATGCCGCCGACAATGTCACCGGTGCGCGTCGTATCGGCATAGCAGAGATCCAAATCAACGCCCAGTGCGTAGCTTGCTGCCTCAGAGGAGTAATCCTGCACGACCTTAGTCAGAAAATCGTTGGCATTATAGAGCAGCTCTGTGCCATTGCTATCAGTTTCGGATTTCCATTGGACACCGACCTTGACGATGGCTCCCTGTTCTGCGGCCATTTGGGTTAGTTTGGTATCTTCCACTTTTACAAAAGTCTCGGTAGGATTCCCCCATTGGTTCAGCTCTTCCTTATAATAGCCGAAATATTCGGCGCCGGGGATACCGGTGGGCAGGGTAAAGGCCTGATCGTACTTTACGCTCACATCAATGTAGGGAATGCCGTGGTCGTTGGCGTTGATATACACATAATTCGCCTCATCGTACTCAGCCGTGAGCAGCTTGCCGCCATTATTAAGCAGCCAATCTCTCAGCGGCACATTGCCGTCCCAGTCGAATCGGAGGAAATAGGTCATGGTATCCCACTTGGCGTAGAGGGTGAGGTCACGGGAGGGCATAGTCGTCCCGCTCCATGGAGTTGTGTATTCCACATCTTCATACCAACCGGCAAAGGTATAGCCGGTGCGCTTTGCATTCGTCATGTCCACAGAAATTTCCGCGCCGTAATAGATGCTTCCGCCGTTGGGGACGCAGCCATCGTCCAGACTTACTCCGTCGCCCAGATTGAAACTCAGTGTGTATCGGTTACGGGTATAGTAGAGATCCACCACATTCTGTGCGCTGTCGGCTTGGAGGGTGATTGAGGTGGACGAATCAGCTTTCGGCGCAAATCCCTCGAAGAACTTCTGCACATCCACCGCCTGACCGGTCACGCCGGAACTGGTCACAGTATCTTTCAGTACGTAATCCGTGCCGTCCACGTTTTGCAGATAGTAGTTTACAGTGTAGTTGACCTCGCCCGCGTTCCACTTGGCATACAGGGTGGTGTTCTCCGCAGGCATGGTGGCTGCGGTGAACTCAGTCGTACAGCCCGCATCCGTGTACCAACCATCAAAGGCGTAACCTACTCGGCTCAGGTCATTGGAGGTCGGAGTGGTGATTTCCGCACCGAAACGATATTTGCAGGATTTGGCGGTTTCACCGTTTGTCCAAACGGCATCGCTGCCGTTCAGGTCATAGGTCAGCGTATACTCGTTACGGGTGTAATACACCTTGACCACCGTGCTGCCGTCGCCCTCGACAGTCTTCTGCTCAAAGCTCTGTGCGGTAAATCCGGGGTAGGGCTTACTTTCGGCGGCAGTAGGCTGACCTGTAGCGCCGGTCTTGGATTCCGTGTCCGCAAGGGTGTAGTCATCGTCCGCGACATTCTGCTGATAATGCTCCACGGTGTAGGAGATACCGCCTTGCGCTGTCCACTTGGCGTAGAGGGTAATGTTCTCGGCAGGCATGGTGGCTGCGGTAAACGCAGTCGTGCAGTCTGCATCCGTGTACCAACCATCAAAGGTATAACCCGCTCTCGTCACATAGCTCTGCGTCAGGAGCTTGAGCGCAGCGTCCAGACGATAGGATTTAACACCGGGTTTCGAAACCCAATCTGCGTCCTCGGCGTTCAAGTCATAGGTCAGACTGTACCGCTTACGGGCATAGCTGATGGAAACCGTTCCGCCGTCCTCCGCGCTGACGGTGTAGTTCACATTTTGGGGAAAGTCATAGGTGTTTTTCTCTTCGTCCGTAAGGAACTCCGCCGGATTGATGGTAACTGTTTCGTCCGTTTTTCCGGTGCGGGTCTCGGTCGCTTGTGACCACTTGCCGTCTGCCCCCTCTTTGCGGAGCACAAGGAAATAATTGATATCGACCGGCACCCACTTGGCGTAGAGGGTAAAGTCCTTGGCAGGCATGGTCGTTGCGGTAAACGCATTTTGGCAGGTTTCGTCCGTATACCAGCCGCCGAAGGTGTAGCCAAGGCGGGTGGGGGCATCGTTCAGCTTGTCAAGTTGATCGCCATAGCGATAGGGCACAGTGCTTACCTGACCATCGTTTCTTAATGTAAGCGTGTAGGGCGCGCGGCTGTAATAGTAGTTCTGGCCGCCCGTTCCGTCCGGACGGATGTGGATGCCCGCATAGCCGGGGTGGCGGTAGCCGATTTCGTCCGGCACAAGGGCCTTATCCGGCACAAAGTAGTTGTCGGCGGTGCCATAATGAACCACGCTCTTGGTCGGCGTTTCGGGATAGGTTCCGTCCTCGTTTTGCAGATAGAAATTGAGCGTGTACGGAATGTTGGTCTTGGGTTCAAACGTTGCCACCGCTACCAATGCGCTCTCCGGCATGGTGGTGCCGGTATAGGGGTGTTCCTTATCGTAAGAGAAGATGTTGCTCTCGTTTTTCAGCAGATAATACGTCCAGCCCGTAAAGTCATAGCCGGTGCGGGCGGGCGTTTTCAGATTGAGCGCCTCGTCGAATTTCCGCTGCTCCCAACCGATGTAACCGCCGGTGCTGCTCAGCTCATGAATGGGATAACCGTCCCGCAGGCGGTCCCAATGGACCTTGACCTTGAGCTGCACCGGAGTGGTGGAAAAGCTCAGGTCTGAGCCTTTGTAGGTGAGCGTCATCACGCAGTCGATCTCTGGCTCGTCGCAGGTCTGCCAGTTATCAAGTGCCAGCTTTATGTGCTGCTGACTGTAATTGCCGCCGTAAACACCGGTGTGATAGGCACTAAAGCGGGGATCGTCAAAGCTGATGTCAAACTTGTTCCAATCATACGTCTCGGTGCGGTCGTTGCCCGTTGTGAGGTCAAATCCGGTCAGCGCTTGCACCGATTGGGGCAGAACGACATCAAGGCCGCCGTTTTTCAGATAAACCGTCGGTGTGTCTTCCTCGCCGTCCGCATTTTCCATCTTAAATGCCGTGATGGCATGGGTGCTGCCCGCCGACCACAGTGGCGTTTCATCGGTGTATATCTCCGGTGTCCACGAAACCTTGCCCTTAAACGCGGAGAGGTTGGCGCTGATGTCCATGAACATGCCGACTTCCACATACAGCGCGCCCGAGGCATTGGAGGTTTTGGGTTTCCCCGCCTCATAGTGGAGCGCATACAGCACATAGCCATAGCCTTTTAAGTACGCGCCCAATTTGGCCACAATGCCCACTGTGGCCACCTTCCTCGATATGAGACTGACGCTCGGCCATATCTCCACACCGGCTCGCAGACCCACCGCACCCATTGCGTACAGCCGCAGATTGTACTGCTCGTTCACAAGATTGTAAGTGCGGGTGGTGGTCCTGTGCTTAAACAGGTAAACGCCGAACACATATCGCTTGGCATTGGTATAGTTGAAGTTCATACCCATGGCCATTCGGATGTTCAGCTCGACCACAAAGTCTACCGTGAGCTCAAACTTGATGATTTTTGCCACGGTCTTTTTCATGCTGAAAATCTGTTTGCGGTACAACTCCACCCAGTCGCTGTCCAACTCCAGCATACTGTTGTACAGCTCCTGCAAGCTGAGCTTGGAAGTGTCGATTTCTTCGCGCTCGCCGCCGGTGTCCTTGCCCTCCAAAGCATCCAGTTTCTTTCCCAGTTTGTTCACCAAGTCCTTCACCTTCGTCACGGTGTCCTTTTCGCCCTGAGAAACAACGGTGGCGTCGAGGTTGATGGCGGTGTAGGTATAAACATTCAGACCAGCCTCCAGATACACATCGCTGATCCAGTAGAAAATGAACTTGTGTTTCCAAACAAGCTTGCCGTGGGTGCTCAGATCCAGTTTCAGCTCCTGAATAAAGGTAGGTGTGACGGTGATGACAATGTCGCCGCCGTCCTTCTGGATTTCCTTCGTGACCTCCAGTTGCAGTTCCAGACGCACGCCGGACAGCGGGTTTCCGGACGCATCCGTAAAGTTTTGCAGTTTCTTTGTAATCTGAGCGCTTTTGACCTTCACACTGGTCTTGCCCCCGCCGTTGGCATTTGCCCTCGCCGGTGAGACAGCGCCGGAGCCTCTTGCATCATTCAAGGATAGGGTAGAAATACCGAGAGTGCCCTCCGGGTCGATGTCAATGGAACGCAGGTCGATCTCATCACCTGCCGTCAGGCCGCTCAGATCCATCTCGTCTATCGCCACGGAAATGCGGTCCGCCACAGTCTGGGCAAAGCCGCTTTCTACGGCTTGACGGGCGATCTGCTTCTCCAATTTTTGGGTGTCAACATCATGCAGCATGGCATCGCCGCTGATGGGGTCAGTGGTGTCCACATCCATGGAGGAGAGCACATCATCTTTAGTGGCATCGGTATAAGTAATCTGATAATAGTCAGAACCGAGCTCATCCGTGGTATAGTCCACAGCCGTGATGCGGCCGTAGCCATCGGACTCTGCGTTTCCGGCTGTATAGCTTTCGCCCGTATAGAACGCAAGGAAATCTCCCACATCAATGGTGGTGTTTTCGTCCAGATTTCCCACACTCGATGCAGCGGTAAAGGTCAGCTCCTCCACGGGAACGAGGATGGTATAGTCGTCGGACGGGTTCTCTTCCTTAGCCGTTTTACGGCTTGCCTTCACCGGCAGCACATCGGGAACGAACAGAACATCCTCCACCGCGGCGGACTGATAGGAATAGGTATTGGTTGTCTTGTTGACCCCAGTGATTTTCACATAGGAAACATCGCCGGTGTTGGCATCGGTGGTTCCGACTGCCACACGCTTTTCAGGCTCGGTGCCCTCATAAATGGCCACGGTGTCACCGACTGCCAAGTCGCCCTTATAAACAAAAGTACCTGTGCTGTCGGAGACAGCATCCATGGCTGTGCCGCCGCTACCAAGAGCAGCGACCGGCATGCTGAGTGCCTTGACCCGTTTGCCGTTCTGGGTGGCATTGCCGATGGCGGTTGCCGGGATGGATTTAACTTCCTCTCTGAGATGCCAGTTCAGCACCGGATCGCCCGCTTCCACGGTGAAGTGGTATTCCCGCACGGAAGGTGCTGTACCGTCAAAGTACAGACTGTTATCTTCCAATACCACCTTATAAGTGCCGCCCTCTGCCCATCCGCCTGCGGGCGGCGCAACGGTGTAGGTGCCATCGTGATTGTTCCTGACGCTGCCGACAACGAGGATCGTATTGCCGTCCGCGTCCACTTCGCTGGTGGGCTGCTCCGTGCCGATCAGACTGATCTTGCCCGTCAGGTCGCTTTCGGAATCGCTGTTGACGCGGATCGTAAAGTTCGGTCCGACATCCGTCGCTCCGGCGTAAGTCGGTGTTTCCACGCCCTCGATCGCATCGTAGTCCACCATCTTTGCGTAAAGGGACAGATTTTCGCTGAGCGGATCACCGTCGGCAACGGCCTTGTTATAGTTTTCATCATAATACCAGCCGACGAAGGCTTTCCCCGCTACCGAAGGCGTGGGAAGATTGGCAAGGGAAAGCGCAGAAGTTGTCTGTGTAAAGGTGGAAGTTGTTCCATCGGGCAGATGTAGCGTGATGGTATGCGTTGTGCTGTCGGAGCCGCTTCCACCAGAACTGCCGCCAGAGGAACTGCTGCCGGAGGAATTGCTGCCGCTATTCGGCTTGCTCTGATCTTCCTTCTGGGGTGTCTCACCCGATTTACGCCCCACGATGCCGGGTGCTGAATACCAAATCTCCACCGCCTCGTCCGCACGCATACACAGCGTCGCCATCTGGGCGCGGGTAGCATTGCCTTCGGGGGCAAAGCGTGTGCCGTCACCGTTCAAAAGCCCCTGTTTCCAGAGCTTCAGCACAGCATCCTGTGCGTAGGCGGGAGTACGCTCCAGATCCGCAGGCGTAGTGGTGATATTTGCGCCGGTCGCATAGTCCACTTGGAACGCTTCAAAATACCGCACGAAGAATGCTGCCATCTGTGCCCGGTTGATGAACGCATCGGGAGAGAATTTTCCGTCATCTGTACCTACTGTGATGCCGTACCTTGCTGCCCACTGCACATAGGGGGCGTAATACATCGTCTGCGGCACATCAGAAAACGGCGTCTCTCCACTGTGATCATCTGGATTTACACCAGCCATGCGCCCAAGCACCGTCACGAACATCCCGCGCGTCATGGTGCCGTTTGGTGTAAAAGTCGTGGCGGACGTGCCGCTGAACAGGTTGTGGGAATAGACATATTCCACAGCCTTGGCACACCAGTCCGAGGACTTTACATCCTGAAACGGCATTGTCTGGCTGGGCTGCTCCGCCCTGCCGCCGTTGCCTGCGGCAAGTACCTCCATGGGCAGCATCGTTACCAGCAGGACGATACTCAGCAGTCCGGCCACAAACCGGTTCCATTTTCTCCTCATCCGATACCCCTCCTCATTTTCTAATTGGATGCGCGGAAAGTACGGCAACCCTCTCAGGCACGCGCCTGAGAGGGCTTTGCACGCAAGCCCCTCCACAGCATGATGTTGCACTTTTATTTTACCATTCCCATACCGTGCTGTGTTGTGTTGTTTAGGGGCAAATCCGTGTCGTTTAGGAAAAAGGGGCCTTTACCGCTTGTGCAGAGGAACACACTTTGTTACAATGGCAAACAGGAAAGGAGGCGGTATCATGGAGCCTCAGCACAGAAAGATCTGGCCCGCAGCCACTCTGTTGATCCTTGCTGCCGCTGCAGCGGTCTTCTGCCTGTTCCGCCTGTCTCAACCAGACAGGATGCAGACATCGCTTCTTTTGAACTGCACACAGACGAACCGGAACGGTTGGACCTTTGAGACAGAAAGCGGTCCGGTGGAACCTGTATTTGGCTTCGGCGGCTATCTGGATGGTATTCCGGTGGACGGAGACAGCCCGGTGGCGGCGGAGCGGGTCATGGAGGAACCTGGTCAACGGGATCTGCTGCAATTTTTTGGCTTTGGTGCGGGGATACAGGTGTTTCTGGATGGTGAACTGCTCTACACTGACTTTCCAAACAAAGAAAACCGTGCGGATGCCTTTTTGGAAGATGTGGATTTCAGCAGCATTTCCTATGACGGCCTGTGCATCCCACTTCCTATAGACTGTGCTGGGAAGACGCTGCGGATCGTCACCTACGGCGTAGCCCTCAACGGTTTACGTTACCCTGCTTTCCCATCTCTGGTCAGTCGCTTTTCCGACTCTGTGACCGCTGTTTCCAGCATTGTCTGGCCCATGGCAGCCATCACAGCACAGGTCATACTGGCGCTTTTCCTGCTGCTGGTTTTCCTTTTCAGCGCCCAGACGGGACCGTATCTGTGGAAACTGCTGCCGCTGAGCGGCTATTTTCTGTTGACGGCGGTGCCTGTGGCGTGCGGCTCATTCTTCGCACTTTCTGCCGGATTGGATACAACGGGCAGCCTGACGGCCTGGCTCTGTCTCATTTATATTGACTTGCTGTTCTGCTTTCTGGCCATTTCCCTGCATGGTTGGAAGCGCCGGATATTGTTGATCGGAGCGGCGGCGCACATTTTGTGCTCGGCCCTGCGGTGCTTTACGTCGGTCACACTGTTTTACGGCAGGCTGATGGACTGGCTTGGCTTTGGCCTGTTCCTGCTGGCGGTTCTTTTGATGCTGCTCTCTCATGAACGGATGCTCCGTCGGACAAGCCTCTGCCTCTGCTGCGTCGCAGGCGCGCTGTTTGCCGCATGGTGCGTCAGCCGGTTCGTGGGTGTGGAATATCTCTATCCACTGAGCAATCCCATCACCTCCCTGCTCTACGGCAATCCGAAAGCGCTGTATACCCTACTGTGCGCTGTGACCGGTCTGCTCTGTGCAGTGCAGGTGGTGGCGGAGTTCATCCGCACCGCCTTCTCCCGCCAGCGGCAGATGATAGTCCTGCAAAGCCGCAGCCAACAGGCACAGGAGCAATACAAGCAAGCCCAAGAATCCCTTCGGAATGTATCGGCCTTCCGCCACGAGTGGAAAAACCACATCTCCGTGCTGTCGCTCTTGCAGCGCAAGGGGGATACCGAAGGTTTGACGGAATATCTTGCGCAGTTGGATGACCAGTTGGAGCAGCTTTCACCCCTCCATTATACGGCGAACTTCATTGTCAACACCGTTTTGCAGCGCTATGTAGCCAAGGCGAAAGAGATTGGCGCTGCCTTCCATGCAACGGCTCCGTTACCTGCCGAGCTGTCTATTGATGAGGATGACTTGTGCAGCTTTCTCTTCAACCTGCTGGACAATGCCGCGGAGGGCGCAGCCGGAACACCATCGGGCAAGCCGCGGGAAATTCGTTGTTCCTTGCAAATTCGCCAAGGCTACCTTGCCATCCGCTGCGAGAACACATTCAGCGGTGTGGTTGCCCTCGACGAGGAGAACAATTTGCTGACCACAAAGACTGCATCTGCCGACCACGGCTACGGACTAATTCAAATGCGCAGGATTGCTGCCAAATACGGCAGCACCCTTTCCGTCAGCTACAATGCGGAGCGTTTCACAGTCATGACCGCCCTCAAGCTGCCTTAAAACAAAAAAACGGACGCATGGGGAGACTTCCCATACGTCCGTTTTTTCATCGCTCATTCAGATATCGCACAAACTGTTCCCTGAATCGTTCGGCATACTTCCGCCCGATGGGCAGTTTCAAATGTTCAAGGGAAACAGTGCGGCTGCTGACTTCCCGCACACACGCCAGATTCACAAGAAAGCTGTTGTGGCAGCGGCAGAACTGCTCTGCCGGTAGATTTCCCTCGATTTCGGTCAGGCTCAGAGGGTAAAACTGCTCCCCGCTTTCCATATGAAACAGGCTCCCGTGGTCGCGGCTCTCCACATAGCGAATGTCTTCCAGCGGCAGCACCGCCATGCGCCCGCCCACCTTAATGGAAAAGGTTTTCGGTCGGTGATGGAGCCGCAGGTCGGTTTCAATGGCTCGTTTCAGTTCCGCTTTCGATACCGGCTTGAACAGATACTGAATCGGTCGGACCTCGTAGCCGTCTTTCAGATACTCCGAACTACCTGTGAGGAACAGAATACTGGTACGGTCATCTGTCATGCGCAGCTTTTTCGCAAGCTCCATGCCGCTCTCGCCGTCCATGAGAATGTCCAGGCAAAGCAGGTCAAACCGGTCGCCGGTCAGCAGCTGCGTTTCCAGTTCCTCTGCCGAGGAAAATGCAGCGATATGATGTTCGATTTCCAGGTCGGTGAGGACTTCGCCGCACAGTGCCGCCGCTTCCTCCCTCGTATCCTTTTGATCTTCGCAGACCGCCACTGTATACATCGCTCATCACCTCCCGGAGATCAGATAGATTTTAGCACAGATTTTATTTTTTTACAACAAAGCCGTTTGTTCGGACATTTCAAGCATCGACGGATCAGCGCGCAAGCGACATGGAGTAACGGCGACTGATTCAGTTAAGGAAATGATTGTCCTGGTCATGTTATGCCGCTAAGAAAACTATCTGGATGTGTAATGACTGAACACCGCTTTGTGTTGCTCAAAGTACCATATTTTCTTTTTCCATCGGCTCATTATGCCGTTGGAAAATTTTTTTGAAAATTTTTGCCGAAACTTTGCCAAAACCGCACCTTCCATTCGGGATAGAAGCGAAAGGGGAAGAAAGCCGACCTCTCGGTGCATGAGAGGAGGTGAACGACTCTTGGAGCTGACACCATCCCAAAAGAAAACCGTTAGACATCAGTTCGACAGCTTTTGCAGGAAGGTTCTGCGTGAAGAAGCCCGCGATTATGAGCGTCATATCGCGTGGCGTTCCGACCATGAGGTATCCCTTTCGGAGCTGTCAGAGGAGCAGGAGCGCCAAATGTATGTGCTGGACGAGTATCCGTCCGAGCAGACGCATTTTCATGTGCAGGGCTATGATGTGGCAATCGAAAACGAAGATCTTGCCAATGCCCTGACGGTGCTGCCGGATGATAAGCGTGACATTGTTCTGCTTGCGTATTTCCTTGATATGACCGATCAGGAAATCGCGGACAAGCTGGACATGGTACGCCGTACCGTGCAATACAAGCGCGCTCAGTCCCTCAAGGAATTGAAAAAAGAAATGGAGGTTACGGAAGATGGCCCGCAATCTGAGTAATGCCGCTGCATCTCTGCTGCCTTACTCGACCATCGAAGCGGCAGCGTCCGGCAATGTGGACGCGATCAATGCTGTGCTGAAGCACTATGAGCGTTATATTGCGGCTCTGGCAACCAGAACCCTGTATGACGAAAACGGTGTTCCGCACCTTTGCCTCGATGAAGAAAAGGTATGCAGGATGCG
>ENA-UONT01002257-UONT01002257.1-human-gut-metagenome-genome-assembly--contig:-CS20-NODE-2257-length-14042-cov-5.279617_pt1 | contig 14042 bp, 6 predicted proteins | sample MGYA00242459_ERZ724006 | MGnify/ENA metagenome assembly ERZ724006 | reverse complement strand
TTCGCGCAAAAAGGACAACATTTTCTTTGTGTATAATGTAGAAGTTGATGTTGACGGCGACGAAAACGCGATTCTCAAGCGTTGCGGCTCTGGTGTTGAAACGGTAAAGAAAGTTGACTTTACCCCCTCGGAGGTAAAGCGCACGAGCGAACTGCGCCCTGTTATAGTCGGATTCGGCCCCGCAGGCATGTTTTCGGGGCTTGCTCTCGCCCGGGCGGGCTTCAAGCCGCTCATTCTCGAGCGCGGTTCGCATATTGAAGACAGGCAGAAAGATGTTCAGACTTTCTGGCGCGAACGCAGACTCAATCCCGAGTCGAACGTTCAGTTCGGCGAGGGCGGCGCAGGAACTTTTTCGGACGGCAAGCTCACAACGGGCATAAAAGACCCGCTCTGCCGCTTTGTTATAGACGAGCTTGCAAACCACGGCGCGCCCGAGGAGATACGCTGGTCGGCAAAGCCGCATATCGGCACCGACCGCCTTGCCGAGGTTGTCCGCAATATCAGAAAAGAGATAATCTCGCTCGGCGGCGAAATCAGATTCAACTGCAAAATGACGGATATAATAGTCGCGAACGGCTATATCCACGGCGTGAAGACCGAGCATGACGGGCATTTTGAGGATATCGAGACCGATACCGTCCTGCTCTGCACCGGACATTCGGCGCGCGACACCGTGAGAACGCTCTATGCCCACGGGGTCAGGATGATGCAGAAGCCGTTTTCGGTCGGCGCGCGAATAGAGCATCCGCGCGAGTTTATCGACCGCGCGCAGTACGGCGACTTTGCCGGGCATCCCGCGCTCGGTGCGGCGGACTATAAGCTCGCCTGCCACCCGGAGCATGGGCGCGGAGCTTATACATTTTGTATGTGCCCCGGCGGCACGGTGGTCAACGCGGCGAGCGAAGAGGGCGGAATAGTCGTCAACGGCATGAGCGAATACGGGCGCGACGCTGAAAACTCTAACAGCGCGCTGCTCGTCGGTATCGAGCCGGAGAATTTCGGCAGCGACCATCCTCTCGCAGGAATGGATATGCAGAGAAAAATCGAACACGCGGCGTTTCTTGCGGGCGGCAGCGATTACACCGCCCCGGCGCAGCTTGTCGGCGATTTTCTTGCGGACAGACCCTCGACCCGCCTCGGCGCGGTTCATCCGAGCTGCCCGACGGGAGTCGTGATGAGCGACCTGAGAAAGATACTGCCGAAGAAAGTGACGGATACATATGCAGACGCGCTTTTGAAGATGGATAAAATGCTCAAGGGCTTCGCCATGCCCGAAGCCGTGTTCACGGCGCCCGAGACCCGCTCGTCTTCGCCCGTGCGCATTCTGCGCGACGAGATATATCAGTCGAACATCCGCGGGCTTTACCCCTGCGGCGAGGGCGCGGGATATGCGGGCGGAATAGTGTCCGCCGGAGTTGACGGAGTGCGCTGCGCCTATGCCGTGCTCGCCGACGAAAACGACGAGTGGTAAAAAGATTTTACACATCGCGTTTTGTGTGGTATAATGTATAAAGATTTGCAAGGAGTGGATAATAATGAAAAAATTTCTTTTCTATTTAGTCCAGTTCACCTGGGCGCTGCCGCAGAACCTTGTCGGCGGAATTGGCTTTCTCGCGCTGAGAAAAAAGTATAAGCACGAGCGCTTCAACAACGCGTTTGTTACATATGTCCCGCACGATAATTTCGGCGGCGTGTCGCTCGGAATATTTATATTTATGAATCCCGACCGCCCGGCGGACAGAGTCCACGACACCCGTATGCACGAGTACGGCCACACCATTCAGTCGCTTCTGCTCGGACCTCTCTGGGCTTTTGTGATAGCGATACCGTCGTTTATCTGGTGCAATGTCCCCAAATTCGTCAGAATGCGCAAAGAGGACGGTGTATCATATTATAAACTCTACTGCGAAGGCTGGGCGAACATCTGGGGCAGAGCGTGGAGCCGCGAGAACTTCATCAGCGATGAGTTCAAGACGACCGGCTATTACGGCAAGCCCATTGCCCCGATAGATTTCAGCAAGAAGAAGTAAGAGAATCTCAAACGAAACAGGAGACCCTATGGACGGATACGATGCATTTTCCGCGGGCGTTGAGCCGGGCGGACTGCGCAACCGTAATGAAATAAAAGTGCTGATAGCTTTTCTGCTCAAGAACACCGAGCGGGGACTGTCGCGCCGCCAGCTGATGGAGGTCATTCAGCGCGAGGGACTGGCGAACTACTTTGAAGCGAGCCAGGCGCTCGAAAGCCTTATCGAGGGCGGAAGTGTTGAAGTTGATAAGAGCGATGACGACGAGTTGCTGAGCCTAACAAAGGCGGGAAAGACGGCGGCGAATATCGAGGACGAACTGCCGCGCACCGTGCGCGACAAGGCGCTCGCGACCGCGGAAGAGCTTCTCAAACAGGAACGCCGCATGAAAGAGACGCCGGTCGAGATAATCCCGCTCGAAAACGGGTGCAATGTCAGATTCACTTTCAACGACCTTATGACGCTGACTCTCTATGTCGCGGATATGGAGCAGGCGCAGAGCGTCCGGGATAAAATCCTCGCCGACCCCGAAAGCCTCTATTCGGCGGTTATAGAACAGCTGATGTAAAAAAACGCGCTCCGAAGAATTTGTCTTCGGGGCGCTTTTATATTGAAAAGCAAATAATATATATGATATACTTGAAAAAACAGAGGAGAGGAGCTGCAAAATGAAACGGTTTTTATCGGCATTGGCGGCGGTTGTTATGGTCATGAGTATTATTGTCCCGGGCGCATACGCGCAGGAAAACAGAAGCACCGACGACCTGAGGGCTCTCGGGATAGATACATCGCACAGCGTCAATGTACGCGATGTCGTTATCCGCGATCCGTTTGTTCTGGTCAACGGCGGCATATATTATATGTACGGCACTGGCGCATCGACCGTTGATGGCTACGGCTGCTATGTCAGTCTCGACCTTGAGACATGGTACGGTCCCGTCAATGTCTTTGAGGCGAAGGACGGCTTCGACGGAGTGAATTGCTTCTGGGCGCCCGAATGTCATTATTATAACGGCAGCTACTATCTTCTGGCGTCATATGGCAGCGCATCGACCGGACATAGAGGAACATCTGTGTTTCGTTCGTCAAGCCCGTTGGGACCTTTTGAAGAGATAAGCGACGGACACGTCACCCCGCACGATTGGGACAGTATCGACGGTACGCTCTATGTTGAGGATGGAGTGCCGTATATGATTTTTGTCCATGAGTGGACCAGTATGCCCGACGGAGTGGGGGACATATCCTTTGCTCAGCTCAGCCCCGACCTGACACATTTTGTCACCGAGCCGGAGACCCTGTTCCGCGCCGACGACTGCGTTTGGGCGAGCGACATAACTGACGGCCCGTTCCTGTATAAGACGCAGCAGGGGACGCTCATAATGCTCTGGTCGAGCGGGTCGAAGCTCGGCTATTCGGTCGGCTCGCTCTTCTCCTTGAGCGGTCAGCTCTGCGGCAGCTGGCACTTCAACAGCATCCCGCTCTATCAGAGGCGCAAAAGTGCTGACCTTGACGGCGGCCACGGGATGATATTCACTGCAAACGACGGCAGGCTTCTTATGGCGATACATTCGCCCAACAGCGGCTCTCCGGCGCACCCGGTGTTCATTGAGATGGTCGAGAAAGACGGAACGCTCGTAAAGAAAGACAAATTCTCATCGCACGCGCAGGCGTCGCAGAAGATAGATCAATTTTTCTGGCGCGCGGTCGAGTGGTTTAAAATAATGCTGTTCCCAAAGATGCCGCTTGATTGATAAAAACAAGACCTGCTTTCTATATAGAGAATAGAGAGCAGGTCTTTTGTGCTGATATCTTTTGTGCTGATATTTTATTCGAGATTTACAGAGTAGTCCTCTTTGACTGTCGAGAGAACGACGAGCGTCTTTGTCAGCGAAACGCCGCCCGCGCTCTTTATCTCGTTGAGCAGCGATTCAAGTCCGCCGGTCGATTCGGTGTTGACTTTGAGAAGAAAGTCGAAGTCGCCGGTGATGTAGTGACACTCGGTTATCTGCTTGTGGGTCTTGACGAATTCGTTGAAATTGTTGTTGTACTTCGGATGCTCCATGCTCACCGAGATGAACGCGGTGATGTCCATGCCGAGCTTCTTGCTGTCGAGCACGACGGTATACTGCTTGATTATGCCGTTGGCTTCGAGCTTTTTGATGCGCTCGATAACAGCCGAGACGGACATGTTGACCTGCGAGCCGATTACCGAAGCGTTTTCTCTTGCGTTTTTCTTGAGACATTCGATTATCTTAACATCTATCTTGTCCAAGATATCATCCCCTGTGCCGCGGTCTGCACCGCGTGATTTTTCTCTATTTTAACACCGTTTCCGCTAAAAAGTAAAGTTTTTTCTGGAATTTCTGAATTTTTTATCTTTTGATGCTTTTACGGCACAGCAAACCGAAACTTTTATCAAATCTGTGAAATGCAATCTTTGCGTTGCGCGTCATATTAAATCCGTGTGTTGCGTTATCGGACACAGCACGAAAAAATAAAGGTCATAATCCGCGTTGTCAGCCGTGAATTATGACCTTTTTATCTTTTGCTCTTTGGTCTGCGCTAAATGCGGCAGTCCATTATTATGCGGTCCTTTCACCGGGCGCTTTTATCTCGCTGAGGTGCTCGTCCGCGCAGCGGCGACCCTCTTCGTAGAGCTTTTCGAGGGCGGCGGGCTCGCGGGTCAGCGTGTTTACGCCGTAGCAGTCCTGCGGAGCTAAGATAATCACTTTGCCCTGCTCCTGAAGCTTTATTGCCTCTTCGAGCTGGCGGTTGTATACCTCGTGCCTTACGGCGAGGCGGTCAAAGACTTTCGGATATTTTTTCAGCGCGGCTTTGATTATCTGCATGTGCTTCTGCGGAGATTTGCGATAGTCAACGGGCTTTGAGATGACAACGATGACTTTGTCGCAGCCCATGTCAAACGCCTTCTGAAAGGGGATAGGGTCGGAGATCCCGCCGTCGAAGCAGTCTTTGCCGTCGATAACTATCGGCTTGCACACTGCGGGCAGGCAGCATGAGGCTTTTATGACCGTCAGGTCGTCGCGCTTTATGCTGTTTTTAGGGAAGTATATCGGCTCTCCCGTCTCGCCGTCGGTGACTACGGTTATGAAATCCGTGTGGTTCGCTGTAAAAGCATCATAGTTCAGCGGATCTTCGCCGTCGGAGTTTGAAATAGTGGAGTAAATATAATCAAGTCCGATATATGAGCCGCTGTGTATGAAATTGTCGAAGCTCATATACTGCTTGCGCTGAGCGTAGTTCACATAAAAACGCTTGACTCGGTCATGGTGTCCGGCGGCATAAGAGATGAGATTCGCGCTGCCCGCCGAGACGCCTATGCACAGGTCAAAATTTATTCCTTCCTCAAGAAAGCGGTCATAAATGCCTGCGGAAAAAACTCCGCGCATTCCGCCGCCGACATCAACAATACCGGTCATGCTCTTCCTCCGACAAACTGAAAATTGCAGATATTATATCACACATCGGCTTTTAAGTCAAAAACGATATGCGAAATCATGGAATATTATCGGTATTTTAATTTGTAATATTCAGCCCCACCGATTTTTGCTTATATAATACCTTATATTTAGTCCACAGGCGGTCAAAATTGCACAAATTCCGCGCCGATAAGAGCTAATGGAGCGGGATTGTGACGGATATTGTAAAAAGTTTGAATTTACTCTGAAAAAAGCCGTATCTCCTCTTGACAAAATGTGGTTAGCAGTGTAAAATGTAAAACTGCACAATTATAATGGAGCGTTGTGTGCCCGGCCTTTTCGGCTAAGGGCTTGTTACAGCTTTCCCGAAACGCGGAAAACCGCTTCATTATTGCATTTCAACGCTCTTCAAAAGAGCTTGCGCGAGCCGTCAATTGACAAAAGTGTATAGCCCCGAAAAAAATGGGATATCTGCTTCTGTCAATTGATGGTGATAACACGAAACGGATGAAAAAAGAACGGAGTGAATTGGCCTATGCTGAATGTTAAGCCCGTCAAAAAAGGAACGACCACGCGCATGAGCTTCGGCAAGATCGAAGAAGTCATGGAGATGCCCAATCTCATCGAGGTTCAGAAGAACTCGTACAAATGGTTTCTCGACACCGGACTCAAGGAGGTGTTCCGCGACATAGCGGAAATCACCGACTACACCGGCAACTGGGTGCTGACCTTTATAGACTATCGCATTGACGAGAAGACTAAACACACCGTGCAGGAGTGCAAGGAGCGCGACGCTACCTATGCAGCCCCCATGCGCGTCACTGTGCGTCTGCTCAACAAGGAGACGGGTGCAATAAAGGAGTCCGAGGTTTTTATGGGTGAGTTCCCCATCATGACCGACAGCGGCACCTTTGTTATCAACGGCGCAGAGAGAGTCATCGTCTCCCAGCTCGTCCGTTCGCCGGGCGTATATTTCGATATGACCCACGACAAGACCGGTATCGAGCTGTTCTCAAGCACAATCAACCCCAACCGCGGCGCATGGCTTGAGTATGAGACGGACATAAACGACGTCTATTATGTAAGAATAGACAAGAACAGGAAAATATTCATCACCACTTTCATCAGAGCACTCGGACTCGGTACGGACGATGAGATCCGCGAGTTCTTCGGCAACGATGAGAGAATCGAAGCCACCATCGAGAGAGACGAGACGAAGAACCAGGGCGAAGCGCTCATGGAAGTCTTCAAGCGTCTGCGTCCCGGCGAGCCCGTGACCCTTGAGTCCGCCCAGCAGCTGCTCGACAATCTCTTCTTCGATCCGCGCAGATACGATATCTCGCGTGTCGGCAGATACAAATATAATAAGAAGCTCGCCATTGCCGCCCGCCTTGCAGGCTGCAAGCTTGCCGAGCCCGTTATCGCTCCGCTGACCGGCGAGATCCTTGCCGAGGCAGGCGAGGTTGTTACCAAGGCGAAGGCTAAGGAGATCGAGCGCGCAGGCGTTATGGTCGCCGTCGCCGATGTTGAGGGCAAGAAGGTCAAGATCATCTCCAACGGCATGGTCGATCCCATGGACTATGTGCCCGAGGGCGTGACCAAGGAAGAGCTTCTTGAAGCCGGCATCAACGAGAAGGTTCGCTTCCAGATAATCACCGAGATAGTCGACGAGTGCGGCGACGACAAAGAGGCTCTTCTCGAGCAGCTCAGACTCCGCCACGACGACCTTATCCCGAACCACATCATAATCGACGATATCTTCTCTTCGATAAACTATATCAACTGCCTTGCGAACAAGATAGGCACCACGGACGACATTGACCACCTCGGCAACAGACGTATCCGCTGCGTGGGCGAGCTGCTCCAGAATCAGTTCAGAATCGGTCTGTCGAGAATGGAGAGAGTTGTCCGCGAGAGAATGACTCTTCAGGCTCAGGAGAAGGAGGAGAATATCACTCCTCAGGCTCTTATCAACATCCGTCCTGTCATGATGGCGATAAAGGAGTTCTTCGGTTCTTCCCCGCTGTCGCAGTTCATGGATCAGATCAACCCCCTTGCAGAACTGACTCATAAGCGCCGGCTTTCCGCCCTCGGTCCCGGCGGTCTTTCAAGAGACCGTGCAGGATTCGAAGTCCGAGACGTTCACTACTCGCATTACGGCAGAATGTGCCCCATCGAGACTCCCGAAGGTTCCAACGTCGGACTTATCTCCTACCTTGCAACTTTCGCGCGCATAAATGAATACGGTTTCATCGAGGCCCCGTTCAGAAAGGTCGACAAGACCACCGGACGCGTCACCGACGAAGTTGAGTATATGACAGCCGATGTCGAGGACGATTACATTGTCGCCCAGGCGAACGAGCCGCTCGACGAGAACGGAATGTTCGTCCATGAGAGAGTCAACGCAAGACACAGGGACGGCTTCCTTGAGATCGACCGCATGAAGGTCGACTATATGGACGTCTCTCCGAAGATGGTCGTCTCCGTCGCAACTTCGATGATTCCGTTCCTCGAGAACGACGACGCAAACCGAGCCCTCATGGGATCGAACATGCAGAAGCAGGCGGTTCCGCTGCTCAAGACCGAGAGCCCTATAGTCGGCACCGGTATGGAATATAAAGCGGCTGTTGACTCCGGCGTTGTCGTGCTTGCAAAGCACTCCGGCCGCGTCACAAAGGTCGATGCCGAGCAGATTGAGATTCTCAGCGACGAGAACATTCTCGACCATTACGATATAATCAAGTTCATGCGCTCCAACCAGGGCACATGCGTCAACCAGCGCCCGATAGTCACCCTCAACCAGCGCGTTGAAAAGGGCGATGTCATAGCCGACGGTCCCGCAACGGATCACGGCGAGATATCCCTCGGCAAGAACGCCCTTGTCGGCTTCATGACCTGGGAAGGCTACAACTACGAGGACGCGGTTCTCATCAACGAAAAGATGGTTCGCAACGATGTCTACACCTCGATTCATATCGAGAAACACGAGATCGAAGCGAGAGATACAAAGCTCGGACCCGAGGAGATCACAAGGGATATCCCGAACGTCTCCGACGATCTTCTGAGCAACCTTGACGAGCGCGGCATAATCCGCGTCGGCGCCGAAGTTCACTCCGGCGACATCCTTGTCGGTAAGGTAACGCCCAAGGGCGAGACCGAGCTGACCGCAGAGGAGAGACTGCTCCGCGCCATATTCGGCGAGAAGGCGAAAGAGGTCAGAGATACCTCCCTCAAGGTCTCCCACGGCGAATACGGCATCGTCGTCAAGGTCGAAGAGTTCACCCGCGAGAACAGCGATGAGCTCGCACCCGGCGTAAACAAGGTCGTCCGCTGCTATATCGCCCAGAAGCGTAAGATTTCCGTCGGCGATAAGATGGCAGGCCGCCACGGTAACAAGGGTGTTGTTTCAAGAATACTTTCTCAGGAGGATATGCCCTTCCTGCCGGACGGCACGCCGCTCGATATCGTGCTCAACCCCCTGGGCGTTCCCTCCCGAATGAATATCGGTCAGGTGCTCGAAGTGCATCTCGGCTTTGCCGCGAAGCATCTGGGCTACAAGGTAGAGACCCCCGTCTTTGACGGCGCGCACGAGGATGATATCCGCGAAGCGCTCAAGCAGGCAGGACTCAGAGAGGACGGCAAGACGATACTCTACGACGGACGTACCGGCAGACAGTTTGACAATCCCGTCACCGTCGGCGTCATGTATTACCTCAAGCTGTTCCACCTTGTTGACGATAAGATTCACGCACGTTCCACCGGCCCGTACTCGCTCGTTACGCAGCAGCCCCTCGGCGGTAAAGCCCAGTTCGGCGGCCAGCGTTTCGGTGAGATGGAAGTCTGGGCTCTCGAGGCTTACGGCGCTGCCTACACCCTCCAGGAGATACTGACAGTCAAGTCCGACGATGTTGTCGGCCGTGTCAAGACCTATGAGGCGATAGTCAAGGGCAACAACGTTCCCAAGCCCGGCATTCCCGAGTCGTTCAAGGTCCTCGTCAAAGAGCTTCAGTCCCTCTGCCTTGATGTCAGCGTCCTTGACGCGGACGGCGAGGAGATAGACCTCAAGCAGACCGACGAGGAACTCGGATTTGCACCTTCAGACGATAAGGCATTCTCCTCCGTCAACGACGCCGGCACTGCAGGCGGCTACGGCACGGAAAACGAAGAGGGCGATATCTTCAATGTCGGCTCCGACGAGGACGACGATGACAGCGCCGATTTCGCAGACAATGCCGAGGGTGAAGATGACTACTATGACGGCGACATCTTCTCCGACAGCGAAGGCGAGCTTGACGACTACGACGACTGAGAACAGTCACCTTAAAAATATATTTTAAAAAGGGGCAGTCAACGGATGGAAAACAATACCTTTGAATCCATAAAAATAGGTCTTGCGTCTCCCGATAAGATCAGAAGCTGGTCTTACGGCGAGGTCAAAAAGCCCGAAACCATCAACTACCGCACACTCAAGCCCGAAAAGGACGGACTGTTCTGCGAAAGGATATTCGGACCCCAGAAGGACTGGGAGTGCCACTGCGGCAAATATAAAAGAATCCGCTACAAGGGCAAGATATGCGAACGCTGCGGCGTTGAGATAACCCGCTCCAAGGTTCGCCGCGAGAGAATGGGTCACATCGAGCTTGCAGCTCCCGTTTCCCACATCTGGTATTTCAAGGGAATACCCTCAAGAATGGGTCTTATCCTCGATATATCGCCGCGCAACCTTGAGAAAGTTCTCTACTTTGCGATGCATATCGTTATCGATCCCGGCACAACGGATCTTAAAAAGTATCAGGTTCTCGACGAGAAGGATTACGACGAGTACCGCCTGATGTATGAGGACGATTTCAGGGCAGGCATGGGCGCCGAGGCTATCAAGGAGCTTCTTGCCGAGATCGACCTCGACCAGCTCTCCGCGCAGCTGCGCGAGGAGATAGAGAACGCAAGCGGTCAGAAGAAGGCCAAGGCTCTCAAACGCCTTGAGGTTGTCGAGGCGTTCAGACAGAGCGGCAACAGACCCGAGTGGATGATCCTCGACGTGCTTCCGGTTATCCCGCCGGAGCTTCGTCCCATGGTTCAGCTCGAGGGCGGACGCTTTGCAACGAGCGACCTCAATGATCTTTACCGCCGCGTTATCAACAGAAACAACCGTCTGCGCAAGCTCCTTGAGCTCGGCGCACCCGAGATAATAGTCCGCAACGAGAAGCGTATGCTTCAGGAAGCTGTCGATGCTCTTATCGACAACGGCCGCCGCGGCAGACCCGTAACCGGTCCGAACAACAGAGCGCTCAAGTCGCTCTCCGATATGCTTAAAGGTAAGCAGGGACGTTTCAGACAGAACCTGCTCGGTAAGCGTGTTGACTATTCCGGACGTTCGGTTATCGTCGTCGGCCCCGAGCTGAAGATCTATCAGTGCGGTCTGCCGACCGAGATGGCTCTTGAACTGTTCAAGCCCTTCGTCATGAAGAGACTTGTCCAGACCGGCAAGGCGAACAACGTCAAGTCCGCAAGGAAGATGGTCGAGCGTCAGAATCCCGTTGTCTGGGATGCTCTCGAAGTGGTTATCAAGGATCACCCCGTGCTCCTCAACCGCGCTCCCACACTTCACAGACTCGGTATCCAGGCTTTCGAGCCCATCCTTGTCGAGGGCAGAGCTATCAAGCTTCATCCCCTCGTTTGTACCGCATTCAACGCCGACTTCGACGGCGACCAGATGGCAGTTCACGTTCCGCTTTCTGCGGAGGCTCAGGCTGAGGCGCGCTTCCTTATGCTCGCCGCCAACAACCTCCTCAAGCCCTCCGACGGACGCCCGGTCACCGTTCCCACGCAGGACATGGTCCTCGGCTCATATTACCTCACCCTTGAAAAGCCCGGCGAGCCCGGCGAGGGCAAGGTGTTCAGAGATGTCGATGAGGCTACCATGGCTTACGACGACGGCACCATCGGACTCCATGCGAGAATTAAGATCCGCATGACTAAGGAGATTGACGGCAAGCCCGTCAGAAAGCTCGTCTCCACCACCATGGGACGCGTTATCTTCAACGGACCTATCCCGCAGGATCTCGGCTTTGTTGACAGAAGCGATCCGGAGAATGACTTCAAGCTTGAGGTCGATTTCCTCGTCAATAAAAAGAAGCTCGGCGAAATTATCGACAGATGCATCAAGATTCACGGCACCTCGATAGCAGCCGATATGCTTGATAAGATCAAGGCTCAGGGCTACAAGTACTCGACCCGAAGCGGTATCACCGTCGCTGTCTGCGACGCTACCATACCGCCGCGCAAGGGCGAACTCATTGCCGATGCCGAGAAGGACATCGCCGAGATCATGGACAACTATGAGAACGGTCTTCTCTCCGACGAGGAGCGCACGAACATGGTCATTGAGACCTGGGAAGACTGCACAAAGAGAGTTGCCGCAGAACTCAAGGCGAACTTCGATCCCTACAACCCGATCAACATGATGCTTGACTCCGGTGCGCGAGGCAACGACAGCCAGCTGCGTCAGCTTGCAGGTATGCGCGGACTTATCGCGAATACGGCAGGTAAGACGATTGAAATCCCCATCAGAGCCAACTACCGTGAAGGTCTTAATATACTCGAATACTTCATCTCGTCGCGTGGTGCGCGTAAAGGTCTTGCCGATACCGCACTTCGTACCGCGGACTCGGGTTACCTTACCAGACGTCTTGTCGATGTCTCGCAGGATGTTATCATTCGCGAGGAGGACTGCGGCTGCACAGAGGGCTCGGATGTCTACGATATCTTCGACGGAAAGCGCCGCATAGTCAGCCTCACCGAGCGTCTTACCGGCCGCTATCTGCTCAACGACTTTGTCGACGAGGATACCGGCGAGCTTATCATGAGCAAGGATAAGATGATGAGTGAGGACGACGCAAAGCGCGTCGCCGACAAGGTATACGAGTACCACGACAGAAAGGTCGCCGCGGGCGAAGAGCCCGAGGGCAGCCTTGCAAAGATAAAGATCCGTTCGCTGCTTACCTGCCAGTCCGAGCACGGCGTCTGCATCAAGTGCTACGGCGCGAACCTTGCAACCGGCGAGCCTGTTACGGTCGGTGAAGCAGTCGGTATCATCGCGGCTCAGTCGATAGGCGAGCCCGGTACACAGCTGACGATGAGAACGTTCCACACCGGCGGCGCGAAAGACCAGTCCGATATCACGGAAGGTCTTCCCAGAGTCGAGGAGCTGTTCGAAGCGAGAAAGCCCAAGAGCCTCGCTCTTATCAGTGAGATCTCCGGTACGGTTTCCGAGCGCGAGATTAAGAAGGTCAGAAACATCATCGTCACAGATCCCGAGACCCTCGAGGAGAAGGCGTATCCCATCCACTACGGTATGCGCGTCAAGGTTGAGCCCGGCGATCACATCAACAAGGGCGACACCATCACCGAAGGCGCTCTCAACCCGCACGATATTCTCGCAGTCCTCGGCGTCGAGGCTGTTCACGATTACCTCATCCGCGAGGTTCAGAGAACCTACCGTATGCAGGGTGTTGACGTCAACGATAAGCACATCGAGGTCATCGTCCGTCAGATGATGAAGAAGGTCAAGATCACCGATCCCGGCGACACGACTTTCCTGCCCGGCGCTGTTGTTGACAAGCTCGAGTTCAAGGCGGAGAACGCACGCGTCGCCGCCAAGGCTCAGGAGACAGGCGAGGAGCTCGCAGAGGCTCAGTGCATGCCCGTGCTCATGGGTATCACAAAGGCTTCTCTTGCAACCGAGTCCTTCCTCTCGGCAGCATCCTTCCAGGAGACGACAAGAGTCCTCACCGACGCCGCCATCAAGGGCAAGAGCGATCCGCTGCTCGGTCTCAAGGAGAATGTCATCATCGGCAAGCTCCTGCCGTCGGGTACCGGCATGAAGTGCTACAGCGATGTTCAGGTGCTTCCCACTACGGGCATCTTCAGCGACCTTGCCGAGAAGCTCGAAGAGGCGGAGAACCAGGAAGAAGCAGAATAATAAACAACCATCGAGCCGGAGTCTGCCGCTTTTGCGGTGGACTCCGGCAGCGGTGACTATAAAGAGATGCGTTTATTGGACAAAAATCATATATAATGCCCCGATAAACGCCGAATATTTTGTCATTTGACGAACCGAAAAGGTTGACAAACAGAACCTTCAGCGGTATAATTTTAAATTGTGATGTCTTGTGTTTTGGGATAATTATGCCCGAAGCGCGGATTTCATATATAAATCTTAGAAAGGAGATGTACTGCTTGCCAACGTTTAATCAGCTTGTGAGAAACGGAAGAGAAACTCTTGAGAAGAAACCCAAAGCCCCCGCGCTTTTGAAGGGTCTCAACTCCAAGAAAAATGTCATGACCGACACTGCTTCTCCGCAGAAGCGCGGTGTTTGCACAGCGGTTAAGACCACCACCCCCAAGAAGCCCAACTCGGCTCTTAGAAAGATCGCCAGAGTTCGTCTTTCCAACGGCATCGAGGTTTCGGCTTATATCCCGGGCGTCGGTCATAACCTTCAGGAGCGCTCGGTTGTTCTCATCCGCGGCGGCCGTGTTAAGGACCTTCCCGGTGTGCGTTACCACATCATCCGCG
>ENA-UONT01002253-UONT01002253.1-human-gut-metagenome-genome-assembly--contig:-CS20-NODE-2253-length-14056-cov-6.353903_pt1 | contig 14056 bp, 6 predicted proteins | sample MGYA00242459_ERZ724006 | MGnify/ENA metagenome assembly ERZ724006 | reverse complement strand
CCTTCGCCGCGAGCTGGCTCACGGTATGGCTCATGCAGCGCTGGCGCGTGACCCGGCGGTTCGTGGAGTGACCGACACGAAAAAGCCCTGCCGCGTTCGGCAGGGCTTTTTTTAGCGGCCCGTCACACGCATGTATCGGGCCAGCGAAGTGCGGTAAGCGGAGCAGGCCGAAGTGAAATCGTTGCGGCTCCGGGTGTAGAGCGTCTCGGCATCGAGCAGGTCGGTCAGCGGGGCCGTTCCGGCCTGATAGAAATTCCGGTTCTGCCGCAAGTTCTCGGCAGCCGAGGCCACGGAACGCCGCGTAAGCTCGATCTGCGCATAGGCTTCCTCCAGGTCCGTTCGATCTCCACGGCGAGCATCTCGCGGGCCTGCTGCCGGTCGTTCTCGGCCTGCCGTTCGCGGATGCGGGCCTTTTTCAGCGCATGGGCGCCGCCCCACCAGTCGGAAATCGGCACCGAAACCTGCGCGAAAACCAGCCCGTCGTCCACGTCCTTGTCCGTGACGTTATAATAGAGATACCCGGCCCCCACGCCCACCGTCGGCAGGCGTTTGCCGCGCTCCATGCGCTTCTGGTATTTCTGCGCCTCGACGTTCTTTTCGGCCAGCTGGTATTCGGCCCGGCGGTCGAGCGCCTCCTCGACCGAAACATAGAAAGCCCCCGGCGCCTCGGGCTCCCCGAAGTCCGAATCCCCGACATCGAACCCGTGCCAGTCCACGCCGATATGCTGGGCCAGCAACATTTTCGACACCTTCAATCCGTTCTCGACTTTCAGCCGGTTCGAGGCGATCTCCTGCTGACGCAGCTCCACGCGCAGCAGGTCGTTCGTGGTCACGAGACCCGCCTTGACCGAAAGTTCGACCTGCCGGTGAATCTCCTCCAGCTGCCGTTCCACGGCCCCGATGGTCGAGAGGTTGTCGCGCAGCGAGACGATCTGCCAATAGTAGGTGTCGGTCTGTTCGCGGACCTCGGCTTCGGTCTTCCGCAGCTGCAACTGCCCGACCTCTTCGCCCAGCCGGGCGAGCTTGTTGCCGTTGACGATCTGCAACCCCGCGAAGAGGGGCTGCACGGCGGTGATGCCGCCCACGAGCCCCCGCTTGACCATCGACAGCGGCAGGTTCATCGTCCCCAGCTGCGGGACGGTCATGCCGAAGTCGGCCTGCACCAGCCCGTGCTGGGCCTGGAAAACGCCGCCCGTGGCGGACACCTGCGGGAAGTAGCCGGTGAACGCCTCGCGGCGGGTCTGGAGGGCCGCTTCGAGGTCGTAACGGCTGTTCTGCAAAGTCCGGTTGTGCTCGGCGGCCGCGGCGCGGCATTCGTCGAGCGTAAGGGTCTGGGCTCCCGCCGGAAGAGCGGAGGCCGCAAAGAGCAGATATATGAATGCCTTTTTCATCACTTGTAGATTTTCGAATAGAGAACCGGAAGGATCGTCACCACGAGGATCAGCGAACCGATGCCCCCGGCGAAGATCGTGAGGCCCACGGGGGCCCAGAACGTACTGCCGCCCAACATCATCGGCACGACGCCCACGGCCGTGGTGGCCGTCGTAAGGAAGATGGGGACCATGCGGCGCTTGCCGGCGTCGTAGGCGGCCAGCTTCGCCGACCAGCGGCACACCTTGCGCTTGTCCTCGGCATGCTGGTACATCAGGATCACGTTGCGGACGATCATGCCCAGCAGGGTGATGAATCCCAGCACCGAGGTGAGCCCGATGGTGAAGTCGGCGATCCACAGTCCGATCATGGCCCCGAACAGGCACAGCGACATGGCGGCCATGATGACCAGCGTGATGCCGAACTTGCGGAAGTTCACGAGGATGAAGAAGAAGATGATGACCAGCGAGATGCTCAGTCCCGACGCGATGGGCGGAATGGTCTCGGCGTCGAACTCGCGGGCGCCGCCCAACTCGATCTCCACGCCCGCCGGGAGTGCGATCTCGTTTTTCAGCACCTCATTGATCCGCGAGGTCATCCGCATCGCGTTGACGCCGCGTTTCAGGTCGGCCGAGACGGTGATACAGCGCATGCCGTTGCGGTGTACGATCTTCGACTGGCTCCACACGGGCTCCACGTCGGCGACCTGCCGCAGGGGGACGCTCACCCCCGGCACCGACGAGGAGAGGTAGGTGTCGCCGATGTCGGCCAGCGACCGTTCGCCCTGCCGCGCGTCGTTTTTCAGCACGACGGGCAGTTTGTAGTCGCCCTCCCAGACCGAACCCACGGGCACGTCCCCGGCGGCCAGCGCCAGATTGACGGCCGCGAGCGTCCGCGTGATGCCCAGCTGGGGCGCCGTGACGGGATCGAGCCTCACATCGACGACCGCGCGCGGATCTTCGTAGTCGGAGTGCACCCACACCAGCTCGGGCATCTGCCGCATGCGGGCCATCAGCCGGTCGGCCGAGAGGCGCAGCGAGTCGATGTCGCTGCCGTAGAAGCGGAATTCGAGCGAGGGAACGTTCTGGTAGTCGAGCTGTTTGAACTTGACGTAGGCTTCGGGGAAACGCTCGGCCCAGGCATCGGCGTACTCGTCGAGAATGGCCTCCGTATCGTCCACCGACGTGGTGTTGACGATGAACTGCGCGTAGTTCTTGCCCGCGATCTGCGGGGCGTAGCTCATCTGGAAGCGCGGCGACGAGCACCCCACGAACGAGGTGACCGACTTCACCCGCCCGTCGGCATGCAGCACCCGGTAAACCGAGTCGGCGACGGCCTCCGTGCGCTCCAGCGGCGTGTCGGGACGCAGGTAGATTTCCACGGCGAACTGGTCGCGGTCGGCGAAGGGCACCATGCGCAGTTTCAGTTGTGTGGCGATCAGCAGCGACACCACCACCGAGGCGACGCCCGCCGAGATGGTCAGCCAGCCGTGACGGAAGGTCCACGCCAGCACCCGGCGGTAACAGTCGTGCACCCGGTCGGTGACGGATTTCCGGTCCTCCCTGCGCGGCTGCACGTTGGGGATGATGAGTATTTCGAGGAACGGGATGACCAGCACGGCCAGCAGCAGCGAAACCATCAGGTTGATGGTGATGGTCCACGGGAAGAAGGTCAGGAAGTCGCGGAACATGCCCGTCATCGTGAAGAGGATCGGATAGAAGATCATGCAGATGCAGACCGTGGCCAGCAGCAGCGAGGGAAAGAACTCCCGGGCGCTCTCCACGGCGGCGAACCAGCGCGAATAACCCCGCCCGAGATAGTCGAGATAGCCGTCGATCACCACGATCGAGTTATCGACGATCATGCCCAGCACGACGATCAGCGCGGCCAGCGTCACCGTGTTGAGCGGGATGCCGCACAAATACATGACGCCCACCGAGATAAACGTGGAGAGCGGGATGGTGATGGCCGCGACGATGGCCGAACGCAGCGGGAAGAGGAGCATCATCACGGCGATGATGATGGCCATAGCGACGAACAGGTCGCGGAGGAAGCCGCGCACGGAGTCCCCGACGACCTTGGCCTGGTCGGCGATGCGCTGCACCTCGACATCGGCGGGCAACTCCTCCTCGATGAAGGCGTGCAGCACCTCGTCCACCTCCCGGCCGTACTCCACGATGTTGAATCCCGCGCGCATCTCCATCGACAGCAGGACGCAGCGATGGCCGTTATTGAGGATGTAGCTGTCCGGATCGTCGTATTCGCGGACGACGCGCGCCACGTCCTTCACGCGCAGCACGTGGCCCTCGGGGTCGCTCCAGATGATCTGCTCGGCGACCTCCCGCTCCCCGGCCAGCGAGGGCGCGATGTGGATCGGCGTCTCGGTCTCGGCATTGCTCACCGCACCGCCCAGCGGCGTGAGCCCCTGCGAGGCCAGCGCCGCGGAGATCACCTTCTCGCCGATGCCGTAGGCCGCCAGCCGCTCCCGATCGACGTAGACCGAAATCTGCTCCGACTGCACGCCGTAGGGACGCAGGTTCGAAACCGACTCGATGCGCCGCAGGCGGTCGCTCAGGTCATCCATATAGCCTTTCAGCTCGCGGTAGGAGCGCGTATCCGATTCGAGGGTGATGAGCAGCGCCGAGGTGTCGCCGAAATCGTCGTTCACGACGAGCGCCGCGACGCCCGAGGGCAGTTGCATCTTGAACGACGCCAGCCCGTGCTTGATCTTCGACCAGACCTCGTCCTTGTCGTTCACGTCGTCCTCCAGCTCGACCATCACATAGCACATGCCGTTCTGCGAGGTGGAGGTGGTCTTCGGACGCTTCACCTCCTTATAGGTCATCAGGAACTGCTCCAGCGGTTCGGCCAGCTGCTCTTCGACCTCTTCGCTCGTGGCGCCCGGATAGATTCCCACGACGACGCCCTGCCGGATCGTATACTCCGGGAACTCCTGCTTGGGAATGCGCACCAGCCCGTAGATGCCGAAGACGAAGAGGCACCCGACGAGCAGGAAGGTGATGCGGAAATTGCGCATCGACCATGCGATCACGTTGTTCGAACCTTTCATCGCTCCGTCACTTTACTGCCTTCGCCGATCTTCTGCATGCCGTCCACGACGACGCGGTCGCCCGCAGCGACGCCCCCGGTCAGCACGATGCCGTCGTTCACCAGACGCCCCGTCGTGACGGCCGTACGCACGGCCGAATCGCCGCGCACCGTCCATACGAAGCGGCTGCCGTCGCCGGCCTGCTGCACGGCGCGCACCGGCACGACGATCTCCTCGGCGGCTCCGGCCGGCGAAACCGTCACACGGCACACCATGCCCGGCAGCAGCTCGCCCCCGTCGTTCGGAAGCGTCGCCCGCACGTCGTAGGTATGGGCCGCGGGGTTCGCCACGGTGCTCTTCTCGATCCGCCCGGCCGTGAAGGCACGGTCGCCCAGCGCGGCGACGACGACCCCGATGCGGCTCTCCGCCCCGAGCCCGGCGATCTCCTGCTCGGGCACCGAGAAGCGCACCTTGACGCTCCCGATCCGCAGCAGCGTCATCACCGGAACGCCCGGCAGCACATTTTCCCCGGCCGATGCCTGCCGCCGGCCCACGACGCCCGCGAAAGGCGCGCTCAGCGAACAGTCTTCGAGGTTCTTCCGGGCGATTCCGAAGGCCGATTCGGCCTGACGAAGCCGCGTCTGCGCCTCGACCCACTGGATTTCGGGCAGGCTCTCGGCGTCGTGAAGCTGCCGCAGACGCTCGCAGGCATCCTTCGCCTGGTTCAGGGCCGCTTCGGCGGCCTCGAAGGTCCGGCGCGCCGAGGTGGGGTCGAGCTCGGCCAGCAGCTGCCCCTGACGCACCCGCTGCCCCTCGTCCGCGAAGGTGCGGGCGACGGTTCCGGGAACCGGGAAGCTCAGGGAGGCCGACGCCTCCTCCTCGATCGTGCCGACATAAACCGCGGCTCCGGCATCGGCCGAAGGTGCGGCGGCGACGGTTGCGACCCGCAGCGGATCGACCGTCCGGGCCTTTTCGGGGGATGAACAGCCCGCGGCCATAAGCAGCGCGGCTGCAAGGATCGTTCGTTTCATGGATTTCGCATTTTCTCGATGCAAAGTTCTCCTTTTAGGGGCTCTTGAAAAAGGCCGCCGTGTCGGTTAAATTCGCCGATTGGTTCGATTTCGTACCTTTCGGCGAAAAACCGTTTCCCGATTTACTATATTTGCGAAAAAATCAAGCATAAAATGAACGAAAAGAACATCCGGAGTTTCTCGCTCGCCACGCTTCTCGAAGCCAACACCCTGCGCCCGGGAGACCTCTATTACGATGGCTGCGTGATCGCTTCGCACGTCGATGTGACGGACGAATTCAACATCGGCCTGTTCCGCTACCCGACCCGTCTGAACGCCTTCGCCATCGTTTTTTGTTCCAAAGGTTCGATCACCTTCACCTCGGGGCTGCGGCACCACACGCTGAAAGAACGGACGCTCTTCGTACACCTTCCCGGCTCGATCCTGCAAATGGAGTCCGTCGAGCGCGAATCCTCGGTCTACGCCGTGATGTGCGAGGAGGAGTTCATCCGGCGCATCAACATCGACTTCAAACTGCTGTCGCGGCTGTTCCTCTGCGTCGAGGAGCAGCCCTGCCTGCGGCTGACCGAAGAGGAGTGGAACGGCATCACGCGGTCGTTCGCCGAGATCGACGCCGAAGGGGCCGCGCCGCGCACGGACCTCTATTCCGACGAGGTCATGCGCTCGGTCATCCGCACGCTGGCCTACAAGGTCTGCCGCGTCATCGACCGCCACATCTCGGCGGCGGCCGTCCTGCCCGCCTCGGCCCGCAGCCGCAACGAGGAGTATTTCAACCAGTTCATGAAGGAGCTGGCCAGACACTACATGCAGCACCGCTCGGTCGGGTTCTACGCCGCGCAGCTGCACCTGACGCCCAAATACCTGACGACGATCATCCGCAAGACGACGGGCCGCACGGCCTCGGACTGGATCGACGACTACGTCGTGCTCGAAGCCAAAAACCTCCTGAAATACTCCACGATGAGCATTCAGGAGGTGGCCTATTACCTCAGCTTTCCCAACCAGTCGTTCTTCGGCAAATATTTCAAGGAGCACACCGGCCTCACCCCGACCGCCTACCGGACGAGGAAATAGCCGTCGGCCAACACCGGCCGGCATCCGGATGCCCGGCGGCCCGCTCCCATGCGAAAGGCCGCACCGTGCCGCCCGCAAGGAGCAGTACGAATGCGGCCTTTCCGGTCCGGCATTTCATCGCAGCGGATTCACATATTACTTGTAATCCGTCTGGTCGATCATCTGGGTGACGGCGTAAAGCATCGCCTTGTAGTGGGGACGATCCTGCACGGGAGCGGTATCGACCCGCCGAGCGAGCAGCGATCGGACTTTGAGCATCATCTCCAGGTAATAGACCGGAGCCTCGTCGATCACCGTCGAGCGCACCCAGTTCTGCCAGGCATAGCCGTAGCCGAAATTCCGTTCGAAAAGACGTTCGGCCACATAGCGGCTGCCCTGCTCCTCCTCGATACGCCGCAGTTCCGATTCGAACTGCGCGGCCTGTCCTCCCTCGTCCAGTCCGTAGAGCAGTATCCGATCGACGGAGGGGGCATAAGCCTCCTCGAAGCTGACCATGCCGTCGGCCAGCGACGAGGGTTTCTTCGCACCGACGGCGCTGGCCGCAGTGCCCATCATCTTGACGACGGCCTTTTGGACGATCTTGTCGCCGTTGGTGAGCCTGCGGTTGTTGATCGCGCTGTCCCACACGCCCGTATAGAGGTCGCCGAAAAACTCGGCCACGGTGTAGGGGTCCTTCCCGGCGACGAACGACGAAAGGGTCACGTTCATGTAGAGCTTGGTCAGCGTCGCGGCCAGCGCGTTGTTGATCTCGGGCGAATACTTCATGTTCAGACCGAAGCGCCGGCAGATGTCGTCGTTGTCGAGCCACTCGTTCGAACTGATCTGTTTCAGGACCCAGCGGAGCGACTCCTTCTGCCGCTGGCGGGGAACCGATTCGAAACGCCGGGCCTTGGTGCCGTCCTTGGCTTCGGTGAGGTAGATGCCGCCCACGTTGTAGAGCACGTTGTTCACGTAACGCGCATACTGTTTGGCGATCTGATCGTAGAATGCCTTGCGGTGCTCGGCCGTGGGATCGTCGGTGATCCACTCGTTGAGATGCGACGAGATATATTGCAGGTTCTTGATACCGTACTGGCTGGCTTTCAGCGGGTCGTCGCCCAAATCCTCCTCCAAGGCCGAGGGATCGTAACGGCTGGCCACCTGCTGCTTGCCGTAGCGGTACATGGGATCGCCGGCCTTCTCGTCCACCCACGTTTCGAGCGTCTTGGCCTCCTCGCGGGCGCTCTTGTCGCCCGGCAGGTAAGAGTAGAGCCACTTGATGACGTAGTAATCGTACTCGCCCAGCTCGGGAGGCGTCAGCTTCACGCCCTTGTCGGTCGGCTGCGCCACGTAGTTGAAGCGCGCATAGTCCATGATCGAGGGCGTGGTGCCGTATTTCTGCGTGAAGGCCGGGTCGCGGAGCTTCTCGACGGGATAGGCCGCCGAAGCCGCCATGTTGTGCATCAGGCCCAGCGTATGGCCCACCTCGTGCGCCACCACATAGGCCAGCGACTCGTAGACGACATCTTCGGGCAGCGTCTTGGCACGCACCCGGGGATCGACCTGCGCCGTCTGCACGAAACGCCACTGGGTCAGCATCTTGATCACATTGTTGTAAACCAGCACCGAGGCGTTGAGAATCTCGCCCGTGCGGGGGTCCACCCACGAGGGGCCCATAGCGTTGGCGACGGCCGAGGGGACGTAGCGGATGCACGAGTATTTGAGGTTGTCGGGATCGAACTTCGGGTCGTCGGCCGGGAAATCACGCACCACGACCGCATCCTTGAAACCGATCTTTTCGAAAGCCTTGTTCCAGCGCAAGGCGCCCTCCTTGATGGGTGCCACCCATTGTTTGGGGAAGAGCGTATCGACGTAGAAGACGATCTGCTTCTCCGGAACCACGAGCTCGCCGCGGGCGTAAGCCTCCTTGTCCGAGGGAATCAGCCGCCAGCGGTTGGCCAGCGAGTAGTCAACCAGTTCCTCGCCGTCGGCCGGAATGTGCTGCTTCAGGGTGAGGAAAACTCCCACGCGCGAATCGGAGATACGCGGCTTCATCGGCTCCTCGGGCAGCAGCATCAGCGTGCGCGTCACCTTGAGCGTCACGGGTTTGTCGGAGAAGAGCGTCCCGCCCAGCACGGATTTCGCGCTCACGTTGTAGGTCATCGAAGTCTTGACGGCGACGTTGTCCTCGAACGACTTGACATCGTAAATATCCACGGTGGACTTGTTGGCCGAGGCACGCAGGAGGATCGGGAAGCCGCCCTCCTGGATCGGGGAGGTCGAATTGTCGCTGCCGTTGAACAGGTTGCTCATGTCGAACACCACGGCCGTACTGTCCCGGTTGTAGGCCAGCAGCTTGTAGCTCGACACGATCGGATTGCCGTAGTTCCGGCCGGCGACGCTGCGCATCCGCTCGTCGTCGGTATCGTAGCTCACGCGGGAGTTGATCCGGTGCATGTAAACCACGCTGTCGCCCAGCGAGAACGAAATGTGCAGGGGCGTCTTGGCCTTGTAGCCGTTTATGGCCACCGTGTTGTCGGTGGTCTCGGTCACGGTCGTGGCCAGCAGCATCTCCTTGCCCATCTCGGCGAGGGGCATCTCGAAGTAGAGCTTGCTGCCCACGATGTGCAGGGTCATAAAGCCCTCGTCGGCCTTCACGCACTTCTTGCCCCTGAACAACTTTTCGTAGGGCGAGATCTTTTTCTTTTTGACCGTGTCGGCCTGGCTTTGCTCGGTCTTGGCCGTTTTTTTCTTTTTGCTCTTGGCCGCCGACGGCTGGGCATACAGCAGGGCCGTCGCAAGGAGCATGCAGATAAAGAGAGTCTTCTTCATTTTAGCGTGGTTTTATTTTTTCGGTTTCAATAATTTGTTGACGGAGAAAAGTTGGGCCCGGTAGAACGGGATGTCGGCGGGATCGGCCGCATCGACAACCCGCTTTTCCAACAGCGTCTTCAGTTTTTTCAGCAATTTCAGCGTCTGTTCGTCGTCCATGCTGTACAGCTTTTGCGTGGTGCCGGGGACGATCGGCTGCACATAGGAGCGAAGCGGCGCTTCGCCGTCCGGCACGATGCCGGCTACGGTCTCGGGAAAGTCCCCGAACCCGTTGTCGGACGAGAGCGCGCCCAGACGGGTTCCGCCCACACCGGCGATACGCAGTTCGGAACCTCTCAGCAGGCCGCGCTGCAAGAGCTTGTCCGCGGCGGTCAGCTTGCGGTTCTCGATGCTGTTCTTCCAGCCGTTCTCGTAGATGTCGTCGAAAAGCTCCTCCAGCGTGTAGGGATCGTCCGACAGGACATTGCAGTAAGCCAGCATATCGTAAGAGAGCCCCAGGCTGCCCATGATCAGGTTCACGGCCTTGAGCGGCGAGGGGACGTTGATGGAGAATTTCTCGTACACCTCGGGATTCTGGAGCTGCTCGCAGCCGAGCAGCTGTCCGAACACCCACTCCACCGAACGCTTCTGCACCTCGCGGGGCACGCACTTGTAGCGCGCTCCGTCGGGACGGTCCCCGCGGTTGTAGACGTAGATTCCGCCCACGTTGCGCCACACCGTTTCCAGATAGAGCTGATACTGTTTCAGCAGCTTGGTCTCCACGCTCTTGCGGTACGCCCCGTCGGGGTCGTTGTCCGGGCCTATCCACGACGGCAGGTTGTCCATGATATATTTCAGATTGCGGATGCCGTACTCTCCGGCGCGGATCGCGTCGTCGCCCAGGTCCTCGCCCAGAGCCGAGGGGTCGAAACGATTGAACGATGCGTCCTGCAATGCGGCGTACCGGCACATCGGGTCGCCGGCATGCCGGGCGATCCACGCATCGAGCGTCGCCCGCTCCTGCGCGGCGTCGGGCACGAACCGGTAAAGCCAGCCGATGGCATACTCGTCGTAAACGCCCATCTCGGGTGGCGTGAGCCGCACGCCCTCGTCGCCGGGCTGCGCCACGTAGTTGAAACGGGCGTAATCCATGATCGAAGCCGTCGTGCCGTATTTCTGCGTGAACGTCGCCGAGCGCAGCGAATCGACCGGGATGGCCGACGATCCGGCCATGTTGTGGGCGAGCCCCAGGCAGTGGCCCATCTCATGCGCGGCGACATAGGCCAGCGACTCGTCCATCACCTCCCGGGGCATCACGACGTTGCGGACCCGGGGGTCGATCTGCGCCGTCTGCACGAAACGCCAGCGGTTGATCTTCGCGGCGACGTGCTGGTGCAGGACCATCGTGGCGCCGCGGATCTCGCCCGTGCGGGGATCGGTCCAGAAGTGTCCTTCGGCATTCTCGATGTTCGACGGAGCGTACCAGACGCACGAGGTGTTGATGCCGTAGGGATTGAACGCAGGGTCGTCCTTCGGGAAGTCCTCCACGCGGATCACCTCCCGGAACCCGGCCTTCTCGAAAGCCCTGTTCCAGCTCAGAATGCCGCGCTTCACCGGCTCGCGCCACGTCTCGGGCATATTCGGGTCCATGTACATCGTGATCGGGCGCACCGGGTCCGTAAGCTCGCCGCGCAGGTAGGCCGCCGTATCCGCCGGAACGATGTTCCAGCGTGCGGCGTACTTCACCTCGCCGACAGGCCCGCCCTCCTCGGAGAGCACCTTCTTTTCGATCGTGAACAGGCCGATACGGTCGTCAGCCGGCCGGGGCCGCATGCTTTCCTCGGGCATGGGAACGAGCGAGAAGACGACATCCACATCCACGGGCAGATTGACGGCCACCGGAAAGATGAACCGCCATTCGCTCACGCTGTACTGCGTCGAAGTGCAGACGTAAAGTTCGCCGTTCAAGCTCCGGACATCGGTCACGCGGGTCAGGCCGGTCTTCATCACGGCCGAAATATCGAACGGATCGTATCCTTCGCCGATCGGGGAGAGTTCCGGAATGTCCGTGCAAAAGAGCTCCGTGGCGTCGATCACCACGGCCGTCCGGTCGTCGTTGCAGACCTTGATCCGGTATTGCCCCACGATGTTGTCGCAGCCGACCGCGGCGACGGCCGTCCCGACGCGCTCCGAAACGCCCTTCCGCAGCCAGGCGTCATTCCGCCGCACCAGAACCACGGTGCTGTCCTCCAGATTGAACGCGACGTGCATCGGCGCCTGCTGCCGGAGCCCTGCGACGCATCCGCGCACGTACATCGTCGATGCGGGGGTCGTTCCCAGCAGCATATCCCGCCCCATCGAGGCCAGCGGAATTTCGAAGAAGACCTTGCCGTCGATCTTGTGCAGGGTGACCAGCTCGCCGACGGCGGTCGTGTGTTTCCTGCCGTCGAAAAGTTTTTCGTAGGGCGTTTTCCGGACGGTCTGTTCCTTTCCCTCCTTCGCACGCTTGCGGGGCCCCGCATAACTTTCGGGCGTCGAGGCGACCGCCCATGCTGCCGCACAGACGACCGCGATCAGTTTCATGTATTTCATCATCATCTTGAAGAAGCGGTTATTTCAGGTTTCGGGAGCCGATCATCTGCTCCACGGAATAAAGCATGGCCCGGTAGTAGGTCTTTTCGTCCTCCGCCACCCGGGGCATCCGCTCGGTGAGCAGCGTGCGGAGCTTCGTCAGCAGAGTGAAGAAGGCCGTTTCCGTTTCGTCGAGCGCCGCAACGTCGATCGTCGGCTGCCAGCCGTACCCCTTGCCCAGCGAGGCGCTCTCCTCAGCGGCGGCCCGGTCGAGGCCGAACAGTTCCAGGTCCGCGTCGTCGGGCGCATAGGCCAACATGAACAGCGCGTGACCGCCCATCGCCTTGATCTTCGAGTTGAGCAGGACGATGCTGTGACGTTGCATGATGCGGCACGACGGCGTCAAGGGCTTCTGCCCCACGACATTTTCCCACAGCTCCTCGTAGACGACATCGAGGTAGTCCCCGACCGTGAAAGGCTCCTCCTGCGCCAGATAGGACGACAGGGTCACCCCGGCGCACAGCGAAATCAGCCGCTTGCGCATGGACTCGAACAGCGTCTCCTGCATGTAATTCTGATAATAACCCAGCGGATAGCCCGTGGCATGGGCCTTCATGACCAGCCAGTCGCAGTCGCTCAGCTCCCGCAGCACCCAGCGCAGCGAAGCCTCCTGCACCGAGGCCGGCGTGGAGACGAAACGCGTCCCCTCCCCGACCGAACGGCGGGAGTTGTCGAGCCGGATGCCGCCCACGTTGTGCATCGCCGTGTAGATATAGCGATGGTACTGATCGACCATCTTCCGAAAGAGATCCTTGCGCAACTTGTAGTCGGGATCGCCGTTGCCGATCCAGTCGTCCATGCCGGCGGCGATCAGCTTCAGGTTGCTCACGCCGTAGGCGCCCGACTTCACGGCATCGTCCCCGAGGTCCTCCTCGACGGCCGACGGGTCGTAGCGGCTCAGCACCTGCTGGGGCGCGTAGCGGTACATCGGGTCGCCCTCCTTCGCGTCGATCAGCTTCTCGCCCTCGGCCTGCTCCTCGCGGACGCTCTTATCGCCCGGATACCAGCGGTAGAGCCACTCGATAGCGTAATAGTCGTAGACGCCCAGGTCCGAGGGCGCGAGCCGCACCCCCTTGTCCCCGGGCTGCGCCACGTAGTTGAAACGTGCATAGTCCATGATCGAGGGCGTGATGCCGTATTTGCGGGTGAAAGCCGCCGAGCGGAGCGAATCGGTGGGGAATGCCGACGAGGCAGCCATGTTGTGCATCAGTCCGAGGCAGTGGCCCGCCTCGTGCGCCGCCACGCCGCTGAGGGTCTCCATCAGCAGCTCTTCGGGTATGTCGGCCGTGCGGACCCGCTCATCGACCTGCGCGGTCTGCAAGAAGCGCCAGGCCGCAGCCAGCCGGATCACGTCGTTGCAGATGAGGATCGAAGCGTTGATGATCTCGCCCGTCGCGGGATCGACCCACGAAGGCCCCATTGCGTTCTCGACCTGCGAAGGCACATAGCGGATACAGGAGTATTCGAGGTTGTCGGGGTCGAACGCAGGGTCGTCCGCCGGGAAATCCCGCACCTCGACGGCATCGGCGAATCCGATCCTCCCGAAAGCGTCGTTCCAGCGCAGCACGCCGCGGCGGATGGCCCCTTTCCAGGCCGGCGGGAAGAGGCTGTCGAGATAGAACACAATCGGCTCGACAGGCTTCACCCGCTCCCCGCGGGCATAAGCCGCCGGATCGGAGGGCTCCAACCGCCAGCGGTTGGCCAACGTGTAGGTCTCGGTCGGCGAACCGTCGGGAAGCCGCTGCTTCGAGGTGAGGAACACTCCGACACGCTGGTCGGAGATGCGCGGTTTCATCTTGTTCCCGGGCTGCAGCAACAGCGTGCGCCGGGCCGTGACGGTCAGCGGATATTTTTCGTACATCACCACGCCTTTGTCCTTGACGCTGGTCCTGCCCGAGAAGCGGGTGGTCACCGAAAGGCTCTTGTCGTAAGCCCCCAGTTCGAGAATCGAAGTCAGCTTTTTGTCCGGGGTGAAATAGAGGTCATACGTCCCGATATGGGGCGATACGGGCTCCATCGCAGGGTCGCTGCAATCCGAAAGCAGTTTGGTAGCATCGAAGACATCTATATACTTTAATGTACCAAACTGGAAATAGGATGTCTTATATGC